>Ga0208849_1000399_pt1 | contig 41072 bp, 45 predicted proteins | sample NGESurdeep072012_10_FD_184470 | JGI IMG/M metagenome (GOLD analysis project Ga0208849, IMG submission 184470) | Arctic peat soil microbial communities from Barrow, Alaska - NGEE Surface sample 53-3 deep-072012 (SPAdes) | ecosystem: Environmental > Terrestrial > Soil > Wetlands > Peat ... | reverse complement strand
AAAGGCAAGCCAATGTCAGCGGCGGCCAAGGCAAAGCTCAGAGCCGCATATGCGGCGAACCACCCAGGATGGAAACCAAAGAAGAAGCAGTGACAAACGAAAAGTGTGGAGATGAGGGAAGTTCGGATCAGAATCACGTGCTCTAAGTAAAAACGATCGAAGTGCGCGATCCTGTGAATAGCCTTGGTTGAGGTCGTCGGGTATTTTGTTAGGTGGTAGGCAAAAGGGGGATTCATGCAGTCTCACGCCGTGGAGGTTCCAGTGACCGCATCTGTTTCCATCAGGGGCGAATTATGGTCTGAGGCTCAGCTCCAACTCGGGCCGGTCGGACCGATCAGGTAGAACAGGACGGCATAATGGGGCTTCAACCAGGTTGCCGAAATAGACCCATCCCCAATTGCGCAGCAGTTCTTTCGGATTTGCATCATTCATTTCAGCTTCCATCATGAGGATTTGACGAAAAATCGTCGCATTCTCTGTTCCGCCGCTTAAAGTTCACTCCGCCATTTGCAAGTCTGATGTTCCGATCCCAGGCATTGGATCGCTCGACTCCAGGCAAACATCAAGTATCTCGTCCGCCGCAGACTCGACGGGAACTTCGAGCGAAGCGACACCCTCCTCAACGCGCGTACGAAAAAGTCCATCCCCGCAGGCTGTCCGTAGGCGCCACCAGGAAGCGGACAGTACCGCAAGCGTGGCTACAACCATTCAGACACTAATGGACAAAAAGCGAATGATTTCGGACGGAAATGATTGAGGATATTGGTGGACCTGGTCGGGATCGAACCGACGACCTCTTCCATGCCATTTTTCCGTTCTAACGTAAACGCTGTATTTACAAGGCCCTGGTCGCCACCTTAAGCCCTGTAAGTACTATAAAATCTTGCTATTGTTCCCATTCTGTTCCCAGAAGTCAAGGCGTGTTCCCATTTTCTGAACTAGAAGCGCTCCAACAAAAATTGGCGAATTTAACCTCCTACACAAGTTTTATTCATCTCGTCTGGGGTTCTCCTTTAGCCGATCTCCTAAATATCCGCACGAAATGGAATGAGATTTCATTTCCCAGTGATCGCTCCACTGTCTAGAAACGTCGCGGCTTCGCGGACAATCCCGGGAACCGATTGATAGAGTTTTTATCGCGGCATTTGAACCCACGACCCTTAGGTTATGAGAAGACAAAACGTTGTATTCAAAAGAAATCTCGCAGAGCGGCTGGCAGCCATTAAGCGCGGGAAAGATCGAGATGGAGTGGATATCGTGGGGTAACAGGGGGATGGCGCGAACACTCAAACAAACGGGGTTTGTGTGATTGACGATGGAGACCAGGTGCCGGGCCTCTCGCGCGCGCGGGAGTGGATAGAAGAGATGGCGGCCCGGGACGGAAATCGATCAGTGTTACACACTGCAATTCGAATCTCTGCAATTGGGATTCTTGTGAAGTCCGAGGTATTTTACTTCATAGGCCGCTGAATTTGTCGTGGCGCTGCACAAGCGTTGCGCTAGGGATGGCCGAAGTCGCGCTGTGCGGTCGTGCGGTAAATTTGCCGCACCGCAGTGTATATGCATGCGGATGATGAATTCCAGGGGTCTCCCCGTCAACAGCGCAGAACAACATCGCGATTCTTCGCATCTGTCATGCACGCATTCGGCAGGCTAATCAATCTCCTCATATTTCGTTCCCCATAGCGACGATTCGTGTTCGGTATCCCGTTTTTCCTTCGCACGTGATGGTTGTTTCTATTGCGAGTACGAACGGACTATTCCAAAGAACCGGCGCGAGTGAGCAAATGGGGGGTGGAAGATATCTACGAGGGAATCCTGGATGGTTAAAAGTTGTGCTAATCCCGCTGTGCCGCTCGGTTCGCTACTGAAAAGACGGAAGCTGTTTCGGTGCGATGGTGAAGACGTCATGTGCCCTTGCCTGAGCGTTCCGGATCATATTGGCCAGTCTAAAACCCGGAGTTCGGTGTTTTGCTGGCAGTGAGAGAACTGTTGTTCAACCATGACTCTGAACTTTGATCCGTATGGAAGGCTTGCAGTTGTGGCACAAAGGAGTACACAACTACGCGGCTGTGTGATTGGAGCGACAAGCGCAAGAGCTCGCACGTGCTGCTGTTGTCGAAGGTGGAGAAGTTCAATTGTCAAAGCATGCGAACTAGCTGAGGGTGGACGATGAAGACGCATTCGCGTGAGTTTAGAGTGAGCGCGACCATACATGAGGGCCTTATGAGCCAAGTGGAGCAAATGGCGGAATTCGTCAGCGCAGCACGATTTGAAGCTCTAGGATCCAATACTCGCGAGCAACTCAAGATCCGTATTTTGGATGCTTTGGGTTGTGGTCTTGGCGCACTACATGGGGAGCCCATTCGGATGATACGTGAGTACATTTCTGAGCTAGGTAGCACGGGCAGATGCACTTTGATTGGTGGTGGGTTCACTGACATTGACCGAGCTGCTCTGTACAACAGTGCACTGATACGCTACCTCGATTTCAATGACAGCTACTTAGCCAAGGAAGAAACCTGTCATCCCAGCGACAACCTGGGGGCAATTCTGGCTGCCGGTGAGTTTGTTGGCGCTACGGGCCGCGAGCTGATGACTGCCCTTGCGGTTGCATACGAAGTGCAGTGCCGGTTGAGTGATGCGGCGCCCGTCCGGGCGAGGGGATTCGACCATACCGTCCAAGGTGCGTACGCGGTAGCTTCGGGCGTCTCCAAGATACTGAGACTTGATCAATCACACACGGCGAACGCAATCGCCATCAGTGGAACGGCCTTCAACGCCCTGCGTGTGACCCGGACGGGAAAACTATCGCATTGGAAAGGACTAGCCTACCCGAACCTGGCTGCATGTTGCACTCAAGCCGCGTTGCTGGCTAAGCACGGCATCACGGGTCCGCTGGAGGTGATTGAGGGTGACAAAGGACTCATGGACGCAATCACCGGCTATTTCGATGTGAGTTGGATCGAGGGAGACCTCGCTTGTGTAGGACGTACTACAATTAAGAAGTACAATGCTGAGATTCATTCGCAAACTGCTATTGAAGCCGTCCTCACGCTACTCCGGCAGTACGAGTTTTCAAGTACTCAAATAGAGCGGGTGGATGTGGAGATCTTCGACGTTGCCTACAACATCATTGGCGGCGGAGAAGAGGGTAACAAGACCACTGTGTCCACCAAGGAACAGGCTGATCACAGTTTGCCGTACGTGCTCGCCGTAGCGATTCTTGATGGTCAGGTGATGCCTGAACAGTACGAACAGGAGCGCATTCGGCGTGCGGATGTGCAGGCACTTCTCGGCAAAGTCTCGGTTCAGCCGCGCAAACTCTTCTCGGAGCGCTTTCCAGGCGAAATGCCTTGTCGCGTGAAGATCACGCTAAAGGATGGACGCGTTTTCGAACAGGAAACCAACGATTATGAGGGATTCTTCACCCGGCCGATGTCATGGGAAATGGTGGTTCAGAAGTTCAATAAGATCACTACCCCGTGCGCAAGTGCCGCGCAGCGCACCGCAATTGCTGACGCAGTGGCAAACCTCGAGCAGATTTCCATCGGCGAGTTGATGAAACAGTTGGGCGGCGTGACCTGGGATTCTAATAAACCGTCTTGATGTTCACCACGATTTCGAGCAATTCGCCTCAACCGCCTCGCAGACGCTTCTTTCGGGCGTTGAATTTGGGCACCCCGATCGTCGCCGGCTCAAATGATCTTACGATGCATGGCATGCATAACAGCTTGGAGGCGGTTGTGTGTTCCAAGCTTGTCGTTGACGTGGTGGAGATGGTTGCGGAGTGTTTGCAAGCTAATCCCAAGTTCCCGGGCGATTTCGGCAGAATTCTTACCGTCTGAAAACAGGCGGAGTACGCTTTGCTCCTGTTCTGAGAGCGGGGAAACAGGAGCCAGACGCCCTGTCCCGTTATCATCCGAGATTGCAATAATCTGTTTGGAAAGTTGAAGCATTTTATGCAGCAGGTCCTCATTGTGCTTCCTTTCTGTGATATTGCGGGACAGATGCACGATGAGGTGCGAGTGAGTTCGGCCGTCTTTGAAGACCAGGGTTGACAAATCCACCCATATCCGACTTCCTGAACGAACTGTGACTTCCAAGTCAAAGTTGGGAATTCTGCAGTGTTCTGCGGTCGTGTGCCGGACGTAAAACTCACGGGTGCAAATCTTAGTGCCGAGGCTGCCATGGCACTGCAAAAGTCCATAGCAGGATTTGCCAATGGCCTCCGCGGCCGAGTAGCCGAAAAGCTTTTGGGCCGCCGCATTCCACGAACAAATCTCGTCTTGTTCGTTCACACAGAAGGCGGCGTCGGCGGTTTCCTCGAGAAATTCAAGCAACTCACTCCGCAGCATCACACGGCTCCTCGAATGCTGTGCATGACCAACCAGCGCGGGGTGCCATGCTGACACAATGCCCTAAATTCGCAGGTGGTAACGGTCGCCAGCCGCAGAAACTGCTAGGAGTCTGTTAGCTGCATCCCTAAAAAAGGGTCCCCCATCCAGTTGTGAACGGACTTGCAATATGCCAATATATGGTAATCGCGTATATGGGTCGAGTAGTGCCGTTCTAATAGCGTCAACGTCCACCACCGAACGTCAACTGGCATCACTTCCGTGGAGAGGTAGGGAAACGATGCAGCCGCAGATCCTAAAGTCATGGAAAGATATCGCCGCCTACTTGAAAGTGGCCGTAAGCACAGTCCAGCGCTGGGAACGCGATCTCGAACTTCCAGTACGCCGGGCAGCCGGCAAGCGAGGAAGCGCCATTATCGCAGTTTCCAATGAGATTGATGACTGGTTGAAGACTCACCTCTTTGTTCAAAATAGAGAATCGGCTCTGACTAACTCCTTGGCCGCGTCATGCGACGATTCCCAGCAACTTCAGAAAGAAGTCATTATCACAGACTCATTGTGGAGTCGTCCTTCACGCCCACCTGACCTCAGTCGAGAAATCGCGGCCTTCCGCGTGTTAGGACGAGAGATGTTGGACCAGGATCCATCCGGTGTTCTGAACAGCCTGGTCGGGCACGCAATAAAATTATGCAAAGCGAAGTCGGCGGCCATTAGCCTCTTGGAAGAAAACGAAAGCGGCGAACAAATATTCCGTTGGGTCGCAGCAATCGGCGCCATGACGACCTACATCGGTGATACGACTCCGCGGGATTTCAGCCCCTGTGGCACTTGCCTGGAACGAAACTGCGCTCAACTTTTCTCGCATCCGGAGCGGTGCTACACCTATCTCAACCGCGTCTTACCGATGGCGGAGCTTCTTCTGATTCCGCTTTACGCAGACAATGAAGGCTTAGGTACTCTTTGGGTCATATCTCATGATGCGCGAAAATTCGATCGCGAAGATGTTCGCATTCTGAGCAGCCTGGCGGATTTTACGGCGGCCGCGCTGTGTACATTGCGGCTCCAGCAGCAGCGGCAACAGGCAGAAGACCTGTATCGGTCGCTGGTCCAGGGGATTCCCAACATCGTCTTTGCTTTTGATAGCGATGGCAATACAATTTTTGTGAACGAGCAGTGGACTATCTACACGGGTATTAGCTATGAGCGGGGTCTGGGCTGGGCTTGGCGTGCGGCGGTGCATCCGGATGACTTGCCCGGATACCAAAAGTGCCGAGGAACGGCCTTAGCAACAGGCCTGGGTTACGAGACGGAGTACCGGATGAAAAGAAGGGACGGTCATTACCGCTGGCAATTGGTGCGCGTCCTACCCTTGAAGGATGACCAGGGAAAGATCATAAAGTGGTTTGGAACCTGCACTGACATTGATGAGCAGAAGCGCACCCAACCAGCCTTGCCGGACGCACGTACAAAGGACGGGCGCAGCGCACGCAACCGTCATCGCTCAAGTCTTGAGCAAATCTCTCCGCAGAGTGCCATCATCCTCAACAGCAAGACGCTGCAATAGTCTCTCTCCGCCATTCCTATAAATGCTCGTTCTCCCCTTTGGTACAAACGGACTATTGGGATCAAGGCTTGCACAGCGCACAATAGCCAACGTTACCGCCAGTGTGTTAACGGGTTGACATATTCTCGTTCCAAACATACTGACTGTTGCGCGCGGTTCTGTTAAGAGCAAGTTCTTGGACATTGCTAAGCGAAGTTAACGACTCCAGTGCTGCATATTAAGTTTCCGGGGGAGGATAATATGGCAAAAACGGCAGTTGGTTTGTTTGAGAATCCGGGCCTGGGCGACCAAGTCGTTCGCGATCTCAAGGCTAGTGGTTTCCTTCCGAAGGACATCCGCGTCTTAAGCGAGCCGCTGGAGATGTCGGGTAGCGGGATGATGAGTATCCCACACACTGACTTTGAGATGGACCTGATCAGGGAGCTTAGGACGATCGGGGCCGCCGACGTGGACGCGGAAGCATACGTCCAAGGAGTACGACGTGGAGGAGTCATCGTTTTTGCCACGGGTTCGAGTGAGAAGGCGGACGCGGCTGCTGAAATTATGAATCACCATCGCGCGGTAGAGATCGAAGAACTCAGCGCCTCGGAACTGCACCTCCCTAGCGCGGACGGCGATGACATGACTCCCGGTCGCAATAGCCCTGGCCAAGCTGGGCGGATTCGTTCTTCCGGTGGGGGTGCCCGGTTGTTTGTGTGGTAACTCTTTCACGAAAGACAAATGTGCGGGGAGTTGCGAATTGGCATCCAATGGAGACAATTCTCGGGAGGTTCCGTGGCGAAACGTAGATCGCGTGATAGCGAAGCGCAGCTTGATGAACTAGGAAGCGATCCGGGCCAGGTAGGCTCGGACAGCGCTGGGCAATCAGGGGATACTCAGGGTCTCTCGCAAATCGCAGACGCTGCCGACGAAAGCGTTGAAGAACTCGCTGACACTGATCAAGCATATGAGGCGGAAGCAATCAGCGGCGTCGAGGATGCTGCTGATCACCCTGAGGGGCCGGTGCGCGCCAGCGAGGATCATGCCCGTTCATATAATATTCCGCCGGAGCACGGAGAATAGCGGTTGCGACCGGAGACGCAATGGACACCCAGGAAGGCAAACACCTGCGCGACCCGGAAGATCGCGTGATTGACGAGCGCAGCGAGGAGCAGACGAAAGATAAGGCGATGGACAAGACCCTCGCCGACAGCTTTCCAGCGAGCGACCCGCCCGCCTGGCAGTCCTGAATGGCAGATTGCTCAGATCGCTTTTATTGGAGGGAGCATATGGCAACACCAGACATTACTGGCGGGCTCGATTGCGAGGAATCGCCGAAGACCAAAGCAGTTGAAGAAAGCCTGCAGAAATTGGTGCATAAGGCTTTCGACAGTGCGGGTCCCATCGGTCAGAAGGTCAAGAACTTCCTGAACGGAACATGGCTGGGCCATCCCCTGCACGTGATTCTTACAGATGTTCCTATCGGCGCCTGGACAACGGCGCTGGTTTTCGATGTCTTGGAGTTGGTTAGCGGCCGCGACGAATTCGCCACGGCAGCCGACAGCTCTGTGATGATCGGTATAGCGGGGGCGCTCGGCGCGGCGGTCACAGGTGTGACCGACTGGCAGGATGCGGATGCGCCAGCTCGCCGCCTTGGCATGATTCACGGCATCTTGAACCTGAGCGGAACCGCACTGTTCGCAGCGTCACTGATTTCGCGCAGGCGGAAATCACGGACTGTGGGCCGGATACTGGGTGCGCTGGGGTATGGCGTGATGACCACTGCGGCCCGTCTGGGCGGCAAGATGGTTTACGAGTACCGCGTGGGCGTTGATCGTACTGCTGGCCAAACTCTACCGGCCGACTTTGTGTCCGTACTGGCGGAGTCCGATCTGGCAGAGGCAAAGCCGAAGCGCGCCGAGCACGATGGCATTCCGATCCTGTTGGTCCGCCGTGGAACGCGAATCTTTGCTCTGGCCGAGACATGCTCACATTTCAGCGGACCGCTCTCGGAGGGCAATCTCGTGGGCGACAGCATTGCGTGTCCCTGGCACCACTCGCAATTTGCACTGGAGGACGGCCGGGTACTCGATGGGCCGGCTGTACATCCGCAACCGTGTCTTGAAGCTCGCGTCCGCAACGGCCAGATTGAAGTGCGCAAACCACTTTGCAAAACGGCGACGGCGGCGAAAGCTGCGGGGTTGGCAAAGCTGGCATGAGAGGAGCTTTGGCCATGATTCATCTGAAGCGCGCGTATGACCCAGCCAGGAGCACCGACGGTACTCGGCTGCTGATAGAACGTCTCTGGCCCAGAGGAGTAAAAAAGAGTTCTCTAAGAATCAAAAGTTGGCTTAAAGATGTTGCCCCCAAGCACGGAACTTCGGAAGTGGTTCAGTCACGATCCTGTCAAGTGGAACAAGTTCCGCAGCCGCCACTTTGCCGAACTGAAAAGCCAATCCGGATGCCTGGCAGCCGATCATGGAGGCTGGGCGTCATGGGAAAGTAACACTGATCTACAGCTCGCATGACACCGAACATAACAACGCCGTGGCGCTTCAAGAATTTCTGCAGCGCCACATGCGCAAGAAAGCGCCTGCACGCAAACTGGAAGCGTAGGGCAAATCGGTTCCACCCATTGATGGCGATAATTGCCGGGGTCACCTAGAGCAGGTTTGGCGTCAATCCTTGGGTTTCATCGCAATCTCCACGACCTTCATTAGAGTCGGTTCGCATGACCGAATCAAGCGATAGAAATCATTTGTGCCAGCCAGAGACGGAGACGAACGTCACAGCACGGGGACCAACGCCGGCTAGTCATTGTGCTTCTAGGTCTGCTTCGGGACGGAGGCCGTCGCGCAAAGGTGGCGAACAGATTGATAGCGAATAACGTGACTGCCGTCATTTCTATCACTGCCGAAACCGGCAGCCACGACCACGCGGAACGAGCGAATCCCTGGTAAGCGAGGATTTCGGAACTCACGCGCAGCAGGCATCCTATGGTCAACAGCAGCAGAGCAATAAACATCAGTTTGGTGCTGAACAGAAGTCGCATACCGGAAAAAGCTGGGAGCACGCGCTGGCCGATGGCAAAGACCATGGTAGCGAGGAATCCAACGGTTAACGCGTGACGCGAAGCACCCCAAATCCCGTGCGAGTTGGGCACTGCGGCAGCCCAGATTCCCAGGGCCGCCGCGACAACCGCCCAGATGTAAGCAACTCGCACGAAAATGGGAAAGCTCGCGTGGACTCCTTTTACCTTGGCGGGCCGCGCTGGCGGCTCAAATAGCCGAAGTGAATAAACAGCTGTGATGATTCCGGCCAGCAACAGAACCACCGCAGTGGTCATCCATTCTGCGAATGCAGCCAGCACTCCGGCGGAGTTTAGAGCAACCGCACATAACAGAGTTTTCCCGCGCAAAGGACGCAATCCGAGAAAAATGGGAAGCCACTTGGCGCTGAAGCCCCAGACGAACACAACCAGAAAGCCCCAGGTCTCAAGAACGAGGAATTGTTGATCGAAATTTGCCGGCAAGTAAGGTGAAGCGCCCCGCACCGACAGAAATACTGAAGCGCCCAAGTTGACCAACAGGGTCAGCAGCAGACCGACTGAGGCGGCAATCACCACGAGAACCCACTCGTCCAGCTTGGCTTTTTCTTCCGTTACGCGCTCGTTGCCAGCCGATGTAGCATCTTTCTCCAACGATTGCCAGCGGTGCCCGGATACGGACCGGAAGAAAATGAGAAATGCCGCCAGTTCAAGCACCGCCGAAACCGGCAGCAGTACTCGCCATTGCCAGGGGCATACTCCACTCAACCAGCGGAGGCTAACCCCAACCGTCCACAATCCCCACGCTGCCCATACAACCGACAGAGCGAGCGGTTCCATGCGGCGCAATTTAGGAATTGAAAAGAAGCCAATGCCCAGGATGAAAGTCCCAATCCAGCCAAAAATCTGCGCATGACCATGCGCCTGAATCCATGCGGGCGACACCGAATCCGCAGCACGATGGCTGCTGATTGCGAGCAGGTTCCAGACTCCCAGAAACGTCCCCGGAAGCAGCATGAATACCAACCCGGTACCGATATAGAGCATTAGCAGGCGCGATAACGCCGTTTCACGGGCCGAAGTGATGTCGAAAACTTCCAGAGGCGTAAGATCCCCTCCGGTGCTCTGGTCAATTCGTGTCGGGAGTGCGGGCATCGGTCTTTGTTAGCCTCCCAGGTTAGCTTCCTGTCAATGTCCTACTTCGCTATTTTCCCGCTTCTATCGCGATCGCGCGGGGAAACAGAATGTTGTTTTCTAGACTGATGTGCTGGTGCATGTCCGCTTCGAATTCCCCAAGTGTCCGATAGAGTGTCTGGTAGGTGATGCAGGCATCGAAGGGAGCCGTATAGTTGCTGCTGGTCTCGCGCATGTTGCTCAACGCATTGCCGGCAAAGTCGTGCTCACGCTCCATCATGGCGACCGGATGCTGCAGATTGCCGAATGGCGGAGGCGGCAAGGGCGACCTCTGAGTCGCCGCTTGTTCCATCTTGACTATGTAGGGAAACAAGACTTTCTCTTCCTTCATCATGTGCATGGTCATCTCCTGACCCATGCTGTGAAAGCCTGCCCGCAGACGGAGCAGTTCAGGATGGTTTTTGCTGTGAACGGAGCAGACCTTATCGAACAAAGGGGTTAACCGGGCCATCTCCTCCCGTGTGTACTTGTGATGAGTGCTGGTGATATGCGCGATCAGGCCTGCCAGTGACGCGGTCCCCCAGTCATGCTCCTCTGGCGTGGCACTCTCCTCGCGCCCGGCCAATTCCAGCGAATGCAGCACCTCATTCACGGGAAGGTCCGCGACGCGGCAAGCTTCCTCCAGCGACTTATTGCCGCCGCAACAGTAGTCAATCCCCAGCTTTTCAAACACTCTTGTGGCGTTGGGATTTTCCACAACCAGTTCGCGCACAGTTTTCTCAGTGATTACGCTCATTGCTTTCTCCTTTGCGATCCTGGCACTGTTTCTTCGTCATGATCATTTAGAAATTTCGTTGTTACTGGCTTGCGCCGATGCCAGAAACATGAACAGGATTTTGCTATACCGGTTGAACAATCAGCCCTTGCGGACAGGCAAAGCTCAGGGTCGTAGTCTGAGCGCACTTGGCGCAAAGCCAGAAAAACACCGAAGCATGGCCTGAGTTATGTCTGCAAATGGTCTCCGGGACATCCCGGCACGACCCGCAGGGCAACCGCACCTCAAACCTGAACAGCTTGCCCCCCTCCATGCGATGGAAAGGAGCAGAACAAGAAGGATTCGCGCATTTTTCAGTCATCGCAATTCCCCATTCTCAATACGATCTCATGTCTTCTATTTCCGCACCGCGGACGAATTTTTCCAATAGTTCGTTCGTACTCTTGAAAAGGACTCCTGTAGTTGCATGTGGACAAAGAGGCAGGAAATCGTGCAGCCCTAACGAGAGATGCAAATCGAATGTTCAGGATGGGATATGCAAATCAAGCAGATGAAGCAACGCTGAGGATCATCTGGAAACTCAGCGAAAGTGAGATGTTGAGGCGTATTTTCTCGAGTGTAAGGCCGACAGGCCTTTCCGAGAGAGCAAACTCTGACCGCAACAACGACGGATTTTCTCTCTCACGACGCCTCGAAAAATTTGCGCCCTCTATGGGATCCAATCAGGATCTGCACCAAGCGATGCGCGATGAGTTCGTGGAGGGTGAGCACTTCTTTAGTTGTCTCAAAGATCTCGTGCGCGTTCGTCGAACGACCCGATCCTGTGCTGGATTTTAGTGTCTCAGTAGCTTCGTGGATGATCGGGTCAGCGAGCGCCTCACCCGCCATCTCCCAAAATGTGATGAAGCGGTCTACAGCGGTAGGAAAGCTTACCTTGAATACGCCCCAGTTGCTGGTCGTGCGCGGTGGCTTGTAGTCAAAGTTGAACGGTCCTTGATAGCCGTGCGTGCGGAGGAGCATTAACACGTTCAGCCAGTCCAGCGGATTGACTAGGCCCACAGGCAGATCCACGTCATGCTTCAGGCGATAACCGTCGTTGACATCGAAGTGCCAGAGTTTTCCAGCGACGATCGCCCGAGCGAGCGCTGCACGCGGCGCGCCGCCCCACATCAGCTCGTGCAGGTATTCCGGGTTGACGCCGACCATTTCCGGATGGGTCAAGAGGCCTGAACGGATGAATCCGAGCATGGCGTCGGTCGTCGGAAGGATGATCTCCGCTTGCGGCTCAAAGGGTTTGGCCTCAAGACAATGCTTCAGCGTAGGTTCGTTGTTCCTCTTTGCTACGTGAATGTCTTCTTCACATGCGGAATTGAGGGCCTCGGCAAACCATCGGAGCGTTTGCGGCTCATCGATCACTCCCTGCATCATGTAGCCCAAGGTTCCCGGCCAATAATCAACGAATTCGGCGCCGAGTTCGTGGCCGATGCGGACCACATTTTTCAATCGTTCTGCGGTATAGGCCCGCACCTCCGGCGACTCAGCCGCCGGACCCGCACTCCAGACCGCATGAAAGAATGTTTCACATGTCACCATGGAACAGCGCAACCCATTCTCAACGAGAGACTTCTTCAATCCAGCGACGATCTCCGCTTGGCGATCAGTCATCAGGTCTTCCGTATGAATCACGTCGGTGTCGTGAGTTGTCCAGTAACCTATACCAATCTCGGCGAAATGCCGCATCACCTCAGCGGACGATACCGGCCCACGTGTTGGAGCATGAAAGAGCGCCTGCCCCTGGTACGCTGCCGCCCATTGTGGTCCGCTGATGTAGTACTTCCTTCGTGTTTCGGGAGAATATCCGCCTCCGCACGCCTCTAATAACCGCTCGACCAGGGCTTGCTGGTGCTTCTGGTGTTCCGCTATTGCATTTGGCATAAACATTGTCTCCAATCGAGAAAAAAGGATTGAGCTGTGCTGTTCGATGAATACTCAACGCCTCCTTAACTCTCTGCGACCTTAATGTTGCTCAACGTCATCCACCGGCCACTCCGCCTGGGTGCATTCAGGGCACTGACTTTCGATGTACTCCAGCCAGGAGACAACTTCTGAGGCATTCGGAAGTCCGTCTCCTAAAGCTGTACGCCACGCAGCGAATACTTCGAGAAAGCGATCAGTCACATAGAGCGCAGTGGCAGGCATGCCTTGCGCGTCGAGCGCTCCGCCTAATTTGTGAACCCGTGTGTCTTCATCGGCGACGACTACAAATGGAAATTCCTCTCGCCGATGAATTGACCTCGCTTGCTCACGGGAACACGCCAGAATAAGCAGAACCTGGGCATTCTGCTCTCGAATTTCAAGGTAATGCCGCGCGAGTTCAGAAAGAATTGTTTGGTCAGCCGCCTGGCTGAGATCCCCGGCGAAGATCGCTATCAGGTTGGAGTGGCCACGGTGGTCATAAGGACTAATTTGTTTGCTATCTGTGGAGGGTAATGTGAAGTCGGGCAGCAGATGTCCGCGCGTTGGATAGCTCTGCGCGGACGTAAGTTTTGCGCTGCCAACCTCTGCTTGCAGCATGATTCAATCTCCCTTAAATATTATGGTACAAACCCAGTCCGATGCGGCGCAAACATAGGCGTACCTCGGTGTTCTCGCCTTTATTGGCGCGATGCCTCAAAATGAAGCCTTCGATCGCGAAGCTGCCTGGCGCGCGGAGTGCAAAATATTCGAAGCAGCCGCTGCCAACTCCATTGCATTCCGCTGTAGATCAGTGCGATACCAAAAACCCGGAAGCTTCACAATTTCCTCGCACGATTTCCGCAGCGCCAGCCAGCGCAGCGGCAGCGCATGGGTCTCGGCAAACGCTTCCAGGGTCATCCCCTTGTGGTTGCCGGAGATGTTCGCGGTCGCCATCATCTTTTCGTTTGCTTCAGGCCATGTGTCGCAAATTCCAATCGGTGCCATTACATTACGAATGACAGCTAGCCTCCAGCGTGCCGCTCTTCCAGCGTGCCTCCCGGCCAGGAGATCGTAATCAGAAAAGCGCTCTCCTCCAGCGCCTCGAGATCATGACGTATGCCGTGGTCCAGCACCATCAATTCCCCGGCAGAAAGTTCGATTTTTTGCTCCGGCAAGTGGAGTCGCACCTTTCCCTGGAGCGCATGAATCGAGATTCTGCCATCGGCATGGTGCTCTTTCATCTGTGTGTTGGCTTTCATCAAGACCAGCACAATTCGAAAATCTGGGTATTTTGCGAGTGTCTTCGAACTGCGTCCGGTTTCGCGATGCCACGAGTCTTCCTGTCGAAGCTGCCGGAGTTCATCAAGAAGATTGAATCGGAGGAGTGCGCCGGCAAGGTAGGGCAACCGGTTTAATCCTTCCGCACTGTCTCCGCTTTTGTGGGCTATGGTATCTTCCGTCATGATGCATTCCTCTCCGCCGCAGATTTACTTTTACTATATCGGCTGACGATACCCATCGCAATTTCCAGTTCCCTGACGCTAGCTTCACGCGCCGCCCCCAGTCAGGAGCTATTTGTCCGATGCCAGCATGGGCGCGGTCTGAACAATAACAACTCCCTTCATTCCTTGAGACTCGTGCAATGTACACACATAGCGATAGACCCCCGGGACTGTGAACACGCGTCTGAACGACTCGCCGGGCCGTAGCCATCCTGAATCAAATTGCTTGCCTCCTGGAGGAAGTTTGACATCCACCCGGTATAGGGCTTTGCTCGCGTCATCTACCACGTTATGGACGACACCAGACGAATTTTGCCACGTCACCTTCTGCCCAGCGCTAATCGTGAGCGTAGCAGGCGAAAATCCGATGTCGTTCATTCGCACAGTTGCTCTGTCTGCTCCCGCGGGTTTTGCCAAGGCTTTTCGGAGGGCAGAGGCGGAAATTGACGTGGAGCAGTTTGGGGCTAGTTTTTCGACGGTATCCACCACAAAGCTGGGGACATTGGGATCTTCTACGGCGAACACGCTGCCAAATTGTCCCGTCACGTGGACCAGGCGATTGGCATTTTCGGAGAACAGGAAGGGTTGCGCTTCCAAGCGATAGATTTTGGACGACCCTAAAACTTTCAGCATCACTTTCCCGTCGTCTTGCAGCGTTAAGCACCCATTGACCTCCGTTGGTGCGGTTAGTCCTGACCTCGAGACGGGAATATCGTCGCGTACAACGCCAGACTGGCGAACGGTCGTTGCGGAAGTAGCTCCGCCATGGTGCATGGGCATAGCTGCCATCGCATCTGCAGGAGATTCCTCATTGTTTGTTGCTGAACTGCTGGGCTTAGCGCTGGCGAGTTGTATTGGACCAGCTTCACTATTAGCCATCGCTTCTGTCAAATCAACCCGTGTCATGCCGCTTATCTGCGTAGACACGTCCTGGCCTGGTCCAGGCGATGCAGGTCCGGCATGCATCAAGTTTGCGCTCTGCGGACCAGTGACTTCGAGCAAGGCCATCAGACCCTTCGCCATTCGCGCCATAGCATGGTCCACCATCGTGAACTGCCCCGGTACACTTGCAGCAAGTTCCACAATTGTGGCGCTCCCCGGCGGCACTCCGACAGTCTGGACGTCGGTCAGCGGAGGCGAGGTTAGCGACCCGAGTGCGTAAGCTCGCGTGAAGATTTCTCCCACCACGTGCAATGAGGACGTGGCATTGGGCCCGGCGTCCCCAAAAAAAACTCTTACGGTCTCCCCTACCTTGGTGTGCAAAGGATGCGCTTTGAAGAGGGCATCCACTGCTCCGTTGAACACGAAATACTCCGGGTTTTCGTCCATGAGCCTTGCGTTGCTAAACTGCTGCAAGCCTGTCGTACCCTTTGTCGCTGTCGTGTAGAGTTCTCCCTGCATCACATAGAACTCATGATCCACATGGGGCAGTCCGCCCGCCGGTTCGACCAGGATCAAGCCATACATCCCATTTGAAATATGCTGTGCGACCATGGGCGTGCCGCAGTGATAAACGAACAATCCTGGCGTGGTTGCTAGAAATGTGAAGATCTTCGATTCCCCGGGAAGTACCTGCGACAGCTCTGCGCCCCCACCTGGACCGAGAGCGGCATGAAAATCCACCGAATGGACCATCGTGCTGTGGGCATCATTCTGGAGAGTGACTTCCACAGTGTCGCCTTGCTTTACTCGAATCATGGGCCCCGGTACCCTTCCATTGAATGTCCAATAGCGATACGTGGTGCCCACCGCGGGATCAAGTTGGCCGAGGACCTCTCGGGCCACGAGCGTTATATGTACCACCGAGGATGTGCGATTACCGATGGGTGACGGAACATCGGTGGGGTCGCGAATGATATCAGTGACTCCCGAAACATCTCTTCGATCTGATTTGTTGCGAACAGGGGTTTGCGCCGCCAGAGGTGCAATCCCGATTGCTGTACACAGGAATACAAATATAAAGACTGCGAGAATTACGGGAATAAGTTGAAGTTCAGAATGGTTTTTTTGTTTCACGTATCACCTGCTGACGCCGGCCCGACGCTTTGCCTCCGCACTGTGGCGTCTAAATTCGTCGGCTGATTTATACTGATATCGGGGAGGCGGCACGCTCAATGGAGCATACGTACTACTCAAGTAACTGCTTGTCACAGAGGTTCGTAAATGCTGGAGAGTGAATTATTTGCTTTGCTTCAGCAAACCGCAGACGCAGCTTTCTCGGTCACCGAAGAAGGCAAGATCGTATCGTGGAACAAAGCTGCCGAGAGGCTGCTCGGCTATCCAGCCTCTGATGCGCTTCACAAGACCTGTTACGAAATACTGGAAGGCATGGGGCCATTAGGCACGTCGGTCTGCCATCAGCACAGTAACGTTTCCGATTGCGTGGGTGGCAATACCGCTGAAATTCCCAATTTTGACATGAGCGTGAAGACCCGTGCCGGAGAGCGGTTGTGGATCAATATGTCCACGATCGTTTTCGACAACCAGCGTACGGGGAGGCGGCTTATGATCCACCTCGCGCATGACGTCACTGCTCAGAAGAAAAACGAAGAGATGATGCAGAAGATGCTCGATGTTTCCAAGCAGATCAGTTCGATGGATGAAGCTCCGGTGCGCGCCGAACCCGTTGCTCAACTCTCAGAACAGGAAAAGCATGTCCTTCGCATGTTTGCCGACAGTAAAGACAGCGATGAAGTCGCCCGCACACTCGGCATCAGCCCCCAAACCCTTCGTAACCACTTGCACCACATCAACCAGAAGCTACGGACGCACAATCGCCTGGAAGCGGTGATGAATGCCATGCAGCGGAAGCTGATTTGAAGCGAGCGACGCCCACAACGCCTGACGCATACCTCGGAAGATCCTGACAAGGTTACGGTAGCTGAAGACTACTAATGTAGCCATCCCTCTGGCAGCGATCTCATCTCACGGAGGCCTTGCTCGACATGATTCTCTCGCTGAAGCCCAGAGATCCTATTGGGCAGTAGTCAACGCCGTATTAAATTGTGGATCCATCTGAACCGTTGCAAGGATCGAATTGGTGATCATGCACGAATCGACCGTATCTTTTATCGCTTCACGCGCGGCCTCAAAATCGTGATCGGATTTCAGAGATATACGAGGTTGAACTACAATTCGAGTAATGCGGTGCTTTCCGTCACTGTGCTCAAGCGTGCCTTGGGCACTGCTTTCATACGCCACCACTTGCAATTTTCGACGCTGCATCTGATAAAGGAACGTCAACATCAGGCAAGCGTTCAACGATCCAATCAACAAATCTTCTGGACACCACACATCGGGACTTCCCTTGAATGATAGCGGGTTACCGACTTCGACGTCTGAATGCCCCGAGGCGGACAATGTTCCTCGCAGGTCAGATTTCCATGCTACGACGTTCTCGAACTGAAAGGTGCGGTATGTCTTTTTCTGCTCCATAAAGCTCTCCCTCAATTCTTTGAAAAAGTACAGAAAAACTCTTCGATGACACTGCCTAGAAAAACTTGATCTAGTTCCCGTTTCTTAGCAGGTAATACGCCTTGTTCCAATTGAGTTCGTTCTTGAATTCAGCCAGACGGGTATCTTTGCCGATCCGCAAGAATTCAATGCCTGCGATCTCAGCGAAATTCTGCAAGTGTTCCGCGGTTAACGACTGGCTGAAGCTCGTATGATGTGCGCCGCCAGCGTGGATCCATGCGGCCACGGCCACCTCCAGATTGGGCCGGGGAATCCACACCGCCCTGGCCACCGGCAGTCTGGGTAATGGCTGATCCGGAGGAACCACGTCCACTTCATTTAAGATCACGCGGAACCTATTGCCCAGGTCCACCAGCGAGACATTTACGGCTGGCCCGCTCCGGGCGGTAAACACTGCCCGAACCGGATCCGCTTTTCCCCCAATCGAAAGAGGATGTATTTCCAGAGACGGTTTGCCTTCCGCAATGGATGGGCATACTTCGAGCATGTGCGCCCCAAGCACCTTATGCGTCTGCCCAAAGTCATAAGTGTAGTCTTCCATGAAGGATGTCCCGCCTTGTAGCCCGATGCTCATCACTTTCATGGCTCTGACCAAGGCGGCCGTTTTCCAGTCGCCTTCCGCGCCAAACCCATAGCCGCCAGCCATTAGCCTTTGCACCGCGATGCCCGGCAGTTGCGCGAGGCCATGCAGGTCTTCGAAGGTGTCGGTGAACGCCTTGAAGCCGCCATTTTCTAGAAACGCACGCAACCCCAGCTCAATTGCTGCCGCGTCGCGCAGCGACTGACGCTTGTCGCCGCCTGCGCGGAGCGACTGCACCACCACATAGCTCTGTTCATATTCAGCCACCAGCCTGTCAATCTCGGCGTCCGTGACGTTCCGAACGCAGGCGACCAAATCGCCCACGCCATAACCCTGCACCGTGTATCCCAGCCGGATCTGTGCCTCTACTTTGTCGCCTTCCGTCACCGCAACGTCGCGCATGTTGTCGCCGAAACGAGCAATTTTTAGCCTCTGCGCGTCATGCCAGGCTGCGGCGGCGCGGGTCCACGCACTTATCTCCGAGATGACGCCGCCGTCCTGCCAGAACCCCACAATAACTTTCCGGTTCAACTGCATCCTGGCCCCGATAAACCCGAATTCGCGATCTCCGTGCGCGGATTGATTCAGGTTCATGAAATCCATATCAATGGTGGACCATGGCAAGCTGCGATTGTATTGGGTGTGGAGATGCGCAAACGGCTTCATCAAAGCTTTTAGACCCGCAATCCACATCCGCGCGGGGGAAAATGTATGCATCCAGGCAATCAACCCGATGCAGTTCTTAGCGCTGTTGGCGTCCAGGCACAGATCAGTGATTGCGTCCGGCGAAGTGAGCACAGACTTGAAAACAATGTTCACCGGTATCTTCTCTTGCGCAAGTCCGAGCACAATTTCCCTGGAATGTTCCGCAACCTTCTTGAGCAGCTCACCGCCATACATACGCTGGCTTCCAGTGACAAACCATACTTCCAAGTGCTTCAGATCTGTCATGCTTCAGTTTGCCTCTCCCCCTTCATTGTCTAACACATCGGCAGCTCTACGTCGAAGCAGCAGATTGGAGACGCTGATGCGCGCGCGATCGCCGCAAATTAAGACAGAAATTTCAAACTGAGCCATTACCTGTTTTCTCCGCCATGCCGCCTCCTATATCGTTCTGCACAAGGATTTCCGATGCCGCTGAAACACGGCCTCCGTGAATGCCGGGAGGCGTCATGGAGCTCTCCGGACAATAGTCTTCGTGTCTTCCGGACTGGCGGGGTAGGAGAGTTGCTTCCCTCTCACTCGGGCCCACGGGGTAAGAGTGTGCGGCCGCGCGCGCGTTGGGCTTGCGATTTCTTCCACCCGAAAGCCTCGAACCAGAAGCGCATCGCCGATCATTGAGCGGTGGCATCGCCAAGGCACAGCTTCGGCACACATGATTGCGGTTTGCCGCTTTTGGGCAAGTTGGATGAGCTGATCCAGGGCCTCTTGAAATTCTGGTGTCTGCATGTAATCAGCGAAGCCGCGAAAGCTGGCATTTCTCCAACCGGCATTGATCGAGTCACGGCGCGCATGCCGCAGGCCGCCGAGTCCAGCCATATGCCGGTAACGGATGCCTGCTTTCAGGAGTGGGCCAGGTAGCGCGTCGCGATTGAATTGCGGATTGTGCCACGAGCGCGGAATGGTTCGAACATCAACTAGCTGTTTGACGCCGTGAGCGAGAAGTAGAGCAACGAAGTCCTTCAAGGTTCGTGTTGAATGTCCGACCGTATATACCACGGCGCTTTCGTCCGGCTGTTTGGCTCTTCGCCGGACAGGTCGCTTGAGTTCGCGTGCGGGCTTGCTGGCAGGAGAGTCCGCTTTGGTCCGGAGCCGTTTGTCCGAAGGACCAGCTCGCTTTGGCAGCTTGCTCGCACTCTTAGTCATCGGCTGCGTGTCCCCGCTCCTTCTTTCTGAGTTGGAGAGCCATGGGATCCAGTCTTCACATTGTTCTCATTGGCAGGTTGGTAAGTGCCAGGTACGGCGCGAAAACTGATCGCCAACCGGTTCCACCCGTTGATGGCGATAATTGCCAGGGTCAGGTTAACCAGTTCGGTTTCGCTGAAACTGCCGCGACCTTGCTCGTAAACCTCATCTGGCACATGCCCTTGTCCGACCAGCGTGACTGCTTCTGTCCAGGCGAGCGCGGCTCTTTCACGTTCGGTGAAAAAAGGTGTCTCCCCCCAGACGCTCACCGCGTACAGTCGTTGCTCGGTCTCACCCTCCGCCCGGGCATCTTTCGTGTGCATGTCCACACAGTAGGCACATCCATTTATCTGCGATGCTCTTAACTTCACCAACTCAAGTAAAGAGCGCTCTAACCCACAGTGGCGGACATAGGTTTCCAAGCCCCGCATTGCGGTTATGGCACCGGGAGCGGCTTTCGCGTATTCAATCCTTGGTTCCATCACAGTCTCCTCATCTACTCTTAGATTCGATTGGCTACTATCAAATCAGGCAATAGATTATTTGTACTACCCATGAAGACGAGCGTCACAAGGCGTGCTCATGCAGGCAGCCGAATTCTGGAGCTTTGAAAGGGACGGCAGAGATCCGCACCTACTGGACGAACCCGCAATCCAACTCTTGAATCAAACGAGTTCCGACGGCGATGCCGCCCGTACGATGCTTGGACGCGGCCAGAAGATATCCGACGGGACGTTATGCGGCTCGGCTTGGCTCGGGACGGAACTCAGCGACCATAGCACGTAGCTCCTCGCTCACGTCGGTGCTGACGACGGACTCGATCCAGCCGAACTGCTGAATGAGCACGAATTGGTCCGCCTCCGACAAGAGTTCGTCTGCCAGCGGAAATAAAAGGTGCTCTGCCTTCCACATGTGGCCGGGGTAAAAATCAACCACGTTGCGCAGAGAACTCGCAAGCGATTCCGGGGTGCCGGGTAAGGCCTCCACATATTCATGGGTTACTTTTGCGAGGTCGGAGAGGAGCGACTGAATCTGGTGATGCTCCTCGTAGAAAGTGCGGAAGGGGTACTCAGCTGCGGACCCTCCGCGAGCACGTACCATCGAAAGGAGAAAATCTTCTTTTGAGTGATGGCAACGCTGCACATAAGTCTTGAACGATTGCGCGATTTCCCAGACCCGTTGGCGGTCTAACGCAGCTCCTGCGCCGAGGTCCTTGATAATGCCAGTGAAAGCCAGGATCGCACTCTCGATCAGCCGATGTTCCTCACGGAGTATTTGTGTGCATTGTTCGATGTTTTTCATGGTCAATCTCCTTGTTTCCGATTTCTTTTGTTGCCCGTGACGGTGAAGCAGAAATCGAGAGATTCAAGACAGCAACACGGTCCTAGAATAACGATGCCCACGCTGCCATTATCTAACCCTCGCAGGAGGTCCACGCACATGTGACATTGTGTTCACCCGATGGTACAAGTCTTCTATTGTGTATTCGAGTGATAGCAGAGAATATCGGGATCTTTATATGTAAAGTGCCCACACTTCACGCAGCAGGAGTTATCAAGAGAGGACACTCAATGCGCGCTCCGGCAAGTATCTCCAAGCATCCTATCCACCCCATATTGGTTGCGTTTCCGATTGGCCTGTGGATTTTTTCCTTAGTCTGCGATTTGATTCGTCTGGCTGGCGCGTCTCAAAACGCGTGGTCCATAGTCGCGTTTTTCAGCATGATAGGTGGCATCATCGGTGCTCTCTGCGCCGCGGTGCCAGGATTGATCGACCTGCTCTTTTACAAGGGGGGCGTTCCGCCGCTCAAGAAAATAGCTCTGACCCACATGGCGATTAATCTCACCGCGGTCGTGCTCTATGCGATAAATATCTGGCTGCGCACCAGCAACCCAACCAGCGTTGACACAAGCATGAGTATTCCCGTTCTGCTTTCGATTATCGGCGTAGCGCTCATCTTTGTATCGGGCTGGCTTGGTGGACAAATGGTGTATGTCTACGGCGTGGGAGTCGAAGGGCGCGAATAACATCACGTCGAGTTGTAGCAGCCGCGATAACCAAGGCCAATTCCATCATGCATGACCGCAAAATTCAAAGTTGGTGATCACGTGATCTGGAACTCGGAGGCTGGGCATGTCAGCGGCAAGATCATCAAGGTTCATACGAAAGATGTCGGTTACAAAGGATGATTTTTTGCTCCGGCTCGCGAGCGCCGGATTTCAGGCGCGTATTTGTACTTGTCAAATGACTCAAACGAACGTGTACCGGTCCACGCGTGCTACTGCATCGAAGGGGATGAGCAGCCGTTCTGACTTAATGCGGTTCCTGGCGAGTGTTGTCGGACTGTTCTCAATTATTCTCGTATCATTCTCAGTTAATCTGGCCCCAATCGGCCAGATATTCTCAGCCGATGTGGTCCCGAATCGACGGATGTCATCGCGTCGTGCGATTTATGTTCTCGTACCGCTACAAGTAGATGCTTGGCGATCGAGCCGTGCATGCGGTGGCAGTTGGCTGGGAAAATGAAAGTACCTCAACCTCGAAGGAGAGATGATATGGCTACTAAAAAAAAGACGTTCAAGACAATTCCCGTTGGCACCAAAGTGTCATGGCATTACCGCAGCGCTATCGGCCATGGCACGGTCACTGGTGTGTCCAAGATCGGCACTCACGCAGATAACACAATGTACAGTGTGCGCGAGACTGACCACCACCCGGGCGAACCAGCCATCGTGCACCACTCAGGCAAGGCACTCAGTCGCGCATGATTGGCCCCTGCGCTCACGGCGAGCGGTTTCTGCCGCGCCTAGGCTCTTAGCGGTCTTCTTCCATCAGCGAGACGGCAAGCGTGGCTTTGACCTTTTGCAACTCGTCGCGGTCGATGAAATCGGCAGCCACAATTATGGAAAACGTAAAGCGGCTCTCCTGCTGCGTGAAGTTGGTAACGTCTAGATCTTCATGAAGACCGCTGCCGATGTAGCGAGATTACGCTCAGCTCGATCGTCTGCTGCCGAGATCTCTTCCATGCCGCCGCTGCCACCGTCTCTTTCAGTTGGCTCACGATCAGGAGGCAGCACGGCGTAGTACCCAAGAAAGGAATGTTCGCGCACGCTGGATACAGCGACAGGTTGCGGTGCGATGTCGTCGATCAAGTATTCGTAGCGTGAAAGCAGCCTCGTTTCGTTTACAAAGAAACCGTACGCCGAATCCGGCGGAATCAGACCGTCCTGATGGGTCTCCAAGACGGAACGTCCTTGGCTGATATGTAGCGTCTTAGATCTCGGCCGGAGCCTCACTAGATTTGGGCTGCTCATCGGTTACTCGCAACGAGCGAGGAGGATGGTCCAAACAGCTTCGATGCAGTACTGCTAAACCTGGTTTTCAGCAGAGATCGCGTGCACTGTACTGGACTGACTTCTGCGTAGTGAACTCCGGCAACGCTGGCGCCGGTTTCATGCTTGTTTTGCCTGCGAACTCTTGCGACAAGGATACCTCCTTCCAGATCCAAACGCTGCGTAATAGTTGTTTCCGTCACTGATCAGCCGGTATTCCTCACGGAGTACTTGTGTGGATTGTTCGATGTTTTTCATGGTCAATCTCCTCGTTTCCGATTTCTTCTCAGTCACGGAATGGCTTGTGGCTGCTTCAGAAGCACCCAAATTGCGTGGTGTGGACCTTGAATCCGTCTCGATCGCACCCGTAAAGATTTCGGTGTCGCGACCATCCTGAGGATAAAGACATCCGGGTACGGTGGAATCCACTTGGCTTCGCTCTCACTGCAGGTCTATGTGCGCCATGGAATATTTAACGCACTCGTCATCTCATGAATATATGACATTGTGTTCAGCCGTTAGTACAAGTCTTCTATTGTGTATTCGAGTTGTAGCGGACAATATTAAAGCCTTTGTAATGGCGAGGCACTGCAACCATGTGAAAGCGTCATTATTGTAGGCGTCCGTCGGATGTTGAGGAAGCTCGGTTTCAAAATCGAAAATTACGACGAAGGAGAACCGCGATGAAGAAGATCGAATTGCTTGTTGTGATGTTGATGATCGTTACGACTGTCTCGTTCGGCAAGAAAGCGGACAAAACTTACACTGGCGAGATCATGGACAGCACATGCGCCAAAATGAGTAATCATGATGCGGGGTACAAGCTGACCGGCACGAACACGCCAAAGGACTGTACCCTGGCATGCGTAAAGTCTGGCGCCAAGTTCGTACTCTACAATGCGGCTAAGAAGACTACCTTGGAGCTCGATGACCAGGACAAAGCAAAGGACTTGGCGGGCCAAAATGTGAAGGTTGAGGGGACACTCGATACTGCCACCAAAACCATTCACGTTGACAAAATACAAGCCACTCCCTAAGTGGCTCCGATGAGCCTCGGATAAATTTGCCAGCGAGGTGCGCATAGAGACCATGCGGTTCGCTGTTGCTCCGTGCAGATGTGTGGAACTGGAAGTGCCCGAGCAAAACGGCTGCACGGTGCCAGGGCGAACTCATTGATCCAGTGAGAGAATCGCGCGCGAATCGCCCGCTTGCGTGGCCTTTGGAATCCAGGTTCTCCCGGAAAGTGTGCCGGCAAAGGAGGAAGGGTGCATCACAAAGCCAGGCTGGTCGGTGTAATCATCATTGTGCTGATCATCATCGCTGCGGCGTACGAAGTGATGCATGTAAACATTAGCGCCCTGCCGGAACCGGGGCGATTCGAAACGTCCATCGCAACAACGGCAAAGGACTGGTACATCAGCCGTGCCGCGCGTCGTCCACTGCCCGCAGCACCAGAGAACAGTGCCACCATGATCTCTGCAGGAGAAACGCTTTTTGGCATGGGCTGTGCAATGTGTCACGGCAAGGACGGGCGCAAGCCAGCACCGATCGGTCAGTTCATGTATCCGCGTGTACTGGATCTGAGCTCGCCCGCAGTGCAGAACATGTCCGACCGGGAATTGTTCTGGGTCATCAAGAACGGCATCCGGTTGAGTGGGATGCCGGGCTTCGCAAAGATCGAATCCGACGAGCAGATCTTGGATTTGACTTACTACGTGCGCAGTCTGGCAAACAGCGGAAACACTAATTCATACCGGCAGCCATAGCGGAGCGCCCATTTTGAGAACGGTCGTCGGATCAAGGAGTTCTGCAATTAGCTGGGTCCATGTTCACTTTACGCCAAAGCTGGTGTCCAACAAGGCCATCTGCTCATGTCAGTCCAACTGCTGGGAAATAGATGTTTCCTCTGTTAGTACAAACGAACTATTGAGCTGCATGGCACTTGGAGACGAGCATCGAACTGGAAGCACGCGCCAGTGCGAAGGGGGAGAAAAATGACTACCGCAGTTGCTGACTGGCCCAAGTTTCTTGCCAAGCTGAAGAATCGTGAGGAAATAGCCGAGCGTACCATGGCATTCCGTTTTGAAAAGCCAGCAAGCTTCAAGTTCACCCCGGGTCAGTTCATTGACATCACCTTGCTGAATCCGCCGGAAACCGATGCCGAAGGCAATGCCCGTGGTTTCTCAATCGCAAGCGCACCTGATGAAGACTTCATCATGGTAGCTACTCGTTTACGCGATACGGCGTTTAAGCGGGTGTTGAAGAGCATTTCTCTAGGTACCGAGGTCAGAATCGAAGGGCCATTTGGCGATCTACGACTCCATAACGACAAGTCGCGGGCTGCCGTGGTTCTAACCGGCGGGATCGGCATCACTCCTTTTCGCAGTATTCTTTTGCACGCTGCAAAGGAAAAGTTGCCGCACCACATATTTCTCTTTTATGCGAACCGGCGGCCAGAAGATGCTGCTTTTCTCAACGAACTTCAAGAACTTGAAAAGAAAAATTCAAATTACAAACTGATTGCGTGCATGACTGAGATGGAGAAATCACAGCAGCACTGGTCTGGAGAACGAGGTCTGATCACCCATGCACTATTGGAAAAATACTTGAAAGGGGCGTCTTCGCCTATCTACTACATCACCGGACCACCAGCCATGGTGAAGGCGATGCACACAATGCTTACGGACGCGGGAGTGGATGACGATAACGTACGCATTGAAGAGTTTGCCGGTTATTGAAAGTGCCGCTCAGAACAAGATTCACACTGTACAAAGCATTCGTCCCGGTGCTTATCACGACAACTTGTCGCAGGATGGCAATCTCAAGAGTCGTGCGCCGGAACAATCGTCCTCGCGGCCGATATGGAGCCGATTACCGCATCGAATTGACGCAACTATACTGGGACACAAGAGAACGAAAAGAGTGCAGCAGCTTGGCCAGATCGTGACCACCGTCCGCAGGGCCGTCGCCTCGAATGATCTTCGGGAAGCGGAGCGTTCGTTTCGCCGCTATCGCGACAGCAAAGGCATGAGCCCGGAATCATTGGAGGCGCTCTCCTGGTTGGCCCGTGGCGCCTTAGCTGCCCACCGATTCGCAAAGGCTGCCGGCTATGCCCGGAGCGTGCACCGGTTGGCCGTGCGGCGTCTGCAAAACACTGAACTCGAGTCGGACCCACACTTGTCCGCGGCGTTAGGAGCGTCAATCGAGGTTCTTGCGCAGTCGAAGGCTCGGCGAGGGCACCGCTCCGAAGCGATTCGGTTCCTAAAAAGAGAGCTCGACGAGTATGGCTCCTCCTCGATTGGGACCCGCATTCGAAAAAACCTCAATCTCTTGACGATGGAAGGCCATGCCGCGCCTGAGCTTGAGATTAGGGACTGGCTGGGACTCAAACCTCCGGCATTATCGGAGCTGATCGGCCACCCCGTTCTGTTGTTCTTTTGGGCGCATCATTGTGACGATTCGCGCGCCCAGGGACAGGTGCTCGCCCGCATTCGGGAGGAGTTCGAAAGTCGCGGGCTGGTGCTGATTGGCCCTACGCGCTGTTATGGGTCCCTCGATGAACGCGGCCACAAGCCAATCCTGCACCGACGAGAAATGCAACACATCCAGCTGGTGCTCCGTCAACACTATTCCTTGTTATCGGGAATGCCTGTCAGCATCAGCACGCGAAACTTTGAGGTTTACGGCGTGAGCACGACGCCGACGCTAGTGCTAGTCAATCGCAAGGGCGTCGTATCGTACTATCATCCCGGCAAGTTGCCGTATCGAGAGCTCGCCTCAAGAATCCGAAAGCTCCTCCCGAAATGATGTTACGTGGACGCACAGCGCTGGTAACGGGCGGCACTCGCGGCATTGGCCGGGCCATCGCAGAGCGCCTTCTCCGCGAGGGTGTTGCAGTCGCAATCTGCGGGCGGTCGTCAGCCTCGGTAGGACGCGCAGTGGAGGAGTTGGCATCTTCTGGCGGCGCCAAGATCTGCGGCACACAGGCCGACGTTGGCAGCATCAATGACGTGCGGCAGTTATTCGCGTTCGTAGATCGGGAACTCGGTGGCACGGACATTCTCATTAATAACGCAGGCGTTGCTGTGCTCTGCCCTATTGCTGAGATGAGCCCCGAACAGTGGGAGCGGACCATAGCGGTGAACCTGACTGGTGTCTTTCATTGCTGCCGCGAAGCAGTCGCGCAATTCCGGCGGCGTGGAGGCGGATTCATCATCAACATTGGCAGTCTGCTGGGAAAGACCGCAGTTGCAGGCGGTGCGGCCTACTGTGCATCGAAATTCGGCCTTAACGGCTTAAGTGAAGCCATAATGCTGGATTGCCGCAACGAAAATATTGGAGTCAGCACTATCGTACCTGGGAGCGTTGACACAGAACTCTTCGGTGCTTCAGCGGGAGCCGACTGGAAAATACGTCCGGAAGATGTTGCACAGGCTGTTGTCACAGTCCTCGAAATGCCGCAGCGGACTTTGGTGAGCCGGGTAGAGATGAGGCCGCTAAAGCCGCGACAATAGGTATTCTCCCTCGTATCGCGACGGCAAAGTTGTGTCATTCCACGATCCAAAGCGTGCGGCCCTTCGCTTGTTGCACTAACTTCTCCGCCAGGTCTTTTCCACCAGTGAGCCGTTGCAACCAAGGCAGAGACTGTCGCCCTATGACTATGGTGCGACACTTATTTATCCGTGCTAATTCAAGGATCTCTTCACTCGCGCTGTTCTGCCCTCTGAATGGATCTGAGAATTGTGTCGTCAGAGAACTTGCAGGCAGTCCGCCTCTTCGTAGTTTAGTGTAGGCTCCGTTCAACGCTGGCTGTGCCTTTTTTCTAGCCGCTGCAATCCATTGCTGTTGTTCTGTCTTGAGCCGAGCATCCAGTTGCCGTTCCTTGTCCGGATCCTCGGCGCCGCCAAACTCAAGCAATTTCGGCGGCAGCGGCGGCAGAAAATGCGCGAGGCATACCTGAAATCCTCGTTTGCTTGCTAACACCTTCGCGACGTATTCCACTGCGCGTCTTGATGAGGAAGATTCATCCACTACCACGAGTAGCCGATTGTTCGTCGCCTTCCTTCTACTGGCACCACTGCTGCGGCCGTGTCGTGATGTCTGGACCATAACACTTCCTCTCCAATATCTAGATCGCTTCAACCGCGTTCTTTTAGTCGCACCTGGCACCAATAAACGGTCTTACCAAACCTCTTGGCTGTCTTCTTGAACTCGCTCCCATAAGCTGAAAAGCAGTATGTGTCGAGCGGGTTACGAAATGGTGCAACTAGGCAGCGACTTCAACCTCGTAAAGGCTGTACCAGGGAGTCGCTGACCGAAGACATTCGTTCACCCGGGAGATGTTCTTTACCCCTTGCTCTCCGAGCCATTTTCGCAGTGCTTTCACCCCATTCTTCTGGTAGACAGGAATGCCATCTTGCCAGGTCGCACGACCACAGAGCACGCCGTTGAACTTCACGCCAGCCTCCGTTGCCAGCTCAAGCGCCTCCGTAAACTCGGTGTTGCTTACACCACCCGAAAGATAGATGAAAGGCTTCGTGGCAACGTCAGCGGCTTCGCGAAACAGTTGGATCGCCTGATTCCGATCGTATGCCTTTTGGCCTGAAAAGACTCTTGTCCCTGCGACAAACCTGATGTTAATGGGCACCTCAACCTTTAAAACATCCACGGTATAGCGGTTCTTCGTAAACTCGGCTGTACTGGCTTTCACTGTTGCCGGCTTTCTTTTGGCATATTCGAACCCTTTTTCGTCTGTGCCTTCTTCATAGCCAACCAGCTCAAGGAAGAAAGGAACGTCATTCGCAGAACATTCATCGCCAATCCGCTCAATCCAGGCGTGTTTCCGGTCATTAATATTGGCCGCCTCGAAAGGGTTGTAATGGAGCAGGGTCTTGATGCAATCTGCCCCGGCTTCTTTTAATCGGCGCACGGACCAGTGGTCGAGCAGTTCAGGAAGGCGTCCTGGACTCGTGTGGTCATAGCCGGTTTTCTCATAGGCTAAGAAGAGGCCGGTATTCGGTGCGCGACGCTTCGCAGCAGGCAGCCCCCACTCCGGATCGAGCAGAACAGCACTGGCATGGGGTGTAAGTGTCTCCGTGACAGCGCTCTTGAATTCTTCAAGTTGCGGGTCGCTGGCAGCGCCACCGAGTGCTTTCTTCAATGAACCGCGCTGATCCATCGCCACTGCGGCGATGATGCCACGCTGATTGGAAACAGCTTTCAAGCCTCGCAGCTTCCCGGACGTTAACTTCATAGTGCACCTCCTCAAGGAGTGCTCTGTCGTTTCAATCATTGTTCAATCCAATGAGACAGAAGATCAATGAACCATTTGTACCAAGGGAGAGTAGGGGTGATGTGAGGTGGTTGTTGTAGAGGGTCCAGGGACAAACCATCCTTTGCACGGATACGGCAAAAGCGCATGTCTGGCCTCGCGAAGATCGGATCCAATGAACAGATTTGACAAGTGACGTTTACCACGTGCGTGGCCTGGATAAAAAGACAAAGCACCGATTTGCACGCAAGCCACGCCGTAGCTGGTTATCAAGGGTCGCCAGCCGGATCATCCGAGGGCGCCATTCGTGCCAACTGTGCACTGTTGACCAGTTTTTGCTCCGACAGATCGTCGATCATCGTGCTGGTGAGAGGCGCAATGACTTCAGATGATCCAGCAAGACCGCACAAATGTTTCTTTCCCCAATGCCCCAGATTCTCCTCCATCAATGCGACGTAATCGAAAGGGAGAGCACGACCAGATTTGTAATTTTTTGGGGAAATTGGGATTTCAAGCTGCAACAGCAAGGAGGTAATTGACTATGACCGCAAACACAAGCACTTGCCATCCAGGCGATAGCAGTAAGGAATTGAACAGGCTGCCGCAATTGGCTGAACCTCTACTGCAATTCGACTTGCTGGAGGAACTTCGACAACTCCGCCACGAAGACTCGTGGCAACGTCAGACAGGTCGGAGTTCCAAAACGCTGGCGAAGTATCCAGATTTCCGAATCATTCTGGTTCTGATGAAGGCCAACACACAAATGAACGAGCATCGAGCCGAAGGCAGGATCTCCATTCATCACTTGCTCGGAAAGGTTTGTATCCATTTGCCTGATCAGAAAGTCAACTTGGCGGTTGGACAATTATTGGTCCTCGACTGCGGCATGGTGCACAACGTCGAAGCATTGGAAGAGAGCGCGTTCTTGCTCACTATTTCCTGGCCCAAGGACCCATCGGAATCCTGACGCGAAAATGTTGTCGCCTCACGGCGATTCTTCTGCCGCTAAAACGAGCGCCACGGGTCTCAATGGGTTTCAGCGTCGCTGAAAAGTCTCTACGGCTTGCGAGCGAACGGAGCCAAGCGATCAACGTCATAGGCCTGAGTACAAACGATCTATTGCCAAATATGGAGTAAACAACAAAAACTAGATCTTATAAAGAGGAGGTGTTAGATGGCTTCCAATGGCACTGGTCAATTACATGAGGCTTTCGGCCGACCAGGGATGCCACCCAGGTGGACGTCGAGTTCGAAGGAAGGCGTAGGAACAGCTTATTCAACCTCAAGCCGGGTATGGTTCACCATTTCACACGGGATTCTCAACGAAATCTACTTTCCCACAATCGATCATCCGCAAACGAGGGACATGCAGTTCCTGATCACGGATGGTGAGAGCTTCTTTCACGAAGAACGTCGCGACCTGGACAACGAAATTGAATGCATTGAGGCGGATGCGCTGGGATATCGAGTGACATCCTCCGACCGCGATCACCGTTATCGGCTCGTGAAAGAGGTTATCTCCGATCCCCATCAATCGTGTGTCCTTATCAACACCCGGCTGGAAGGCGATCCCGAATTCCTGAAGAAACTGCGAATCTATGCGCTGCTTGCGCCTCATCTGGATGTCGGCGGTTATGGAAATTCAGCCTGCCGCTTCAAGACCGCTGGTCAAAATGTTTTGATAGCGTGGAAAGCTGGCAAATTTCTTGCGATGGGGGCTAATGTCGGGTTCAACAAAACTTCATGTGGTTACGTCGGACATAGCGATGGGTGGCAGGACCTTCACAAGGATTTCCAACTGGACTGGGAATTTGACAAGGCCGAGGATGGCAACGTGGCCGTGATCGGCGAAGTCAACCTTACTAGTAGTCGGGAGTTCACGGTTGGCATAGCTTTCGGGGATAGCCTTCATGGCGCGGTAACAGTTCTCGAACAATCGCTGGCGACTCCGTTTCTGGAACATCGCAAGAGATTTGTTGACCAGTGGCATCGGGCCTGTAGTCGGATGAAGAAATTGGATGCGGTCTCAGGCGACAAAGGAACCTTGTACCGGACCAGCCGAAACTTGCTGTTGGCGCATGAGGATAAGACATTTGCCGGCGCGCTGATTGCATCGGCGAGCATTCCGTGGGGAAATGCCAAGGGTGACGAAGATGTGGGCGGCTATCACCTGGTATGGACCCGCGATATGGTGAGCAGCGCGTTGGCACTCCTTGCCTGTGATGACACGGCCACTCCATTGCGCGCGCTTGTCTATCTCGCATGCTGCCAACAAGCCGACGGTGGATTTGCACAGAACTTCTGGATTGATGGCACCCCGCATTGGAAGGGTATTCAACTCGATGAAGTCGCTTTTCCAATTCTTCTGGCTTGGCACCTGTGGAAAAAAGATGTGCTTAGAGATTTCGATCCTTACTCGATGGTCCGTTCTGCGGCGGCTTACCTTGTCCGGCACGGGCCAGTCACACAACAAGAGAGATGGGAAGAAGACAGCGGATATTCACCGTCCACGTTGGCGGTCAGCATTGCCGCCCTGATCTGTGCCGCAGATTTTGCAGGGGCGAGGGGCAAGCAGGGCGACGCAAGCTTCTTGCAGGATTATGCGGATTTTCTTGAATCACACGTCGAAAGCTGGACTGTTACTACCGATGGGTCCCTCGTTCCCGGGATTAAACGTCACTATATTCGCATTCATCCTGCTGCGATCGGCGATGCTTCGCCAGATGAGGATCCCAATCATGGACTCCTCACCATTCACAATCGTCCTCCTGGTCAGCTTTGGCAGTTCCCGGCGAAAGATATCACGGATGGCGGTTTCCTCGAGTTGGTGCGGTACGGTGTCCGCAAGCCGGGCGACCCCCTCGTGGAAGACTCGTTGCGAGTTATTGATGCTGTCTTGAAGGTGAATACTCCGTTTGGGCCCTGCTGGCACCGCTACAACCACGATGGCTACGGGACGCACGCGGATGGCGGAGCGTTTGAAGGATGGGGTCAAGGCCGGGCTTGGCCGCTACTGACTGGCGAGCGCGCGCATTACGAGTTCGCCGCGGGACGTGATGTTCGCAAACTGATTCGCACCATGGAACAGTTTGCATTCACAGGCAGGATGTTGCCAGAGCAGGTCTGGGATAGTCCCGATGACGTGAAGTCGGCTGGCATGTATTTTGGAAAGCCGGCAGGATCAGCCATGCCGTTGATGTGGGCCCATGCTGAATACCTGAAGCTGTTGCGTTCGGTTGCAGATGGCCACGTGTTCGATCTGATCCCGGTGGTGGCGGAGCGATACCTGAAAAAGCGCGGACGAAAGAACTTGGAGGTTTGGAAGCCTGCTCGCCGAGTCAGAGAAGTGACCGCTGGGCAGATACTACGAATCCAATCGCCAGAGTCATTCCGGCTGCATTGGACCAATGACAGTTGGGTTTCGGCGAGCGATACGCCGTCAACTTCAACTGGAATCGGAATTGAATTCGCCGATATCGCGATCCACGGCAATCAAAGTGCCCCCGTGCAATTCACGTTCTTCTGGACCGGCAGCAATCGCTGGGAAGGACACAACTATGATGTGTGCATCAAGCAGAAACACACCCGTGCAGTCGCCGCCTGAATCTGATTCAAGCAGCTCGAACTTAGTTTTTCGCAAGTGAACGGAGAACGAACATGCAACTTGGAATGATTGGACTGGGAAGAATGGGCGCCAATATGGTGCAACGCCTGATGCATGGCGGGCACGAATGCGTTGTGTTCGATATGAAGGCCGCGAGCGTAAGCAAGCTAGCGAAGGATGGCGCGGTCGGAGCCAAGTCGCTCGACGACTTCGTCTCCAAGTTAAAATCGCCACGCGTTGTCTGGCTGATGGTGCCTGCCGCGGCCGTTGATAAGATGCTGCACGATCTTGCTGCTCACATGCAGCAAGGCGACATTATTATTGACGGCGGCAACTCCCACTACATTGACGACATCCGGCGGGCCAATGAACTCAAGCCCAAAGGTATTCACTATGTGGACGCCGGGACGAGTGGCGGAGTCTGGGGTTCTGAGCGCGGCTACTGTCTTATGATCGGCGGCGAACGGAATATCGTCCAGCATCTTGACCCAATTTTCGCCACCCTTGCGCCCGGGATTGGAACTGCACCCCGCACACCGGGCCGCGATAAGACCAGTGGCACGGCTGAGCACCGCTATCTGCATTGCGGACCCAGTGGCGCCGGTCACTTTGTCAAGATGGTCCACAACGGCATTGAGTACGGCATCATGGCGGCATACGCGGAGGGCTTAAACATCCTTCAGCATGCTGATGCCGGGAGGAAAACGCTTGCGACCGATGCGGAGACCACCCCGTTGCGACAACCGGAATTGTATCAATATGAGTTTTGTTTACCCGATGTCGCGGAGGTCTGGCGTCGTGGCAGTGTGATTGCTTCGTGGCTGCTGGATCTCACAGCAACTGAGCTGCTGAAAGAACCGAGCCTGAAAAGCTACGCGGGACGCGTATCAGATTCGGGCGAAGGACGTTGGACAATCAAGGCCGCTATTGATGAAGCGGTTCCCGCCCCTGTTTTGAGCGTTGCACTTTATGAACGGTTCACTTCACGCGGCAATGCGGATTTTGCCGATCGAGTTTTGTCCGCGATGCGGCATGAGTTTGGGGGGCATGTAGAAAAAGCAGCTTGACGAATGAGAATGACGAACCTCCGATTCGGAAAACAAGATAATCATGGAGATCATGCCGATGAAGAAGGACTTTAAAGTTGGAGATCACGTGGGCTGGAACTCGGAAGCTGGCCACGTCCGGGGAACGATCAAGAAAAAGATTACATAGGCCATCACGTTCAAGAACTACACGGTCCGCGCCACGAAGGAAGAACCGCAGTATTTGATCAAAAGCGACACGACCGACCATCTGGCGATGCACAAGGGATCGGCCCTCAGGAAGCTCAAGAGCAAACAATGAGCGACGCTGAGAATAAAAACGGAAGGCAAATGAGTGAGATTATGACTGTTGAAACCTTGGAACCAGTTGCTTTGCAAATGATGCAGGACAAGGCGACTCGCTTGCGTATTGACTCGGTTCGCTCCACGACCGAGGCTGGCAGTGGACACCCGACGAGTTGTGCCTCTGCGGCAGAGATCATGTCCGTTCTTTTTTATTCCGTGATGCATTACGATCCTCGCGATCCGCACCGGCGTGACAGCGACGTTTTCGTGCTTTCGAAAGGCCACGCCGCGCCCATCCTCTATGCGGCGTGGGCGGAGGCCGACGCGTTTCCGCGCGCAAAACTGTTGACTCTGCGTAAGGTTGACTCTGATCTGGAAGGACACCCCACCCCCCGCTTGCCGTTCGTGGACGTGGCAACCGGTTCGCTGGGTCAGGGCTTGTCGGTTGCCGCGGGGATCGCCATCAATGCGAAACAATTCGAGAATTCCGATCAGCGCGTTTTTGTTTTGATGGGCGACGGCGAATCGGCGGAAGGCTCAGTATGGGAGGCTGCGCAATGGGCGGCTCTTCACCGCCTCAATAATCTCTGCGCGACCATTGATATCAATCGGCTCGGCCAGAGTCAGCCGACTATGCTGGAGTGGGATATTGAAATCTACAAAGCGCGCTGGGAAGCATTCGGCTGGCAGGTGTTGGCCATTGATGGACACAGCATTCCCGAGCTCCTGAACGCCTACGGCACAGCCAGCCAGACCACTGACCGGCCGACGATTGTGCTCGCACGGACACTGAAGGGCAAGGGCCTCATCGGAATCGAGGGTCTTGAGCATTGGCATGGCAAGGCACTTCCCAAAGACACCGCCGCGAAGGTCATAGCCGAACTCGAGAAGCATCTGACGGGGGCTGAGACAGATTGGAAACCTAAGCTGCCTCCGGCACGGCCCGAGAGATCCAAAGCCATTGCAGGAGGCGATGCCGGTCCAGCGGGAAAACCGGCTTATGCAATCGGAGGTAAGGAAGTTTCCACGAGAAGAGGCTTTGGCGACAGTCTGGCTGGTCTCGCGAAGGTTGATACCAGGATTGTGGTTCTCGACGGTGACGTGAAGAACTCCACCTACACCGAAGAATTCGAGAATGTCGCACCGAATCGGTTCTTTCAGGGTTACATCGCGGAGCAGAACATCGTCGGAGTTGCCATGGGATTGGCATCACGGGGCAAGGTTCCGGTCGCCGCCATATTTTCATGCTTCGTAACCCGGGCTTACGATTTCATCCGCATGGCAGCCATCAGCAAGCTCAATATCAAGCTTGTTGGCACGCACTGCGGAGTGTCCATCGGCGAAGATGGTCCATCCCAAATGGGGCTCGAAGATCTCGCCATGATGTGCGCGGAACCGGACTTCACGGTGCTCTACCCTGCCGACGCTACGAGCGCATGGAAAGCCACCACACTGACCGTCGAGCACTCCGGCCCCTGCTACCTCCGGCTGGGGCGCCCGAACTCGCCGATTCTCTACGGTCCAGACGAGGCATTTGCAATCGGGAAATGCAAAGTCCTCCGAAAAAGCGACAAAGACAAAGCACTCATTATCGCGGGCGGTATCACCGTGTTTGAAGCTCTGGCCGCGTGCGATCAGCTTCAGAAAGAAGATATTTCGGTTCGCGTTATCGATCTGTTCAGCGTTCAACCAATCGATCGTGACGAACTCATCGCCTCGGCGCGCGCCGCAGGCGGGATCATCGTCACTGTCGAAGATCACTATGCGCATGGAGGACTCGGCGACGCCGTTCTCTCAGCCCTGGCTCAGGAGCGCGTTCAAGTTTATAAGTTGGCTGTGCGGGAGATCGCTCACAGCGGGAAAGCCGAGGAGCTGATTGAGAAGTTTGGCATTTCTTCCGGACACATCGTGAACGCAGTGAAATCCGCCTTGCGGGTAGCTTCTCGCGATACTGCCGGCGACGCGAGTTCAAAGGGATTGAAGAAGAAGTCTCCCGCCTCTGCAATCAATGACAAAAATATGAAGCCGACGCGACAGCTCCATGACCTCGGACAGAGTCTTTGGCTTGACAACATCTCCCGTGGGCTTCTGACGAGCGGGACGCTCCGCCGCTACATTGACGAATTCTCGATTACAGGGCTCACTTCAAATCCCTCGATCTTCGACCATGCGATTAAGAACTCGAACTTCTACGACGATGCCATCCGCCAGAAGATGAAGGAGGGTAAGTCAGGCGAGGCGCTTTTCTTTGAGCTTGCGCTCGAGGACTTGAGGAATGCCGCCGATCTCTTCCGCCCGATTTACGACTGGACCAATGGCACCGACGGTTGGGTATCAATGGAAGTTTCTCCTTTGTTCGCTAATGACACGGCGCAAAGTATCACCCAGGCTAAGCAGCTTTATGCTCGCGGCGGGCGGCCCAATCTGTTCGTCAAGATTCCTGGTACTCACGAAGGAGTACCGGCGATCGAGGAGAGTATCTTCGCCGGGGTACCAGTGAATGTGACGCTGCTGTTTTCGTCAGAGCAATATCTGGCATCGGCGGAAGCCTACATGCGTGGTGTTGAGCGGCGCATCGAAGCAGGCCTGAACCCGGATGTTTGCTCCCTGGCCTCCGTATTCATTAGCCGCTGGGATAAGGCGACAATGGGGAAGGTGAGCAAAGACTTGCAGAACCACCTTGGGATCGCTGTCGCCAGGCGGACCTACAAAGCGTACCGCCAACTGCTCGATTCGGAGCGCTGGCAGCGGCTGGCTAATGCGGGCGCGCGCCCGCAACGCCTGCTCTGGGCGAGCACAGGCACCAAAGATCCCAGCGCCTCCGATGTTCTCTACATCCAAGCGCTCGCCGCTCCATTCACCATCAACACGATTCCGGATGCGACATTACTTGCTTTCGCCGATCACGGCAAACTGGGCGAGCTTATGCCCATTGATGGCGGCGATGCGGAGAAGACGATTGCCAAGTTCGGAAAAGCGGGCATCCACTATGACCAACTGGCCGCCGATTTGCAGCGTGAAGGCACAGAGTCGTTCGTCAAATCCTGGAACGAACTGCTCGGTTCCATCGCGTCGAAAAACGTTACCCTCAAAGCTGCTGGGTGAGATCCACAGGGATGAAATCAACAGGCCACCATTAAAAACGAGGTGCTGGAGGTCACTTTGCCAAAAGTCAATCCGGGCAAGAAGATTGCAATCGGCGTTAAAGCTGCTTAAAGGTTGGATATTGGGTAGGAGCGGGAAACGTCGTTTAAACCATTCTACTTCCGCCTATTGAAAGATTAGCCATTACGCTGCTCACCGGCATCCAATGCCATTGGCACGGTCAGTTTGAAATCTCAAGGAGAGCAATCAATGGCTGCAAAAGTTACTCCTCACAAAAAAGGGTCCTTCTTGACGGATGTCAAGGAGATTCGACGGCGAGCGCGTCAACAGATTATGGAAGGCGCGGTGACCTCGGACTACAAGGCTGACCGGGAAACGGTCGTGAGAGTCCTCAACCAAGCGCTCGCGACCGAAATCGTGTGCGTCCTCCGTTACAAGCGCCACCACTACATGGCGAAAGGCATCCACTCTAAGGCTGTTGCGGAGGAGTTTCTTGAACACGCCAATGAGGAACAGGGACACGCCGATCAAATCGCGGAGAGAATCACCCAACTGGATGGGGCGCCGAACTTCAGCCCTGAAGGAATGCTCACCCGCAGCCACTCCGAGTACGTCGAGGGAGAAACGCTGCTCGACATGATTCGCGAGGACCTGATCGCAGAGCGCATTGCGGTCGAATCCTATTCCGAGATCATTCGTTATCTTGCGGACAACGACCCGACGAGCAAACGGATGATGGAAGCGATTCTCGCCAACGAGGAAGAGCACGCTGAGGACATGAAGACTTTACTCGAAACCATTGGGAAAGAAGAAAAAGAGCGGGATCACCGGTGATCAGAAAGGTGGTTGGCGAACAATTCACAAATATTTCAATTTCGCGTGGGCAATACTGGCAAGATACGCTCCTGGCAGGCCGCCAACTATCTCTGGATTTGGTTCATTGGCCGCGGGAATTGACCGCAGAATAACCAGGATTCCTTGCTATGAGATCTGTGGCAGTTGTCGCAAAACGGTTCCTGGCTTGCGTGCCATTGCTGGGAACGATGTCAATCGGAGCACTGCCGCCATTTCCATGCGAGACCATCGTGAGGCCAGCGGCGGTGGGAGTGCCATCTGATTCCACTGCGGAGCAAAACAGTACGGCCGACTTTTTCCCCAGGTTGATCGAACGCCACCATTGGCAGGAAGCCCGTCTAGAACGGTTCTCTGTGGTTCGAACCTACAAGGTAAAGAACGCCAAAGACAAAACGCTCGCTGAAGAAGTGGTAGTCATGGAATACAGGGCGCCAGGAACAGAGACTTTCACAACAAACTCTGGAAAAGGCTCGGGATTTATTCGCCACCACGTGTTCCAGCGACTCATGCAGGCTGAAGCAAAGAGGGCACGAGCCAATAAGGACCCAGATAGCTTGATCACTCCGGAAAACTACACCCTTGAAATAATTGGAAAAGATAGAATCGGCAGCTTTGACTGCTCAGTTGTTCACGCCATTCCGAAGCGGAAGGAAACGGATCTCTTCGAGGGGAAGATATGGATCGATAACCAGGATTTTGCAATCGTGAAGATCGCCGGGCATCTCGCTAAGAGCCCGTCGTTTTGGATCAAGCACGTGGACTTCGTGCGGGACTATCGGAAGATCGATGGGTTCTGGCTGCTCTCGAGAGAAGAGGCGGTTTCAGCAATCAGGATATATGGCAAGGAGACACTGACAATCGATTACGAAGGTTATACCGTCAATGGAGTAAGAGCGGTTCAGCCGCTTCTCACGAGTAGCCCCGCCAAAGCAGCACGGGATGGCGCGAGTATTGGGCTGTTAAGGTCAAGGAGACCTACTTCGACATGGGGATTCTTAACTATGCACTTTCAAACCTCCTGAACGGTCATCTCTGTGTCCGGTACAAACGGACGATTGAGATGTCTCCTCGAAAAATTGAGCATGGTGGTCAGAAGAGTTTCAACGGTTCCTGGTAACGGATGTCGCCAGTTGATGCGTCCGAGCCTGTCACGTGTTCGGTTGTGTTCCTGAAAGGTGGATTCGATGGCAAGCAAAGAAGAAGCGCCGGAAGATGTACGGTTGGTAGTGGCGGATGTTGACGGTGCGCTGGTAACTCCCGATAAAATCCTTACGCCGCGGGCACGCGCCGCTGTTCGGAAAATCATTGCATCGGGAATTGCTTTTACAATCACCAGCGGCCGGCCTCCACGAGGCATGAAGATGTTGATCGACGATCTTCAACTTCAGGATCCAATCACGGCATTTAACGGCGGTCTGTTCGTGCGGCCCGATCTTTCCGTCATTCGCGAAAACCTGCTTCCCCACGAGGCAGTACAACCCGTGATTGACATTCTGACCAAAAACAAGCTCGATGTCTGGATTTATAGCGATAAGGACTGGTATGTCCCATCGCGTCATGGCCCCCACGTAGACCGCGAAGAGTGGACGGTCAAGTTTCCCCCGATCGTAGTACCGAACTTTGAAGGTTTACTGAATCGAGTGGCAAAAATCGTCGGAGTCAGTGACGATCTTGAAGCGGTGGCTCGCTGTGAAAAGAACGTGCAGCAGGAATGTGGCGACCACGTCTCGGCCGCCCGCTCCCAACCCTATTACCTGGACGTAACTCATCCGAAGGCCAACAAAGGAGAGGTCGTCAGCGTTCTTTCGGAGATGCTACATGTCCCAACCGCAAATATCGCCACCATCGGAGATATGCCCAACGATGTATTCATGTTCAAGCGCAGCGGGGTAAGCATCGCCATGGGCAATGCGAGTTCAGACGTGCAACATGAAGCCAGGTTTGTGACCAGTTCCAACAAAGAGGAGGGCTTCGCGCTGGCCATGGAACGGTTTGTCCTTCGAGATCAGGTCGCTTGAAGGGGCCGGAGGATGCTCAGAGGAGGTGTGCACAAGAGGTGAAGAGATTGAAGATGTAGCCAGGTTGGATCATAAGAGTTCGCACCGAAGCAACGCACGCGAAGGAGGTAACGAATGAAAGCCATTTCGGTTGTGCCCGGAACCAAGACCGTCCGGTTAGTTGACCGCCCGGAACCATCAATCTCTGTACCCAGCGAAATAAAAGTCCGCGTGTTGCGGGTTGGCATCTGTGGCACTGATCGCGAGGAGGCTGCGGGTGGCCGCGCCCAAGCCCCACCTTCCC
>Ga0208849_1000396_pt1 | contig 41135 bp, 40 predicted proteins | sample NGESurdeep072012_10_FD_184470 | JGI IMG/M metagenome (GOLD analysis project Ga0208849, IMG submission 184470) | Arctic peat soil microbial communities from Barrow, Alaska - NGEE Surface sample 53-3 deep-072012 (SPAdes) | ecosystem: Environmental > Terrestrial > Soil > Wetlands > Peat ... | reverse complement strand
TCATGCGATCCGGCCCTCTCCCCAACATCCCCTACAAAGCGCTTGAAATCGATCCAGAAGACCAACCCAAACCTGATCTATCGTGCCCGGCAACCCACCTGGGATGCCATCGCATATCTAACGTACCCCCACCTGGAGCAAATGTCAAGCCTCATGCCGCGCCATGCGCTTGCCACCCGCCTCAGCTGCTCAGGTGAACTCATTGCGGCTCGGGCACATGCGCGCCAAAGCGCACTCCCCGCAGGCGGGTTTGCGCGCGTGGCAGGTTCTCCGGCCGTGGCGCAGCAGGTTCACGTGCAGCTCCAGCTCCTCTCCCAGCGGGGTCAGCGCGAGCATCTCGTCATGTAGCTCCGCGAACGGCGCGCCCTTGCGCAGCAGGCCCAGGCGCGTGCCCACGCGCGAGACGTGCGTATCGACCGGCACGTCGTGCAACCCGTAGGCGAACAGCAGCACGCACGCCGCGGTCTTGCGGCCGACCCCCGGCAGCGCGGTGAGGTAGTCGCGGGCCTCGTCGATCGGGACGTCGGGGAGCCAGTCCAGCGACAGCTCGCGCGCGGCGAGCGCCTGCAGGATCACCTTGATGCGCGCCGACTTGACCTTCGAGATACCGCCCGGTCTGATCGCCTCCTCGATCGCTCCCACCGGCGCGCGCATCACCGCCTCCCACGACGGGAAGCGCTCGCGCAGACGTAGATACGCGACGTCGCGGTTGCGGTCGTTCGTGCTCTGCGACAGGACCGTTAGCACCAACTCGGCGATCGGGTCGCCGTGCGGCGCCATCAGCGGGATGCCGTAGACCGCGCGCAGGCGGTCGCGGATCCTCTTCACCCGCGCGCGGGTCGGCGGGGTCCACGTGATCGAGGGCACCGCGCCACGGTAGCCGGATATCCTCGCCCGGTGCCCTCGGTGAGCGACCACACCGGCGAGCTGGGCGGGCTGCCCGTGTTCTGGCGCAGCGCGCCGGCGCCCGCCGACATGGAGGGGGCGGTGCCGCTGTACCTGCATGGCGTGCCCACCAACTCGGATGACTGGGTCGGGCTCCCCGCGCGCTACACGACCCGGCCGTGGTGGCGGCGCTGGTGGCGGCCGATGCGGCGCTCCGACGAATGGATGGAGGTCCCCGAGTACAGCGTCGGCTTTCTCGAGCGCAGCGGCGGGCTCGCGGTCGACCTGCCGGGCTTTGGCCGCTCGGGCAAGCCCGGCTACCTGACGTACACGATCGCGGAGTACGTGCGGTTCCTCGAGCGGTTCCTCGATCTCGTGGAGGTCGAGCGGGTCCAGCTGGTGATGCACGATTGGGGTGTCGTTGGCCTCGCGTTCGCGCAGGCGCACCCCGAGCGGGTCGAGCGGCTGGCGCTGATCAACACCGTGCCGTTGCTCCCCGGCTACCGCTGGCACCGGATCGCGCGCGTCTGGCGCACGCCGCTGCTGGGCGAGCTCGTGATGGGAGCGACCAACCGCTGGACGCTGCGGCAAGCCTCGCGGGAGTCAAACGCCACGCCCGGGCCGCTGGGAGAGGCGTGGCTCGACACCGTGCTCGACCACTTCGACCAGGGCACCCCGCGCGCGATCCTCCGCCTCTACCGCTCCTCCCCGCCCGAGGTGCTCGCGGCGGCCGGTGCGCGACTCAGCGAGCTGACGATGCCGGCGCTCGTGATCTGGGGAACACAGGACCCCTACATCCCCGCCCGCTTCGGCCGCGCCTACGCCGAGGCGATCGGCGGTCCCGCCCACCCCGTCGAGCTGCTCGAGCTTCCCGACGCCGGCCACATACCCTGGTTTGACCGCCCGGACGTGATCGACCGGGTCGTGGACTTCCTGGCCACGACCTAGGCAGGCGGACCGCCTGATGGCAGCACACGCCGCGATCCCCTCACCGCACCTGCCCGTCGAACGCACGGAGGGAACATCGACGCACCCGCTTGCCCGTCCCTGGGCGCTCGCGCTCGCCGTCGCGATCCCGCTGACGATCGCCTACCTGATCTGGATGCCGCCGGCCGCCGACCTGGCCGCCGCCACGTATCGCAGCGACCTGTTTGCGCGCGTCGGCTTCACGCTGCGCGACAACGGCTGGTACGCCGTCCACGGCCACTACCTGCTCGGCTACTCGCTGCTCTCCCCCGCGCTCGGGGCGCTGCTCGGGGTGCGCGTGGTGCTCGCGCTGTCGGCGCTCGCGGCATGCGCCCTCTTCGGCCTGATCGCCGAGCGCGCCTTCGGCCTCGCCGCCGCGCGGGTCGCCGCCGTCGTGTTCGCATTCGGCTTCTGCGCCGAGCTGATCTCCGGGCGCGTCCCCTATGACCTCGGCTTCGCGCTCGGGCTCGGCTCGGTGCTCGCGCTGATACGCGGGCGTATTCTGCTCGCGCTCGTCCTCGCGGTCCTCACGAGCGTGACGAGCCCCGTCGCCGGCGCCTTCCTGGCGCTCGCCGGGCTCGCGCTGGCGGTGGCCGACTTCCAGCGCAACCGGGGAAACCGGGACGACCGGGGCGGCAACCGGGACACCCGGGGCGAGCACGGGCACCCCCAGCTGCTCGATTCCGCCCTGGAGGGCTCCCGGCAGGGCCTCGCGCTCACCGCAACCGCACTGCTGCCGATCGTCGTCCTCGCGCTCGCCTTCCCCGAAGGCGGCTACGAGCCGTTCGCGCCCTCGTCCTTCTGGCCGGCGCTCGCCGGGGTCCTGCTGATCGCGCTGCTGCTGCCGCAGGGGCCGCTCACGCCGCGCGCACATCGCATAGTGCGGGTGGGCGCGGCGCTGTACGCGCTCGTCCTGATCGGCTCGTTTGCGCTCAAAACCCCCGTCGGCGGCAACGCCGCGCGCCTCGGCCCGGAGCTCGTCGCGCCGCTGCTCGCCGGCGTGCTCTGGGATCGCCGCCGCGGCCTGCTCTGCCTGCTCGCGCCGCTGCTGCTCTACTGGCAGCTCAACACGCCGATCGGCGATTTATCTCTGGTGGCCGGCGACCCGTCGGTGCGGGCCTCCTACTACACGCCCCTGCTGTCCGAGCTGCACCGCCTCCGCCACGACGCCCCGACGATCATCGAGGTGCCGCTGACCGCCACCCACTGGGAGGCCACCGACCTCGCGGGCCACGAGCGCATCTCGCTCGCGCGCGGCTGGGAGCGCCAGCTCGACACGCGCTACGCAGCCCTGTTCTACCGCCCCTCCCTGTCACCGTCCGCCTACCGCGCCTGGCTTTACGAAAACCGTGTCCTCTATGTCGCTCTGGGAGACGCGCGCCTCGATTACGCCGCGAAGGCGGAGGGCGCGCTGGTGGCGCGCGGTCTGCCCTATTTGCGCGAAGTCTGGCACTCAAGGCATTGGCGTCTATACAGAGTCATCGACTAGGCTTCTAGGCGATGGTCGCCCGCGCTCGTCTCCTGCAGGCGCGCCTCCCGCCCAATGGTTGGCTGGACGTGCTGCGCCAAGTCTCGCTGTTCGGGGCTGCCTACTTCGCCTATCGCCTCGTGCGCGGGCTGGTCGAGGGCGACGCCAACGCCGCCTTCGCCCACGCGCGCGATGTGATCTCGGTCGAGCGCACGCTGCACATCTTCGTCGAGCCGAGCGTGCAGACGTGGGCGTCGGGCTCGCACCTGCTGATCGGGCTGTCGAGCTGGATGTACGTGAACGCGCAGACGACCGTCACGATCGGGGCGCTCGTCTACCTCTACGTGTGCCACAACCGCTCGTTCTACTTCGTGCGCAACATGTTCATGATCGCGATGTTCATCGCGCTGATCGGCTACGTCGTGTTCCCCACCGCGCCGCCGCGGTTCATGCCGGAGTGGGGCTTCAGCGACTCCGTCTCGGACGTCACCGGCATCCACGTATCGCACGCCAGCTCCTCGCTCAACACGCTGTTCAACCCGTACGCCGCCGTGCCCTCGATGCACGTCGCGTTCGCGCTGATGGTCGGCTGGGCGCTGGCGCGGCTCGTCCGGCGGCGGGCGCTGCGCGCGATCTGGTTCCTCTATCCCTTCCTGATGGCCTTCGTGATCGTCGCGACCGCCAACCACTTCATCACCGACGCGCTGCTCGGGGCGCTCACCGCCGCGGTCGCCGCCTACGGCGCCCGCGCGCTCGCCCAGGCGCGACCGGGCGTATGGCGCTTCGCCAAGACTCCGGCCCAGTTGCGGGCGAGCTAGCGAATGGCCCCCAGGCATCAGGCTCCTCCACGCCGCGTGCGGCGGGGCGTACCCCGGGCGCGGGCCAACGGCAGGGCCCCGATCGGCGCCGGGGAGCGGCGCGAGCTCGTCCGCAACCGCCTGATCGACTCCCGCCTGACGCCCAACGCGATCTCCCTGACGGGCTTCGCGCTGAACCTGCTCGCCGCGGTGCTCGTGTGGGAACAGCTGTACTTCCTCGGCGGCGTGGCGTTCATCGTCGGCTCGATCATGGACACGCTCGACGGGCGCTACTCGCGCATGTCCGGCAAGGGCACCCCCTTCGGCGCCTTCCTCGACTCGACCCTCGACCGGATCGAGGAGGGCATCGTGCTGACGGCCGTCGCCGGAGACTTCGCACTGAAAGGCGACCGCGTGGCGGCGGCCGCGGTCGTCGTCGCCGTGCTCAGCTCGCTGATGGTCAGCTACACGCGTGCCCGCGCCGAGGCGCTGGGGGTCGAGTGCAAGGTCGGCATCGCCACGCGGCCTGTCCGCGTCGTGATCCTCGCGATCGGGCTGATCTTCGCCGACGCCGGCGGCAACGGGGACCTCTCGCCGCTGAAGGTGGCGGTGTATGTGCTTGCGGCGCTCAGCCTGATCACCGTCGCCCAGCGGATCGCGCACGTGCGGCGCGAGCTGTCCAAGCCCGCGGTGTGACCGAGCCCGCCCCGCGGAGTAGTAATCCCGACCCTCCAGGAAGGACTTCCAACTTGACTCCCACCAAGCACAGCAACGGCGTCACCGCCGACAACGGCGTCGCCGCCAAGAACGGCGTAGCGCGCTATCAGGCGGACAAGGTCCGCGTCGCGATCGTCGGCGTCGGCAACTGCGCCTCGGCCTTCGTGCAAGGCGTGAACTACTACCGCGAGGCAAACCCCGACGCGGACGTCCCCGGCCTGATGCACGTCGACCTCGGCGGCTATCACGTGCGCGACATCGAGTTCACCGCCGCCTTCGACATCGACAAGACCAAGGTCGGCAAGGACCTCGGCCAGGCGATTTGGGCCGGGCAGAACAACACGACGAAGTTCGCCACCGGGACGCGCGCGGTACCCAAGAAGATGGGCGTGCCCGTGTACCGCGGCATGACCCACGACGGCCTCGGCAAGTACCTCAAAGAGAAGATCACAAAGGCCCCCGGCGAGACCGCCGACATCGTGCAGATCCTGAGGGACACCCACACCGACGTGGTCGTCTCCTACCTCCCGGTCGGCTCCGAGCAGGCCACCAAGTGGTACGTCGAGCAGGTGCTCGAGGCCGGCTGCGGCTTCGTCAACTGCATCCCCGTGTTCATCGCCCGCGAGGACTACTGGGACCGGCGCTTCAAAGCGGCGAAACTGCCGATCGTCGGCGATGACATCAAGTCCCAGGTCGGCGCGACGATCGTGCACCGCACGCTCGCGCGCCTGTTCGAAGAGCGCGGCGTGCGCATCCAGCGCACCTCGCAGCTGAACGTCGGCGGCAACATGGACTTCTACAACATGCTCGAGCGCGAGCGGCTGGAGTCGAAGAAGATCTCAAAGACGAACGCGGTGACCTCGATCATCGACCACGAGCTGGCGCCCGAGAACGTGCACGTCGGCCCCTCGGACTACGTGCCATGGCTGACCGATCGCAAGTGGGCGCACATCCGCGTCGAGGGTCAGGCCTTTGGCGACGTGCCGCTGAACCTCGAGATGAAGCTCGAGGTGTGGGACTCGCCGAACTCGGCCGGCATCGTGATCGACGCGGTGCGCTGCTGCAAGCTCGCGCTCAACCACGGCGTCGGTGGCCAGCTCGACGGGCCATCCTCCTACCTGATGAAGTCGCCCCACAACCAGCGCCCCGACAACCAGGCCCGTCTGGACACCGAGAGGTTCATCGCGAAGTATGGACGCCCCCCCACCCGGGTGGGCGCTGGATCTCCGGCGAGCAAGCCCCGAGCGAGCAAGCCTCGGAAGGTGACCCAGAAGGCGTGATGATGGCGGGCTCGATGGCCGCGGCAGAGCGGTTCTCGATCGCCCACGTGACCCCGTATCCGTGGGAGGCCCGGGAGAACGAGGTGAATGCCTATGTGGAGCGCGTCACGCGCGAGCTCTCAGCGCGTGGCCACCGCGTCCTGATCCTCGCCCCGTCGCGCTCGCAGGAGCGGGTGCGCGCCTCGCGCAAGGCGCTGCGCGCCGGCCGATTGTCGACGGGTCGCGGGGGGGGCGGCGCAGGCGGCGCTGGGCACGGGGAGAACGAATCTCTGCTGGAGGGAACCAACGGTGGCACCCCCCGCGTCATCGCCGTCGGCGAGGTGCTCGACCTGCAGAGCACGGCGCGGCAGACGCGGACCCCGCCCACCCGCCGGCGCGCGCCCGCGCTGCCGATCGACGTGGCGCGCACGATCGAGGAACTGCTGAGCACCGTGCCGCTCGACTTCGTCCACGTGCACGAGCCGTTCGCGCCGAGCACCGCCAACGCCGCCCTGCGCCACTCGCGCTCGCTCAACGTCGGCTCCTTCCATGCCCCCACCGAACGGCTGCTCTCGACGCTCGTGGCGCGACGCTTCGTCGAGACCTTCTTCGGGCGGCTGGACGCGCGCACCGCGAGCCTGCCCGCCACCGCCGAGCTGATGGCCCGACATTTCCCGGGCGAGTACCGGCTGCTCGCCGACGACGACAGCACCGAGGATGCCGCCGATGAGCTCGAGGCGATCTACCGGGGCCTCGCGGCGCGGCGCCACCGCGCGGAGGGAGATCCCGCCCTGAAGCAGCGGCTGGCAAAGCGGCCGCTGATCGACGTCGACCTGCACATGCACACCGATCACTCGCACGACTGCGCCACGCCGGTCGAGGTGCTGCTGGCGAGGGCCCGCGAGCAAGGCCTGGGCGCGATCGCGGTGACCGACCACAACGAGATCTCCGGCGCGCTCGAGGCGCGCAAGCAGGCCGCTGCGGCGAGCGCCGCCCACGCCGGGAGGGCGGGCCTCCCGATCAAGGTGATCGTCGCCGAGGAGGTCAAGACCGCCGGCCAGGGCGAGGTGATCGGGCTGTTCATCGAGGAGAAGATCCCCCGCGGCCTGAGCATGGAGGAGACCGTCGCCGAGATCAAGCGCCAGGGCGGCCTCGTATACGTGCCCCACCCGTTCGACCGCATGCACTCGGTCCCCGACTACGAGCACCTGCTGAGGATCCTCGACGACGTCGACGCGATCGAGGTCTTCAACCCGCGCGTGGCGATCGGGGCGTTCAACGAGGAGGCGGCGCGGTTCGCGGCCAAGTACCGGATCGTCGCGGGCGCCGGCTCGGACTCGCACGTCGCCCAGGGCCTCGGCTCGGTGCGGATCCGGATGCGCGACTTCGACGGGCCGCAGGAGTTCCTGCAGTCCCTGCGCGACGCCGACATCCTCACGCGCCCCACCAGCCTGCTCTATGTGCAGGCGCTGAAGTTCCTGCAGACGCGGGCCACCCCCGCCTCCGCCCAGCGGGCGCGCAAGGCACGCCGGGTCAAGCGCGCGAAGCAATCTCCCCGAGATGGTCGACGCAAACCGTAGAAACCCCGCGCCTCGGGACGGACGAGGGTCGAGCGGGGCGCGATTGAAGAGGCCCGCCCACCCCGCGTGGCGTGCTACGCACGCGAGCGACCGAGGACAAAGCATCCGCGATGTGCCCTCGTTCGTCCCGCAAGTAAGGGTGCAGCGCCAAGGACAAAGCTGGGTGTCGTCAAATCTCTCGGGGGCGATGCCTGTGACCGATGACGAGATCCGTGAGAAGTACCTCGAGCGCGCCATCCGCGAGCTGAACTCGCTCACGCGCGAGCTGCAGACCTGCCCGCACTGCCCCCGCGGCAACCTGATGCCGGTGCTCGGCTCGGGCCACCCCCAGGCCGACATCATGCTGCTCAAGCACGCGCCGATGCCCTCGGAGATCGAGGAGGGCGTGGCCTTCTACGGACGCGCCGGCGGCGCGCTGATGAAGTCGCTCAAGCGCCTGTCGATCGACCCGCTCGCGGTGTACGGGACGCTGTGCGTGAAGTGTCCTTTGAGCGACTCCTCGCTCGCGGACTTCGCGTGTGTGGCGCGCGTCGTCGAGGAGCTCGCGATCGTGCAGCCGAAGATCGTCGTCGTGATGGGCCCCGAGGCGCTCGCGGCGCTCGGTGAGATGGAGATCCCGCTGGCGCGGCCGCTACAGCCGCGATTGGGCGAGATCCAACGGCTGACGCCGACGATCGACGCGCTCTACGTGCCCAACATCGACGAGTCGCTCGACGAGCAGGAATCCAAGCGCGCCTTCTGGGCGGCGTTCCGCACGCTCGGAGAGTGGTACGCCGCGCAGCCGCCTTACTGACGGCGGGACTTCAGATCGTAAGCACGATCTTGCCGAGCTTGCCGCCCGCCGCAAAGCGCTCGTAGGCGGCGGCGGCCTGATCCAAGGGGAAGGTCGCGGCGATCGGCACCCGCAGGGTGGGTGGGCTCGTTGCAAACAGGGGAAGCACTTCGTGCTCCATTTGACGGGCCGTGAGCGCCTTCTCCTCCAGCGGCCGGGCGCGCAGGGTGGAGCCGTGGATGCGGGCGCGCTTGCCCATCAGCGCGAGCAGGTTGAGCTCGCCCTTGGCGCCCGCGGAGACGCCGATCACGGCGATCCGCCCGCCGGTGGCGAGCGCGGCGAGATTCTCGGGCAGGTTGGGGGCGCCGACGAGCTCGAGGATCACGTCGAACGGACCGTGCTCGGCGAAGCCCTCGGGCGCGATCACCTCCGCCCCGAGCGCCGCCACCTGCTCGCGCAGCTCTTCGCGGCGCACGGTCGTAGTCACGCGCGCCCCCGCGGCACGGGCGAGCTGGATCGCCGCGGTGCCGACGCCGCCGGCGCCACCGTGTACGAGCAGCCGCTCGCCGGGACGCAGCTCCGCTTGCGCGAAGAGCGCGTCGTGGGCGGTCGTGAAGACCTCCGGCACACCGCCCGCCGCGGGCCAGTCGAGCGCCGCGGGAATCGGCATCAGCTGGCGCTCGTGCACCGTCGCCAGCTCCGCCTGGCCGCCGCCGCCGACGATCGCCATCACGCGCTCGCCGAGCGCAAAGCGCTCCGCCCCGGCGCCGAGCGCGCTGACCTCGCCCGCCAGCTCGAGGCCGGGGATATCCGGCGGTGAGCCGGTCGGGGCGGGATAGAACCCCTTGCGCTGCATCATGTCCGCGCCGTTCAGCCCGGCGGCGTGCACGCGCACGAGCACCTCGCCCGAGCCCGGCGTCGGATCCGGGTGCTCCTCGATCACGACCTGCTTGTCGCGAATGGTGACGGCGCGCATCGGCGGAAGCCTACTCCGGGCCCGTCGGCGCGATCTCGTGCTCAGCCGACGAAGCCACCGTCTCTTGCTCGGCGGGCGCCGGCGTGCCCGGAAGGCGCTCGAACAAGGCTACGCACTCGATGTGATGCGTCTGGGGAAACATGTCTACCGGGCGCACCTTGCGTAAGACCCAGCCCGCCTCGACCAGCTGGGCGGCGTTGGGGGCGAGCGTCGTCGGGTTGCAGGAGACGTAGACGATGCGCTTGGGCGAGGCCTCGATGATCCGGCGCACGACTTTCTGGGAGAGCCCGGCGCGGGGCGGGTCGACGACGAGGACGTCCGGGCGGCCGGCGCGCTCGACCAGCTCGGGCAGGGCGAGGCGGGTGTCGCCGGCGAAGAAGTTGGTCCCGGGGATCTCGTTGCGCCGCGCGGCGGCGATCGCGTCGGCGACGGCCTCCTCGACCAGCTCGATTCCCCACAGCTCGCCGGCGCGCGGGGCGAGCGTGAGCGCGATCGTGCCGATCCCGCTGTAGAGGTCGTACACGCGCTCCCAGCCCTCGAGCGCCGCGTACTCGACGACCACCTCGTAGAGCAGCTCGGCCATCTCGGTGTTCGTCTGGAAGAACGCCTCGGGGGAGATCCGCAGGTCGAGCTCGCCCAGGCGCTCGGGCAGCGCGGCCTCGCCCCACACCAGCTCGGTGTCGCCCCCCGCGGTCGTCTCCGCGAGGCTGCGCGAGCGCGTCCACAGCACGCCGGACAGGCTCTCGCCCAGCGCCTCGCTCAGCGCGAGCGCGAGCGCGCCGGCGTCGAGCTCGCCGTCGGTCGTGACGATCCGGATCTGCAGCTGTCCCGTGCGCCGACCTTCGCGCACGACGAGGTTGCGCAAGAAGGCGCGTCCGTTCTGATCGGGGCCCACCCGCTCGGCGCGCTCCAGGCGGCGTGCCTCGCGGGCGGGGCGTGGATCGGGAGCCCTCGAATGGGGCCCGTCGCCCGCGCCCTCCCCGCCCTGACTGCCCTGCTCGCTTCCCTGCGTCTCGGGCTCCTGCTCCTCGGGCTCCTGCGCCTCGGGCTCACGGGCGCCGCGGGGACCGCCGCGGCGCTCCCACGCCTGCAGGCCCTGGGCGCGACACCAGGCGAGGGCAACCTCGCGCGCGCGGTTGCCCCGCTCGGAGGCCAGCAAGCAGTCCTCGATCGCCACCACCGCGTTGCCGCCGGCCGGGGCGTGGAAGCCGCATACCAGGCCGTCGGGGTCGCCATCCCTGCCTTCCCCGAAGGAGTACTCGAGCTTGTTGCGGTAGCGCCACTGCTCGAGGGCGGGCACGATCTCCTCCAGCTCAAACCCATCCAGCCGCCCGATCCGCCGCAGCGCGTCGTCGACCTGTTCGCGCTTGATCTCGAGCTGGCGCTCGTAGGGAAGCACCTGCCAGGGCACCCCCGGATGCTCGGCGCGGGGGGCGATCCGCTCAGGACTGGGCTCGAGTATCTCCACGGTGCGGGCGTGCGCGTAGTTGCGCTTGCGCTTGTGCACGACCGCGCGCACCCGGTCGCCCGGGATGGCGCCGGCGACGAACACCACGTAGCCGCCATCCCCCAGCCGCGCGATCCCCTCCCCGCCGAAGGCCAGCGACTCGATCTGCAGCTCGAGCTCATCACCCCGTTGCGGGCGCGGGCGCTCTCCCGTGGGCGGGGCGGTGTCGGGGACGACCCGCGGATCGGAGCTCATGCCGGCGAAGAGCCGGCCGCAGGAGCCAGCAACAGCTCGAGGAGAGCCTTCTGCGCATGGCGGCGGTTCTCGGCCTGGTCCCAGATCCGCTGGCGGGGGCCGTAGAGGACCTCGGCGGTGATCTCCTCGCCGGGGTGCGCGGGGAGGTCGTGCAGCGCGAAGGCGCCCGGCGCGGCGGCGTCGAGCAGCGCGTCGTCGATCCGGTAGCGACCCAGCGCGGCGCGGCGCTGATCGGCGGTGGTCTCATCGCCCATGCTGACCCACACGTCGGTGTAGATCGCCTGCGCGCCGGCCACGGCCTCGAGCGGATCGGTGTGGAGCGTGAGCGAGCCCGTGGCGCCGGCGGGCAGGGTGAGGTCCTCCTCCAGGCCATAGCCCGGAGGGGAGGCGATGGCGACGTGCAGCCCCGCGAGCGTGCCGAGCAGCGCGAGCGAGCGCGCGATGTTGTTGCCGTCGCCGACGTACGCCAGGCGCACACCATCGAGCGAGTCGAACGCCTCGCGCAAGGTCAGCAGATCGGCGAGCGCCTGGCAGGGGTGGTGCAGCGCGGTGAGCATGTTGAAGACGGGGATCGAGCTGTGCTCGGCGAGCTCGGCGAGCATCGCGTCGGGTCCCGTTCGCACGCCCACGGCGCATACGTGCCGGGAGAGGACGAGGGCGGTGTCGCGGGCTGACTCGCCGCGCGCGAGCTGCAGCTCCTCGGCGCGCAACACGACGGGATGGCCGCCCAGCTCGTGGATGCCGACCTCGAACGACAGCCGCGTGCGGGTCGAGGGCTTTTGGAAGATCAGCGCGACGCTCTGCCCGGCGAGCGCGCGGGAGGAGAGGGGCGCCGCCTTCAGCTCGGCGGCGCGGTCGAGCAGCGCGGCGAGCTCGGCCGGCGTGAGCTCGGCCCCGGTGAGAAAATGGCGTGTCATGGACCGGCCAGTCTAGGTTAGGCTGAGCGCAACGTCCGCCGAGAAAGGATCGCACGATGAGAAAAGGCTTACCGGGAGCGCTGATCGCCTGCTCCGCGCTTCTGTTCCTGGCGGGCTGCGGGTCGAGCAGCTCCAGCACCACGACCACGAGCGGCGCCAAAAGCGCAAGCACCGGCGCCTCCTCCGGTGGCTTGAAAACGGACACGACTCCCAAGTACGCCACCCCGGCCCCCTCGGCGCCGGTGCAGAGCGGAACCGTGCAGATCGCCTACCACAACATCGCGATCGACCCGGACACGCTGAAGGTGAAGGTGGGGAGCACGATCAAGTGGACGAATCAGGACCCGGTCGAACACAACGTCACCAGCGAGGGCGGCCCCGCGAAGTTCAAGTCGAAGAACATCGGTGAAAACGGCACCTATGAAGTCAAGGTGACCAAGCCCGGCGTGATCCACTACGAGTGCACGATCCACCCGGCGAGCATGAATGGGACGATCGAAGTCGTTCAGTAGGTCAATAAGACGACGGTGCATGCACCGTCGTCCGGGTGGGCGCATGCGCCCACCCGCAGGGGCGCGCATGCGCGCCCCTGAACAACATCAACATCAACGAAAATCCGCCAGGCCCTGATCGGGCGTCGACGCGGTGGCGTAGAGGCGGCGGGGGATACGTCCCGCCGTGCGTGCCAGGCGCCCGGCCTCGACCGCGTGGCGCATGGCGCGCGCCATGCGCACGGGATCCTCGGCGCGGGCGATCGCGCTGGCGGCCATCACCGCGTCGCAGCCCAGCTCCATCGCGAGCGTCGCGTCGGAGGCGGTGCCGACGCCGGCGTCGAGCACCACGGGCACGTCGACCGTTTCGCGGATGAGGCTGATGTTGTACGGGTTGCGGATGCCCATGCCGCTGCCGATCGGCGAGCCGAGGGGCATCACCGCGGCGCAGCCGACGTCGACCAGCCGACGGGCGAGAACGGGGTCGTCGGTCGTGTAGGGGAGCACGACAAAGCCGTCGTCGACCAGTTCCTCGGCTGCCTTCAGCAGCTCGGGGGCATCGGGCAGGAGCGTGTGCTCGTCGCCGATCACCTCGAGCTTCACCCAGTCGGTCGCAAACGCCTCCCGCGCGAGCTTGGCGGTGAGCACCGCGTCGCGCGCCGTGTAGCAACCGGCGGTGTTCGGCAGCAGCTCGACGCCCGCCGCGGCGAGCACGTCCACGAGCGACCCGCGCGCGGCCGGATCGATGCGACGCAGCGCGACGGTGACCAGCTCGCTGCCGCTGGCCTCGATCGCCTCCGCGAGCAGCTCGAGCGAAGGAAAGCCGCCCGTGCCGAGCAGCAGCCGCGAGCGCAGCGTGCGACCGGCGATCTTCAACGCATCGGCCGCCGGCGCAGTCCCATCCCCAGTCCCAGCCCCGTTGTGCGGGGCGCTTGGCGCACCTGCGGTCACGTTGACCGCCGTATCAGTCACGTCACTCGTCGGGTCGGGCATACCCGGATCATCCTCCCTGCATCGCGGTTAGCACCTCAACGCGCGCATCGGGGTTGAGCGCGAAGGTCTGCCACGCGGTCCGCGGCACTACCTCGCCGTCGACGGCCACGGCCACACCGCGCGCGTCGAGCGACAGGCCGAGACGGCCGAGCACGGTCGCGACGGTCTCGCCCGGGAGCGCGTCGGAGCTCTGGCCGTTGAAGAGGATCATGCAGGCACCCCCGCGAGCTCCCGCGCCACCAGCTCGGCGGTGAGCGGCGCGAGCAGGATGCCGTTGCGGTGATGGCCGGTCGCCCACAGCAACCCCTCGAGCGCACCGGCGCCGATCACCGGCAGGTTGTCGGGTGTGCCCGGGCGCAGCCCCACGCACAGCTCCTCGATCTGCAGCTCGCTCACGCCGGGCACAAGCTCGTGCGCGTCGCGCAGCAGCTCATACACGCCGCCGGCCGTCGCCTGCCGCTCGAAGCCGCGCTCCTCGACCGTCGCGCCCAACACATACCGCCCGTCCGCGCGCGGCACCAGGTAGCCGCCCGCGAACCGCACCACGCGCTCCAGCAGCCCCGGACCCGCGGGGTCGCGCAGGCGCACGATCTGCCCCTTCACCGGCCGCACCGGCACGCGTGCCGCGGCGGGCAAGCCCTCGAGGCGCCCGCTCCACGCGCCGGCGGCGATCACCAGGCGGCGCGCGGCCACGACCTCGCCGCTCTCCAGCGCGACGCCCGTCACCCGTGCGCTCGCGTCGTCCAGCGCGACGCGTGCCACCGGCGCATGCTCGCGCAGGCAGACCCCGGCAGCCTCACAGGCTCGGCGCAGCGCCATGAGCACCAGACGCGGATCGACCGAGTGGTCCTGCGGCGCCTCCAGGGCCAAGCGCACGGTCGGCGCGAGGGCCGGCTCGCGCGCCCGGGCCTCGCTTGGCAGCAGACGAGATGTGCGCAGACCGAGCGACTCGCGGAACGCGAGCTGGCGCTCCAGCTCCCGCGCCTCGTCCTCGTCGCGAGCTACCACCAACGTACCCGTCCGCAGCAGGCCCACCTGCTCGCCGCTCGCCCGCTCCAGCTCGGCCGCGAACTCCGGCCACATCTCGGCCGAGCGCAGCCCCAGCTCGAGCACCGCCCGCCCGGCCTCGCCGAACTCAACCTCGGCCACCGGCGCGAGCATGCCCGCGGCCACACTTGAGGTTCCCTCCCCGACCAGGTCGCGCTCGAGCACCGTCACCGACAGCCCCTTCGCCCGCGCGCGCCACGCGACGGCCAGACCAATAATGCCGCCGCCCACAACGAGCACATCGGCTGGTCGGGTGCCCTCGGACATAAGGTTGATGCTAGATGGCTCGCTGTCAGACTGGAGATCTATGACCGTCGGAGACCTCGGCGCCGAGCGGCGCGCTCGTCTGGCCGCCGCGCGGCTGTACCTCGTGTGCGGGTCGACCGCCACGCTGCCCGATCTCCTGCGCGCGGCGATCGCCGGTGGCGTGGACATCGTGCAGCTGCGCGAGAAGCATCTTCCCGACGAGCAGCTGGTCGCGGTCGCCAACGCCGCGCGAGCGCTCTGTGAGCGACTCGGCGCGCTGCTGATCGTCAACGACCGTCCGCTCGTCGCGCGCGAGGTGGGCGCCGACGGGGTGCATGTCGGCCAGGAGGACATGCCCGTGGAGGAGGTGCGCGAGCTGGTCGGCCCCGACATGCTGATCGGGCTCTCGACCCATGCCCCGGCAGAGATCGACGCGGTCGATGCGAGGCTCCTCGACTACATCGGCGTCGGGCCGATCCACGCGACCCCGACCAAGCCCGGCCGCCAAGCCGTCGGCCTGGAGCTGATCCGCCACGCCGCCGCCCACGCGCCGGTGCCGTTCTTTGCGATCGGCGGGATCGACGCCGAGAACGCGCGCGCGGCGATCGACGCCGGCGCACAGCGGCTATGCGTGCTGCGGGCGATCGCTGCCGCCGAAGACCCCGAGCGCGCGGCACGCGAGCTGCGCGAACTGCTCGATGCGCACTCTCTGGAGAGCTGAGTTGGCCTCCTCCAACCGCCCAGAGCGCGGCCGGCGCGAAGAGCTGCTCAGCGTCGCGCTGGAGCCGCTGGGCGAGGACGAGCGGCCGCCCGCGCTGCTCGTCGCGATCGCCGTCTGCGCGCTCCTTGCCCTCGCGGTGCTCCTCGGCGTGGCCACGGTCCACAACCTCAGCCGCCACGGCGGCTCGCTCCCCGGTGGAGTCTTTCTCGCGCTCGTCCTGCTGCTCCTCGCCCTCGGCATGTACCGGCGGCGCTACTGGGCGGTGCTCGGCTTCGAGGCGCTGCTCGCCTTCCAGATCATCGTCACCTCGCTCGCGCTCGTCGTCGCCTCGACGATCCTCGCCGCGGCCATCTGCCTGGTGAGCGTCGGCCTCGGCGGCTGGCTGTTCTGGAAGCTCATCCGCGTGATGGGCCGCATCCAGGCGAGCGAGCGGGGATCGCAAGAGACGCTTCGATAGGCTCAGACCCGAGATGGCAGAAACCTCGTACGACTGCATCGTGATCGGCTCCGGCCCGGGCGGCTATGTCGCCGCGATCCGCGCCGCCCAGCTGGGGAAAAAGACCGCCGTGGTGGAGAAGGACAAGGTCGGCGGGCGCTGCCTGAACTACGCCTGCATCCCCGCCAAGGCCGTCCTGCGCTCGGCCGACCTGCTCACAGAGATTCGCGAGGCGGAGGAGTACGGGCTGAAGGTCGCGAGCGTCGAGGTCGACTACGCGGCCGTGCAGGCGCGGCGCGAGAAAGTCGTCTCCACGCTCACCGGCGGCGTCGCCGGCCTGTTCAAGAAAAACAAGATCGACCTGATCGAGGGCGACGCCACGCTGACCGCCGCGGGCGAGGTGAGCGTCGGTGAGCAGACGCTGACCGCCGCGACGGTGATCCTCGCCACCGGCTCGATCCCGCGGGCGATCCCGGGGGTGGAGTTCGGCGGACGCGTGATCGGCACCGAGCAGGCGTGGGCGCTGGCGGAGCTGCCCGCCCGCCTGGCGGTCGTCGGCGCGGGCGCATCCGGGGCGGAGATCGCCTCGGGCTTTGCCCGGCTGGGCAGCGAGGTGCTGCTGCTGGAGGCGCTCGACCGCGTGCTGCCGAGCGAGGACGCCGACATCTCGCGGCTGGTGGAGCGGGGGCTCAAGCGCCAGGGCATCCAGATCCACACCGGGACACCCGTGCAGGACGTGAAGGCGAGCAAGGGCAGCGTGAGCTTCTCCTACGGCGGCGAGAGCGCCGAGGTCGACTACCTCGTGATCGCCGCCGGGCGCGGCGCGGACGTCGAGGGGCTCGGCCTCGACGCGGCGGGCGTCGAGCTGGATGAGCGGGGGCTTGTGAAGGTGGACGGCGCGCTGCGCACGTCGCGAGCGGGCGTGTACGCGATCGGCGACCTCGTCGCCGGCCCAGCGCTCGCGCACAAGGCCTCTGAGGAGGGGATCATCGCCGCCGAGGACTCCGCCGGGCAGGCGACCCATCCGATCGCCTACCTCGACATTCCCCGCGCCACCTTCTGCACGCCGAACGTCGGCTCCTTCGGCCTGACCGAGGCCCAGGCGCGCGAGCAGGGCTATGACGTGGTCGTCGGCAAGGTGCCCTACGGCGCGGTCGGCGGCGGCATCGTCTACGGCGACCGCGCGGGCATGGTCAAGCTCGTGGGCGAGTCCAAGTACGGCGAGCTGCTCGGCGGGCACATCGTCGGCGCGCGCGCGACCGAGCTGATCCAGGAGCTCGTCAACGTGCGCGCGCTCGAGGGCGGCTTCGCCGAGGTCGCCCGCACGATCCACGGCCACCCCACGCTCTCAGAGGCCGTCATGGAGGCAGGACGCGCCGCTGATGGTTGGCTCATTCACGGCTAAGACGAGCTCGGCCTTTTACTTCGACCTGGCCAGTCCGCTGGCCTATCTCGCGGCCGAGCGCATCCTGCATGTGTTGCCTGGTCCGGTCGAGTGGCAGCCCGTGCTTGCCAGAGACCTGCCGGGCAACGAACTCTTCGACCCGGCCACGATCAGGCAGACAGTGCTTGCACAGAACCTACAACCGCTGAAGTGGCCCAACCCATTCCCGTTCGACAGCAGCTTGGCGATGCGCGTCGCGACGTACGCGAAGTCGATCGGCCGGACCGTCCCGTTCGTACAAGCAGCCTTCCGCCAGGCATTCGCGGGCGGCCATAGCCTCGAGGAGGTCAACTTCGTGCTGATCGCCGCCGCGGCCTGCGAGATGCACCCAGCCGCCGTACTGAAGGGGGCCGAGCTGCGAACAATCAGGGAGCAGCTGACCATGACTACGGCGGAGGCGGCACAGGCAGGGGTGACCGAAGTACCGGCAGTGCGCATCGGACACCGAGTATTCGTCGGTGAAAACGCCGTCGAGGACGCGAAGGCCGTGGAGAGCAGATGAAGGCCAACCGCGCATACCGGCTGATCGTCACGCGCAGCGGCCGCGCGCCGGCGCTGCTGGCGGACGCCACGCGGGTCGATCACATCGAGGTCGTCGAGGTCGACGCCGGGGAAGTGGTCCTGTTCTGGGACCGCCCGCCGCAGGCAGCCTCAAAGCTCGCGCGGGCACTGCGCGCCGACCTGTCGCAGTTGGAGGCGGAGGAGTTCCTCGCGCGCTGGGCTACCGTGGAGCACTGATGACGCGCGAGTGGCTCGAGACGATGACCTTGATCCGCCGCTTCGAGGAGCGCGCGGGCGAGATGTACGCGCGGGCGAAGATCGGCGGCTTCCTGCATCTGTCGATCGGCGAGGAGGCGACGATCGTGGGCAGCACGCGGGCGCTGCGGGAGACGGACTATCTCGTCTCGACCTACCGCTCGCACGGCTATGCGTTGGCGCGCGGCACCCCACCGGAGAAGGTCATGGCCGAGCTGTTCGGGAAGCGAGACGGCTGCTGCGGCGGACACGGCGGCTCGATGCACATGTTCGACCTCGCAAGGCGCTTCATGGGCGGCTACGGGATCGTCGGCGGCAACCTGCCGATCGCGACGGGGATCGCGCTGGCGAGCGATTACACCGCGACCGACGAGGTGACGCTGTGCACGTTCGGCGACGGCGCGTCCAACCAGGGCACGTTCGGCGAAACGCTGAACCTGGCGGCGCTGTGGAAGCTGCCGGTGGTGTTCGTCGTGATCAACAACCAGTTCGGGATGGGCACCTCGCTCGCGCGCCACTCGGCCGTGACCGACCTGCAGCGCAAGGGCGAGAGCCTCGGCGTGCCGGGGACGCGCTGCGACGGGATGGACGTGGCCGCCACGCACGCGGCGATCGCCGCCGCCGTGGAGCGCGTGAGGGAAGACCACAAGCCGGTGCTGGTCGAGGCGGTGACCTACCGCTTTCGCGGCCATTCGATGGCCGACCCGGAGGAGTATCGGAGCAAGGAGGAGGTCGCGCAGTGGCGCGAGCGCGACCCGATTCCCGCGTTCGGCGAGCTGCTGGAGCGCGAGGGGATCCTCGACGCGGACGCGCGCGCGGAGATCGACCAAGCCGCGATCGCGCGCGTCGACGCGGCGGTGGCGTTCGCGGAGGCTTCGCCGTTCCCCAAGCCAGAGTCGCTGTACGAGGACGTGTACGCGCTCGGCGGGCAGGCCCGCGGCGCCTACCACCTGATGGATGAGCCAAGCGGACAACGGAGCGACACAGACGGCCGCGCCGCGCGGGCGCAGGGACCGCGCGGATGACCGAGCTGCGCTACCGCGAGGCGCTGAACGAAGCGCTGCGCGAGGAGCTGGGCCGCGACGAGCGGGTCGTGCTGATGGGCGAGGACATCGGTGTGTTCGGCGGGGCGTTCAAGGTCACCGCGGGCCTGCTCGAGGAGTTCGGCGAGCGGCGGGTGAGGGACACGCCGATCTCGGAGAACACGATCGTCGGCATCGGCGTGGGCGCCGCGATGAGCGGGCTGCGACCGGTGGTCGAGCTGATGACGATCAACTTCGCGCTGCTGGCGTTCGACCAGATCGTCAACAGCGCGGCCCACATCCGCTACATGTTCGGCGGCCAGGTGTCGGTGCCGCTGGTGATCAGGATGCCCCAGGGCGCGGGCCACCAGCTCGGGCCGACGCACTCGCACTGTTTGGAGGCGATGTTCCTGCACGTCCCCGGCCTGCTCGTCGCCGTGCCCGCCACCGCGGCCGACGCGAAGGGCCTCCTAAAGACGGCGATCAGGGACGAGAACCCGGTGATCTTCATCGAGCACGAGTCGCTGTACGGGATCCGCGGCGAGGTGCCCGAGGGCGATGAGGAGACGGTCGAGTTCGGGCACGCGCGCGTGGCCAGAGAGGGCGCGGACGTGACGATCGTGGGCGTCTCGCGGATGGCGCTGACGGCCGAGCGCGCGGCGGCGACGCTCGCGCAGGAGCACGGCGTGGAGGCCGAGGTGATCGACCCGCGGACATTGCGCCCGCTCGACCTCGAGACGATCCTCGCGTCGGTGAGGAAGACCAACCGCTGTGTGGTCGTCGAGGAGGGCTGGCCGCACGGGGGAGTCGGCGCGAACCTGGCGGCGCTGATCGCCGAGCACGCCTTCGACGACCTCGACGCGCCGGTCGCGCGCGTGAGCGGCGCGGACGTGCCGATGCCGTATTCGAAGCCGCTGGAGGACATCGCCTTCCCGCACGAGCCGCAGATCGTCGCGGCCGCGCTGGCGACGCTTGGCCATGCGACGGCGGCTGCCCCATCCCTCGGCATATCCACGAGGGCGCGCTGATGGGCGAGATCGTGATGCCCCGCCTGTCGGACACGATGGAGGAGGGCACGATCCTGAGCTGGCTCGTCGCCGACGGCGAGCAGGTGAAGCGCGGGCAGGAGCTGGTCGAGATCGAGACCGACAAGGCGAACATGACCTACGAGTCCGACCAGGAAGGCATCCTTGAGACCGTCGCCGCAGAGGGCGACACGCTGCCGGTCGGCGCGGTGATCGCACACATCGGAGCGGGCGATCCCGGCACGTCGGTCTCGACGGCGGCCAAGGCAACGACCAAGACCGATGATGAGCCGGCCTCCCGGCCGGCGGACGTGCACACGGTGGATGAAGCGACGGAGAGCGACGTATCTCCGCTCGCGCCCTCTTCGCCCGCGGCGCTCGGGGCGGGTGAGACACAGGGGAGTGAACGCCTAAGGGCGTCACCACTCGCACGGCGTATCGCGCGCGAGAACGAGATCGACCTGCACACGGTGACCGGCAGCGGCCCGGGCGGGCGGATCGTCAAGGCGGACGTACAGGGAGCCGCCGCCGGGCCAGCGGCCACCGCCGGGGCGCCCCCCGCCGCCGGGGCGCCCTCTGCCGCAGACGCAACCTCAACCGCCGGCGCCGGCACGCCTTCCCCCGATGCAGCAGGCGTGGCCGCACCACCCGCTGCGACTCCTGGCGCGGGCGGACCATCCCCCGGCGCCGGCGCGTCCTCGCCCTCAGCCGCGGGCCTCGCGGACGTGACGACCGCCAAGGGCGAGACCACGACGGTGGACCTGACGCGCACGCAGCAGACGATCGCGCGGCGGATGGCGGAGTCGAAGGCCACGATCCCCCACTTCGCGCTCCAGTCCGACGTGGACATGGAGGCGTGTGTCGCGCTGCGGACCGAGCTGAAGAAGCTCGCCCCACAACCACACGCGCCGGCGGGCGCCGCGTCGGCGGCGAGCACGCCAAGCGAGGCGAGCGAGGCCACGCCGACGTACAACGACATGGTCGTGAAGGCGAGCGCGCTCGCCTTGCGGGAGGAGCCGCGCGCGAACTCCAGCTACCGCGACGGCAAACTGCAAATGCACGCGCGCGTGAACGTCGGCGTCGCGGTCGCCGTCGAATCGGACGAGCCGACGGGCGGCGCGCTGATCGTGCCGACGGTGTTCGACGCCGACACGAAGTCCCTGGGAGAGATCGCGAGGGAGACGCGCGCGCTGGCGACGAAGGTGCGCGAGGGAACGATCACCCCACCTGAGCTGGGCGGCGGCACGTTCACGGTGTCGAACTTGGGAATGTTCGGCGTGAGCAGTTTCACCGCGATCGTCAACCCCCCGCAGGCGGCGATCCTGTCAGTCGGAACGCTGGCACCGCGCGCCGTGGTCCGCGACGGCGAGGTCGTCGTGCGCAACACGATGACAATCACCCTGGCCTGCGACCACCGCATCCTCTACGGCGCCGATGCCGCCCGCTTCCTGGCAAGGGTCCGCGAGCTGCTCGAAGCCCCCGCCGCGCTGACGCTCTAGATAGAACGGGCGAGCCGCTCCGCTCGCGAGCCATCGCGAGATCATCCTACGTGTCATCAGGCCCGTGGGAACGGAGGATCCATCTCCCGTGGAGGAGGCGCATCTGTCCGCGGTGCTCGCAATGATCGTCTGCATGCTGAGCGATACGAGGCGCCTGAGTCCCACCGCTGCCAAAGATGGCCGATGAGCGCGCAAGCGCAAGCGGCGGCACCGGCGCAGCAACCCCAACTGCCGCTCGGGCTGTTGGAGGAGGACCCGGACTATCTCACGCGCCAGCTGGTCACCTACATCGGGAACAAGCGCGCCCTGCTGGGGCTGATTAGGAGCGCCGTCGAAGATGTGCGGCGGCGGACAGGACAGGACAAGCTGCGGATCTTGGACGCCTTCTCCGGCTCGGGCGTCGTGTCCCGGATGCTCAAGCAATATGCCAGCGAGCTGGTTGTCAACGACACTGAGGACTACGCGCGGGTGATCAGCGAGTGCTACCTGGCCAATCGCGGCTCGGCACCGACGGACGTGCTCGCGGCCGCCGTCAGTGCGCTCAACCGAGCCGTGGATGCCCGCTCGGCACCGCCGGGACTCATCAGGCGCCTGTATGCGCCGCGCGACGCGGACGCCATCGGGCCCGAGGACCGGGTCTTCTACACGCCTGAGAACGCCGATCGCCTCGACACCTACCGGCAGCTCCTGGAGGACGAGCCGCCGGACATCAGGTCGCTGCTGATGGGGCCGCTCCTTTCCAAGGCGTCGATTCACGCCAACACCGCGGGCGTGTTCAAGGGCTTCTACAAGGACCGCGGCACGGGTATAGGCAAGTTCGGCGGCAGCGGCGCCGACGCCCTCGAGCGCATCACCGCACAGATCACGCTGGAACCGCCGATCCTGAGCAGGTTCGAATGCGACTACTCCGTGCACCAAATGGACGCGAACCTCCTCGTCAGCGACGTTGGCGGCTTCGACGTCGCCTACTTCGACCCGCCCTACAACCAGCACCCTTATGGGTCGAACTACTTCATGCTGAACCTGCTGGTCAACTACGAAGAGCCGGGAGAGATCAGCAAGGTTTCCGGGATACCGTCCTCATGGCAACGCTCCGACTACAACGTCCGCAGCAAGGCCCTGCCGAAGCTGCGCGAGCTGATCAGTGGGGTCGATGCCAGCTTCGTGATCCTGTCGTTCAACGATGAGGGCTTCGTGTCTCCTCCGGAAATCCGAGAGGTGCTTAACGAGGTGGGCACGGTCACAGAGCAGCGCCAGCCGTACACAACATTCCGGGGATGCCGGAACCTTCGCAACAGGAGCGCCCAGGTGGTCGAGCACGTCTACCTGATCGAGAAGGACTGACCAATGGCAAGGAAGGCGGACCTGCGCTTGCAGCGCGCGGGAACGGTTATAAATCTGACCTCCAAGCAGCAGGAGACCGCGCTGGGCAAGGCTCTCAAGAAAGTTGTGGCGAGTCTCCAGATCGAGTTCGCCGATGTCCAGCTACATCACAAACAGAGCTGGCGGCTGGTAGAGATTGTCGACCAGCTCAAGCGAGACTTCCCCGATGTGCCATTTGCGGAACCACCGGAGCCAAGATGGCTCGAGCCGGATGGCGGTATCCTGTCGATCGTAGATCGGCGAGACAAACATCACGTGATACTGATCTCTGAGGTGAAGAATCAGGGCACGAACGACAAACGTAAAGCCGAAGGCAAGAAGCGTCAGGCTCAGGGAAACGCAATTGAGCGGCTTGGCAAGAACGTAATCGGCTTCCGGACAGCGATGCTCACGGAGGCCATCATGCCCTTCGTCTGCTTTGGCTACGGTTGCGACTTTGCGACCAATAGCAGCATCTTGGATCGGGTCGTGACAATGGCGATGTTTGGACCGCTCAACGAGATCGAACTACATAACCGCGGTGATGGGGGTCAATTCAACCGAGGAAGCTTCTTCTTTCAAGAGAAGCAATGGACGCAGGCACGCATGGCTGACGTTATGCACGAGGTTGCGAGCCGCAGTATCCACTACTACTTCTCAAAGCACGGTAAGGCGGCTTTTCGACAGTAACGCGACGCGACTGAGCTAAGACGGGCCGAGCGCAATGCCGGGGCGTTGCTGCTACTCGTGATCCTCCCCCGCCATCTCCTGGCTCTGGAACTTGTCGACAGTGCCCTCGTAGCCCAAACAGAGCGGGCGGTGACATGACCGGCTTGCCGGCGACGTTCCTGCCCGAGCTATGGTGGCTCCAGTCAGCGATCATCAGGAAACCTATGTACGTCAAGCCCGATTACGCCGAGCGCGAGCTGCCTGTCCTCCACGACATGATCGAGGACGCTCGCTTCGGGCTGCTCGTGCTCTGCGGCGACGGGCCGCTCGCCGCGCACATACCGTTCGTCCTCCACCGCGGTGAGGGCCGGTATGGGACGCTCGTCGCACACGTCGCGCGCAACGATCCGCTCGCTCGTCACCTCGGCGACGGGCATGAGGCGCTTGCAATCTTCAGCGGGCCTCGGGGCTATGTCTCGCCGCGGTGGTATTCCGACGGCGGGCTGCCGACGTACAACTTCCTCGCCGTCCATGCCCTCGGCCGTCCGCGCCTGCTAGAGGACCGCGGCGAGGTGCTCGACCACCTCGCCGAACTCGTGGACGTCCATGAGGTTTCCTCCTCCTGGTCGCTCGCGTCCGCTGCGGCCGACCACGTCGCCGAACTACTACCCCACATCGTCGCCTTCACGCTCGAGATCGCTTCGCTCCAAGGCAAGCGCAAGCTCGGTCAGAACCGTTCGCCCGAGGATCGCGACGGTGTGATCCGCGGGCTGTCCGCGCGCGGGTCCGACGACGATCTGGCGATCGCCGCGGCGATGGCCGTCCATCCGTACGCCTCGCCGGATTGACCCGAGCTATCGTGCGAAGGGTGCCACGTGCTCCGCTCTCCTTGGTTGAGTTTCCCGCGGACGATGCCGCGCGCGCCCGGCGCTTCTGGGCGGGGTTTCTCGGGGTTGAGCTGGAGTTACGCCAAGCTGGGGAGGGGGAGGGCTGGCAGACGCGCTCGGACGGTCCCGTGGTCGGGGTTCATGCGCGCGGGCGTGGGCCGGGGGACTCTTTTTCGCTGCCTTACTTCGCGGTGCACGATATGGCCGAGGCGCTTGCGAGCGTCGAGGCGCTCGGGGGAAGCGTCGTCCATCCGGGGGAACAGTGGGCGGTCTGCAAGGACTCCGAGGGGACCCCGTTCGGGCTGGCATCCGCAACCTGAGCAACCTGACGTACAGCCATCCAGCTCCGGCGGGAGTCGGATTCGAGCCCGCCGGGGGCACCTTCCGGCCGGAACTACTCATCCAATGCACCGCGTCTCGCCACTTCGCCCCGACGCTAACCTGAGTGCATGACGCGCGACGAGCTTTTCGTTTGCCACCTTGGCATCGTTCCCTACCTCGACGCCGTCGTCCTCCAGGAGCGCGTCCGTGCTCGGCGGCAGGCCGGCGAGCTGCCCGACACGCTGCTCTTACTGGAGCATCCGCCCGTCTACACGCGCGGGCGACGCTCGGCGGCCGGTGATCTGGGGGCGCACGGCCCGGATGGCTTGCTCGACGCGGATGTCTCTCGCGCCCGCGGCATCGACGTCGTCGACACCGACCGCGGCGGGCGCGTCACCTACCACGGGCCCGGCCAGCTCGTCGGCTATCCGATCATGGGCGTCGCTGACATCGGCTTTCACCTGCGCACGATGGAAGGCGCGATCGTCTCCGCGCTCGCCGAGGAGGGGGTCCTGGCGCGCTCGCGACATGAGGAGGGCATCGACTACACGGGCGTGTGGGTTGGCCCGCGCAAGATCGCCTCGATCGGCGTGCACGTCTCGCGCGGCGTCTCCACCCACGGCTTCGCCGTCAACGTCGACAACGACCTCGATCCGTTCTCCTGGGTCGTCGCCTGTGGCCTGCCCGACGTCGCGATGACCTCGCTCGCCGAGGAGCTGGGCAGCAAGGCGCCTGGGGTCGCGTGCTTTCGTAAGCGTGTGGCCCACACCTTCAGCCAGGCCCACGGCCGCCGCCAGCGGCTCGTCTCGCCGCGTCAGCTCGGGATCGACGCGCCGCTCCCTCGTCCGTCTTCGCGACAGCCAGCGGTGGCGGCGTGAGTGTTCGTGCTAGGACAGCTCGCGTGTCTGCTCCCCGGCTGTCACACCCCCCCCTTACGCGGGGCTGGATGCCCTGCGCCCGCGCGCCTTTGACTTCCTCGCGCTGCGCGGATGCGACCCAAATGAGCCCGATCCAGATGACCCAGCGCCTCCTGACCGTTGACGGAGCCTCGGGATGACCGCCACGGAGACTGCACCCGCCGCGCGCGAGCACGTCACGCGCTCGCGCTCGAATCCCGGCGGGATGGACGTGCTCGCTGTGCTCGGCCCCGACGTGCGGCCGCTGCGCGAGCGCAAGCCGCCGTGGTTCAAAGTGCCGCCGCCCGGCGGTGCGCGCTATCGCGAGTTGACCGAGCTGATCCGCTCAGAGAACCTGCACACCGTCTGCCAAGAGGCCGCCTGCCCGAACGTCGGCGAGTGCTGGGAGCGCGGCACCGCCACGTTCATGATCCTCGGCGACACCTGCACGCGGCGCTGCGGCTTCTGCAACGTTCGCACCGGCAAGCCCACCTGGAACGATCCTCTGGAGCCGGCCCGGGTGGCGCGCTCGATCGCGCGCATGGGCCTGCGCCACGCGGTCATCACCTCGGTCGACCGCGACGACCTGCCCGACAAGGGCGCCTCGGCGTTTGTCGGCGTCATCCGCCAAATCCGCCGCCAGGCGCCGGGCTGTCAGGTGGAGGTGCTCACGCCCGACTTCCAAGGCCAGGAGATGCCGCTCGCGAAGGTCATCGCCGAGCGTCCCGACGTCTTCAACCACAACGTCGAGGTCGTCCCGCGCCTGTATCCGATCGCCCGCCGCGGCTCGGAGTTTCAGCGCTCCTGCCGCGTGCTCCGCCTCGCCAAGGAGCTCGGCGGCGATCAGGTCGTCACCAAGTCCGGTCTGATGGTCGGGCTGAGCGAGACCCACGAGGAGCTGCTCGACGCGTTCGGCGCCCTGCGCGAGCAGGGTGTGCAGGTGCTCACCGTCGGGCAGTACCTGCGCCCCTCCGAGCGCCACCTGCCGGTCGTCCGCTACTGGCACCCGGACGAGTTCCTTGCGCTCGAGCGCGCCGCCTACGAGCTCGGCTTCGAGCACGTCGCGTCAGGGCCTTTGGTGCGCTCCAGCTACCACGCCGACCAGCACGTGGGGTGGGCGGGACTCCCATCCGTCCCCGGCACCGGGCCGCTCGCCGGCGGCGACGCCGCGGCGGGCCTCCCGTCGGCACCGGGCGCCGGCGGACCGGCGGACCCACGAGCGGGCCTCTCCCCGCTCGCCGGCGTAGGGCCGGCGAGCCGCGGATAGTCTGCACCGATCCTCCCGCCCAGCAACATCCGATCGCGGCCATGACGCGCCTGCTCGTGCTCGGCGCGGCGCTGATCTTCATCGTCGGCTTCGCCTTCCTCACCCTCAGCGCGGCGCTCCATCAGGGAGTTACCCTGGCGAGTCTGCTGTCGATCTTCATCCTCGTGCTTTTAGCCGTCGGGATCCTCGGGGCCCTGTTCAATCCCCCCCGCCGGTAAGACTTCCCCGCGATGAGCACCTCCCCGTTTATGACCCCCAGCCACCGGCGTCGTCGTCGCGAGGCGGCCTCTCGCCGGCGCCGCCGCCGGCGCGCGATCGTCGCCGGCGTGTTCGCGCTGGCGCTCGTGGCAGCGGTCGTCGTGATGGCTCTCGCCGGGACGGGCGCCACACACGGCTCGAGCTCGGCGACGACGCGCCACCATCCCAAGGCCCGCTCCCTCGTAGTGACGCTCCAGCTCCCGACCCGCTCGGCGACCGGCCTGCCGCTCGGCGACCCCCCACTGGCGCTCGCGGGGATCGGAGCGCCTCAGCAGGACTCCGTGCACGTCCCCTTCCACCGGCCACCGCGCGCGGGCCTGCTGTTCAACCTCGACACGGGCCAGGTCCTCTGGCAGCGCGACCCCTCAACGCGCCTGCCCGTCGCGAGCCTGACGAAGATGATGACCGCGCTGCTCACGGTCGAGTCCTCGCCGCCGGGCGCCCCGGTGCTGATCACCAGACAGGCCGTCGACCAGTCCGGCTCGAAGGTCGGCGTGCTCCCGCTCGGCAAGCACGTGCGCCTGGAGACGCTCCTCTACGGCCTGCTCCTGCCCTCGGGCAACGACGCCGCGGTGGCGCTCGCCCAGCACGTCGCTCACAGCGTGAGCGCCTTCGTCACGCGCATGAACGCCGAGGCGGCGAAGCTCGGCATGAGCTGCACGCGCTACTCCTCCCCCTCGGGCTACTTCAACCAGGACAACTTTTCCTGCGCGGCCGATCTCGCCGTGCTCGCCCACGTCGACCTCGCCCAGCCACGTTTGGCGCGGATCGTGCGCACCTTCACCGCGGCCCTCCCGTTCCCGATCAACGGCGGCAAGCTCTACCTCTACAACAACAATCCCCTGCTCCGCTACGCCTATCCCGGCCTGACCGGCCTGAAGACCGGCTACACGCTCGACGCCGGCGACTGTCTGGTGGCGACCGCCCAGCGCCACGGGGTGCGCCTCGGGGTCGTGCTGCTGCACTCCCTCGACCCGGCGATCCAGGCCAGCCAGCTCCTGAACCGGGGCTTCGAGGGCGTCTACCACCAGGCGCCCGTCCCCCAGCCACCGATCCCCCCGGGCGCCTGAGCCCCAGGCCACCGAGAGCCTTCGCCTGACGGCGTCCTCGGTCGCTCGCGTGCCCTGGCACGCCACGCTCTCTGCGTCCTTGTCATGCTCGACTCTCGACGCCCTGGACAGGGCATGACCGCGCGTGAGGGAGTACCGTTCCTAAAAGCGATTGACTGGTCAGTCAGCCAAAGGAGAATGCAGCCGTGGATCTCGACGACACACCAGAGCAGGCCGCCTACCGCGCCCAGGTGCAGACCTGGCTTCAGGAGCACAAGTCCGAGGCGCCGATCCTCTCCGGCCCCGACGCGCTCAAAGACGAGGCCGAGATCATCGCCGCGCGACGCGCCTGGCAGGGCAAGCTCGCCGAGGGTGGCCTCGCCGGTGTGACCTGGCCGCAGGAGTACGGCGGGCAGGGCCTCGGCCCGATCGAGCAGCTGATCTGCAACCAGGAGATCGCCAACGCGGAAGTTCCCAGCATCCTCGACGCGATCGGCGTCGGCATGCTCGGCCCGACGATCATCGCCCACGCCGCCGACGAGCAGAAGGCGCGCTACCTCGGGCCGATGCTCCACGGCGACGAGGTCTGGTGCCAGCTGTTCTCCGAGCCCGCCGCCGGGTCGGACCTGGCCGCCGTGCAGGCGCGCGCACGCCAGCAGGACGATGGCAGCTGGCGCCTGTCCGGCCAGAAGGTCTGGACGACCAACGCCCAGTTCGCCGCCTACGGGCTGCTGCTCGCGCGCACCGACGCAGACGTGCCCAAGCACAAGGGCATGACGATGTTCGTCGTGCCGATGGACGCCGCCGGCGTCACCGTCAGGGGCCTGCGCCAGATCTCCGGCGAGGCCGAGTTCAACGAGGTGTTCTTCGACGACGTCGCGCTCGACCCCGACGCGGTCGTCGGCGGCGTCGGCAACGGCTGGGGCACGGCGCTGACAACGCTGATGTTCGAGCGCGTCACGATCGGCCTCGGCAGCGAGGGCCTCGGCTACAACTCGAGCCGCTTCGCCAAGGCGATCGCCGCAGACGAGCACGCCCGCCGCGACCCCGAGGTGCGCCACCAGCTTGGCGAGATCGCCTCCGAGCTGCTGGCCGTCCGCTTCACCGGCTACCGCACCCTCACCGCGCTGCAGAAAGGCCAGATCCCCGGCCCCGAGGCGGGGCTGGCGAAGGTCACGATCGTCAACGGCGCGATCAAAGCCGGCGATCTGATCACCGACGTGGTCGGACCCGACGCGCTCGCCGAGGACAGCGAGTGGGCCTACATGATCTCCTTCCTCCCCGGCCTGAAGTCGGCCGGCGGGACCGAAGAGATCCTGCGCAACACGATCGGCGAGCGCGTGCTCGGGCTGCCGCCCGAGCCGCGCCTGGACAAGGGCATCCCGTTCTCTGAGCTCCGCTCCAAGGAAGCGGTCGCATGAACGCGTATGGCAGCGCCGGAGCTGCGTCCTCAGTCGCTCGCGTGCACAGCACGCCACGCTCCCTGCGTCCTTGTCCGGCTTGCCCTACGCGTCCATGCGAGGGCGATCATCTATTAGCGGAGGCGGCATGAACCTCGCACTGTCAGACGAGCAGGTCTTCCTGCGCGAGGCCGCGCGCGGGGCGCTCTCGCGCTTCAAGACGATCGAGGCCGCGCGCGAGACGCTCGACGGCAACGCACCCCTGCCCGACCTCTGGCCGACCGCGCGCGAAGCCGGCTGGCCCGGCCTCCTGATCGACGAGTCCGCCGGCGGCGCCGGACTGGACGCCTTCGACGCGATGCTCGTGCTCGGCGAGTGCGGCCGCGTGCTCGCCGGCGTGGCTTTGCTCGGCCACCTGCCCGCGACGGCGATCCTCAACGACGCGCCCAACGCCGCCGAGTTCCTCCCCGCCCTGGCCGAGGGCGAGCGACGGGCCGCCTATCTGCCCAGCCGTCCCCCCGGCGACATCGACGAGAGCTGGAGCAGCGACCCGGCGAGCGGCCTGCAGCGCGGCTCGCTGCCGAGCGCCGGAGCGCCGGGCGAGGATGGGCGCGTGGCGCTCAACGGCAGCTTCGCGTTCGTGCCCGACGCCCCCGGGGCCAACGTGTTGGTGGGCGTGGCCCTGCTCGACGGCCGGCCCGTCGGCGTGGCCGTCCTCGGCGACGCCCCCGGCGTGGAGGTGCAGTCCGTCAGCCGCTACGACGCCACCCGCGCGCTCGGGCACGTCACGCTGCGCGACGCCCCCGCCGTCATCCTCGATGCACCGCTGGAGTCGCTCGCCGGCGCCTGGCATCTCGCGCAGGCGCTGATCGCGGCCGAGTCGCTCGGCAGCGTCGAAACCGCGCTGGAGGTGTCCGTCACCTACGCCAAGGAGCGCTTCACCTTCGGCCGCGCGATCGGCTCCTACCAGGCGGTCAAGCACTCCCTCACCGAGGTGCTCCGCCAGCTCGAGAACGGCCGCTCGCTGCTCTACTACGCCGGCTGGTCGCGCAACGGCGCGCCGGCGGAGTTCCCGCTCGCCGCCAGCGCCGCGCGCTCGGTGGCCGGCCGTGCGCTCGACCAGGCCGCGCGCACGATGATCTCCGTGCACGGAGGCATCGGCGCCACCTGGGAGCACGACGCGCCGCTCTACTTCCGCCGCGCGCAGCTCTCCCGTCGCCTGCTCGGCGGCACCGCGGGCGCGACCGACCGGGTCGCAGGCGAGCTGATCGCCCAGGCCTGACCGGATCGTTCGGGCGAGGTTGCGGGGCGCGCGCTGATCGCTCAGGTGCGGGTCGCGGGCGCTTATTTCGCAGGCTTGGCGCGGGCAGTCGTAGCGGTGGTGAGCAGTGCGAGCACGGGCGCCCCGTAGGCGGCGTGCACCGCTTCGATCATCCCCGGTTCCACCCCGCAGTTGATGCAGAACCCGTGCTGTGACCAGCCGATCGCGCGCGCCAGCACCTCGTCGGCGTAGCTCACACCGGTAGCGTCGTGCCCGTAGTAGTCATATGCCGCATCCCACGCCCCGCCGTCGAGCCCATATCCCGCGCCGTCGGCCGAGAGCAGGTGGGCGGCGGCCATGATCGCGTCGTAGTCGTCATAGATCGACGGGTGCGTGGCGGTCATGTGGTCATACGCCGCCGGACGCCTGCCGTACTTATAAGAGTCGCTCACCAGGTCCCACGTCGATCCGGATTCGGATCCGGATCCGGTGCCCCGCCCCCCATTCATGACGTTGAACTGCATCGGCCCCCCGCAGCAGCCGGCGAAGTTCAGCCCGTGGTAGGTCGTCGGATCGGTCGAGAACGCCGACTCCTGCATGTGGATCGACGCCAGCAGCAGCCAGTTGACGCCGAACGTGCGCTGCGCGACCGTGTAGATCGGGTAGAAGCCTTCCATCCAACGCGTCGTAATGTGCGTTTCCGTCTGATCGACAAAGCGCCTGGACTCGGCGCTCTGCTGCGCCTTCGACGGGCGCACGACGATCGCCGCGCGATCTGCGCGCCGCCCTCCATGCCGGCCGTGCGCGGTGCCCGTCCCAGACACGGCCGACCGTTTCGCACCGTCCACCACCCGTTTCGCACCGTCCAGCGGCCGTTGGCCGCTCGTCACCCCGGCGAGCACGCTCGCGGATGCCGCCGCGCCTGGGACCGGGGTCGCGGCAGCCACCAGCGTCGTCGGCGGCAGGGGTGTCGGCGCTCCGTGCGCCGTGCGGCCGACCACGCCCGTGAGCGCAGCTACCAGCACACCCACGCCGAGCACGCCCAAAGCGAGCGCCAGCAGCCAAGCGCCCCGTTCCGACGGCGGGCTCGGGACGTGAGCCTCGGGGGCATGCGCCTCGGGGTGATGCCCAGTAGGAGAATGCGCCTCGTGGATATGCGCGTCTGGGTTCTGCGCGTCGAGAGCGACCTGTCGTGGGGGGTCGTTGGCAATTGTCATCGGCCTCTACACCGTATCCGTTAGTGTCAACAAGACCGCCGGCTGGACGTGCTCCAGGAGCGCCGCCCGCGGGCTCCTCGCGCACCACCGGCCTGGGCGGGTCAGACCCCCAGCGCGCGCCTGGCCACCCGGTCGAAGACGTGGTCGGGCAGCAGCCGCTTGGCGAGCAGCATCGCTTTCGCGTCGCGTCCGATCAGATAGCGGGCCTTCATCCGCCGCGCCGTGAGCGCCCGTTCGATCGTCGCCGCCACCTGCTCGGGCGGGAGGCCGCGCCGCTCGATGTCGTGCAGAACCTTGTTCATCGCCGCCGGCACATGCCCGTACTGCTCGGTCAGCTCAGCCGGGACGCTCAAGCCGGCGCCCTGCGCGCGACCCTTATCCCAGATCGGCGTCGCGACCGATCCCGGCTCGAGCAGCGTCACCTGCACGTTCGAGCTGCGCAGCTCGACGCGCAGGGCGTCGCCGATCGCCTCGATCGCGTGCTTGGAGGCGGCGTAGGGCGCGGTGAACGCCATCGCCACACGGCCGCCGACGGAGGAGACGAACACGATCCGCCCACGCGCGCGGCGCAGCGCCGGCAGTAGCGCCTGGGTGAGGGCGACGGGCCCGAGCACGTTGACCTCCAGCTGGTTGCGCAGAGCGTCGATCGGGATCAGCTCCAGCGGGCCGCCGAAGCCGATCCCGGCGTTGTTCACGAGCGCGTCGAGTCGCCCTTGCGCGCCCACCCGCTCGGCCGCCGCGGCGATCTGCGCGGTATCGGTCACGTCGAGGGCGATCGGAACGACCCGCTCGCCGCCCGCGAGCACGAGCGCGTCGCCGTCCTCGCTTCTGCGCACCCCCGCCAGGACCGTCCAGCCGGACGCCGCCAAACGCAGCGTGCTCGCCCGACCGATCCCCGTCGAGGCACCGGTGATCAGAACGGTGGGCACCCCAGCAGTATGGCCGTAGGATGTCTTTCGATGATCTCTCGCATCGCCAAGCTCTCCAGCGTCAAGCGGACAGCACTGGGGCTCGCGCTGCTCGCGGCGCTGGCGGGCGGTGGAGCGGGCGCCATCGGCAGCTTCGACGCGGGCGCCGACCCGGACCTACCGCCGCAGGACGCGTGTCTGAAGACGGCCGCGCCGACGGTCCTCGGCGCGCTCGGCCACGTGGCGATGCGCGTGTACCACGAGGGCGTCTCCAGCGAACGCACCGCAAGCGCGCTCCGGGCGATCACCGGATCGCTCCCCCTGCGCGAAGCGGTCGAACGAGGTAACGCGCAGGCCACCGCCGCGGCCGCCGAAGCGCTGGTCACGAGCGGGCACATGACGAGCCTGAGGGTGCTGGGTAAGGGCGCCGGCGGCAGCGCCTCTACGCAGGTGCTGGCCAACGTCGGCGTGGCCGCCGCGCTCACCCCCCTGAGCGGGACGCTCACCAACGCCCACGGCGCGCCGATCGCCACTTTCCTCGCGAGCGTATGGGCCGACAACGGCTTCGTGATCGAGACCGACGGCATCACCGAGGGGGCGGTCGCGCTGCGCGAGAACGGTCACAGCATCGGCGGCTCGTTCGAGCTGCCGCCGGGCGAACTGCCCGCCCAGGGCACGCTCAGCGAGCGGGGCGTCGCCTACCAGTACACCTCCTTCCCGGCCGCCGCATTTCCCAGCGGTTCGCTGCGTGTCTACCTGCTGCGCTCGATCTCCTCCATGCGCGCCCTCTGCGGGCCGAGCGAAAAGAGCGTGCTTGTCCACACGCTCAACCGCGTGGCCTCGCTGATCTACTCCGCCGAGGGCGGCTCGCGGGCGCGCCTGCAGGTTCGTCGCGTTCAGCACGACAGGGCGCTGCTCGACGCTGTGGCCAAACGTGACCCGACCGCGGCTCGTCAGGCGATCTGGGGTGTGCTCCACGCGCATACCCATGTCGTGCGCATGCGCGTGAGCGCCGCCGATGGGAGCCTGCTCTCCGATGTCGGCGGACCGTTCGTGCTCGCCCCCGTGCGTGCGCCGCTACGTCTGCACGGGCGCACGGTCGGCAGCGTCGTGCTCTCAATCCAGGACGACCTCGGCTACCTCCTGCTCACCCAGCGTCTGGCCGGGCTGGACGTCGTCATGTCTACAAACCCCAAACACCCCAAGCTCGTGATGAGCACGCTCAGACCCGCGCCCACCTCTGTCCCCGCACATGGGGCCTACAGCTACCGCGGGCACGACTACCGCGTGTTCACGCTCGACGCCAAGGCGTTCCCCGCGGGCGTCCTGCGGATCTCAGTCCTGATCCCGATTCCCTACTCCTAAGCCAACGCGGATCGTTGCTAAACACCGATCGTCAGCCAGACGCGAGACCGTCAGCTCAGGGCGGAACCGTCAGGCAAACGCAGGGTCGTCAGGCGGCGATTGCGAGCAGCTTGGCGGCGAGCGCCGCAAGCAGCTCATCGAACGAGGTCGAGAATTTCTCGATCCCCTCGCGCTCGAGCGTGTCTGTCACGTCGTCGTAGTCGACGCCCGCCGCGGCGAGCTGCTCGAACAGCTGCTGCGCCTGCTCGACTCCCTGCTCGAGACGGGACTCTGGGGCGCCATGGTCCTGGTAGGCCCTGACCGTCTCCTCCGGCATCGTGTTCACGGTGTCGGGCCCGATCAGCTCATCCACGTACAGCGTGTCGGGATAGGAGGGGTTCTTCGTCGACGTGCTCGCCCACAACACCCGCTGTGGCGTGGCGCCCTTCCCCGCGAGGTACTCCCAGCGCGGGCCGGCGAACACCTCCTTGTAGTGCTGGTAGGCGAGCTTTGCGTTGGCGATCGCGAGCTTGCCCTTCAGGTGATCGTGGCCGGCGATCTCATCCAGGCGACGGTCGGCCTCGGTGTCGATGCGCGAGACGAAGAAGCTCGCGACCGAGGCCACCTTGCCCGGGTCGCCGCCCGCCGCGATCAAGCGCTCGATCCCGCGCACGTATGACTCCGCCACCTCGGTGTAGCGACTCAGCGAGAAGATCAGCGTGATGTTGATCGAGTGACCCTTGGCCACCACGTCCTCGATCGCTGCCAGCCCCGGCTTGGTCGCGGGGATCTTGACCATCAGGTTCGGGCGGTCGAGGAGCTCGTGCAGGCGAATCGCCTCGCGGTAGGTCGCGAGCGTGTCGTAGGCCAGCCTGGGGTCGACCTCCAGCGAGACGTATCCGTCGCGGGCTGGGCGGGCATCCCGTTCTCCGTCCCAGACCGGACGGAACAGGTCGCAGGCGTCGCCGATATCGCGCTCGGCCAGCGCCCAGAAGACCTCGTCCGCGTCTCCCGTGCGCGCGAGCAGCTCGTTCAGCTGCTCATCGTAGGCGTCACCCGCGGTCATCGCCTTCTGGAAGATCGTCGGGTTGGAGGTGGCGCCAACCACCGCGTCCTGGTCGAGCAGACGCTGCAGGTGGCCGGTGTGGATCGATTCGCGCGAGAGGTAGTCGATCCACACGCTCTGGCCGAGCGCGGAGAGGCGTTGCAGGGGCGGGGAGGGCATTCCGATCAGCCTACGCTCTCCAGGCTCTCAAGCAGAGCCCGTGCGCGCGCGGCGATGTTCTCGACGCCGAAGCCGAGCTCCGCCAGCACCTTCGTGCCCGGCGCGGAGGCGCCGAAACGATCCAGGCCGAGCACCTCGCCCTCGCTGCCGACCCACTTCCACCAGCTCATGCTCGCGCCCGGCTCGACCGCCAGGCGGGCGCTCACCTGCGGCGGGAGCACGCTGTCGCGGTACTCCTGCGCCTGGGCTTCGAACAGCTCCATGCAGGGCATCGAGACGACGCGCACGCTCGTGCCCTCGTCGGCCAGCTTGCGGGCGGCGTCGAGCGTGCTCGGCACCTCGGCGCCGGTCGAGATCAGGATCAGCGCGGGCGTCGCCGCGGGCTCGCCGGAATCCCACAGGACATAGCCCCCGCGCTCCAGCTCGCGCGCCGCGCCGAGCCCGGCGGAGCGATCGAGCGTCGGGACGTTCTGGCGCGAGAGCAGCAGCGCCACCGGGCCATCTTTGCGCTCCAGCGCCACACGCCAGGCCTCACTTGTCTCGTTCGCGTCGCCCGGACGGATCACCCACAGATGGGGAATCACGCGCAGCGCCGCGTAGTGCTCGACCGGCTGATGCGTCGGGCCGTCCTCGCCGAGGGCGACGGAGTCGTGGGTCCAGACCCACACGACTGCCAGCTTCATCAACGCCGACAGGCGGACGGACGGGCGCATGTAGTCGGAGAAGATCAGGAAGGTCGAGCCGTAGGGCTTGACCATCCCGCCGTGGGCGGCGGCGCCATTGACGATCGCGCCCATCGCATGCTCGCGGATGCCGAACGGCACGTTGCGCCCGGCGTGGACCCTGGAGAACTCGCCCGCGCCCTCGAACACCGTCTTGGTCGACTCGACCAGGTCGGCGGCGCCGCCGATCATCGTCGGCGCAAACTCGGCGAAGGCGGCCATCGCCTGCTGCCCGGCCGCGCGGGTGGCGAGCGACTTCCCCGCCGGGAAGCTCGGCAGCGCCTCCCGCCAACCATCGCGCAACTCCCCCTTCCAGGCGCGATCCCAGTCCGCGGCCTCCTCCGGCAGCGCCGCGCGCCAGGCGTCAAAGCGCTCTCGCCACTGCGCCTGCGCGCGGGCGCCGTCCTCGCGCAGGGACATGTGCTCGTACACGGCCTCCTCGACCTGGAAGTGACGGTCGGGGTCAAAGCCCATCACCTGCTTGGTGGCGCGCACCTCGTCCTCGCCGAGCGCCGCGCCGTGGGACTTGGCGGTGTCGACCGCGTTGGGCGCGGGGTAGGCGATGTGCGAGCGGATCGCGATGAACGACGGACGCTCGATTTCCGCGCGCGCGGCCTCGATGGCCGCCGCGAGCGCCTCGAGGTCCTCGGAATCGGAGACGCGCTGCACATGCCAGCCGTCGGCCTGCAAACGCGCGGGGTGGTTCTCGCCGTCGAAGGAGATCGCCGTGGTGCCGTCGATCGTGATGTGGTTGTCGTCGTAGCAGACGATCAACTTGCCGAGGCCGAAGTGCCCGGCGATCGAGGCGGCCTCCTGGCTGATCCCCTCCATCATGTCGCCGTCGGAGCAGATCGCGTACACGTGGTGGTCGACGATCTCGCGGCCCGGGCGGTTGAAGCGCTCGGCCAGCGAGCGCTCGGCGATCGCCATCCCGACCGCGTTGGCGAACCCCTGTCCAAGCGGCCCGGTCGTAATCTCGATCCCGGGGGTGTGACCGCGCTCGGGGTGACCGGGCGTGCGCGAGCCCCACTGGCGGAACTGCTCGAGGTCCTCGAGGCTCAACTCGTAGCCGGTGAGATGCAGCAGCGAGTACTGCAGCACGCAGGCATGGCCGGCGCTGAGCACGAAGCGATCGCGGTCCGGCCACTCGGTATCTCGCGGGTTGAGCCGGAGAAAGCGCTTGAACAGCGTGTAGGCGAGCGGCGCGAGCGCCATCGCGGTGCCGGGGTGGCCAGAGTCGGCCTGCTGGACAGCATCCATCGCGAGACCGCGGATCGTGTCGATCGACAGCTTGCTGATCTCGGGCTGCTCCACTGACTCGATCCTAGCGATGCGGGGACGCTAGAGTCGGGGGATCGTGCCCGAGCAGCTCTGCGATGTGGGCGGGGGGATCACCCTCTGTTACGAGACGTTTGGTGACCCGCAAGATCCGGCGGCGCTGCTGATCATGGGCCTGGGCACCCAGATGGTCGCCTGGCAGGAGGCCTTCTGCCTACAGCTCGCCGCGCACGGGTTGTATGTGGTGCGCTTTGACAACCGCGACATCGGGCGCTCCACCCATCTGCAGGGGCCGGCGCCGTCCTTTGCCCAGCTGCTGCGCTCCTCCGGCGAGGTAGCCCGCTACACGCTCGCGGACATGGCGCGGGACACGGTGGGGCTGCTCGACCGCCTGGAGCTTCGATCGGCGCACATGATCGGCGCCTCGATGGGCGGGATGATCGCGCAGACGCTCGCCGCCAGGCACCCCGCGCGGGTGCGCTCGCTGGTATCGATCATGTCCAGCACGGGCGGGCGCTGGGTCGGCCGCCCGGCGCTGCGCAGCTACCCGATCTTCCTGCGCCAGGCGCCGCGCGAGCGCGAAGCGTTCATCGAGCACGCGACGCGCCTGTTCGCGCGGATCGGCTCGCGCGGCATGCCTCAGGATGCCGAAGGCGTGCGCGAGATCGCCGCGCTCTCCTACGACCGCGAGCTCGATCGCTCCGGGACCGGGCGCCAACTCGCCGCGATCGTCGCCTCCGGCGATCGCAGCGCGGAGCTCGAGCGGATCACAGCGCCGACGCTCGTGATCCACGGCAGCGTCGATCCGCTGATCTCGCCCTCGGGCGGGCGGGCTACGGCGCGGGCGATTAAAGGCGCGCAGCTGACGATGATCGAGGGCATGGGCCACGACCTGCCACGCGTGCTGTGGCCGCGACTGATCGACATGATCGCCGCGCACGCGGCGGCCGCGGACCGGGGCGCCGAAACCCGCTCGACGCTCCAGCAGGCCTGAGCGGGCGGGCGGCTCGCGCGGGCGTCCGGCTCGCGCGAGCGTCCGGCACGCGTCCGCCGCCGGGGATGACCATCCAGCCGCGCGCAGATGACCGTCCCAGACACCTGGATGACAGTCCCAGCAGAGGGGCCTCCCGGTAGCGGAAGACCCCTCAAAGCCGGGGAGAGAGCTTTAGTCGGGGTACGGCCGGCGGCGGCAGGCCGGCAGGCCCGCCATCGAGTGAGCGCGGCCTTTCCCGCACCAGCGACGGCGCGTGCGCACACGCACCAGCCAGTGCAGGTCGTGACGACAATGTGAGCGGCGGTACGGCCAGCGGCCGTGCAGTGCGCGGAGCATCCGTTGCTCCTCGCAGATCAGCAATCGCATCGCTATCTACCCCCCCAACTCATTCCGGCGTGCACCTGACGGCTCCAAGCGCCGCGATGCGCACTGTCCGCGGGCCAACCCGGCCAACGCACGCCTTTGATTTGTGCCGGAAAGTCCCAACTAATAGTCTGTGGCCTACAGAACTTCAGCCGCGTGAACCAGCGTGGCCTGTACACTCTCCGCCTCCAGTCAGGTCCTCTCATTGTGCCTACCCCTAGACCCATAGCCCAAGCCCCTCCACCATCTCTGCCTTTCACCTCATCCGGCCCCAATGACCTTTGGATGAGCGGAAACCCGCTTCCGTTACAGACATATAAATCAGATTTTACTCAATCTGTCAAATTGCAAACAAGCCCATGGCGGCGGACTGTCAACCGTCAAACGCTCCCCGGTCCGCGCGGCCGACACCTCAGTGCAAGCTCGTGAGGGCTCGTGGCGATGGCACGGGGCTGCCGCGCGGACCGCAGGCGCTGCCACGGGAGGCAGTCGCGGCGCACCAGCGCGAGCGCCTGTTCAAGGCGATGATCGAGGCCGTCGACGAGCAGGGCTTCCTGGCCACGACAATCGCCGACCTCGTCTCCCGCGCGGGCATCTCGCGGCGCAGCTTTTACGAGCACTTCCATAACAAGGAGGAGTGCCTGCTGGCCACCTACGACGAGATCATCGAGCACCTCACGCGGCGGTTGGTCAAGGCGGCCGAGTCCGTCGAGGGCTGGCCCGCGCAGCTGGAGACGTTCATTCGTGAGCTGTTCACGGCCGTCGGCGACCGTCCGGACCTGGCCCAGCTGGTGTGCGTGGAGATGGGCGCCGCCGGCCCGGTCGGCGTGCAGCGCTGGGCGCAGGGCGCCGCGTACATGCAGCGCTTCATCGTCGACGGCTTCGAGCGGGCGCCGGGCGAGGGGACGCTCCCGATCCCAGTGGCGCGCGCGATCGTGGGCGCGCTGCGCAAGATCATGTACTCGCGCGTGCGCAACGAACGCTCGAGCAAGACCATGCAGGCGGAGATGCTGAAGCTGGTGCCCGACCTCGTCAGCTGGATCACGATCTACTACCCCTCCCCCGCGGGCGTGCCCAGCCTCCCTGTGCCGAAGCCTCCGCGGCGACTGCTCGGGGGACGCGCCCCCGGCACCTTCTCCCCCCCCTCGCCGATGAGCGCGCGCGGGCTGCCGCACGGCGAGCACAACCTGCCACGGGGGTTCGTGGTCTTCAACCAGCGCGAACGGATCTTCGACGCGATCGCCAACCTGACCGCCGCCAAGGGCTATGGGGCGCTGAGCCTCGAGGACATCGCCGCCGAGGCGGCCGTATCGCTGCAGACGTTCTACACACATTTCGCGAACAAGGAGGAGGCGTTCCTGGCGACATACGAGGTCGGACACGCCAAGGCGACGGCGGTCATCAACCAGACCCTCCAAGGCCAGACGAGCTGGATCGAGGCGGTGCGGGCGAGCGTCCTGGCACTGCTGGAGTTCCTCGCCTCCGAGCCCTCCTACGCGCATCTGGCCTGCGTTGACGTCCTGATCGCCTATCCACATGTGGCCAATCGTCTGGACGAAGCCAACGCGTTCTACGCGGAGCTGCTCACCCTCCAGATCGGCGACGACGCGCCCAAGCTGCCGCCGGCGCCGATCCTCGGCGAGGCGATCGTCGGCGGCGTGTTCGAGCTGCTCCACGACTACATCCTGCGCGGCCACACCAGCGAGCTGCCCGAGCTGGCCGACCACATCATGTACCTCGCGCTGACGCCGCTGATGGGCAGCGAGCAGGCGTGGGCGGCGGCGGCGGGTTGAGCGGCGCCCGGGGTAGGTCGCGCAGGCGGGGAGTGTGCCCCCGGCTGGAGTGCCCCCGGCTGGGAAGCTATTGGGTATTCCCCCTGAGCGCGCTCGCCTTGAGCCGGAATGGGGGCGTGTCGGCGGCTCCTCGCGTTCGCGGGGTGGGGATTCGCCGCTGTGGCCGGCGACACAGCACACGACGTCGGCCATGCGGTCTTCA
>Ga0208849_1000395_pt1 | contig 41202 bp, 36 predicted proteins | sample NGESurdeep072012_10_FD_184470 | JGI IMG/M metagenome (GOLD analysis project Ga0208849, IMG submission 184470) | Arctic peat soil microbial communities from Barrow, Alaska - NGEE Surface sample 53-3 deep-072012 (SPAdes) | ecosystem: Environmental > Terrestrial > Soil > Wetlands > Peat ... | reverse complement strand
GTTGCATGGGACTCGCGATCCGTTCGACATTGGACAAAGGCGTCGGTTCGACAACGCTTGAATTCAAGATCTCGCTGCAGCGGCCGATCACGCCGGAGACTGGTCTGATCACCGCGCAGGGCATCGTGCTGAGTCGCGGTCGCCGAATCGCTACGGCCGAAGGCCGCATCACAGACGCGCACGGCCGGTTGCTTGCCCCGGCACGACGACATGTTTGATCTTTGAGAACTGAGTTGGAACGTCTCGGTTCAACAGAAGCGGCCGCTATCCGCAATTCCAGATCGGTCCGATCGGCGTCGGAGTCCAGCACGGTCCGAAGCTGCCGCCGTTATAACGGCCGCGGTAGAATCCGGGACGGCCGAAATAGTAGTGGCCGCGATAATCCCAGTAGCTCGGCACGTATTCCGGCCCGTCGCCGATGGCGCCCCTCGGTCCATAGATAGGTCGGGTATTGTTTGGTGGCTGATGATAACCGGGCAGAAACCCGTAGCCGCGCCAGTGATGGACGGCCCGCTTCTTGTGCGGTGGCGCGGCAAGCGCAAGGGCGGGCACGAGCGACAACAGAATTGCGCTTGATAAAAAAAGTCTATGTGAAGTGGTCACGATGCAGCTTCCAGCAGACGTGCGGGAGCGTGACGGGCCTCCGGGATCGGCAGTCCAAGGTTGCCACGCAGTGTCGAACTCTCGTATGCGGTGCGGAACAGTCCGCGCCGCTGCAGTTCCGGGATGACGCCGTCGACGAAGTCGTCAAGGCTGCCGGGGAAATACGGCAGGATCACATTGAAGCCGTCGGCGGCGCCCTGTTCGACCCATTTTTGCATTGTGTCGGCGATCTGCTCGGGCGTCCCCACCACTTCGAGGTGGCCGCGCGCGCCGGCGAACCGCTGATAGAGCTGCCGAATGGTGAGCTTTTCGCGCTTCGCCATCTCGGCCACGGCATCCGCACGGCTCGCGACCACGTCGTTCTTGGGCAGTTCGGGCAGCGGGCCGTCCAGCGGATAGCCGGTGAGATCGAAGCCGATCCGGCGCGACAGCAGGCCAAGCCCGACGTCCGGGTGGATGAGCTCCTGCATGTACGCATACTTTTTCTTTGCTTCCTCTTCGGTGCCACCGACGGTGACGGCGAGCCCCGGCAAAATCTTCAGGTGCTCCGGTTTGCGACGATATTTCGCCATGCGGCCCTTGACGCTGGCGTAGTACTCCTGGCCGCCCTCGAGCCGCGACTGCGCCGCGAAAACAACCTCGGCGGTTTCGGCGGCGAGTTCCATGCCGTCTTCCGAGGCGCCGGCCTGGACCAGAACCGGCTGGCCCTGTGGCGAGCGCGGCACGTTCAGCGGCCCTCTGACGTCGAAATATTTCCCATGGTGATCGAGCACATGCATCTTGTCGGGATCGAAATACATCCCTGAGGCCCGGTCCCGCACGAAGGCGTCGGCGTCCCAGCTGTTCCACAGTCCGACAACGACCTCGGCGAACTCGCGCGCGCGCCGATAGCGCTCGACCTTGGGCGGATGCGCGGTGCGGCCGAAATTCTGCGCCTCGGTTTCGTTGCCCGACGTGATCAAATTCCAGCCCGCGCGGCCCTCGCTGACGAGATCGAGCGACGCGAACTTGCGCGCCAGTGCGAACGGTTCCTCGTAGGTGGTGCTGGCAGTGCAAACCAGCCCGATATTGCGGGTGAAGCCTGCCAGCGCCGCCATCTGGGTGAACGGCTCGATCCAGGCGACGTAATGCATGCGGTGCAGACCATCGGGGCTGGTGGTCCATGCGCTCTGCGTGTCAGCGGCGAACATCATGTCGAAACAGCCGCGCTCGGCGGTCTGCGCCATTTCGACGAAGCGCTTGAAGTTGACATTGGCGTCCGCGTGCGAGTCGGGGTGACGCCAGGACGCGACGTGGTGGCCGACCGGCCGTACGAAAAGGCCGAGCTTCATGTGATTGGTCTTGTTTCGCTTGGTCATGTGCACTTCCCGTCCGGAATGCGCGAGCACCGCAAGGGTTGCGGCGCACGGCGGCGCCGGGCGGATATTCGGCAGGCTCGGCGGTAAGATCAATGCGTATTTTCGGGCGTCAGTGGTCCGATTCTAACATTCGCATCCCATTTCGGCATCCTCGCATGCGAATGTTAGAAGCAAAGGACCACTTGCAACTATAAGTGCTAGTGGAGCTTTTGGATTTGACATTCGCTACCGGAGTTTGCGGCTGGGTGGGTGGCGAATGTCAAATCCGCTCCACTAGGCCGCGCGGTGGACATAGTCCCGCAATGCCGCGGCGGCCCGCCCGATAACCGGATCCCAGGTGCGTGTGGCGTCCTGCCGGAACAAACGCGCCGACGGGTACCAGGCGCTATCGTCGCGGTCGAGCAGCCAGCGCCAGCAAGTGTTGTACCGATTGAGGAGCCACAACGGCTTGCCGAGTGCGCCGGCGAGGTGCGCCACCGCAGTATCGACGGCGATGATGAGGTCGAGATTGTCGATCAGCGCTGCGGTGTCAGAAAAGTCGTGGAAGTCGTCGCTCCAGTCGACAATTTTATGGCTTAATGGGCTGTTCCGCAGCTGGGCAACCGCGTCAGCGCCTTTCTGCAAGCTCACGAAGTCGCAGTCGCTCACATCGAACAGCGGCGCGAGCATGTCGAAGACGATGCTGCGCTGGCGGTCGATGAGGTGTGCGTTGGGCAGCTGCTTGCGTGGGTCACCCGCCCAGACCAATCCGACTCTAAACTTGTCGTGGGGGTCGAGCCGAGCGCGCCATGCATTGCTCTTCGTGGGATCCGATGAAAGGTAAGGTGTTTCACCGGGTATCGTGTTGAGCTCGGTATTGAACGCGAGCGGGAGGCTTAACAGAGGGCAGTGCAGATCGAAAGCGGGCAGGGGATCGCCCTTCGCAACGATTTCTGTGCCGTCCGCCAGAGTGCGCATCAGTATGACGAGCGGCTTTTGCACCTCGAGGATCACACGTGCGCCGCGGGCGACCACGAGCGACGCGTAACGGCAGAATTGCAGGGTGTCGCCGAAGCCTTGCTCGGCATGGAGAAGTACAGTCTTGCCCGCGATTTCATCGGACCCGGTCCACTGTGGATGCGAGAAGTTGCGCTTTTCAGAAATCAGCTGATCGGTTTGCCATCTCCATTCATATCGTTTCCAACCGCGATCGAGATCACCTGTGAGCAGCAGACAAAGCGCTGAATTGAAATATCCCTCGGCCAAGCGCGGCTGCAGGGCGACCGCGCGATCGAAACTTGCCAACGCTTCCTTGAAGCGGTTCAATTCCCTAAGCGCGTTGCCGCGATTGGAATAGGCTTCGGCAAAGTTTGGCCGTAGCGAGGTCGCGCGTTCATAGTCCCTGAGCGCTTCTTCAAAGCGCTTAAGCTCCTGCAAGGCATTGCCACGATTGGACAGCGCTTCAGCAAAATCTAGCCGCAATGCTAGGGCGCGATCGTAACTCTCCAGCGCTTCCTCGAAGCGATACAGCTCGTGCAGGGTGGTGCCGCGGTTGGAGTATGCTTCGGCGTAATCCGGCTTTTGGAACAGCGCGCGGTTATAGCCCGCTAGCGCTTCGTCCAGCCGCTTCAGCTTGCGCAGCGCGTTGGCGCGATTGCAATGTGCCTCGGCAAACTCCGGCTGTAGCTTTAGCGCGCTCTCGCAGCTTGCCAGCGCCTCTTCGAATCGTCGAACCTCGCAAAGGACGTCGCCACGGTTTGAGTGTGCTTGAGCAAAGTCCGGCCGCAGCATAAGCGCGCGATCGTAGCTCGCCAGCGCTTCGTCGAAGCGCAGTAGCGCTTTGAGCACATTGCCCCGATTAGAATGCGCATCGGCGTAATCGGGCCGTGACGCAATGGAGCGCTCTAAGCTTTGCAGCGCCTCGTCGAAGCGCTTCAATTCCAGTAGCGCGACGCCATGATTATTGAGGACAAAAGCGTTGTCAGGACGGATTTTGAGCGCCAGCCCGATGTGCGAAAGCGCCTCGGCATGCCTGCCACGCTGCAGATAAACGACCCCGAGCAGATGCCGGCTGTCGAAATGGCCCGGTTGCAGCGTGAGGATTTGAGTGTAGATGCGTTCCGCATCAGCGAGGTGGCCGGCCTGATGTCGCGCCAGTCCTTCGGCGAAGGTCGACGCGAGCGGTGCCGTCCCCGCGCGCTGCATCTGTGCCAAGCTCTTCGGGGCCTTATGGCCGGGAAGCTTGGTTTTCTTCAGCATGCGGCGCGGCAAACGCCTGATCTACAGTGTGCGGCTTACGGCGAGCGGGCGGCCGTGCCTGGGACTCGGCGCCACGGCGCGGCCCGTTGCGCCATAGACTTGTGGCGACGATTTTTTGGCCAGTTGGCCGGACAACCGCCGCACGATGCCCTCGGAGACTGCGTGCGCCGTCGCCAGCACGGCCATGTTTTTTTGCAGCACCGTGCGAAGTTCCTCCTGCGCGCTTTTGAGCGTGGTACAGCGGTTCGGTACGGCCTGTATGACAAACTTGGCGTGCGCCTTGATCCGCTCGCTGGCGGCGTAAAACCTGCCCGCCAGATCCTTCTTGGCCGGCTCGATCTCGGCGGCGCCGCGCACCTTGCCGCCGCGCACCAGGAGGGTTTCTCGCTGCAACAGAGCGGACAGGCCCGCGAACAGCTCGGTCAGATCGTCGACCGCGCGCTCGGCATCGGCTTTGCTGGTGATCGGGGTCATTGGGCATATGCTCCTTTACCGTACGGTCCCTTGCCGCCTACTCCCGTGCCGCCTACTCCCGTGCCGCCTACTCCCTTGCTGCCTACTCCGTTGCCGCCCACTCCGTTGCCGCCCACTCCGTTGCCGCCCACTCCGTTGCCGCCTACTCCGTTGCCGCCTACTCCGTTGCCGCCTACTCCGTTGCCGCCCACTCCGTTGCCGTCTGTCGCGTTGACGTCGATTCCCTGGTGCCGCAACAGTTCGGTGTAAACATCGGCGGCAATACCTATGCCGCCGCTCTTGGCGAACGTCTTGGCGTATTGATCGGTGAGGAACGAACGCCACACTTTCAATGCGCCGCTGCCGCCGAACGGGCCGTCACCCTCGATGCCGGTGAACATCTGCTGGAACATGGTATTGAGGAACATGGCCTCGAAATCCTCGGCGGCGGCTTTGGCCTTGCCCTTGATTTTCATCTCGGCCTGAACGCCTGCCAGGCCGGCATTTCCCAGCGCCGAGAGCGAAGAACCGAGTTCCGCGGCGGTTGTCGCTGTCATCACATCACCTCGATGTCGGCCTGAATGGCGCCGGCGGCCTTGATGGCTTCCAGAATGGTAATGAGATCGCGCGGCCCGATACCGAGCGCATTGAGCCCATCGACGATCTGCTGCAGCGACACGCCTTCGTGGACGAGCGCAAGTTTCTTGCCTTCCTCCTGGACGCCCACGCGGCTGCGCGGCACCACCACCGTGCGGCCGCCTGTAGCAAACGGCTGCGCTTGACTGACTTGCGGCGCCTCCGAAATGGTGACGGTGAGATTGCCCTGTGCGACTGCGACGGTAGAGACCCTCACGTCGCGTCCGATGACGATGACGCCGGAGCGTTCGTCAATGACGATCTTGGCGGCCTCGTCCGGCTCGACCTGAAGCTGCTCGATGTCGGTCAGCATCTCGACGACGTTCTCATTTAGCTTTTTCGGCAAGGTGAGCTGCACGGTCGACGGGTCGAGCGGCTGGGCGACCGGCATTCCCATGTAATCGTTGATCGCGACCGCGATACGCTTGGCCGTGGTGAAATCGGGGTTGCGCAGCGCGATCCGCAACTGGCCCATCGTATTGAGCGAGAACTCGATCTCGCGTTCGATGATGGCGCCGTTCGGCAATTGCCCGACAGTCGGAACGCCGCGCGTAATGCTGGCGGCCTGACCCTGGGCCTGGAAGCCGCCGATCGAGAGCGAGCCCTGCGCGACCGCATAGACGTTGCCGTCGGCGCCAAGCAGCGGGGTGACCAGCAGCGTTCCGCCGGCGAGACTCTTAGAGTCTCCCATGGCCGAGGCGGTGACGTCGATGCGCGTGCCCTGGGTGGCGAATGCCGGCAGGTTCGCGGTCACCATCACGGCGGCGACGTTGCCGGTGCGGATCTGCTGACCGCGAATATTGACGCCAAGCCGTTCCAGCATCGCCTGCAGCGACTGCTTGGTGAAAGGCGCATTGTTGAGCGTATCGCCGGTGCCATCGAGGCCGACGACAAGGCCGTACCCGATCAGCTGGTTCTGCCGGATGCCCTCAATACTCGCCAAGTCTTTTATACGCGACGTCGCGGCTGCGGGCGGCACGGCAATGCCGAGCGCCACCAGCGCGGCGAGCGCGGTCTTAAAGGTCCCTTGCATCTCTTGCTCCCCAAGAGGTCGGACGCAGGCAGCGATGCGAGGAGCGTGCCAGCCGGGCCTTTTTTATCAAGCTGCTGATTCTATGATGTTATTTGCATCGAATTAAAGCATTACGCGAACTGGCTCATGCGCAGGCCTTGCCGGGGCCGGGCAACTTTTGCCCGCCTTTACCGGCCATTAACCATAAACCGACACCTTGAATGCATGCGCGTCTACGGGCCGAACGGAACTTCACTCGCCACCACGCCGCCGCCGGCGCGGCGCGCATCGGGCGGAACTTTCACGGTGTCCGAGGCGGCGAGCCAGCAATCGCAGACTTCAGCAGTTGCGTTGCGGACGCTCGGCGGCATCGATGCGCTCATCGCGTTGCAGGGAGTCGAGGATCCAGTCGAGCGCCGCCGCCGGGTGGTCAAGCACGGGCGCCGGGCGCTCGATGCGCTCGACGAGGTCAAGTTGGGGTTGCTGTCCGGCACTCTCGACCAGGGCACCATGCTCCGGCTCAAGGCGGTGGCCGCCGACCTCAAGCAAGGCTCGGGCGACGCGGGGCTCGACTCGGTGCTTGCGGAGATCGATCTACGGGTCGAGGTCGAGCTCGCTAAAGCCGGCATATCTTAAGCGCAAGCATCTGAAATACGGGCAATTTGTGCGGCGCTCCGAATTTGCTGCAGTGCAAAATTTCTTTCCCTGATGTTGGCCTGATCGGCCGCATCATTCTTATTGTCACTGTCATAGACGCTCGATATATAGGCCAGCCTCGCGGGGGAGCGCCCCGCACCTGTTGTGTGCGCGGAGTGAGGGCAATGCAGTTGGTCAAAAGCAAAAACGGTCGATCCGACGACAAGTTCATCAAGAACGGCAAAGGCACGCCGATGCTATATCGGCCTACCGACAAAGAGCCGTTCATGAATGAGCGTCAGCGCGAATATTTCCGCGTCAAGCTGCTGGAATGGCGCGACGACATTCTCAGGGAAGCCAAGGAGACGCTGCAGCATCTCCAGGACGAGAGCCAGAATCATCCCGATATAGCGGATCGCGCCTCGTCGGAAACCGACCGCGCCATCGAGTTGCGGGCCCGTGACCGGCAGCGCAAGTTGATCTCCAAGATCGACTCGGCGCTCGGCCGCATCGAAGACGGCACTTACGGCTTTTGCGAGGAAACCGGCGAGCCGATCTCGATCAAGCGCCTCGAAGCGCGCCCGATCGCAACGCTATCGGTCGAAGCACAAGAGCGCCACGAGCGCCGCGAACGGGTTTATCGGGAAGAGTAGTTTTCCGCGCCTCATTTAAGCGGCAAAGCCGTCCGCGCTGCGGATTTGACCATCCGGCCGAGCTTATGAAGACCGCGATACATGATTTGCGGCTTGAACCGCTTCTTCATGCGCCGGTCCTGATCGCCAAGCTCATCGATCATCGCTTTGAGCAATTCGAGACGCCTGGACTGAACATCCGAGCCATGCTGGTCGCGCCCTTTGCACAGCGACACGAAAAACTCGTGTCCGTCCGTGGGAAAAAGCCGGCTGATGCGAAACTCGATGAGGCCGAGCGCGCCGAGCTCGAGCAACAGAAGCTCAAAGCTCGACGGGGTGAAACACCACGCGTGACAGTCGACGTAGGGCGCGGAGCCTGTCAGTCCCGCCGCGTCGGCGTCGCGTTTGGCTGTTTCAAGATGTCCCGTGAGGCGAATCCGGGTGTCGTCCAATTGGCCCCATGCGACTCGCTCGCCGTTTGACATTTGATAGGCGGAGGATTCGAGAAGAGTGCGCCGTGTGTGTCTGGTTAATCTGTGCTCAAACGCCTCGATCCAGGCCGGCGCGAGCGTGAGCGGCCGGAAATAATCGAAACAAAAGCGTTTGTCGGGCAGCGCAAGCGACACGATACCGCCCGCCGTGAGCAGGTGGTCAAGCGACGCGAAGAAGCCAAGCGGGTCGGGCAGGTGCTCAAGCACGTGGCTCGCGATACAGGCGTCGAAGGTACCGTGCTGGGCGGCCGGGATCGCGTCGTGAATGGCGCCACCGGCCCAGACAAAATCAACCGGCTCGATCCGGTCGAGTGCAACGCCGTGCTCGCGGTATATCTCTTTCAGGTCGGCTTGGGTTGCGTGATCGAGCACAAAGCTCTGCCACCCCGCTGCCTTCGGCGCGACGGGGCTGTGCGACGGCCCGACTTCGAGAATCCGCGCCGTCCGCTCAATACCAAAAAGTAGCTTTTCGAGCCGGTCCATCATGGGTCCGCACGTGCTCTGGGGCACAGTTGATCCAAATTTGGGGTGGGTCAACGCATTCGGACTAGGCGACGGGAACTGACCCTGCGGTGTGTGGTCTGAAACGACTTCAATACGATTTGGGCAACCCCAGCACTCGCTCAGCAATGAAGCACAGGATCAGCTCGCGCGATACCGGCGCCAGCCGCGGGATCATGCTTTCGCGGAAATAGCGCTCGACGTGATACTCCTTGGCGTAGCCGAAGCCACCGAGCGTCATCACCGCGGTCTGGCATGCCTTGTGGCCGGCCTCGGCGCCGAGATATTTGGCGGCGTTGGCGGCGGGCCCCGCCGACTCGCCGTGGTCGTAGAGCCACGCGGCCTTGAATACCATGAGATCGGCGGCCTCGAGCTCCATCCAGCATTGCGCCAGCGGATGCTGGATCGCCTGGTTCTGTCCGATCGGCCGGTCGAACACGACGCGCTCCTTGGCGTAGGCAGTAGCGCGCTTGAGCGCGGCGCGGCCGAGCCCGATCGCCTCGGCGCCGACCAGGACGCGCTCGGGATTGAGTCCGTGCAGCAGATATTTGAAACCTGAGCCCTCCTCGCCGATGCGGTCGTCGAGCGGCACCTCGAGGCCGTCAATGAACAGCGCATTGGAGTCGACCGCGGCGCGTCCCATCTTTTCGATCTCGCGCACCTCGACGAAGCGGCGATCGAGCGTCGTGTAGAACAGGCTTAAGCCGTCGGTAGGCTTCTTCACCGCTTCAAGCGGCGTGGTGCGCGCGAGGATCAGCATCTTGTCGGCGACTTGCGCGGTAGATATCCAAACTTTGGCGCCGTTGAGAACGTAACGGTCGCCGCGGCGCTCGGCACGGGTTTTGAGCTTCGTGGTCTGCAGGCCGGCGTCAGGTTCGGTCACCGCGAAGCAGGCTTTGTCCTTGCCGGCCGCGACGGGCGGCAGCATGCGGGCCTTCTGTTCGTCGGTGCCGTAGACCACGACCGGGTTGAGCCCGAAAATGTTCATGTGCACGGCGGACGCGCCCGACAGTCCGGCGCCGGAGGCCGTGATCGCTTCCATGACGATCGCAGCTTCGGTGATACCAAGGCCCGAACCGCCATAGGCTTCCGGCATGCAGATGCCGAGCCAGCCGGCATCGGCGATGGCACGCCGAAATTCCTCGGGAAACTCAGCGTTGCGGTCGCGCTGGAGCCAATACTCATCGTCAAAGCGTGCGCAAACCCTTGCGACGGCCTCACGCAACGACCGTTGTAAATCAGACAGGGCGAAGTCGATGGCGGCATCCTCCGATTAAGGTTTTGTTTACCACGCCTGCTTACCGCTCGTTAACGGTTTCGCTGCCGCAGACGGGCACCCTGAATGAACGCGCAGCCGCTTGTGCCGCAAAACATATCGCGCCTCATTCGCCGTGCGCAACGCGCGCACGAAGCGGCCGAGTTGGAAAAGGCCGAGCAGCTCTACAACGCGGCGTTGGCGCAGCGGCCGGACAGTTTCGATGCGCTCCATGGGCTTGGCGGAATTCAACTGAGCCGTGGGCGGCCGGATACCGCGCTGGCGTTCATTCAGGAAGCGCTCAAAGTCGACCCCGACCGCGCCGACGGCTTCGCCAGCTTGGGATTCGTGTTCTACACGCTGAAAGATTTTGCGCGGGCACTGACGAGTTTCGAGGCAGGCCTGCGTCTCGCGCCCGACGATGCGGATCTGCGCAATCGCCGCGGCGTGGCGCTGCTGGAGCTTGGCCGGATACAACAGGCGCTCGAAGAGTTCGAGTGCGTGTTGGCACGCGCTCCGCGCCATTTCGAGGCGCTGGGCAATCTCGCCAATTCGCTGTTCAAGCTGAACCGCCCGGTCGAGGCGATCGAACTTTACGATCGGGCGCTCGAACTAAAACCCGGTAACGCCCCGCTTTGGACCAACCGCGCCATCGCGCTGCGGCGTCTGGAGCGGCCGCACGAAGCATTGCTGAGTGCAAAGCGCGCGCTTGCCGCACAGCCGGATTTCGCGCCGGCGCGCTTTGTCGATGGTACGGTGCGGCTTTATCTCGGCGATTTCGCCGGCTGGCGCGGCTACGAATGGCGTTGGGGTGGGGCAATGGCGGGCGCGCGCCGCAAGTTCGCGGCGCCGCTGTGGCTCGGGGAGGGGGATGTTGCCGGCAAGACCATTCTGCTCCACGCCGAGCAGGGTTTTGGCGACACCATCCAGTTCGTCCGCTACGCGCCGCTCGTCGCTGCGCGTGGCGCTCGCGTCGTGCTCGAAGTGCAGCCGCAATTGGTGCGGTTGTTGTCCGGCTCGGCGGGCGTCGCGGAGGTGCTGCCGCGCAAGTCGGCATTGCCGCCATTTGACCTGCATTGTCCGCTGCTCAGCCTGCCACCAGCATTCGGCACGGCGCTCGACACCATCCCAGGCGCCGTTCCCTATGTGGCGCCGCCCGCGGACGTCGGCGAAATTTGGCGCGGGCGCTTGGCCCAGATGAGTGCCGACCGGAGGCTGCGCGTCGGTCTGGTGTGGTCGGGCGAGCGAGCACACGACAACGACCTCAATCGTTCAATCAAACTTGAGACGCTGGCACCCGTGCTCGATCTGCCGCACGTGCAAATCGTCAGTCTCCAGCACGATGTGCGCGCGTGCGACGCGTCTTTGCTCGAGGCGCATCCCGATATCATGCAGATCGGGCAAAAATTTTCCGACTTTGCCGATACGGCCGGAGCCATCGCGCAACTCGACGCGGTGATTGCCGTAGATACCGCTGTCGCGCATCTTGCCGGCGCCATGGGTAAACTGCTGCTGCTGCTTTTGCCATTCGCCGCCGATTTCCGGTGGCTGCGCGAACGCAGTGACAGTCCGTGGTATTCGACGGCGCGGTTGTTTCGTCAGCGGCAGTTCGGTGATTGGACCGGCGCCGTCGAGGCGCTGCGACAGGAGTTGCACCACGCGGCATTTATGTCGCCTGCGCACGGGATGTCAGCATGCCGAAATAGAAGTGTCGCAGTCGCGTCTCTGCATGCGACGGACCATCATGCGCATGCCTCCAAGATCCACGCCGAACATCACGGCTGATGGGGCCGCAAAAGAATCGCGGCCTCCGGCGGGGAGCTGCCGGAGGCCGCGTCGTTTCGGGGTTGCTTGCGCAATGCGAACCCCGGGGAGATCGGCCGTCAAAAGACGGAAAACGGAGGCTCAGAACGGCAATATGACGTTGGTCACCTGCTGTCCCCATGGCTGGGTTTGAATGTTGGTGAGCGTACCTCTGCCGCCGTAGGCGACCCGCGCCTCGGCAATCTTCGGCAGATCGATGGTATTGTCGCTCTGGATGTCCTCGGGCCGCGCGACACCGGCGACGAGCAATTCGCGCATTTCAGAGTTGAGCCGGATCTCCTGCTTGCCCTCGATCACCAAATTGCCGTTCGGCAACACCTGGGTGACGACGGCGGCGACATTGGTGAGCAATTGATCCTGGCGGTTGATCGTACCGTTGCCCTGCATCTGGGTGTTGCCGTCGGCGGCAAGGACCGAGCCCGGTAACACCGCCTTCGCCGGATTGGCGATGGTGTTGGCGCCGATAAAATTGGTGATGTTGGAGTCTTCCGTGGTGCTGCGCGTCAGCTGTGTCTGATCCTGAAATTCCGCGGTGTCGTTGATGTTGACCTTGACGGTAAGGATGTCGCCAACCTGATGCGCGCGCTGATCGTTGAAGAAGGCGCGTGAGCCGCTGCGCCACAGTGAGTTGGGATTGTAGACGGCCGGCTGTGGTGTGGGCATCGGCATCTGTACCGGCTTGTATCCGGGTTCCGTCGTCGGGTTGTTCACCGGCGAAAGCTTCGGTGTCTCGCCGAGATGCGCCAGTTGATTGAAGGTCGAGCACGAGCAGGATAACACGGCGACCGAGGACAGCAGCACGCAACGCAAAAGCACGACTCGATGACACATGACAACTAACCTTTCACAGCGTACTGTTACTCCCGTCGATCCGGCGTTATGACGGTGCGGCCCGACTCCGGAACGTTTTGCGAAAGATGGAGGGTTGCGTTGGCGACCGTGACGCGGCCGGGACCGCTGATCACGCCCTGCACGACGCGCTTGGTCTGCTGATTGAGTACGCTGATCGTGTCGCCGAGCGCACCGGCTTCCTGCGCCTGGCCGCGCAGCGTCAACACCAGGCCCGGCGCTTGATAGACCAGCGTCACGGTGTCGTTGCGGTGGACGATGTTCGGCTTCATCAGATCGCCGACCTGTATCGGCTGGCCGGGGCGCAATTGCCGACGCGCCGAGAGGCCGACAGCGCCTTTCATGTCGGCGAGGCCGCCGGATTGCGCCTTCGGCCGCCGCAGCACCGTAAGATCGGACGCCCGCAGCACCTCGCCGCGCTCGACCGGGTGATCAACGGTGACGGCGTCAACAGTCTCGATCGCGACGCCGGTGAAATGGGCGGGGTGACGCTGCAGCACAAGACTCGACGGCAGGGCGAACGTGACGTCGAAGCGGCCGCTGCGCGTATCGTAGTTGAGCGCCAGCACCTGCAAGTCGCCGGCGGCGCGCGCTTCGACTTCGAGCGGACGCACTGGCAGGTCGAAATTGAGCGAAACGTCGTGCGCGTCGCCGAGCTGGTATTGCGTCGACAGCGCCCGCGCGATGCGATCGGAAATTTCTTGCGGCGTGATGGTGCGGCTTGAGCGCGTCACGACCACCTCGGCGAGGCCGCGGGTGTCGATGTCGATCAGCTGATGCGGACGGATCGCCTCGATGACGCGATCGGTCGAAACCGCGCCCGTGGTGCCCAGGTCGGGCGCGCGGAATACCGGAACGGCGGCGACCGGCCCGGCGTTCTCGATGAGGTCGCCGATGCGCACGACGTCGCCCGCGACGGTGACGGTGGCGCGCAGCGCCGGCCGCTCGGATTGCGCCACGGCCGGTGTCATGGCCGATGCGGCCAGAGCCAGCAGCAGAACACTGAGAAACAATGGACGGATCATGGTCGGAATTCTTCTCATCGGGCCAGTTGCGATGTCGTCTGCAGCATCTGATCGGCGGCGGTGACGACCTTGGAGTTCATTTCGTAAGCCCGCTGCGCGGCGATCAGATTGGAGATTTCGGTCACGGCCTCGACGTTGGACTGTTCGAGGCTGCCTTGCAGCAGCGTGCCGGCGCCATTCGTTCCCGGTGTGCCGTCCTGCGGCGTGCCGGATGCCGGCGTCGCCGTGAACAGGTTGCTGCCGTTGGCCTGCAGGCCGGCGTCGTTGATGAAGGTCGTCAGCGTGAACTGGCCGAGGATGCTCGATGTAGTACTGCCCGTCGGCGTCACCGAAACCTGGCCTTGCTGATTGACCGTCAGGCCGGTTGATCCTTGCGGCACCGTAATGGTCGGCTGCACGAGGTTGCCCTCGGCGGTGACGACGCGGCCCTGCGAATCCATCTGAAACGAGCCGTCGCGAGTGTAGCTGAACGTGCCGTCGGGCATCAATATCTTGAACCAGCCGGTGCCCTGGATGGCGACGTCGAGTGGATTGCCGGTTTGCGCCAGCGAGCCTTGCGTCATCAGTCGCGGGGTGCCGACGGTCTTCACACCGGAGCCGAGTTCGATACCGACCGGTAGAATGTTGCCCTGGTCGGAGGCCTGCGCCCCGATGCGCTGCACGTGTTCGTACAGCAAGTCCTGAAACTCGGCGCGCTGGCTCTTGAAGCCGGTGGTCGTCATGTTGGCGATGTTGCCGGCGATGACCTGGACCTGCAGGTCCATGGCCGCCATGCCGGTTGCCGCCGTATCGAGCGCACGCATCTAATATCTCCTCAACCTGCTGTACTCAGGCGCTGCCCGATGCAGGCGTTTGCGAAAGCTGGTTCAGCGCGTTCTTGCGCTGATCGCTCTGCTGCTGCAGGACGTTGGCGATGTCGGTGTAGGACTGTGTGATCTGGAGCATGCGCGTCATTTCGCCGACCGGATTGACGTTCGACTTTTCGATCGCGCCCTGAACGACCCGGACGCCGAGCGCCGGCGGCCCGGGGTTGACGCCGGGCGGCGCCAGAAATGTGCTGCCGCCGTCCTTCTCCAAACGCGCCTGCTGGTCGAAGGAGACGAGTTGCAGCCGGCCGCGCTGCGAGTCCCCGATGCTGTTGCCTTCTTGTACGGTGATGATGCCGCTCTGGCTGATGATCACGTTGTGATCTGTGTTCTGAAACGTGATCGGGCCGTTGTCGCCCATCACCGGATAACCTTCGCTGGTGACGAGCTGCCCTGAAGCGTTGGTAACCAGCGCACCGTTTCGCGTGTAGCGCACGCCCCGCGGCGTCTGCACCGCGAGATAGGCGTTGCCGTCGATGGCGACGTCGAGTGGATTGCCGGTGCGCTGAATGGCGCCGGGGGCAAAATTGATCCAGCTGGCGCGGTCGGTGACGAAGCTGATGCGCCGGTCTTTTCCGGCGAAGTCGTCGTCCCGGGCGTCCGGCATCAGATATTGGGCGAACAGCGTATTGTCGGCCTTGTAGCCGGTGGTATTGAGGTTGGCGATGTTGTTGGCGACGATGTCGAGCTCGTGGCTGAGCGCCATCTGTCGCGACAAGCCGACGAGGAGCGCGTTCTCCATCGGATACTCCCCTGAGCCGGTTCGCGATGCCCCCCGGCATCCGCGCCACGCCGCGGGCTCTCCCAAGTCGCGGCAAAGGGCGAACTGCAGAAGCCGTGCCAAAGAAAATTACTGAGGAGAAACAGTATTGTAGGCATCGCTGCCACGATTGGTGGGCGGGCAGAAAAAGCCATTGTTTACGATGTACCCGGCAAAAATTTCCTGCCGCAAGCGTCGCCGCAAGTAACTGTTAACCATTGCGACCTAGCTTGGCCGAAGACGGTGCCGCAGCCTTAAGGTGCTGACAAAAGCACCTGCAGCGTTGATTGTTTGCGTCCTGCCGGTTGTATGAGCCACCGACCCAATTGGGAGCGGTCATGGCAAAGAAACCAGCGAAAGAACAGAGTGATGAGGCTGAAACTGAAGCGCCGGCCGGTGCCGAAGGCGAAGAGGGCGCAAAAAAGCCCTCAGGTATTAAACGCTTTCTCTCGATCAAATCCATCGCGATCGCCGCGGTCGCCTTTATCGCGGTAGGCGGAATCGGCGGCGGTGCCTGGCATTTCCTCGGCGGCAGCCGCACCGAGGCCGCGCCTGCCGCCAAGATCAAGCCGCCGGTTTTCTTCGAGATGCCGGACGTCCTGGTCAACCTGTCATCGACTGGCAACGACCGGACTCAATATCTGAAGGTCAAAGTCGTGCTCGAATTGCCGAACGAGGCGATGAAGGCGCAGATCGAGCCGCTGATGCCGCGGCTGATGGACACCTTCCAGACCTATCTGCGTGAATTGCGGCCGACCGATCTCGACGGCTCCGCCGGTCTCTATCGCCTCAAGGAAGAGTTGACCCGGCGTGTCAATGCCGCGATCTCGCCCGATCGCATCAACGCCGTGCTGTTCAAGGAAATCGTAATCCAGTGAGTCTCGCGTCTTGCGAGGAGTTAAAGCCAGCCCGCGCGCCTTCGCGCGGGTCCGTTGACTCGCAATGACGCGGACCGATTAGGCTTAAGCCCGATGGCGCAACAAAAAGACCAAGTCGATCAGGACGCGCTCGCCGCCGAATGGGGGGTGGCGCTCGAAGCCGAACAGGACGCTGCGGAGGCCGAAAAGACGGCCACCCCGGCCGGAGCCGAGGGCGGCGCCGAGGCCATGGCCGCGCACTGGGCGACGATGGTCGACGACGGCCATGCCGTGCCCAATACCAAGGGCGGCGCCGAACGCATCCTCACCCAGGAGGAAATCGACTCGCTGCTCGGCTTCTCGCTCGACGACGTGTCGCTTACCGACAATTCCGGCATCCGCGCCATCATCGACTCGGCGATGGTCTCCTACGAGCGGTTGCCGATGCTGGAGATCATCTTCGACCGGCTGGTCCGGCTGATGACGACCAGCCTGCGCAATTTCACTTCCGATAACGTGGAAGTGTCGCTCGACCGCATCACCTCGGTTCGCTTCGGCGATTACCTCAATTCCATACCGCTGCCCGCGATCCTCGGCGTGTTCAAAGCCGAGGAGTGGGAGAATTTCGGTCTGGTGACGGTCAATTCGAGCCTGATCTATTCGATCATCGACGTGCTGCTCGGCGGCCGCCGGGGTCAGACCGCAATCCGTATCGAAGGCCGCCCGTACACCACGATCGAATCCAATCTCGTCAAGCGCATGATCGAGGTCGTCCTCGCCGACGCGGAGCTGGCGTTCAAACCGCTGTCGCCAGTGAAGTTCAACATCGACCGGCTGGAGACCAATCCGCGTTTTGCCGCCATTTCGCGGCCGGCCAATGCGGCGATCCTGGTTCGGCTGCGCATCGACATGGAGGACCGCGGCGGCAATATCGAGCTGCTGCTACCCTACGCGACCATCGAGCCCATCCGCGACGTGCTGCTGCAGATGTTCATGGGCGAGAAGTTCGGCCGCGACCCGACTTGGGAGGGCCATCTCGCAACAGAAATCGGCCTCGCGGAAATTGCAGTCGATGCGGTGCTTTATGAAGCGCGGCTGCCGTTAAAGCAGATGATGAAGCTCGAGGTCGGCGACACGCTTATGCTGGAGCTTAAATCCGATGCGCCCGTCATCGTGCGCTGCGGCGACATCACACTGACTGAAGGGCGCATGGGCCGGGTTGGCGACCGCGTCGCCGTCCGCGTCGCCAAACCGTTACGCAAGCCGGCGACGACCTTCGCCATGTTTGAAATGGCGGGCGGATCGGGCGGCCCCATGGAGGCATCATGAGTGACGTGCTGGGAATTATGATTGAGGGGCTGGTCGCAATTCTTCTCATGCTGACCATCGGTTATTGCATGCTCTTGAACCGGCGGCTGAAGCTGTTGCGTGCCGATGAAGATTCCTTGCGCGCCACTATCGCCGAACTGATCACCGCGACCGAGATTGCTGAACGGGCGATCGGTGGGCTGAAAGCGGTCGCGCACGATTGCGAGACTGGACTCGGCGACCGGCTCGGCCTTGCCGAAATTTTAAGCGCCGAACTCGACCGTAAGCTTGCCGCAGGCAAGACCGTGGTCGGCGATCTGATGCAAATCGCGACTGCCGGCCGGCGCGTCGCGCAAAGCCCGCACGTTCAGCAGCATGTTCAGCACGCTCCACCGAGCCAGCATAATCAGCAGGCCGCCGCGCCGCTGCAGGATCCGCAGGCGATTGCCGCTGCCGTGCAGGAATTCGCCGAGCGGCTGCGCCACAAGGCGATCGGTCGCGCTGCATGATCCGTTTCGTTCGCGATTTGCGCCTTATTCCGATCGCCCTCTTGGCGAGTGTCTGCCTTCTGGTCATTAAACTCGCCGACCTTGCGCTCGATGGCAGTCGCTGGATTTCAGGCGGTGCACCGGTGAACGCGGAGGGCGTGGTCCGCCATGCGTCGGATTTGCCGAACGGCGCCGGCGGAACGCAATCCTGGGCGCAGCAGATGTTCAACTTCCCGGTCAACGGCGAGACCGGCCAAAGCGGTGAGGCGCCGCGCGGCGACCTGCCGATACCGCGCAGCGAATTGGCGGGGATCAACCGCGGGGATGGGGAGGGGGACACTACCGACGTCACCGGCTCAATTGCCGCGGAGCCGGCTGCCGCGGCCGGCGCCAAGCCACCTCCCGCCAAGCCGGGTGCGGAAAAGCCTGGACCCAAGGATCCACCGAAAGCGCCTGACGGCATTGTCATCCCGATCGACGGCGCCAAGCTTCCGTCCGGTGCCGAGAGGGAGATCCTCCAGCGCCTGCAGCAGCGCCGCGAGGAACTGGACAAGCGGGCCCGCGAACTCGACATCCGGGAAAATCTGGTCAAGGCCGCCGAACAGCGCATTACCGCGCACCTCTCGGAGATCAAGGAAGTCGAGGGGCGAATCAAGACCGAGACCGTGCAGAAGGATCAAGCCGAAGCGGGCCGTTTCAAAAGCCTGGTGACGATGTACGAAAGCATGAAAGCGCGCGACGCCGCCAAAATCTTCGACGGCCTCGATATGGACGTTCTCATTAAAGTCGCCTCGTCAATGAATCCGCGCACCATGGCCGACGTCATGGCGCAAATGACGCCCAATATTGCCCAGCGGCTGACCGTGGCGCTTGCCAGCAAGGCGCAGGCTGTCGCGAAGAACGACGGACCCGCCGAGCTGCCGAAGATCGAAGGCACGCCGACAATGCCGTAACACGGCGCGGCGCGCGAGAACCGAGTGCGCTGGCTGATTTTTGCGCGTTGCCGTCACGGTGCTTTGGCGAACTGCTTAATTTCAGAGTCTGCGGCGCGCCATTGATCATCGAGCGGCGTACAATTCTGGTGGGCGAGCCGCAGCAGGCGCAGGGCCTCGTCTTTGGCGCCGGTCGCCATATCGTACTCGCCGACATAAAAATCCGCTTCGCAAATTTGCGTTGTTTTGTTCACCGGCCCGGCGGTTTCGGCGATCTTGAGCGTCTCGGCAGGGCTCGCTTCGCCGAGGAACAGCCGGATCACCGGCGCCGGCCATGCCTTGCCGTCGAACTGCCCGGCGGTTTGCGCCAATTCCGTCGGCGCATGGGTTCGTCGTTCGGTCAGGTAAAGCCACAGCGCCGTCACCACGCGTTTCGGATTGAGTTCGCTCGACTTCTTTAGATCGTCCTGCGCCTTGGCGAAGTCGCCCTCGTCGAAATAGACCAAGCCGCGCTGGAAATAGCCGAGGGCGTAATTTGGATTGAGGTTGATCGCCTGATTGCAATCGGCCAAGGCGGCATCGTACTCGGCGCGGCTGAGGCGGACGATGGCGCGGTTGTGGTATGCGTTGGGATATTGCGGATCGGCCTTGATCGCCTGGTCGAAATCGGTGAGGGCCCGGTCGAAGTCGCCCTGCTCTAAATACGCATCGCCACGGCCGCTATAAGCGAGCGTGCTGGGAGACAGTCTGATGACTTGGTCGAAACTTTGGATGGCTTGATCGAACAACCTTTTCGCTTCAACCTTCTCACCGTGCTCGACGAAATCCTGCCCGATCTTGATGACCAGCGCCCTTGCCAGATTAGTCACCGCGGCAAGTCCTTGCCGCGCGCGGTCGCGCTGCACTTGCGCCGCGTGCCACTGGAAACCGGCAACGACAGTCGAAGCAGCGAGCACCACAATTGCAACGAGGCTGACCGCGAGGATGCGTCGCCGTTTGGATTCTTTTTCGGCCTGCTCGGCGACCTCGCGGCCGTGGCATGCGGCGAGATAGGCTTGGGCCGGCGCTATCGCCTGTCCCCAATCGGCGCCCCGCGATGCCAGCGCCTGGGCATCTGCTAAACGCGAACCGCGATGGGCGAGGAAGTCAGGCTTGCGTGCCGCGTTGGCTTTGTCCCAATCGGCAGCGGCCGAAAGCACCCCGTCGAGCAGGAGCAGGGCATCGCGATCCTCCGCCAGCAGGTCGGCCAGCGTTGGCCAACGGCGAAGCAGCGCCTCGTGCGCCACTTCAAGTGTTGCCGCCTCCGCCGCCTCTCCCGGGGTCTCGGCGGCGAGCTTGACCACCAGCAACCGCCTCGACGTGAGCGCCTTGGCGAGTGACAGATAGTCGGCTGGCATTTCGCCGTGGCGGGCGATCCGGCGTTGCGCGGTCTTGCTGTCGCGATCGACGCGCGCCAACCGCGGGATGAACAACCGGCGCAACGCATCGCGCCGCGCGCCATGATCGGATGAAATGCCGGCATCGGCGAGCGCGGCTTCGGCTTCCGACTCGATCGCGGCTGCGACGCCGCCGGTGCGCTCCAACTCGGCGAGACCGATAGTGCCGGAGTTCTCGTGCTCTCGCATCAGCCGTTGCAACACGAAGGCGAGCAACGGTAGCGCATCCGATTCACCTTCGATCTCGGCTTGCAGCCGCGCGATGACGGCGGCGTCGAACACCGGCGCCGCCGGACCCGCTTTGCGGCGCAGGATCTCGGCCGGCTCGCGAATGACGCGCCCGATCTCACCATGCGGCAGCGGGCCGAGGCTGAGGGGGAGCTGATCGACCTCGGCGAGCACCTTCGCGCTTTGCATCGCTCCGTAGGCATCGGACCGGATGGTTACGAGCAACAGTGCGGCGTCGGCATCGATGGCGGCGCGGGCAAGCTGCAGGAATCGTTCGCTTTCCGGGCCTGCTTCGGCGGCGAACAATTCTTCCCCCTGGTCCACGCAGAGGAGGGGAAGCGGATAGGGTGGTTCGGCGATCAGGGCGCGCTGCGCCGCGATTTTCCGCAGTTTGCGCAAGAGTTCGACGAAGGCTTCCGGCGTCGCCAGGCAATCGCGCAGGTCGGCGCGGCTCGCACGTTGCGCGAAGCGCCGATGGACCTCTTCCAGCGCCGCAAGAAGTCCCTCGCGGCCCTCGATGGCGCCGCCACGGCCGGCGCGGATCGCGCGCAACGGAAGCCATTGACCATCGTCGCGGTGAAGCCGCGGCCATAGGCCGGCGCGCAGAAACGATGACTTTCCTGCGCCCGAAGCGCCGAGAATGACGAATAGCCGCGGCGGCTTGCGCGCCGCAAGCCCTCGCAAGTCGTCGATGCCGCGCAGGATATCGGCGCTGCGTCCGAAAAATACCGCGGCGTCCTCCGGTTCGAGCGCTTCAAGGCCGCGATAGGGTGCGCGCCAGCCGAACGGGCCGTCAGCATCGTGTTGCAATTCGAAGGTCTCGGGGCCGACGCCGGCCTTTTCCAACCCGCGTTTCAGACTCTTCAATCCGGCTTGCGCGATGTGGACCGGCGATTGCCGCTGCGTCAGTGGATGAACCGTGACGAAACGCTCGGCCGGCTCGCCTTTGAGCCGAACGATCTGCCATTGCGCCGCAAGCCCGCCAGGCAGTTGGTCGAGTGCAATGTCGTCAATCAAAAGCGCAAACAGCTTTTTATTGAGTTTGTTGGCGAGCTGATACTCGTCGCCGCACCATTTTGAGCCGAGCCATTCACTCGAGACGACGAACAGCACCGCTTCGCAGCGGGTGGCCGCGTCTTCGAGCGCGTGTGCCCAACGTTGGCCTGCCGAGATGCCGCGGTCGGGATCGAGATCGAGAAAGATATCGTCGGGGCCGCTCCAGCCTTCGTGGACCAGCCAATCCTTGAGCGCGATGGCCCAATCGTCGTTTTTGCTCGAATGGCTGATGAAGATTCGGGACAAGTACGCGTGCTCGTTGCAGTCAAACCAGTCGATAAACTAGGCTGCTCTCTGTTGCTCTGGCAATGACTTTTAATCTTAGCGATTTAATCTTGGCGCGCCGGGAGTTCCGCCGGAAAGCTCCACAACTGCCTCAAGGATGCGCTCTCGCGCCGGGCGTCGCTTGCAGTATCCGGGCGTCACTTGCAGTATAATGCGTGGCAACGCCGTTCGGCAGGTCGTGTGTCAGGCACGCCCGCCGAGGGTGATCGGAGAAACGCCTGGAGAGATGCCCATGTTCTTGCGCAATTACTGGTACGTCGCCGCGAGCGAGAGCGAGATCGGGCGTAACCCGCTCGGCCGCATGATTCTGGGAGAGCCGATCGTGTTCTTCCGCACCGAGGCTGGCGAGCCGGTGGCGCTCGAAGACCGATGCGCGCACCGGCATTTGCCGCTCTCGATGGGCAAGCTCCATGGCGACATATTGCAATGCCATTATCACGGTCTGCGCTTTGGCACCGACGGCCGTTGCGTGCGCATTCCCGGTCAAGAGCACATTCCGCAAAGCGCCAAGGTGCGGACCTATCCGGTGGTCGAGCGCTATCATTGGCTGTGGATATGGATGGGCGATCCGGCGCTTGCCGATCCCGCAGACATCACTGATTTCCATTGGCTCGACGATCGCGATTGGGGCGCCAAAAGCTCCTACTTGCACGTCGAGGCAAACTGGCAGCTTGTGGTCGATAATCTGCTCGATCTGACGCATCTGGCGTTCGTACACGAGACAACGATCGGCAATCTCGCGCTTGCCGAGCACGCCAAGGTCAATGTCACGCACGCGCCAAACAATGTCGTCGTGACGCGCTGGATCATCGATCAGGAACCGCCGCCTACCTTTCAGAAGGTCGGCGGGTTCACCGGCAATGTGGATCGCTGGCAGATCATCGACTTCGTCCCGCCGGCGTTCCTGCGGCTCGACGTCGGCGCCACTCCGACCGGCACCGGCGCGCCGGAGGGCAAGCGCCTCGGCGGCATCGGCATGCGCAACCTCAATGCCATCACACCGGAAACCGAGACCACCTCACACTATTTCTGGGGTCAGGCGCACGATTTCGACGTCAACAACGGCGAACTCACCAACAAGATCTTCGAGCAGATCCGCACCGCCTTCCTTGAGGACGTTGCGGTATTCTCCGCACAGCAGCGCAATTTGAATACCTTTGCCGACCCGCCCCAGGTCGACATTGCGGCCGACGCCGGAACTATTGCGGCCCGCCGTATCTTATCGCGGCTCCACGACCAGGAACGGGCGGCCGGGCTGGTGGCTGCGGAATAATACGGCGGCGCGGGCTTAATCCGGCGGCGATGGCTCATTAGAGGACCGTTTGGCCTCGCATTTCCCTAACATAACCGCCTGGAATCATTGGAAAAGCTGTTAATCAGCCGTTAAACGCGCGGCTTTACTTTAACGTTTCGGCGGTACGGAGCGCAGCATCGCGGTCGGAAGGCGTGCCGGCCTCGGTTGGCGAGGCGTCGGTTGAGTTTTGTCATGGCGTGCGGTTGCGTTGAGTCTGTGTCCGCTCAAGGTCGCGAGCGCGGCCATTCGGGGCCTGCGGCGTCGCGCCGGCGCACGACCTCATCGCCCGGCGTGTTGCTCTCCTTTTTGATATTGCTGCTTGCCGCCCTGCCAACCGCCTCGCGCCCGGCGTTTGCCGATCCAATCAAAGCCAGTGTCGTCGCCGGCACAAACGGCGGCTATGCGCGGCTCATCTTCAGCATGAGCGATTTTAATGACGTGAGCGTGCGTCAGACCGGCAATGTGCTGATCATCAGCTTCAAAACTCCGGTCGATATTTCGGTCGACCGGCTAGCCGCACAGATGTCCGGTTATATCGGCGCAGCGCGTCGCGACCCGGACGGCATGGCAGTGCGGCTCGCGCTTGCCCGCAAGGTTACCGTCAATGCGATGGCGGTCGGCCAGCAGTACTATGTCGACCTGTTGCCCGATACCTGGCAGGGGCTGCCGCCGGGTCTGCCGCAGGATGTCGTCGACGATTTGACGCGGCGTGCGCGGGACGCCGAAATGGCGCTGGAGCGCGCGCATCGACTTGCGTCGCTGGGAAAAATTCCGCCGGTTCGTGTCCACGTCGCGACGCAGCCAACGTTTACGCGTTATGTGTTCGCCATCCCCAATCAGATTTCGGTGTCCAGCCGTCGCACGACAAAAGAACTGACGCTGACTTTTGACGCGCCGGTCAATTTCGATCTTGGCGACGTGCTCACCGCGTTGCCGGCTACAATCGGCGCGGTCAAGACGCAGATCAGCGATGGCGCGGCGGTCGTGCGGTTCGATCTTCTCGCCAAGGTCGACGTGCGCAGCTTTCGCGATGAGAACGGTTACGCCGTCGATATCGTGGACCCTGAAGCTAAGGTCGATGCCGACAAAAAAACGCTGCGCATTGTTCTGCCCGAGGCAGGTGCGCCGCCGGTTGCACCAGGCGATGTGGCGAAGCCGCTGTTGCTGCCGGCTCCCGCCGCTGGAGAGAACGGCGTTGGCGCCAAAGCGGCGACGCCGACCCAGCCGCCGCCGGTCGGCGCCCACTCGGAAAATCCGCCACCGGCAAAATTAGCGGCCATCGCGCCGCCGATGGCGCCTTCCAACGCAGCGCCGGCCGCTCCTGGGCTACCGGTGTCGCCGAAGGCAATGACGGCACCCACATCCCCGGCCACAAAGGTGGCTGCCGCACCGGCACCGCCACTCGCCGCCAAGCCGAGCGTCGCTCCGGTTCAAAGTCCTGCGCCGGCGGCTCAACCCGGTCATCCCACACAGGTGGGAGCGGTTCCAGGTGCGGCCAAGTCGGAGCCGGCCGCGAAGGCGTCACTGCCTGCAATCAAACCCGCCACCGCGGCGCAAACGCCGCAGCCACATCCGAAAAAGGCAGGCGAGCCCGGCGGAAAAATTGCGGTTGAGCTTGAGCGCAATAACGAGAACTTGAAACTGACCTTCGACTTCTCGACGGCCACGGCGGCTGCGGTGTTCAATCGGGCCGATACGCTGTGGCTGGTGTTCGACTCGAAAGCGGACATTGATCTTGCCGCTCTCAAGGGCGAGGCAACCCACACCATTCGCAGCGCCGAACTGACGCGCGCGCCTGACGCCGACATCGTGCGCATCAAGCTCGATCGGCCGCGCCTGGCGGGCGTCGTCGCCGATGGGCCGGCGTGGACGTTGGAGATTGGCGATTCCGTTGAGGCGCCGATACACGCGCTCGATCTCAATCGCAGCCTGATCGGCACCGACCGCTCGACCATGAGCATCCCGCTCGAAACGCTGCATGAATTGCACCGCATCACCGATCCGGAAGCGCGCGACCCGATCCTCGTCGTCACCGCGTTTCCTCCGGTGCGAGGCGTGATTCATAAGCAATCCTTCATCGAGTTCCGCGCGCTTGCCACGCAGCAAGGGGTGGCGATCGAACCGCTCGCCGACGATCTCAACATGGCGCTCACTCCCGGCAAGATTATCATCAGCCGTCCCGGCGGACTGACGCTGTCGAGTTCGCTGCAATCGCTGCTGCGCGGCAGCGGACTGCATCCAATGACATTCGATCCCCAGCTTTGGGGGCTCGATCGCAAAGGATCATACGAAGCGCGCCAGTCTCAACTCATAGCCGCCGCCGCTGCCGTGCCGGAGAAAAAACGGCTGGCGCCTCGTCTCGACCTCGCCCGATTCTACCTCGCTCGTTCGATGTATGCTGAAGCCAAGGGCGTGCTCGATCTCGTCATGGCGCAGCAACGTCCCGACACCGAGGATGTAACCGCGCGGGTGCTGCGCGCCGTCGCCGAGGTCATGATGAATCGTGCCGACGGGGCACTGAAGGACCTCGGCGATCCCAGCGTCGGCGATCAGCACGATGCGGCGCTGTGGCGTGCGCTCGCCTATGCTCGGCAAGGCAAGTGGGGTCAGGCGCACGAAAGCTTTAAGTCCGTGGACAGCGCCACAGCGACGCTGCCGATCGAATTGCAGCGCTTCGCTCTCAAGGAAGAACTGCGGTCTTCGATCGAGGTCGGTGATTTTGCCTCCGCCGAGAACGAGCTGAACGACTTGCAGACCATTGGCATACCGGACGACCTGCAACCGCAAATTTCGGTCCTTGTGGGGCGGCTCGACGAAGGATTGGGCCGTCCCGAGGACGCGCTCGCTGCCTATCGGTCGGCCGCCGAGTCGCCGGACCGGCCCGCGGCGGCGCAGGGCCGGCTGCGCGAAACCGCGCTGCGCTATTCGCTCGGCGATCTCAAACGCGACGAAGTCATCTCGGATCTCGAATCCCTCACCACCGTCTGGCGCGGCGACGCGACCGAGATCGAGGCGCTTCAGATGCTCGCGCGCCTCTACACCGAAGAGCACCGCTACCGCGACTCGTTCTACGTGATGCGCAGCGCCATGGCGGCGCATCCCGATTGGGACATGACACGCCGCATCCAGGAGGAGGCGGCCAAGACCTTCGATGCGCTATTCCTCGCCGGCAAGGGCGACGCCATGGCGCCGATCGATGCGCTGTCCCTGTTCTACGATTTCCGCGAACTGACGCCGATCGGCAACCGCGGCGATGAGATGATACGCCGGCTCGCCGACCGTCTGGTATCCGTCGATCTGCTCGATCAGGCCGCTGGATTGCTGCAATATCAGGTCGAAAAGCGGCTGCAGGGTGCGGCCCGCTCGGAGGTGGCGACGCGGTTGGCGGTCATCTATCTGATGAACCGCAAGCCCGACAAGGCGCTGGCGGCGTTGCGCACGAGCCGCTCCGGCAGCCTTTCGACTGAATTGCGCGATGAGCGTTTGCTGCTGGAGGCGCGGGCGCTCTCGAATCTCGGGCGGCACGCGCTTGCGCTCGAGGTCGTTGCCGACATCAAGGGGACGCCGGCCATCCGGCTACGCTCTGATATCTATTGGGCGGCGCACAAGTGGCGGAAATCCGCCGAACAGATTGAATTTATGTACGGCGATCGCTGGAAACAGTGGCAACCGCTGACCGACATCGAACGCTCCGACATTTTGCGCGCCGAGATCGGCTACGCGCTCGCCGACGACAAGCTCGGCATCCAACGCTTCCGCGATAGATATGCGCCGAAGATGGTCGGCACGCCGGACGCCCGCGCCTTCGAGGTTGTCTCGGCGCCGCTCGGCAGCGCCGGTGAGGATTTCAAAGCGATCGCCCGCGCCGCTGCGGCCTCAGACACGCTCGACGATTTCTTGCGTGACATGAAGGCGCGCTATCCGGAATCCAGTCCGATCTCGTCTGGACCACCGGACTACGCGCCGGAGGCTGCGGCCGTGCCTGGCGCGCCCGCGGCGCCGCTTGTCTCTGCGCGGCCGCAGACGCGCCCGGCTGTGCCGCCCGCTCCGCCTGCGCCAGGCATATCGTCCGCACCCGCGACGACGTCCAGTTCCGACGGCCAGACTGCCCTGCGCTAGCCTTGCTTGCTGCCAAGGATACGGTCGGGCACACTCGTCACTCCATCAGGTGGAGTGACGAAACGACATGACCGAAGCCCTGGATGCCACAGCCAATCTGAAAGCCGGCACAAAAGCGGACTTGACCAAAATCCGCACCGACGTTGTCGGCAGTCTGCTGCGTCCTGCGACATTGCGCGAGGCACGGATGCGTTTCGACGACGGCGCGATTGTGGCGGCTGAGTTTCGCGCGATCGAAGACCAGGCGGTGCGCGACGCCGTCCGCCTTCAAGAGGACGCCGGTCTCGATGTCGTCACCGACGGCGAAATGCGCCGGCTGAATTTTCAGGACAGTTTCGGCGCGTCGGTCGAGGGCTATGATGCGAACCGCTCCACGGTCAAAGTCTACGAGCGCCGGGTCGAAGGTGCGGCGCCCGGCCAGCGCTGGGATATCAGCCAGATGCATGATGTCGGCACTGCAGTGTCGCATCGTCGTCCGGCGAAGAGCAGGCTCAAGCTCGCACACGATCTGCCGCTTGAGGAATACCGTTTCGCGGCTGCTGTGGCGCGGAAACCGGCCAAGGTTTCGCTGATCGGGCCGGATCGCATTTCGCAGCGTTTCGCCTATGAGAGCTCGACGGCGGTGTATCGCGACATGGACGAGTTCCTGGCAGATGTCGTTGCAATCGAGCGGCAGATCGTCACGAGTCTGGTGGAAGCCGGCTGCCGTTATGTGCACATCGATGCCCCGGGGTTCACCGCCTATGTGGACGCGCCGTCGATGCAGCAGATGCGCGAACGCGGCGAGGATCCCGAGCAGAATTTCGCCCGTTCGCTGAAGGCCGAGGCAGCGGTGACCGCGAATTTTCCGGGCGTGACGTTTGGCATTCATCTGTGCCGCGGCAACCAGCGCAGCATGTGGCACCGCGAGGGCTCCTACGATGCCATCGCCGAGCGGCTGTTCAACACACTGCCGCATGACCGCTTTCTCTTGGAGTATGACACCGATCGGGCCGGCTCGTTCGCGCCGTTGCGCTTCGTGCCGAAGGGCAGGGTGGTTGTGCTCGGTCTGGTCAGCACCAAGGGACCGGAGCTGGAATCGGCAGAGACGCTCAAGCGCCGCATCGGCGAGGCGAGCAAAGTTCTGCCGCTCGATCAGCTCGCGATCTCACCGCAATGCGGCTTCGCCTCCGACGTGGTCGGAAACCTCCTCGGTCCCGACGATCAGAAGCGGAAATTGGAACGCGTCGCCGAAGTGGCGCAACAGGTGTGGGGATAATGCGGTGTAACGCTACGTTCCGAAGCTCTGAATCAGCGAGCCGGCCACAAGCGTCCAGCCGTCGACCAAAACAAAGAATATGAGTTTGAACGGCAGCGACACCACGACCGGCGGCAGCATCATCATGCCCATCGACATCAGCACCGAGGCAACGACGAGGTCGATGATAAGAAACGGCAGGAACAACAGGAAGCCGATCTCGAAGGCGCGTTTGAGCTCCGATATCATGAAGGCCGGAACCAGAATGCGCATCGACAGGTCTTCCGGCTTGGCCGGCGGCGCTTCGCCCGACAGGTTCACGAACAGTTTCAGATCTTCCTGACGGACGTTCTTTTCCATGAAGCCGCGCAGCGGCGCGCTGGCCCGGTCAAACGCCTGAGTGACCGTGATCTGGTTGGCGATGAGCGGCCGGACGCCTGCGTCGTAGGATTTGGTCAGCACCGGACCCATGACGAAGGCGGTAAGGAACAACGCCAGCGAAATGACGACCGAGTTGGGCGGCGCCGTCGCGGTGCCAAGCGCTGTGCGTAGTAGCGACAGCACCACCACGATGCGCGTGAACGAGGTCATCATCACCAGGATCGAGGGGGCAAGCGACAGCACCGTGACCAGGGCCACGAGTTGCAGCACGCGTTCATTCAGCCCGCCGCCGGCGGCAGCGCCTTGACCGAGATTGATGCTGATATCCTGCGCGGCGAGCGGCGTCGCCGAAACTAGAAGTGCCGCTACCGAGGCCGCCACCGCTGTGAACCGGACGCGGCAGCCTCCAAGAATTTTCATTCAGTTCTGCATCAGTTCTTTGCTGTTGGGCGGCCGAGCAGGCTCGCCATTTCCTGTTCGAGACTGTCGTACAACGTCTTGCCGGCGGGCGCTTGCTTGGCGTCCGGGCGCGACGGCGGTTTCACCTCGGGCGTGCGCGCACTACGCGGTGCCGAGCCGTTTGGTGTCGGGGCGGCCACGGCCGGCGCTGGCGACGCGGGTTCGCTGGGAGCCGCGGCGCGCGGCAGCGCCGGCGCGCGCGGTTCACTGCGTTCGGCCTTCGCGGTCGGCTTGCGCAAGGCGGCCTCAAGCTGCTGTGCCATTTCGGCGAGGCTGCGGTCAGCCGCGGCAGCAACATCCGAAGATACGGGCGGGGCGGCGGCAACGCGCGGTTCCGGAACAGGCTCTTGGCGTGGTTCGGCGCGTAGCTCCTGACGCAATTCTTGCCTCGGCTCGGACCGTATTTCGGGACGTTGTTCAGGCGGCTGCGGCCTGTAAGCTTGCGGACGCGCGCGCTGCGGAACCGCGGGTCGGGTCGACAACTCGTCGGCCAGCGCGGCAAGCGTATCGCGGGGTGCGCGCGGCGTCTCGGCCTGGGGCTGCAACGGCCACGCCGCCGGCTCTTCGGAGACAGGCTCGTTTCGCGGCGCGCGCGGCGCCGCGGCCGGGACTGCCGGCTCATCTTGTAGCGGCCAGACTCCGTTCGTGACCGGCTCAGGCGCTGGTATCGGAATGGCGCGCGGCGGCGGCTCGACCATGGTGGGCGGCCGCGCGACAGGGACCTCGCGAGTCGCCGGCAGGGCCCGCACGATATTGGATTCGACGACGATGTCGCTCGGTCCGCCGATCATCACCAAATGCTCGACATTGTCTCGCCGCACCAGAATAAGGCGGCGGCGTCCGTCGACGTTGGCGTAATCGACCACCGCGAGGCGCGGCTGGCGGCCGCGCATTCCGACACCGCCAAGCCGCCCAGCACCGAGCCGCCGGACCAGCCAAGCGGCGATGCCGATCAGCCCCAGTACAACGATGAACGCGAGAAAGAATTGCACCGGAAAGGGCATACCCCCGAACAACGACATCTCACTCCTCGCTGCGGCGGACTCTGCGGCACGCCTTTGGAAGGCCAAAGGTTAACGCCGCCGGTAACATTTGCCGCCGCGAATACTAACAAAGAATTAACGGCTGTGGGGCTTTTTACGCGTAAGCACCGTCATACAAGGATTCTCATGGTAAACGGCGGATTAATGGCGATGGGCTCGATGGAACCCACTTTAACCGGCCATTAACCATACGCCCGGCAAAGTCTGCCCAGTTCAGGAGGACGAAGCCGATGGGGATCGCGGATATTCCGATTCTTTCGATGCTGCGCTCGCGCATGGAATGGCACCAGGAGCGCCAGCGCGTACTCGCCGAAAACGTCGCCAATGCCGACACTCCGAATTATCGGCCGCTCGACTTGGCGCCGCCGAATTTTCGGGAGGCGCTGACCGCCGGGCCGGTCACGCTCGCCCGCGACAATCCCGGTCACATCGCCGCCGACGGCGGCAACGAAGGTTTTTCCGCCCAGAACGAACCGCACTACGAGGTGCGGCCCGGCGGTAATGCCGTCAACCATGAAGACGAAATGATGCGGGTGGCGTCGAACCAGATGGATTTCGACGCGGTCGCGAATCTCTACTCGCGCAGTCTGGCGCTTATCAAGCTCGCGGCAGGCGGTGGCGGCTAACAGGGGGTTCCGCGGAACACTGCGGTTGCGTGGGGCGCATCCAAAAAGCTGCGAAGGTATCGATCATGGACTTCATCAAGTCGCTTCAAATCGCCGCGTCCGGTTTGCATGCGCAGATTGGCCGGATGCGAATCATCACCGAGAACATCGCCAACGCCGATTCGACCGCGACCACGCCGGGCGGCGATCCTTACCGGCGCAAAATCGTCACGTTCAGTTCCGTGCTGGACAACTCGCTCGGCGCCCAGGTGGTCAAGCTCGGTCGCGTGCAGCCCGACAATTCCGATTTCCGCATCAAGCATGAACCGGGCAACCCCGCCGCCGACGCCAATGGCGACGTCAAATATCCAAATGTGAACTCGCTGGTTGAATTGACCGACTTGCGCGATGCGCAGCAGTCCTACCAATCCAACCTCAACGTGATCACTGCGACGCGCCGCATGCTTCAGCGCACCATCGACATCCTCAAAAGCTAGGTGACCCATGGCGATACCGGCCAGCCCAGTTTCCGCCGCCAATGCCTATGCGAATGTCGGCCGTCTCGGCACCGGCGCGGACCCGAGCAGTCTTGCGAAGTCGCCCGGCGCGGCAACCGACGGACCGGATTTCAGCGCGATTCTGAAGGACGTGATGCACGCGGTATCCGCATCCGGCGCCAAAGCAGACGCGCAGACGCAATCTGTCGCCTTGGGTAAAGCAAACATGGTCGACGTCGTCACGGCAGTTGCCGAATCCGAAACGGCCATCGCGACGCTCGTCTCGGTGCGCGACAAGGTGATCGCAGCCTACCAGGATATTTTGAAGATGCCGATCTGACGCGATCATGCCCCGCGCATATAGGGCATCCTGTAGCCGCGACGCCGGGCCTGCTGAATCGCCCGCCTGCGCGGGAATGACAACAACGACGCGGAGAGCACCACCATGATGAGCGGGCCGGAAGTTCTCGATGTGGCGCGCGATGCCATTGTAACGCTGCTGCTCGTCTCAGCGCCGCTGATGCTGGTCGGACTGATCGTTGGCGTCGCCATCTCGCTGTTGCAGGCGCTCACGCAAATCCAGGAAACGACGCTCGTCTTCATCCCCAAAATTCTCGCGATCTTTTTGGCGCTGTTGATCGCGCTGCCATTCATGGCCGACGCGCTGCATTCGAATTTCATGCGAATCACGGCGCACATCACCAACGGTTGACCGGTCGCGGCCGTGACCATCGATCTGTCATTCCTGCCCGCGCTGGGTGCCGCGTTTCTCCTGGTCTTCGCGCGCATCGGCACGATGCTGATGCTGCTGCCGGGCCTCGGCGAGCAGAACATTTCCTCGCGTATTCGCTTGGCGATCGCGCTCGTGCTCGCGGCGGTACTGCTGCCGCTGCACCGGAGCGCCTATCACATCGATACCGAGGCGCTGGGCCCCGACATCGTCATGCTCGTTGAGGAGATTTTGATCGGCGCTGTGCTGGGGATGACCGCGCGGCTGACCATCTCTGCGCTCGATGTGGCGGGCTCGGTCATCGCCCAGCAGCTCGGGCTCGGGTTCGTTACCGCGATCGACCCGACGCAGGGCGAGCAGGGTGCGCTGGTCGGCAATTTCCTCACCATGCTGGGCTTGACACTGATTTTTGCCACCAACATGCACTATCTGGTCATCGCGGCACTCAACGACAGTTATAACGTGTTCTCGCCGGGCGAAGTGCCGTCGACCGGCGACGTGGCGGCGCTGATCACCCGAACGGCAGCAGGCGCGTTTCGCATCGGCATTCAACTGTCGGCGCCGTTTCTCGCGTTCGGGCTGTTGTTCAACATCGGTTTGGGCGTGCTGTCGCGGTTGATGCCGCAGATGCAGGTCTTCTTTGTAGCGCTGCCGCTCTCCATCATGATCGGGCTGTTGTTTCTGGTGCTCGGGCTCGGGGCCATGATGGGATTTTTCCTGGATTACGTCGCCGGTATGCTGCACGCGCTGGCCCCTCACGCCTGACGGTGCGCCATGGCCGAATCGCAAGACGACAGCGAACATACAGAAGACCCGACCCCGAAACGGCTCGATGAGGCGATCAAGCGGGGCGATGTCGTCAAGAGCGCCGAAGTCAACACCTGGTTCATGATCGCGGCGGGCGCGTTGGCGTTGATGGTGTTCGCGCGGCCGGCGGCGTCGAGTTTGCAGGCGACGCTGGGCGGTCTGCTAGCGCATTCCTATCAGATTCCCACCGATGGCCCGGCGCTCGCCCACATGGCGCGCGGGTTGCTGTTGAGTGTGTTGACGGCGCTCGGCGTACCGCTCGTTCTGTTCGCGCTTGCCGCGCTCGCTGGTAGCGCGGTTCAGCACCGCATCGTGCTCTCGATCGAGCCGGCTCTGCCGCAATTGTCGCGAATTTCGCCGGTGGCTGGTTTGGCGCGGCTATTTTCCAAGCAGGCGCTGGCTAACTTCGCCAAAGGTCTCGCCAAGCTCGCACTGTTCGGCGCGGTGCTCACCGCGCTGTTGTGGCCGGAGCGTCTGCGAATTGTCGGGCTGATCGGCGTCGATCCGGCGATGATACTGCCGTTCACCAGAGCGCTGACCATGCGGATGCTCGGCAGCGTGGTGGCGATCCTCGCCATCGTCGCGGCGGCTGATTATCTGTTTCAGTATCGGCAATGGTACGAACGGCAAAAGATGTCGTTGCGGGAAATGAAGGAGGAGTTCCGGCAGACCGAAGGCGACCCAGCCATCAAGGGCAAGCTGCGCCAGTTGCGCCATGCGCGCATGCGCAAGCGCATCATGGCCGCCGTGCCGAAGGCCTCGGTGGTCATCACCAACCCGACGCACTTCGCCGTCGCGCTGCGATACGAGCGCGGCATGAACGCGCCACTCTGCGTCGCCAAAGGCGTCGATCTCATTGCCCGTCGGATTCGCGAGATCGCCGAGGCGCACGACATTCCGGTGATCGAGAATCCGCCGTTGGCGCGTGCGCTGCACGGCACGGTCGAGATCGATCAGGAAATCCCGCCCGAACATTATCGGGCGGTGGCCGAAGTCATCGGCTACCTGATGCGGCTGCGGCGCCTCGTGACCCGGCCAAACTGAGCGCGAGTTGCGGCGAGCGGGGAGCGCTGTCGGTGGCAGCGAGCCTTCCGAGCGCGGCATGGCCCGTGAGAATCACGTATCGTCGGTGAAGCTGGGGATACTGCCAATGCGAACTTCGGCCGGGGACCGGCAGACGATGCGCCTCTTGCGCGGGCGGGCCGTAAGGGGCACTGAGGGCGAAACATGACGCATGAGGCCATGTCCACGGACGGCTTCGGTCAACAGGCCAATGGTTCGGCTCCGACGCGCAGCGCGCTGGACCGCAGCGTTGCCGCGGGGCGGGGTGGCAGCATCGTGCTTGTGCTGCTGGTCGCCGGCTTCCTGATCGCCGGAGCGGCCGGGATCGGTTTTCTCGGCCGCGAACGCGCCGAGCCTTATATCCTGATTTTCCTGGCGATTCTGGCCACCGTCGGCGTGTTCGGCCTGTTCGCATTGGCGAGCGGCATGTTGCGCCTGTCGTGGTCGCAATCCGGCAATCCACTCATTAAGGCGGTGCTCGACGGCGCCTTTGACGGCATTGTCGTCACCGACGGCGATGGGCGCGTGATCTATGCCAATGCCGCGTATCTCGATCTGATCGGGGCCGCGGACGCCCGCGACGCACGGCCCGTCGAACGGGTTTTCATTGCCGATCCGGATGCCTCCGAGGCGATCTACCGGCTGCTCAAGGCGGCGCGCGAAGGTCGGCGTCTGCAAGAAGAAGTGCGCATCGCCTCGGCCCACGGCCGGCCGGCGCACTGGCTGCGAATGCGCATTCGCCCGTTGGGAAGCACCGGCCGCAGCCGCAATCTTACGGTCTGGTCGCTCAATGACATCACGCGCGATCGCGAGCGGCAGGAAAACATTTTTCAGGAGCTGCAGCGCGCCATTGACTACCTCGACCATGCCCCGACCGGCTTCTTCTCGGCCGATGCCGCCGGCAACATCGTCTATCTCAACGCGACGCTTGCCAATTGGCTCGATCAGGATCTCGCCCAGGTCGGCTCGGGTGGCCTCAAGCTCACCGACCTTGTCTCTGGCGATGGCGCCGCGCTGCTGACGACACTGCGTGCGACTCCCGGCGAGGTGAAGACGGAGATTGTTGACCTTGATTTGAAAACCCGGTCCGGGCGGACGCTGCCGGCGCGCCTGCTGCACAGGCTGGCGTTCGGCGCCGATGGTCTGCCCGGCGCTTCGCGCACCGTGGTGCTCAATCGCGCCAGTGAAGACGGTAGCGAATTGCAACGCGACGCCGAACGCTTCATGCGGTTCTTTCATCACACGCCGATGGCGATTGCCACGATCGACCGCGACGGCGGCATCGTGCGCACCAATGCGCTGTTCGCCCGGTTGTTCCAGGGCATGATCGGCGGCGGCGCCAGCAGCCGCTCGATCCGCACCATCGTGACCGAGCGCGATTGGCCGCCGCTCGAAACGGCGATTGTCCAGGCAGCGCAGCGCAGGGGCGACATCAAGCCGGTCGACGCCACGCTGGCCGGCCAAGGCGAGCGCTTCGCGCGCTTCTACGTGACCGCGGTCGGCGAGCAAGAACGCGACCAGGAAACGGCCATCGTCTATGCGCTGGAGACGACCGAGCAACGCGAACTGGAGAGCAGGCTCATCCAGCAGCAGAAGATGGACTCGATTGGGCAGCTTGCCGGCGGCATGGCGCACGACTTCAATAACATGCTCAATCTGATCCTGCTGGCGACCGATTTTCTGCTCAACGCGCACAAGCCCACCGATCCGTCCTTTAAGGACATCATGGAGATCAGGCAGAGCGCCAATCGCGCCGCCAGCCTGGTGCGGCATCTTGTGGCGTTTTCGCGTAAGCAAACGCTGCGTCCGCAGGTTCTCGACCTCGGCGAAATGCTCAGCGACCTCACCGTGGTGCTGCGCCGGCTTATCGGCGAGAAGATCGATCTCAAGGTGGTGCACGGCCGCGACCTGTGGCCGGTCAAGGTGGATCAGCTGCAGTTCGAGCAGGTGATCGTGAACCTCGCCGTCAATGCCCGCGATGCCATGTCCAACGGCGGACATTTGGAGCTGCGCAGCGCCAACGTGACGGCGGCGGATTGCACCCGCTACCACACTAAGGGGATGCCGGCAGCCGATTACGTGTTGGTTGAAGTGATCGATACCGGCAGCGGCATACCGGAGGCGATCCGCGACAAGGTCTTTGTGCCGTTCTTTACGACCAAGGACGTGGGCAAAGGCACGGGACTCGGCCTGTCGACGGTCTACGGCATCATCAAGCAGACCGGCGGGTTCGTGTATTTCGACAGTGTCGACGGCAAGGGCACGACATTCCGCATTTTCCTGCCGCGCCATGTGCCGACGGCCCAGGAGGCTGCCGCGCCGGTCGTGACCGCCGAGGTCCGGCAGATCACGGATCTGACCGGCGAAGGCACGATCCTTCTGGTCGAGGACGAGGAGGGCTTGCGTGCGCTCAACGCGCGCGGTCTTGCCTCTCGCGGCTACACGGTGCTGCAGGCCGGCAATGGCGTTGAGGCCATCGACGTGCTGGAGAAAACCGGCGGCAAGATTGACCTTGTCGTCTCGGACGTGGTGATGCCGGAGATGGATGGCCCGACGCTGTTGCGCGAACTGCGTACGCGCGATCCGAGCCTCAAGATCATCTTCGTCTCCGGCTACGCCGAGGATGCCTTTCAGAAGCATCTGCCTGCCGACGGTCAGTTCGATTTTCTGCCCAAGCCGTTCACGCTCAAGCAACTCGTCGCCAAAGTGAAAGAGACAATGGCGGCGTGAGGCGCCGGGCGAATCTCGCTACGGCGGATTGTCGCGCACGGGTTTGCTTGGCACGATTGTCATCTCATAATGACGGTGCTGGTCCGGTGCGACACTCGCGCGCGCGGCGGTTTGCGCAGTGACCCGTCGGCAACGCGGCGCGTACTAAGTGAGCGGCAGCGCGCCTTGCGGGGGTGCGTCGCAGATATGGGCTTCGGAATCTCTGCAGCCAGAGCCATGAGGAGGCAACATAGCAGCCGTGTCATCCATTCACTGGGTTCGGTCAGTCGCGAGACTTACGGCCGTCTTGGCACTGCTGTTTGGAGCAGATGATTTCGACGTGCGAGCGGCGAACGGATTGAACTACGGCGGTGGCTCCAGCGCCTTCTTCATCTCCATTGCCGACGCTGCAACGGTCGCGACGCCGGACACTCGCGCCCAGGCCGCGCTGCCTGCTAATTCGGGCGGCACGCTCAGCGGATTGTTCAGCCGCGGCGGATGGCTTGGCGGCTTTGCGGCCGGCTTCCTTGGTTGCGGCGTGCTTGGCGTGCTGTTCGGGCGCGGCCTGATCGGCGGATTGGGCGGAGTGGCATCGTATGTCGGGTTACTGTGCCAGATTGTGCTGCTGGTCATGTTGTGCCGGCTGATCTGGACACTGTGGCGTGGCGGTGACACGGCCGGTGCTGCCGCGCTGTCGCCTCGGCAATTGGCGGATCCGTATTTGCGCTCGCGCGACGACCTGCACTCTGGTTTCGACGCAGGCGGCGGTGGCGGCCCCGCAATAGAGAGAGAAACGGGCGCCTGCTCGGCCGAATCGGAAATCACCGCACCTCGTGGTGGGCACGGCTGAGAAAGCTCAGCTGATTGTAAATTGAGCGGCGGCTGAAATGTCTCCGCGAAATGACTCGGGCGGTCTTACTTTGACGGCCCGCCGCTATCACAGGCATGCGGCGAACCCCAATGGGTGAAATCCGGCACGTCACATTTGCTGCAGGCGCCCAACGCTAAGCCGAGGCCGATCAAGAGAACGAGCCGGGCGGCGGCGGTCATCCGCCGATTTGCCGGAATAATACGCAACACGACTTTTCCCATTACCCGTCCCAATTGCCCTTGGGGCTCCACAATACCCTGTCGGACCTTAAGCCATCAATGTGTTCGGCAAGCGGTCGGGCCAGAGTATCGGAGCATAATTTCGGTTATCTTACCGGCGACACGGCCCGGCACGGCGTGCATCTCCAGGCGTCGTCGGGTCTGTGAAGGAGACGCAGCATGGAAATCCGTTCGAGCGGCTCGGCGCCCTCGCGCCGCGGCCCGGCACAGTCGTTCACCGGTACGGTCTGGCAGGATCCGATCATCGAGGCGCCGGAACCAGCGCGGCTGCGTTCCGGGCTTGTGCGTTTCGAGCCCGGCGCTCGCACCCATTGGCACACCCATCCGCTCGGACAGACGCTGTTCGTCGTCTCGGGCAGTGGCCGCGTGCAGACTTGGGGCGGCCCCGTGCAGGCCATCAGGGGCGGCGACGTTGTCTGGATCCCGCCGAACGAAAAACACTGGCATGGCGCCGCTCCGAACACGGTCATGGAGCATGTGGCCATGCAGGAAGCGCTCGACGGCAAGCACGTCGAATGGCTGGAGCCGGTCAGCGACGAGCAATACAAGGCAGCGGGCTGACCATGCGCTACGAACTTTATTACTGGCCGACCATTCAGGGCCGCGGCGAATTCGTTCGCCTGGCGCTTGAGGATGCCGGCGCTGACTATGTCGACGTGGCGCGCCGCGGCAAAAGCGGCATGGCGGCGATGATGAAAATTTTGCAAAGCGAACGGTTGGCGCGCCCGCCTTACGCGCCGCCGTTCCTCAAAGCCGGCAAGGACATCATCGGCCAGACGGCGCTCATTTTGTTTTATCTCGGTCCGCGGCTCAACCTTGCCCCGCGCGACGAGGCGGCCCGGCTGTGGACGCATCAGCTGCAGCTCACCATCACCGATCTGGTGGTTCAGATTCACGACACCCACCATCCGATTTCCGGCTGGCTCTATTACGAGGAGCAAAAGCCGGCGGCGAAACGGCGCACGGCCGATTTCTGGCGTTATCGCGTGCCGAAATTCTTGGGCTATTTCGAACGCGTGCTGCGGCACAACGGCGGCCAGTACATGGTCGGACGAAGGCTCACCTATGTCGACCTGTCGCTGTTTCAGATCGTCGAAGGTTTGCGCTACGCCTTTCCCAAGCGGATGAAGCGGTTTGAGAAGAAGGTACCGCTGCTCGTGACGCTGCACGATCGCGTCGCCAAACGTCCGCGCGTCGCCGCGTATCTCGCCTCGAAGCGCCGCATCCCATTCAGCCAATGGGGCATCTATCGGTATTTCAAGGAATTGGATCAGTAGGGTGGTGAGCGCGTACGCTTAATGCGGCCACACTGGCGCGTGCGTTCCGAGTGGAACGCTTTGCCGCGTCCAGCGCGGCGGCGTTTCGTTCATGGTGGCGGCGTGGCGCACCGTTGTGAGCCGGCCGAACCCGGAGGGTAGCTCCTCCAACAGATCGCGCACGTCGGCGGATCGCGGATTGGGACAACTCATGCCGTCGATGCGGCCGAGCGAGCGCAGCCAAAAGCCGGTCTGTGCCAGCGAACAGCGCACGTGCCAGGAACCGCCGCGCTCGGCGCGGCGCCTGAGCGCCGTCATCGCGGCGAAGGCGAGCAGATAACCGGTCGCGTGATCGAGTTCCTGTGCGGGTAGCTCTCTCGGTTCGGCCTGGCCGAACGCTTCGGCTTCCGCTGCGTTGAAACCGCCAGCCGTTTGCACCAGGGAATCGAAGCCGCGCCGAGCGGCCCACGGACCGGCGTGGCCGTAGGCGCAGAGCGACACGTAGACGATCCCGGGCCGGATCCTGGCGACGTCTTCCGGGCCGAAGCCGAATGCGGCCACTGCGCCCGGCCGATAGCCTTGGACGAAGATATCGGCGTCGCGAAGGAGGGCGGTTAGAGTTTCGGGCCCACCTGCTTGGCGCAAATCGATCGACGCCGACAATTTTCCGCGACCCGTGTCGATGACGAGCGGCCGCATCGACGGTAGGTGCGGCGCCGTGACAAGCAGCACGTCGGCGCCGTGCGCGGCGAGCGTGCGGCCGCACACCGGTCCGGCAATGATGCGGGTGAGGTCGAGCACCTTGATGCCGGTGAGCGGGCGCTCGGCTGCCGGCAAGGGCCTGACCGGCGCGTCGCCAATCTGCTCAATCGAAAATAGCGGCAGTGTTGCGACCGCGTGTCCCTGTGGATGCGCGTCCCATTCGGCGAACGTGCGGCACGCGGTGACGACGAGGCCGGCTGCTGCCGCGGCATTTTCGAGATTCTCGGCTTGCCAGGTGTCGAGCGTGCGCTGCACCGCGGCGCGATCGTGCTCGCAGCCGAGCAGCTTGAGCAAGCCGCTACAATGGTGCTGCAGGTTGGTGTGCAGCCGGACCCAACGGCCGTCGCCGCAGCGATAAAGTCCGGCGATGCTGTCGTGATATTCGGCCGGAACATTGCCGTCGACACGCAGATAGCGTTCGCTGCGAAATTCGATGGCGGCTGCGCGCATGTCGACGGCAATGCGCTGGCGCCGGCCGCTGCGCAACCGCCACAATTCGCCGGCCGCTAAAGCAGCCGCGGCGATGCTCGCCTGCGCGGCGGTGCCGACCGCGAACGAGGACGGCAGCACCGGCTCCGCGCCGGTAAATTCGACGCTGCTCAATGCCATCTCGTCTTGCTCAGCCAGACGCCACAGACCGGCGAGGACGTTTGTGGAATCGCGACGCGACATTCGATACCGATGGGCGAAACGTACGGCATTGAAATCCAAATGGCCTGCGCAACGCAAGGCCCGCTCGCGAACGCGTTAGACGGTCGTTGCAAGAACTCGCCTCTCGCCGCGACGTGCGATTCCGGCACGCTCAGCTCACATTTGTGACCAGGTTTGGTCGGGCCCAGCTGCGCAAATGTAGCGAGAACATGGCAAACGGACGGCGGAAACCGATGTCATAAAATTATCGCGCCGTTTGCCCATGAAACGTACTCAACGCAGTCTCTTTGTTCGCCGACTCTTTTTTCGTCATCGTGCACGCAATTGCGACATCGTTTCTCGACTGAGACACGACGCCAAGCCCGGATGCTGCGGGTAGCAAACGGAAAATCGCTTTGCGCGGCTATGGCACGCGACTTGCTCAAGCAGAGCGATAAAGTGGCGATGAGCGACCAGACGGAGCGTGAGCGGCCAGAGTCTGGGGGTGCTTGGCCAGGGTTGTGTCGGAATTTGCCGTAGCGGCTCGCGTTTTCGATTCGTCATGGCCGCTTCATCGTGGCAGGTGATAATCGGCAAAAGTGAGGGACGGAATCGCCCGTGGCATCGATTGATTCACGGGAGCTTGTGATGAGCACGCATTCGGTTTCGCCCGGCGCAAATGTTTTGGTGCCCATACGGATATCTTGGCCGTCTCGTCGGTGGTTCGCTGCGGCGATAGGCGAGTGGCGGCGCAGGATCGCGTCGCGGCGGG
>Ga0208849_1000394_pt1 | contig 41276 bp, 34 predicted proteins | sample NGESurdeep072012_10_FD_184470 | JGI IMG/M metagenome (GOLD analysis project Ga0208849, IMG submission 184470) | Arctic peat soil microbial communities from Barrow, Alaska - NGEE Surface sample 53-3 deep-072012 (SPAdes) | ecosystem: Environmental > Terrestrial > Soil > Wetlands > Peat ... | reverse complement strand
CTGAGCATTGCGATGGGCTTGACCAGGCCGGCCTTCACCGGGGGCACCGCCGTCGGGCTGAGCGTGCAAAAATAATCGAATTGCTGGCCAATCAGATCGACCAGCGCAGGGCCGCCGCCGCGATAGGGAATGTCCTGGACCTTGACCCCGATCGCCTGGTTGAACAGCGCGCAGTCCACATAGCCGGTCGAGCCAATGCCCGCCGACCCGGAGTGCACGCTCGCTTGATTCTTCTTCACGTAGGCGATGAATTGCTGCAGCCCGTCGACCGGCAGGCCCTTGCGCGCGATCAGGATCATCGGCTGATCGGCGATCAGGATCACCGGCTCCAGGTCTTTTTCCAAATTGTAGAGCGGGTGCTTATAGAGCGTCTGATTGATGGCGTCGGCCCTGCTGCCGAGCACGAATTGGTAGCCGTCGGGTGGCGCGCGGACCACACGGTTCGAACCGATCATGCCGCCGGCGCCGCCGATGTTCTCGATGACGACTTGCTGGCGCAGGATTTCGGAGAGGCGCTTGCCAACGATGCGGCCCAGCACGTCGGTGCCGCCGCCGGGCGGGAACGGGACCACCATCGTCACCGGTCGCGTCGGGTAGTCCTGCGCGGATGCCGCCTGCACCGTGGCGGCAAGGGCGAAAATGGCGAAGGCGGCGGCAAATCTGCGTCCCAAGATCATGCAATCCCTCATGCCCAACGACGCAGTGTAGCCGATTTTGCTGCGATGCAATCCGGGTTACACTGCGTCCATGTCACTCACCGCCGAAGCTGGCTCCCGTTCGCAAGCTGCCGCAGAACTCCGCCACGACTGGACGCGTGCCGAGGTGCGCGCCCTGTTCGATCTGCCATTCCCGGACCTGATGTTTCGGGCGCAGACCGTCCACCGCGCGCATTTCGATCCTGCCGAAGTGCAGATCTCCACGCTGTTGTCGATCAAGACCGGCGGCTGTCCGGAGGATTGCGCCTATTGCCCGCAGAGCGCGCGCTATGACACCGGCGTTCGGGCCGAAAAACTGATGGCGCTTGACGCCGTGCTCGCCGAGGCGCGCGCCGCGAAGGCCGCGGGCGCCAGCCGCTTCTGCATGGGCGCGGCCTGGCGGGAGCCGAAGGACCGCGACCTCGATGCGGTCTGCGCCATGGTGGAGGGCGTCAAGGCTCTCGGCATGGAGACGTGCGCCACGCTCGGCATGCTGACGGTCATGCAGGCGCAGCGGCTCAAGGATTCGGGTCTCGACTACTACAACCACAATCTCGATACTTCGCCGGAGTTTTATCGAGAGATCATCACCACGCGCACGTATGGGGACCGGCTGCAGACGCTTGAGCACGTGCGCGACGCCGGCATCCATGTCTGCTGCGGCGGCATCGTCGGCATGGGCGAGACGCGCGACGATCGCGTCGGCATGATTGCCGCGCTGGCGAGTCTGCCGGAGCATCCGGAATCGGTGCCCATCAACATGCTGGTGCGAGTAGCCGGTACGCCGTTGGCGGACAAAACAAAATTCGACCCGCTCGAATTCGTGCGCACGATCGCGGTCGCGCGCATCACCATGCCGCGCTCGGTGGTGCGCCTGTCGGCCGGGCGTGAGGACATGAGCGAAGAGACGCAGGCGCTGTGTTTCCTCGCCGGCGCCAATTCCATCTTCTACGGGCCGAAACTCCTCACCACGCCAAATCCGGGGCGCGATCGGGATCACGAGCTGATGGAACGGCTGGGCATGACTCCGATGGAACGGTAATTGACCGTATACCGGTATTCGGTATATTAGTCTTATGATCCGGTCCTTTGGCGACAGGGCCACCGAGGCTTTGTTCAACGACGAGCGTGTTCGTCAATTCACCGGGTTTGCCCGCAAAGCCAAGCGCAAGCTCGAGGCGCTCAACGCGTCCAGCCGACTTGACGATTTGATGGTGCCGCCGTCGAATCGACTCGAAAAGCTTTCGGGCGATCTGAAGGAGTTTTACTCGATCCGCGTCGACCGACAGTGGCGAGTGATATTCAAATGGATTAATGGCGAACCGCACGAGGTCAGGATCGTGGATTACCATTGAGGACGAGGGCGATGGCAAAGAACGAATTCGCACCGGTGACGCCTGGCGAAATGCTGAAGGAAGAGTTTCTTGCCGAGCATGGCTTGTCACAGAGCCAGCTCGCTAAAGCCGTAAGGATTTCGCCGAACCGGATTGCCGAGATCGTCAATAACCGGCGTCGCATCACGGCCGATACGGCGCTTCGGCTGGGCCTTTATTTCGGCAATAGTCCGGAATTCTGGATGAACCTTCAGAGCCATTATGATCTGAAGGTGGCGCGGCGGAATCTAAAGCCGGAAGATGCCAAACGCATCAAAGCGCTTCGGGCAGCGTGACAATCGTGGCTCGTGTCGCAAAGTGGTCGGAGTAGAGTCGGGGCAGGTCCCCGGATGCCGATCAATCCTCGCTACATTCTACACTCCCGCCGCTCCGCCGTCAGCGCGCGGATCGTGCGCGCCCTCCAGACTGCCATCCGGATGCAACACCACGGCGCCGGCGTGGCCCATGATGTCGGAATAAGCTTCGTCCAGTACTTCGATGTCATGGCCTGCGGTCGCGAGCTGTTCGATCAGCGCGTCGTCGAATCGGGGCTCGATCCGTAGATTCGCCAACGAGGCGCCCCAGGTGCGGCCCAAGACCCAGCGCGGCCGATCGATCGACTGTTCGAGCGGCTCGCCAAACAACACATGGCGCGTGAACAGCGCGGCCTGCGTCTGCGGCTGGCCATCGCCGCCCATGCAGCCATAGGCGATGATGCGTCCGTCCGAAAGCACAGCGAGCGCGGGATTGAGCGTATGGAACGGCAAGCGCCCGGGCGCCAGGAGATTGAGCGCGCCGGCTTCGAGCGAGAAACTCGCGCCCCGATTCTGCATCAGCACGCCGGTGCGCGGCAGCACCAAGCCTGAGCCGAATTCCCAATACAAGGACTGAATGTAGGACACGACGAAGCCGTCGGCATCGGCCGCGCCCATCCATACCGTGTCGCTGTCGGCGCGCGACCGCCACGGCGCGGCTTTGCGGCGATCGATCTTCATCGCCTCGCCGGAGATGAAGCGCTCATCGAGATAGCGCTCCAGCGGATGCGACAGATGGCTCGGGTCGGTGACCGCGCGGTCACGTACCAGCAGCGCCCGCTTGGTTGCTTCGATCAGCAGATGAATGTGGTCGAAGCTCTCGGCTTCCTTGACATCGAAGCGATCGAACAGCGCAAGGATCATCAGGGAAACGACGCCTTGCGTCGGTGCGTCGGTGTTGTAGATCACGCCCACGGGCAGATTGAGCTGGAGCGGGTCGCGCAGGGTGGCGCGGTAGCGAACCAGGTCCTCGCGTGTGACCGGGCTGCCGAGCCGTTCGAGATCGACGGCGAGTTCGTGCCCGACATCGCCGCGATAGAAATCGTCAAGGCCGGCATCGGCGAGGTGCGCGAGCGTATCGGCGAATTTTTCCTGTTTGAGAGTGGCGCCAAGATTGGGGACCTTGCCGTCGAGCAGGAACGTTGCGGCGAAGCCGGGCACGCTGCCGAGGTCGTCAAGGTGCTGCTGCGTCAGCCGCTGTTGGCTGCGCGTGACCGTATAGCCGTTGCGGGCATGAGCGATGGCGAAGGTGAGCAGAACATCGAGCGGCAGCCTGGCGCCGAGCGCCTGGGCGACTTCGTGCGCCAGCATCCAGCCGCCGACCGCGCCCGGCACAGTGAGCGCCGCAAGCGGTCCGCGCGGCGGTATTGTTTCGTACTCGCGATAAAGCTCGCGCCGCGCGTTGCGGCCTGCCGGTCCGGCCGCCATGATTGCGCGGACGCGGCCGCCCGGCTCGCGGATCAGCCAAAATCCGTCGCCGCCGACGTGGTTCATCTGCGGGTAGACCACCGCGATCGTTCCCGCCATGGCGAGCATGGCCTCTATCGCGTTGCCGCCTTCTGCAAGAATGGCGCGGCCGGCTTCGACGGCTGCGCCGTGCGGCGCGCAGACGACGCCGCGGCGATGACCGGCGGTATGTAAATCCATGATGTGACGCTTTCAGGCAGCCGCTTACGCGCAGTGTGCGATGATAGCAGCGGCGCGGGGCCCGTCTAGCGCGTTAGGCGGCGGTAGTGGGCTCGGCGAAACCGCGCTTGCGCAGCAGCGCATCCGCGCTCGGCAACCGGCCGCGAAACGCCTTGTAGGCCTCCGCCGGATCGCGTGCGCCACCGGCCGCATAGATGTAGTCGTGCAGGCGTTTCGCCGTTGCCGGATCGAAAATGTCGCCGGTTTCCTCGAACGCTTCGAACGCATCGGCATCCAGCACTTCCGACCACATGTAGCTGTAATAGCCGGCCGCGTAGCCGCCGCCGGAAAAGACATGGGCGAAATGCGGTGGCCGGTGCCGCATGGCGATTTCCTCGGGCATGCCGATCTTTGCCAGCGCGTTGGTTTCAAATGACCCGGGCTCGATCGCGGCCGGCGGCGGCAAGGCGTGAAAGTCGAGATCGACGAAGGCGCACGCGACGTACTCGACCGTGGCAAAGCCGCGATTGAAATTGCGCGCCGCGATGAGCCGGGCCAGCAGATCCTCCGGCATTGGTTCGCCGGTGCGGTAATGCAACGCGAAGCGGCGCAGCACGTCGGGCTGCTCCAGCCAGTGCTCATAAAGCTGCGACGGCAGCTCGACGAAATCGGTGGCGACATTCGTGCCCGAAATTTCCGGATAGGTGACGTTGGACAGAAGTCCGTGCAGCGCGTGGCCGAACTCGTGAAACAGCGTGCGGGCATCGTCAAAACTCAAGAGTGTCGGCTCGCCATCCGGCGCCTTGGAAAAATTGCAGACGTTGACGATCAGCGGCCGCACATCGCCGGCGAGTTTTTCCTGATCGCGCAGCGACGTCATCCAGGCGCCGCTGCGTTTCGACGGCCGCGCAAAATAGTCGCCGAAGAACAACCCGACCGGCTTGTCGTCGCGGCCGCGTACTTCCCAGACGCGCACATCCGGATGCCAGACCGGCACATCGCTGCGCGGCCGGAAGGTCAGGCCGAACAGCCGCCCGGCGGTGTAGAACACCGCCTCGATCATCCGTTCCAGAGAGAGATACGGCTTGACGCCGGCTTCGTCGAAGTCGCACTGCTTTTGCCGCAGCTTTTCAGCGTAGTACCGCCAGTCCCACGGTTCGAGCTTGAAGTTGCCGCCTTCTTCCTGAATCAGCGCTTGCAGATCATCGCGATCGGTCAACGTCTTCTTGCGGGCTCGCGCCCAGACGGTGTCGAGCAGGCCGCGCACGGCCTCGGGCGTCTTCGCCATGGCGTCATCGAGCCGGTAATGGGCGAAATCGGCAAAGCCAAGCAGGCGCGCGCGCTCGGCACGCAGCCGCACCGTCTCGGCGATGATCGCCTTGTTGTCGGTCGGCCCGCCATTGTCGCCGCGCATGATGAACGCGCGAAACACTTTTTCGCGCAGATCGCGGCGATCGGAGAACTGCAAGAATGGTTCGGCGCTCGAACGCGACAGCGTGACCGCGTAGCCGGCGAGGCCGCGTTCGTCCGCATTGGATTTCATCGCCTCGCGCATGAAACCAGGCAGGCCGGCCAGCTCCGCCTCGTCATGCAGCGCCAGCGCAAACGCCTGCTCGTCAGCCAGCACATTCTGGCTGAACGAGGTGCCCAGCGCGGCGAGCCGTTCGATGATTTCAGCCAGGCGCTTCTTGGCCGCAGCATCGAGGCCCGCGCCGGCGCGGCGGAAGCTGATGTGATAGCGCTCGAGCACGCGCTTCTGCTCGGCCGACAGCCCGAGTTTGTCTGCGCCTTTGGCCAGCGTGTCGATGCGCTGGAACAGCGCGGCGTTGGTGTGAATCTTGTTCCAGTGGCGGGCGATCTGCGGCGCAATCTCGCGCTCGATCGCAAGCAGCGCGTCATTGCTGTAGGCGCTGGCCAGCACATGGAAAACGTTGCTGACACGCATCAGTGCCCGCCCGCTGCCCTCGAGCGCCGCGATGGTGTTGTCGAATGTCGGCTGGGCCGGATCGGCCGTAATGGCCGAGATCTCGGTCTCGTGCTCGGCAAGCGCCCGCTCATAGGCCTGCCGGAAATGCTGCGGTTCGATATGATCAAACGGCGGCACCGCGTCAGGGGTGTTCCAGGCCGAGAAAAACGGGTTTTCGGGCATTTGGGTCCGGGTCATGTCAGGGGCCTTAGCAAAGGATAGCGCTGGCGTGATATAGGTCGTGCAGCCGATAGTCCCCACCCCGCGGTGGGAAGGAGAGCCAAAAAATGCCTCGTCATCCCCATTTCGTGCCGCATGGCGTCATTCCGGCCGTCATCCTGCCGTTCAACGACGACTTGTCGATTGACGAGAAGGGTTTCCGCAAGCACTTGCAGGATGTCGCGGTGGTCAAGGGCCTCTCCGCCATCACCATCAACGCTCACTCGACGGAGGTCGCCTCCTGTACCTTCGACGAGCAGGGCCGCGTACTCGCCATCGCGCAGGATGAGATCGGCGGCAAGCTGCCGATCGTCAACGGCATCTGGGCCGACGGCAGCCTGGAGGCCGCTCGCATCGCCCGCATGGCGGAAGACGGCGGCGCGTCGGCGCTGCTGGTATTCCCGCCGGCGCCGTTCACGCTCGGGCAATCGCCCGCGATGGCGGTCGAGCATTTCCGGCGCATTGCCGATGCGTCGAGGCTGCCGCTGATCGTGTTCCAGTATCCGCTGGCGACCGGGCAAGGCTATCCGCGCGACACGCTTCTGAAGATGTGCGACGAGGTGCCGACCATCCGTGCCATCAAGGACTGGGCCGGCAATGTCGTGCAGCATGAAATGCATGTGCGTGAGCTGCAGAGCCGCAAGCCGGCGGTCAACGTACTCACCACCCATAGCTCCTGGCTGTTCAGTTCGCTGGTGCTTGGCTGCAACGGGCTGCTGTCAGGCTCGGGCAGCGTCATCGCCGATCTGCAGTCGGCGCTGTTCCACGCCGTCAAGGCCGACGATCTCGCCGAGGCGCGGCGCATCAACGACCGCATCTACCCGCTGGCGCGCGTGTTCTATTCCGAACCATGGGTCGACATGCACAATCGCATGAAGGAAGCGCTGGTGCTGCTCGGCCGCCTGCCGCGCGCCGTGGTGCGGCCGCCGCTGGTCAAGATCACGCGCGCCGAAATCGAGTGCATCCGCGCCGCTCTGATTGAGGCCGGGATGTTGACGCACAAGGCGCGCGACGCCGCCTAAAGTCTGCACGTCGTTTATGGCTGGCGCAGGCGGTCGAGCACTTCGCTCGAGGCGAAGCCGTCGGGGATTTGCCCGATCGATTGCTGGAAGCTGCGGATCGCAAGCCGCGTGTGCGGGCCGATGAAGCCGTCGGGCGCGCCGATAGGGTAGCCGTGCTGCGCCAAGAGTTGCTGCAGCTCGTAACGCTCCTGGGCCGTGAGCATCCGCTCTTCGCGCGGCCACGGGTGGAGCACCGGGCTGCCGCCGCGCATGCGGTTGGCCAGATAGCCGGTGCCCAGCGCGTAAGCCTCCGCGGGGTTGTATTTCATGATCACGCGGAAATTCTGCAGAATCAAAAAAGCCGGGCCGCGCGCGCCGGCCGGCAGGATGACGCTGCCGCGATCCTCGGTGCGCGCGAATGGCTTGCCGTCGGCGCGGCGGACGCCAAGGCGCTCCCACTCGCGCACGCTCATCTCGCGCAACGATCCGGTCAGCAGATAATTGAATTTGGCGGGCAGCGTGACTTCGTAGCCCCAGTTCTGACCTCTGACCCAGCCGTCCAGTTTCAGATTGTTGGCGGTCGAAGCGACCATGTCGGGAATCGAGTCGATGACGTCGCGGTGGCCGTCGCCGGTAAAGTCGACCGCATAGCGCAGAAACGTCGTCGGCATGAATTGGGTCGGCCCGAACGCTCCCGCCCACGAGCCGATGAAGCGATCGGGCGGGATGTCGCCACGCTGCAGGATTTCGAGCGCTGCCAGGAATTCGCCGCGAAAGTACTCGCGGCGGCGGCCGACGCAGGCGAGCGTCGCCGTCGAGCGCAGCACCGGGCGGTCGCCGCTTCGGGAGCCGAAGTTCGACTCCACGCCCCAGATTGCCGCGATGATCGAGCCGTCGACCCCATAGGCGCGCGCGACCGCGGTGAATGTCGGCGCGTATTGCGTCAGCAATTGCTGGCCATGGGCGACGCGTTCGTCGCTCACCAGCAAGTCGAGATAATCCCAGGTCGCCCTGTTGAATTCCGGCTGCGCATCGAGTTTGTCCATGATGCTCAGATCGGCCGTGAGACCCGCGGTAAAGCGCTCGTAACTCGCCCGCGTGATGCCGCGCCGCTCGGCGTCCGGCCACAGGCCGGCAAGGCAATTGCCGAACTCGGCGGCGGCCGCGCGGATGGCGTCGGCGGTCATGCGTGGATCGCCGGACGCGCCGGATTGTCCGCTCCACTGCGATGCGTCGGATGGCGCCGGAACCGGGGCGGTGGCCGAGGGTTGAACCAGGTGGGTGAACCAATCGGCCGGACTGTTCTGCGCGTGGGCCGGATGACCGAGGACTGCGGCGACAGTAACGGCCACGCTAACGGCCACGGCAAGACTACTGAGGATTGGCTTGGAGAGGACCATGGCAAGCGGTCTCGGCATTCTTCGCTGGCGGTGCGCCGGTTCGAGGTGTGGCGGAGACCGCTTAATACACGGTTCGTTCAGGCTCGACGGGAATTTTGCGCGGCATCTGCAGGACATTCACATTACGGCAAGGCAAGGCGGCTAATGCTATCGCAATCGATACTGGACGGCTGCCGACTTCCATTTCTCCCTGCACCGGCATTCAGGCGAGAGTTTGGACAAGCAGCGGCCGAACATTTGGCCGACATTTTTGTGATATAACGCAGCCGATGCGACGTGAATCGCACGGTTCGCGCCACGCCTTCTTATGGAAAAAATGAACAAATCAGTCCGCAAAGCGGTCTTTCCGGTCGCCGGCCTCGGCACCCGCTTTCTGCCCGCCACCAAGGCGATGCCCAAGGAGATGCTGCCGGTGGTCGATCGGCCGTTGATCCAGCACGTCGTCGATGAGGCGCGCGAAGCCGGCATCGAACATTTCATCTTCGTCACCGGGCGTAACAAGGGCGTCATCGAAGACCATTTCGACCGGCAGTTCGAACTGGAGATGACGCTGCTGGAGCGGCAGAAGTACGCGGCGCTCGAATTCATGACTCACGACCTGCCGATCCCGGGCTCGACCAGCTTTACGCGCCAGCAGGAGCCGCTCGGCCTCGGGCATGCGGTGTGGTGCGCGCGCGAATTGATCGGGCGCGAGCCGTTCGCGCTGTTGCTGCCGGACGTGCTCGTGCAGCACCCGCGCGGCTGTCTCGCCCAGATGATCGACGCGGCGCAGGAGTTGAACGAGAAGGCCAATGTGGTCGCTGTCGAGGAGGTGCCGCACGAGCGCGTCGATCAATATGGCGTCGTCGGCGTCGGTCCACAGAAGGGCAGACTGTTCTCGATCACGACCATGGTAGAGAAGCCGCAAATCGACAAAGCGCCCTCGAACCTCATCCTCACCGGCCGCTACATCCTGCAGCCGGAAATTCTCGATGCCTTGCAAACGCAGGAGCGTGGCGCCGGCGGCGAGATTCAGCTCACCGATGCCATGATCCAGCTGGCGCGAAGCCAAAGCTTTTACGGCTTGCAGTTTGAAGGCCGCAGTTTCGACTGCGGCTCGAAGATCGGCTTTCTCGCCGCCAATGTGTCTTATGCGCTGCAGCGCAAGGATATCGCCCCCGGTTTCCGGGCCGAGATCAAAAAGATACTCGGCGAACAGCCCGAAGGCGAGTGACGCGCACCGCCAGGTGAGCGCCGCTAACGGACGTGTGCGCTATCAGTCTTGCGCGCTATCAGTCTTGTGCGCCGTCAGCGTTGCAGATGCATGCCGACGAGTACGGATGTCGCCGTGAAGCCGAAGCCCGGCTGGGTGGCGAACTGCCAATCTTGTCGCACCTGGGTTCGGAGTTGGACCTCGCGGGTGAGTTTGTAGGTCAGGCCGGCCGACACGAAATAGCGCGTGTCGCGCAGCGGCGAGCCCACATAGTTATCCGTGCCATAGCCGGTTTGCAGGATACCGATGATCCAGGGCACGAACGCGTGGTCGACTTCGAGATTGAGGTCGCGGGTGAACTGGCCCGAGGCCCCCGCGACGGTGGTTTCGTAGACTTCGGAAGCCACACCGAGTTTCGCTGTGGTCAGCGGGGTCGCCTGCCATATCAATTGGCCGTTGGCGATAAAGCCGCTGATATTTTGCAGTGTCGGATCGTCATAGGAGCGGACCAGCCAGCCGCCGGCCATTTCGCCGGTCAGTGAACCGAACAGGTCGATGTCGCCGCCGATCTGTACGCTGGTACCTGTCGAATTGAGCTGCGGATCCAGGCTGTGGACACGCTGGTCTTCCTGGACCTGCACGAACGGTTTGAGACCGGGATCGATGTCATAGGACAGGCGCAGAATGCCGGCAGTCTGGTCAAAGTTGCGCGTGGCGTTGCTCACCTGCTGGCCGTTGGTCAGCAGCGAATTGTCATACTGGGCGCTATCGAATGTTCCCAACAGCGCGAATGACAACCGATTGAATTCGTGAGCGATGCCGACCGTGCCGCCCAGATCGGTGTTGATCGGCAACCGCGCAAGCTGAGCCTGCAAATTAGGGCTGCCCGGATTGTCGGTGTTGAGCAAATAACGATTTTCGACGACGATTTGCGTGTCGTGCGCAACGTCGATGCGGCCGTCCACCGTTGAACTGAAATACGGGACATTCAGCGACGGCACCTGGTTCTCGCCATACTGGGTCCATGAGCCGACGATGTCGGCCGTCAGCGAGTGACGGTCCCAGTCGGAAACCGCCTGCAGTTCCGGCATGGCAACGCCCGACATTGCGGCACTCGGTCCGGTCGCGGCGCCCGGTCCAGTCGCTGCGTGCTGCGGATTGGTACTGTAAGTGCCGGCGAGATCGACCGACGGCAGCAGCACGAACGAACCGGCGCGCAGGCCGAGCGGCGCATACGGATCGCCCTCGGCGAGCGGCAACAGCCGTTGCGGCACCATGTTGAAGGGCAGCACGTTGGGCGGCAGTGCCGTCGGCGGCGCCGGAGCCAGCGCCGGGGCTTTTGGCAGAGGCGCCGGCGCGGTTGCGTTCAGTTGAGTGATGTCGGTCGGCTTCGGAACCGGGACGGTGGCGCCGGGACGATTTGCCGCCGCCAGCGGATGCACTTCGGCCGGCGGATTGCTCACCGGCAATGTCTCGGGCAGCGGCGGCAGCACGGCGCCGCGGCGGCTGGCGGCTTTCGCGGGCTGCACGTCCGCCGGCGCGGGTGGCGGCGGAGCCGGAGGCTTAGGCGGCGGCGCCGGGGAGGTGAACGTCGGCACCGGATCGAACGTCGAGTCGGGTACATCCTGGCTGGGAAATGCCGATTGTTGGGGCGCTGGCGCGCGCTTTTTGGTGCGTCCCGTGTTGGTGGAGTCGTAGCCTGTTTGGCCGGCGCCGAATGCCGGCGGAGAGCCGTAAACCGGCGTGGCGCCGATGCGCGAAGGCGTCGCGAACGTGTTGGCGGGCGGCGTCTGGTCTTGGGCAAGCACCGTGGCGGAGCCGGGCCGGCGCAAGCGCTGCGGCGTGTAGGAGCCTGTCTCGGGCGATGGCGCCAGCAGATCGGTGGTCGTATCGATCGGCGGCGTTTGGGCAACGGCGACGGCCGAACTGAGCGCAAGCGCCGCAACGGCCGAGACGGCCAAGCCGGTCACGCTGAGCGTTCGGCGACGACGCGGCACTTGCGACCTCCTCGTCCCGATCGTGTGCGCCGCCCCTCCCGTCCGCCGGGCCACGCGACGACCAGCACCGGCCGCCGAGCCGCGGTCCGATGGTTAACGGAGTTAAAACGGATATGGTTAACGACAGGTTGCTCTTGGGCGTCTTGGACGCGCTATGGCGCCGAGCCTCGAAGGGCGAGGCCGAAGCGCCGCGGACTGCATCCTTCGAGGCTCGCTGCGCTTGCACCTCTGGATGAGGACTACAGGCAAGCAATCCCGTTCTCGCGGCGCGTTTTTGCTCACACCCAACCCTTTAGCTCGCGCATGGCGAGCTGCCAGATCAGCAGCATCCCGGCTTCGCTGTCGTTGAGGCAGGGGATGAGGGTGAAATTCTTGCCGCCGTTGCGCTTGAACACGCGCGCGTTTTCGACGGCGATTTCTTCCAGCGTTTCGAGGCAGTCGGCGGCGAAACCGGGCGCCAGCACGACGAGATTTTTGACGCCCTTCTTGGCCAGCGCTTTGACCGTTTTGATCGTGTAGGGTTCGAGCCACTTGGCGCGGCCGAAGCGCGACTGAAACGTCAGCATCAGCTTGTTGTCATCGAAGCCGAGCTTCGCGCGCAACAGCTCCGTGGTACGCACGCATTGCCGTTCATAGGGATCGCCCTTGTCGACGTACTGCCTCGGCATGCCGTGATAGGACGCAAGGATCACGTCGGGTTCGAACGGCAGCGCCTTGAGCTCGGCTTGAAGCGAGGATGCCAAGACCTCGATGTAGTAGGGATCCTCGTAGTAGGGCGGCAGGATGCGCAGCGCCGGCTGGCGGCGCAGCTTCATCACGTACCTGTACACTTCATCGCAAACTGTCGCCGTCGTCGCCGCCGCATATTGCGGATAAAGCGGCATGATAAGGATGCGATCGCAGCCGCGCTTGATCAGGGCTTCGAGCCGCGAGGCGATCGACGGGTTGGCATAGCGCATCGCCCAATCGACGATGACGTGTGGGCCGAGCGGTTCGAGCGTGCCGGCGAGCTTGCCGGCCTGCGAACGCGTGAAGGTCTTGATCGGCGACTCGTTCGTCTCGCGGTTCCAGATCTTCTGATAATCGTGCGCCTTGCGCCGCGAGCGCAGCGGCAGGACGATGCCGTTGAGAACGAACTTCCACAGCATCGAGTTGTTTTCGATGACGCGCGGATCAGAGAGAAACTCTTTCAGATAGCGCCGAATGGCGGGCGCATCGGGCGCGTCGGGCGTGCCGAGATTGACCAGAAGCACGCCGATGCCGTGTTCGACCGGCGCCGGCTCCAGACTGGCAGCCGGCTCGGCGGATTGGGTGGGGGGCGCTGCAGGGCCGGAATCTGCCAGCAATGTGCTTGCAGGCGTAACAGGCGGCTCCTCACTAACCGGAGCGGACGCAGGGGCAGTCGGCGGCGCTTCAACGATGTTTTCGGTTATGGCGGCGTCGCCCGCGGCAACGGCCGGCTGGACCGCGGGCTGGTCGGTGGATTCGCTTCCGGCGGGAGGCGCGGACGTCGATTCGCTCATGGCTTCAGCCTACCTCTTTGCGCTGTCGCCGGACCCAATGATCGGGCAGACGGCGGCCTATTCCGCAGCTTTCAGCAGCGTCGGCGCACCGGCGCGGAATTGCTCAAGCAAAGCTGCTTCGTCGGCTTTTGCGGCAGAGAGATGACGCTGTTTGACGTGCCCGAAGCCGCGGATTTTCTCCGGAATGGCCGCAAGGCCGACGGCAAGGGGATGATTGTCCGGCGTCAGTTTCGCCAAAACCTCCTCGAGTACCGCTTCGTAGTCGGTGATCAGCTTGCGCTCGGTGCGGCGCTCGAGCGTGCGGCCGAACGGGTCGAACGCCGTGCCGCGCAGCCCTTTGAGCTTGGCCAGCGCGCGGAACGCCGGCATCAACCACGGGCCGAAGCTCATCTTGCGCGGCAGGCCGGTATCCTTGTCGATGCGCGCAAACAGCGGCGGCGCCAAGTGGAATTCGAAGCGCAGTTGGTCGCCGTCGAACTCCGCCTCGACCTGCTTGACGAATGAGCCGTCGGTGTAGAGCCGGGCGACTTCGTATTCGTCCTTGTAGGCCATCAGCTTGAACAGGTAACGGGCCACCGCGTCGGCAAACCCGCACTTGCCGGGAGCGCGTGCGGCCTCGGCCTGCTTTACCCGCTCGACCGTTCGTCGATACCGTTCGGCGTAAGCGGCATTCTGGTAATCCGTGAGGAATTTTACGCGCCGCGACACTGACTCATCGAACGATTCCGAGAGCACGCGGGCGTCACTCTCGCCCCCACCCCACCCTCCCCCGCTTGCGGGGGAGGGAAGGGAGGGGGGCTTTACTAATTTTTCCACAGTCGTGCGGTCGGCCGCCATGTGGCGGCCCCAGTGGAACGCGGCCTTGTTCATGGCGACGGCTTCACCGTTGAGCTCGATCGCTTTTTCGATGGCCGCGGAGGACAGCGGTATCGCGCCAAGCTGGTAGGCGTAGCCGACCAGGAACATGTTGGCGCCGATCGACTGGCCGAACAAAGCGGAGGCTATACTGGATGCGTCGATGAAATGCGTCTTGTCATGGCCGGCATCGGCTTGGATGGTGCGCTTGAGGCGCTCGGTCGGCAGCGAGAAATCGGCGTTACGGGTGAACTCGCCCGGCAGGAACTCGGCCGTGTTGACGACCACCTCGGTCGCGCCCTGTTTGACCGCGGCCAAAACCTTGCGCGTCCCGGCTACGACGATGTCGCCGCCAAGTACGAGATCGGCGCGGCCCGCGGCGACACGGATGGCGTGGATCTTGTCCGAATTTTCGGCGATGCGGATGTAACTAAATACGGCGCCGCCCTTCTGCGCCAGGCCCGCCATGTCGAGAACGCCGATGCCGCGGCCCTCAAGATGCGCCGCCATGCCGAGCACGCCGCCCGTGGTGACGACGCCGGTGCCGCCGACGCCGGTGACGATGATATTGTAGGTGCCGTCGATCGCCGGCAACTTGGGCTCCGGCAGCGGCGGCAGATCGTGATCGGCCGCGACGCCGAAGCCCTTTTTCAGCCCGGCGCCGTGCACCGTGACGAATGACGGGCAGAAACCTTTGACGCAGGAAAAATCCTTGTTGCAGCTTGACTGGTCGATGGTGCGCTTGCGGCCCCACTCGGTCTCAAGCGGCTGCACCGAGACGCAGTTCGACTTGATGCCGCAGTCGCCGCAGCCTTCGCAGACCAGTTCGTTGATGATGACGCGCTTGTCCGGATCGGGAAACGTGTGCCGCTTGCGGCGGCGGCGTTTTTCCGCCGCACAGGTTTGATCGTAGATCAGCACCGTGACGCCCGGGATTTCCGCCAGCTCCTTCTGCACCGCGATCAGGTCGTCGCGATGGTGGATGGTGAGGCCTGCGGGCCATGCGGTGTCGCGCGGATATTTATCGGGCTCGTCGGTGACGACGACGACGCGTTTGGCGCCCTCGGCCGCGACTTGGCGTGCAACCTGCGGGACAGTGAGGCCGCCGTCGTTGGACTGCCCGCCGGTCATCGCGACGGCGTCGTTGAACAGGATTTTGTAGGTGATGTTGGTGTTTGAGGCGATCGCGGCGCGGACCGCCATGTAGCCGGAGTGGTTATAGGTGCCGTCGCCGAGATTCTGAAAGACGTGGTTGCGTTTTGAGAACGGCGCTTCGCCGACCCAGTTGGCGCCTTCGCCGCCCATTTGCGTGTAGCCGAGGGTCGAGCGGTCCATCCACTGCGCCATGTAGTGGCAGCCGATTCCCGCATAGGCGCGCATGCCCTCCGGCACCACGGTCGAGGAATTATGCGGGCAGCCGGAGCAGAAATAGGGAATGCGCTGCGCCACGTCCCGGGTTTCGGCGGCGATGCGCTGGAATTCCTTGACGCGGGCGACGCGCGCGATGATCGCGTCGTTGCGGTGATATTTCAGGAGCCGGTCACCGATGCAGATCGCAACCTCATTGGGATCGAGCGCGCCTTTGACCGGGAACAGCCAATTGCCGTGCTCGTCCTTTTTGCCGATGCACAGCGGTTGATTGGGCGTGCCGTAAAGCTCCTCGCGGACCTGGACTTCGAGCAGCGAACGCTTTTCTTCGACCACGATGATCAGGTCGAGTCCCTTGGCAAACTCCTGCAACTCGCCGCGGCTCAATGGCCAGGCGCAGCCGACTTTGTAGAGCCGGATGCCGAGTTCGTTGCACTTGATTTCATCGATGCCGAGTTCATCGAACGCTTGGCGGACGTCCAGATAACTCTTGCCCGTGGTGATGATGCCGATCTTGGGGTCGCGGCCACCCGACGTGACGGTGCGATTGAGCTTGTTGGCGCGCACGAATGCCAGCATGGCGTCGCGCTTGAGATCGTGCAGACGCGCTTCTTGAGTCAGGATCGGATCGTTGAGACGGATGTTGAGGCCGCCCTCCGGCATCGGGAAATCCGACGGCCTGATGATATTGATGCGGTCGAGGCTGGTGTCGATGGCGGCGGTGGACTCGATCGTCTCGTGCATCGTCTTGAGCGCCACCCAGGTGCCGGTGAAGCGCGACATCGCCCAGCCATACAGGCCGTAATCGAGCACCTCCTGCACGCCGGCGGGGTTGAGCACCGGAATCATCACATCGATGAAGTGATATTCGGACTGGTGGGCGGTGGTGGAGGATTCGGCGGTGTGGTCGTCGCCCATCAGCGCCAGAACGCCGCCGTTCTTGGCCGTGCCGGCCAGATTGGCGTGGCGGAAAACGTCGCCGGTGCGGTCGACGCCGGGGCCTTTGCCGTACCACATGGCGAAGACCCCGTCGTACTTGCCTTCGCCGCGCAGCTCAGCCTGTTGCGAACCCCACACCGCGGTCGCGGCTAAGTCCTCGTTGATGCCGCCCTGGAAACGGATGTCGCTGTTCTGGAGAAAGGGGCGAGCTCGCTGGAACTGCGTATCGAGTCCGCCGAGCGGTGAGCCACGGTAGCCGGTGACAAATCCCGCGGTGCGAAGGCCGTTGCGGCGGTCCAGTTCCTTCTGCATCAGGCAGAGCCGCACCAGGGCCTGGAAGCCGGTGACGAAAACACGGCTGTGGCCGAGGTCGTATTTGTCGTCGAGTTTGACGTCGCGCAACGGCATCAGGTGGCCTCCGATGGGCCAGTTTGCCCTCACGAGGTCGATATTGCCAGAGGGCGTACGGACTCCACACATATAAGCCGCCGGTCGTGCCATCACGAGGGGTGCGCAGGGCCCGCACGAATGCTAATCTTGCGCAGCCCATGGGGAGAACCGTGCGGAGATTCCGGCCATGAACATCAACGTCAAGGTTGCCACGGTTGCCAAGGCGGACATGTCGTCCGCCGAATGGGAGGCGCGCGTCGATCTCGCCGCCGCCTATCGGTTGATCGCGCACTATGGCTGGGGCGACGTGATCTACAATCATTCCTCGATGCGGGTGCCCGGCGAGGAGCGGAACTTTCTTATCAAGCGCCATGAGCTGCTCTACGAAGAGGTGACGCCGTCGAATCTCGTCAAGGTGAGCATGGACGACGACCTCGACGAATCCGCTGGCGTCAACCGGCCCGGCTTTACCCTGCACGGCGGGGTGCTGTCGGGGCGGCCGGACGTCAATTGCGCCGTTCACGTCCATACCCAGATCGGCATGGCGCTCGCCGGCTTAAAGCACGGCCTGCGCATGGTCTCGCAACCCGCCGTGCGATTCTACAATCGCGTCGGCTATCACGATTACGAGGGCATCACCGAGGATTTCGGAGAACGCGCGCGTATCAACAAGGCGCTCGGCAAGAACCGCGCGCTGATTTTGCATAATCACGGCCTGCTCACCGTCGGCAAGACGGCCCGCGAGGCCTTCGTGTTGATGAAATCGCTGCTCGATGCCGCGGAAATTCAGCTCAAGATGGAAGCGACCGGCGGCGCGCTGATCGAAATTCCGCCGGAAACTTGCGAGAAGGTCGCGCATCAATACGAGCATCACGATTCGGGGCGCGGCTCGGCCGACTGGCCCGCCTACCTGCGGATGCTCGACGCCATCGACGCGGACTGGCGGAGTTAAGTCCGCAACAGCGTAACCGTGAGGCGGGCGTTGATGCGGCACGTGCGGCGCCTTTCGATTGCAGCGGTAGCGGTGCTGGCCGCGGTTGCGGCGCTGCCGGCGCGCGCCGCAGCGCAAGCGCGGACCGTCGACGTCGCGATCGCGCTTGCCGCCGACGTGTCGCGCAGCATCGACGATGAGGAATTCGAGCTGCAGCGCAAAGGCTACGCCGCCGCGTTGACAAGCCCGCAATTCGTGCAGGCCATCCAATCCGGCGTGCACGGCGCCGTCGCGCTCTGCTTCATCGAATGGGCGGGGCCCGGACAGCAGGCGCTGGTCGCCCGGTGGATGGTGATCCGCGACGGGGAAGGGGCCACCGATTTTGCCAAGATGCTGCTCGCCGCCCCGCGGTCCTTCGCGGGCCGCACCGCGATCGGCGACGGCATCGACTTCGCGTCAGCCCAGATTGCCGCCGGGAACATCGCCGCCACGCGCCGCGTGATCGATGTGTCGGGCGACGGCACCAATAATTCAGGCCGCCCGGTGACGGCAGCTCGCGACGATGCAACCGCCAAGGGAGTGACCATCAACGGCCTTGCCATCATCAACGAGAAGACCGGCGGTATCCAGGGCACCTTCCTATTCGGACACACCCATCCGCCCGGCGGCCTGCCGAATTACTACCGCGCCAATGTCGTCGGCGGGCCGGGCGCTTTTGTGCTACAGATCTCGAATTTCGAGACGTTCGCCCAGGCGATGACCAACAAGCTCTTGACCGAGATTTCTGACGCTGCGCCGCACGGGCTGCGTCAGCCCGCGGCGCTGGAGATGCGAAAGCTCAAGTCGGTCGAGTAGGCATTCATCCCGTCGTCACGGCCGGGTTGTCCCGGGCAGTACGGATGAGGCGGTCGTGCCGCCCCAACCGACTTGCTCCCTGATTGCCGTTATTTCGCGTATTTGCCGCCGGTCTGCTTGGTGTGCACGCCCTCGGCGCCGCTCTCCTTGTGCGCCAGCCGGGTAATGCGCGCCCAGGAGCGCTTGAGCGGATCGCGCACCTTGATGTGCAGCGTGCCGCACTTTTCGACCGTCAGTTCGATCTTGTCGCCGTCCATGAACGGGTTGAGGCCGCGGTGATTGGTGCCGGTGGCGAGAATGTCGCCGGGCAATAGCGTATGGATCGAGGTGACCCATTCGATGCAGCGCGGAATCTTGTGCGCCATGTCGTCGGTGTTGAAGTCCTGATAGGCGACGCCGTTGTTGGTCAGCGTGATCTGCAGCTTTTGCGGATCCTTGATCTCGTCCTTGGTGACGATGTAGGGCCCGATCGGCGCAAACGTGTCGCGCGATTTCATCTGATAGAACACGTTGGTCGGCGGCACCACGCCGCGCGCCGAGCCGTCGATGAAATTGGTGTAGCCGAACACGTATCGCATCGCGTCCTTGGCCTTTACGTGCGATGCCTTCTTGCCGATCACGATGGCGATTTCGGCCTCGCCCTCGAAGACCGACGCCGCCATGTCGGGCAGCACCATGGTGTCGCCGTCGCCGATGACGGAGCTCGGCGATTTCATGAAGGCGTTGATCGGCGCCGGCGCCGGCAGCGTGCCGTTCTCCATGTAGTTGACCGCCATGCAGATGATGTTTTCCGGCCGTGGCAGCGGCGGACGCAGCTTGACCTTCGACAGCGGCGTGCCCTTGCCCTTCTTGGCGGCGGCGGCGAGTTTATCCTTATAGGTGCTCCAATTTTCGATCACGCCGCGGATCACGTCCTGGGGGCCGAGCGCCTTGATGCCTTTTGTCGCCGCCGACACGTCGACGATTTTGTCGCCGACCACGACGCCGAGCTTATAATTGTCGAAAAACGCGAGTTTCATGTCTGCTCCTTGGAATGTCTCGATGAATATGCGCGAGCGGTTTTCCCCCGTCGGCTGCGCCGGAACTTAGCGCGGTTGTGCCTCCTGCGGAAGGTGAGTTCAGCGCGAAAGCCGGTTGCGCCGCATGATCGCGGTGCGGAGACCGACCGCGTCGACGATGGAGTCGTCCGCGCAGTTGCGTCGGGCGCAGTCACGGACCGGAGCGACCGACCGCTGACCTTGATTCTCTCGCCCTCGAGGCTCCCCACCGAAGCCCCTTGACATGCCGTCTGTGGTTTCCGATATTTCTGTTATGACAGAAATCTCAAAAATTGAACAAACGCTGCATCCCCGGCAACTGCCGCCCGCCATCGAGAACTTTGTCCTGCAATGGGGCGATATGGGCGGCAAATGGGGGGTGAACCGCTCGGTCGCGCAGATTCATGCGCTGCTCTACCTTTCGGAGCGTCCCCTCACCGCGGAAGACATCGCCGAACTGCTGGGGCTGGCGCGCTCCAACGTGTCCAATTCGATCAAGGAATTGCAGGCCTGGACTCTGATCCGGCGGATCCCGATCAAAGGCGACCGGCGCGAGCATTTTGAGGCCGAAACCGATCCTTGGGAAATCTTCGCGCGCATCGCCGCCGGCCGCAAAGAGCGCGAGATCGACCCCGCCATTGCAGTGCTGCGTACCTGCCGCGCCGAGGCCGAGAGCGATGCCGGGATCCATCCACTGGCCCAGGCGCGGCTCAACGCCCTGTTGGAATTCGTCGACACGATGGATCGCTGGTACGGCCAGATGAAAGGCATTCCGCGCCCGCAGATCGCCGCGATGGTCCGGCTGGGCGCCAAGGTTGTGAGCCTGTTGTCATTCGGTAGGCGAAAAAAATGACGCGTCAACGATTGCAGCGTGTAGCGATGGAGTGGGCCATGGCACTGACCACCATGAGCATTCCCGATGAGTTGCGCCGCGTCCCAGCGCCGGTGTCGGACGACAGCCTCGGCGATCTTCGTTTCCGCGCGCTGTTGTCCGACGACGCGTGGTTCTCGCTGCCGCCGCCGGTGCGCCGGCGCTTTTCCAAACGCTTGGGCAGCGGGCGCACCGCGGTCTACGCGGGCGAAGTTCTTACGACACGGATGAATGGTGCAGGCCGGTGCCTTGCTGCAACTGGCGCGGTTGATCGGCGGCCCGCTGCCGCTGTCGTGCGACGCCAACATGCCGAGCGTCGTCACCGTCACCGAAGACATGGCGACCGGCGGCCAGATCTGGACGCGGCTTTACGCCCGGCGCGACGGCTTTCCGCAGATCATCCATTCCTCCAAGCGCTTTGCCGGTCCGACCGGCATTGAGGAGTATCTCGGCCGCGGCTTCGGCATGGCGCTCGCCATCAGCGCGCGCAACGGCATGCTGATGTTTCGCAGCGATCATTATTTTCTGCAGATTTTCGGACGGCGGCTGCGCCTGCCGCGCTGGCTCTCGCCGGGCGAGATGACGGTGACACACGCGGAGCGCAGCGACGGCCGCTTCGAGTTCACGCTGGAAGTGAAGCATCCGCGCTTCGGCGTGATGATCCACCAGTCGGCGGCGTTTCGGGACTCCACGCCATGACATCGCACCTGTTCTGGGCTCTGGTGCTCGTTCAGATGGCGGTGGGGGCGTTCGATACGATCTGCTCGCGGATCGTGAGATCTGCTACGTCTACCACGCGCATTTCCTCGTCAGTGTTGACGATGAGCGGCTCCAGAAAATCGTCCATAAGCCGATGAGCGAATACGCCGCCGCCGGGCTCGAGGCGGCGCGCAAGCCGCCAGATCCGACCGCCTAAGGGCTACGAGCGGCGCGAAGCCGGCCAGCGCAACTTTGGCTTCAATGCCGATTTCCCCGGACGCGTGGTCATGGGCGTGCCCAAACAGGCGATCGAGCGCATCCACGTGTTGCGCGACATCGGCATCACGCAAATCGGCCTCCTGGTGGACTTCGGCTCGGTGGCCCAGGAGGACATCATATGCTCGCTGCGCATCTTTGCGGACAAGGTCTTGCCGCACGAGCGCGGCATTTAGGCCGGGTATTCGTGGATCTGCGATGCTGGCTTACCCCGGAAGCCGACAACGGCTGGGAGCCACGGCATGTCAGCTTTGTGCCAAGAGCCGAAATGAGTGGGCTGACGCAGGCGTGACCGGGTCCCTACATTGCTCCTAAACACTCGGTCCCGCAAACTCAATTGATCCAAATCAATGTGCGGTGATGTGGCCTGTAGAAAAATTAACTTCCCGTTGAGTTCGGCACCGGCAGATTTTATGCGATGACAATTGAGGCGATGTGGAAAGTGACTGTCACTCGGCAGAACGGTTCCGTGGACCGGTATACGGAACGTCGAGGCCGACACCCGGAAATGGGCGAGCTGATCGAGCTAAGAGATGTAATTGGGCCACCAGTTATCGCCCGTATTCACGTCATCCATCATGACCCGGCGCCATCCGACACCCTCGATACCTGGGATGTCACCGCCACGGAGATAGCGCAGTAGAAAACCGCACCTGATCCTTTCTGTGATGCAGATGGCAGCCTCGCTACGTTCGGCAGTGTCCGTCGTTGGATCAGATGTTTGAGTTCATTCTAGCGGTTCTCTTCATAGAACTAACGCCCGGACCCAATATGGCATACTTGGCCGCGCTCACGCTGGCGCGGGGACGTGCCGCCGGTCTGTTTGCGATTATCGGAGTGGCACTCGGACTGAGTGTGCATGCGGTCGTGGCATCGTTCGGCGCTGGAGAACTGCTGCTCGAATATCCACGACTTTACCAAATCCTTCGTTGATCGGTGTGGCCTATTTGCTGTTCCTTGCTTGGGAAGGCTGGCAAACTAAGCGGAAGTCGCCGAGCATTGCTGATCTAAATCCCGCGCTGAGCCCACTGATCTTGCGCGGGTTCCTGTCGAACGTATTCAATCCAAAGTCGGTGCTTTTCTTCGTTTCCGTAGTTCCTACATTTGTAGGGATTTCGCCGGGCCAACCAAATTTTATCTTTCAGATGGTGATCTTCGGTATCGCCTACGTCGCTGAAGCGACAGCAGTGCACGCGATCATTGTGATGTTGGCTGGCGAATTGAGCCCATGGCTGGTGGAGGGACCGCGCCAAAACGCGGTCCGGCGTGTATTGGCAGTAGCTCTCGTGTTCGTGGCCGGCTGGCTCTTCTGGGCGACAAAACACTGAACTTGGGAAATCCTCAGGTTTGCATTGGGTCATTTTCGACCGACTGACCGTCGTCTCGTGATGTCCAGTTATCTCCCCGACAGCGGTCATCGAGACTTACTGGCGTTGTGCGCCCTGGTGCCCGCGCCACGCTTAAACCGTATTCCCCGCGCTCCAACTCCAGAAATCGCGGCCTTCGTCGCGCATGAATTTGGCCAGCACCATTTTGTGCACCTCGTCGGCGCCGTCGACCAGACGCGCGGCGCGGGCGGCGCGATAGACCCACTCGGCGATGGTGTCTTTCGAATAGCCGCGGGCGCCGTTGAGCTGGATGGCAACGTCGGCGGCCTGGTGCAGCATGTTGGCGCAATGCAGCTTCGCCATCGACACTTCTTTCCGCGCGTAATCGCCCTGATCGAGCTTCCAGGCCGCGTGCATGGTGAGGAGCCGCCCGATGTGGATGTTGTGGCCGACCTCGCCGAGCTTCATCTGCACGCTCTCGCGGTCGGCGAGCTTGATGCCGAAACCTTCGCGGCGGTTGACATATTCCTGAGCGATCTCGACGCAGCGCTTCGACCAGCCGAGCCAGCGCATGCAGTGGGTCAGCCGCGCCGGCCCGAGCCGCACCTGCACCACCTTCAGCCCGTTGCCGATGCCGCCGAACACATCGTCGTCATGCACTTCGAGTCCGTCGAATTCGAGTTCGCAATGGCCGCCGTGTTCCTCCGGCCCCATGATTTCGATGCGGCGGACGATGCGCCAGCCGGGCTGATCTTTGTGGAACAGGAATGTGGTGATGCCCTTGCGCTTGTCGTCGGAGGTGCGCGCCGCGAGGATGAAATGCGCGGCGCCGTCGGCGCCGGTAATGAACCACTTGCGGCCGTATATCTTCCAAGTGTCGCCGTGCTTCTCGGCGTAGGTCTTGATCATGCTCGGATCGGAGCCGCCGCCGGGCGCGGGCTCGGTCATGGCGAACGACGAACGCACCTTGCCTTCGACGATAGGTTTCAGCCACTTGTCCTTCTGCCGCGGCGTGCCGAGCTTTTTCAGCACGTTCATGTTGCCGTCGTCGGGCGCCATGCAGTTCATCGCTAGCGGCCCGAACAGCGAGCGCGCGGCTTCCTCGTACATCACCGCCCAGGCCACGATCGGCAGGTCCATGCCGCCGTATTCCTTGGGCGATTGCGGCGCCCACAGGCCGGCCTTTCTGGCCTTGTCGCGCACCGGCTCGAGACGATCGTGCGGGATGTTTTCGTGGTCGGAAAAATTCTTCGCGTCCGCTTCGAGCGGCAGGACGTGTTCATCGACAAAAGCGCGCGTGCGCCGCCGCAAATCCTCGATTTCGGGAGAAAGGCTGAAATCCATGCCGGCGCCCCTACCTGATCCCGCCCCGCAAGCGGCTTTCTCGAATGCGGCACTGTCATCCATATCCCATCAGGCGACTGCGAAAAACCGGGCAATTGCGATTGTTTTTTCATCGCTTGGCCATAGCTTTCTAGAATAGACTCGCAAATCTGGTGTTCGCTTTATTGCCTGAGCCGCAACTGTCACCCTCGAATACTCAAACAGGTGGAATCATGACGCGCATCGCCCTTGCCATCGCTGCACTCGCCGCGGCCGTCTGCTTTGGTATGCCGTCCAGCCAGGCCGGCCAAACCGGCAACGCACCGTGGTGCGCGGTGCAAAACCTCGGCATGGGCGAGGTGGAATGGGACTGCCAATACGCATCGGCTGCCGCCTGTGCGCCAAATGTGACCGGCGGTAATCGCGGCTTCTGTAACGTCAATCCCTATTTCGCTGCGGAAAGAGGTTACGCGCCCGCGCCGCGCTACCGGCATCACCACAGGTACTATCGGTAACAGCCTAGCGGCCTCGACATGCTCGATACGTCGTCTGGCGCGTCGGCCCAGTTTGCGTTGAATGGGGATCAGATCGCGGTCCACGACATGGCGCGCGCGTTCGCCGATGAGGTGTTCGCACCGAACGCGCTCGCCTGGGACGAAGCCAAACACTTTCCCATCGCCGAAATGCGTAAGGCGGCCGCGCTCGGCATGGCCGGCATTTATGTCGCCGACGATGCCGGCGGATCGGGCCTGTCGCGGTTTGACGCAGTGCTAATCTTCGAGGCGCTGGCCACGGGATGCCCGACAGTCGCGGCCTACATCTCGATCCACAACATGGTCGCGTGGATGATCGATGCCTATGGTTCGGACGAACAGCGTCGGAAATGGCTGCCGGCCTTATGCAAAATGGATCTGTTCGCGAGCTACTGCCTGACCGAACCGGCGGCCGGTTCGGACGCGGCGGCGCTGCAGACGCGCGCGGTGCGTGACGGCGATTGTTACGTGCTCAACGGCCAGAAGCTTTTCATCTCCGGCGCCGGTGCGAGCGGCGTTTATATCGTGATGGCGCGAACCGGCGGCGAAGGCGCGAACGGGGTTTCGTCGCTGATCGTGCCGGGCGACGCGGCAGGCCTCTCGTTTGGTGCCATCGAGCGCAAGATGGGTTGGAATGCGCAGCCGACACGCGCCGTGATGTTCGACAACGTGCGGATGCCGCTCGCCAATCGGCTCGGCGCGGAAGGCGAGGGCTTTAAGATCGCTATGGCCGGGCTCGATGGCGGCCGGCTCAATATCGCCGCCTGTTCGCTCGGCGGCGCGCAGGCGGCGCTGGAGAAATCGCTTGCCTACATGCATGAGCGGCGCGCGTTCGGCAAACGGCTTGACGAATTTCAGGCGCTGCAATTCCGCCTCGCCGACATGGCGACCGAGCTCGAAGCGTCGCGCACGTTCCTGTGGCGGGCGGCTGCGGCGCTCGACCGCAAGGAAGCGAACGCCACGGTGCTGTGCGCCATGGCCAAAAGGTTCGTGACCGATGCGTGCTTCGAGGTCGCCAATCAGGCGCTGCAGCTCCACGGCGGCTACGGCTATCTCACCGAGTTCGGCATCGAAAAGATCGTGCGCGATCTGCGCGTGCATCAGATTCTGGAAGGCACGAACGAGATCATGCGTCTCATCGTCGCCCGCAGCCTTGTCGGCCAATGATCGGCAGCGCCGAAAGGATCGTGTGCGACGGTGACATCGTCGTTCGCGAACATGGCGTACTGCGCCGCCTCACGCTGAACCGGCCGAAGGCGCTCAATGCTCTCACGCTCGACATGGCGGCGACCATGCTCGCGCAGCTGCGCGCCTGGCAGGACAACCCGGCGGTCGGCGCGGTGCTGATCGACGGCGCCGGCGAACGCGGACTGTGCGCCGGCGGCGATTTGCGCGCACTTTATGATGCGGCGAAATCCGGCGATGACCTGCCGGCGCGGTTCTGGTCGACCGAGTACCGGCTCGATCTCTTGATCGCGCGCTATCGCAAGCCGGTCATCGCCATCATGGACGGCATGGTGATGGGCGGCGGCGTCGGTATTTCGGCGCATGCCGCGCATCGCGTCGTAACCGAGCGTTCCACGATCGCCATGCCCGAAGTCGGCATCGGCTATTTTCCCGACGTCGGCGCTTCGTTCCTGTTAGCACGCGCCCCTGGCCGCGTCGGATTTCATCTGGCGCTGACCGGCGAGCGCGTCGGCGCGGCCGACGCGATTTATGCCGGGCTCGCCGACATTCACATCCCTGCCGAGAGACTTGCCGAACTTCCGGCCGCGCTCGCGGGCTGCCGCACCGCGCAGGACGTGCGAATGTGTCTTGACCGCATCTCCAGTCCGCCCGCTGCGCGCAAGCTGGCCGCGGCGCGCCGGTGGATCGAGGCCTGCTATGGGGCGGACGGAGTCGCGGAGATTTTCAGGCTGCTTCGGGCGAATGACGCCGCCGATGCACAGACAGCGCTCGCGCTCTTGCAAAAAATGTCGCCGACGTCGCTCAAGATAACATTGCGCAACATCCGCTCGGCGCTATCATTCGATCAAGTCGAGCAGAGTTTCCAGCAAGACTACCGGCTTTCGCTCGCCTGCATCGCGGAGCATGATTTCATCGAAGGTATCCGCGCCGCCATCGTCGACAAGGATCGCAAACCGGTCTGGCGTCCGGACAAACTTGAAGATGTGACCGCGGCCATCGTCGATCGGCATTTCGAGACCATCGGCGAGCGAAAACTGAATTTCGACGCGTAGGAGGGTTGGCGCATGTCAAAAATCGGATTCATCGGGCTGGGCAATATGGGCGCGCCTATGGCGGCCAACCTCATCAAGACCGGCGGTCATGTCTTGGGCTTCGATGTCGTACCGGCGGCGTGTGAAGCATCGGCGCGCGACGGTGTGCAGATTGTTGCCAGCGCGCGATCGGCGATGGACGATGCCGAGGTCGTCATCACCATGCTACCGAGCGGCGAGCATGTGCTGTCGGTGTGGGACGACATCGTGCCGCGCGCGCGCCAGGGCACGCTGTTCATCGATTGCTCCACGATCGATGTTGCCAGCGCCCGCAAGGCGCATGCGTTGGCCGCCGCGCGCGGCATCGCCACGCTCGACGCGCCGGTCTCCGGCGGCGTCGGGGGGGCGAAGGCGGCGACGCTGACCTTCATGGTCGGCGGCTCGGAGCACGCGTTCGCGCGCGGCAAGCCGGTGCTGGAGCGCATGGGCAAGCGCATCGTGCATTGCGGCGAAGCCGGCAACGGGCAGGTGGCAAAGATCTGCAACAACCTCATTCTCGGCGCCTCGATGATCGCGGTCAGCGAAGGCTTCGTGCTCGGCGAAAAGCTCGGGCTGTCGCACCAGGCGCTGTTCGATGTTGTTTCAGGCTCGTCGGGCCAATGTTGGTCGCTCACCAGCTACTGCCCGGTGCCGGGGCCGGTGCCGGCAAGTCCGGCCAACAACGGCTACAAGCCGGGCTTCACGGCGGCGCTGATGCTCAAGGATCTGAATCTTGCCCGGCAGGCGGCGCAATCGGCCGGCGTCGAGGCTGCGCTTGGTGCGCATGCCGGCGAGATTTACGAGGAATTCGTAGGGCAGGGCCACAGCGCGCTGGATTTTTCCGCGATCGTCAACCTCGTGCGCGAGCATTCGAAGAAAAGCTGAAGCGCTTTCGTTTTTATTGAATGCGCATTGGCAGCGACACAAGCCGCAACTCGCCGACCGCGCCGCCGTAGGTCGGAACAAAGTCCGGGTCGGAGAGATGCGCCTTGGGAAACCGCGCCAAAAGCCGCCTGACCGCAATGGTGATCGCGGTGCGGCCCAAAATATTGCCGATGCAATGGTGCGGGCCGGCGCCGAAGGCGAGAATGCGTTTCGGGTGGCGGTGAATGTCGAAGCGCAAGGGATCGGGAAAAACGCCGGGATCGTAGTTTGCCGCCAGCGGCGAGGGCCGCACCACCATGCCTTTAGGGATACGGGTGCCGCCGATTTCGGTATCGCGCGTGGCGATGCGCGGGAAAGTGAAATAGCCGTTGCTAGCGATGCGTAAACACTCCTCGATCGCCTCCGGGATCAGGCCCGGATCGGCAATCAGTTCGGCGAGCTGATCCGGGTGTGAATATAAGGTGTAGAGCGCGCCGCCGGCCGCGCGGCTGGTGGCGGAGAGCGCGGCGCCGCAGATCGTGAAAATCTGATCGAACAGCTCGCGGTCGCTGAGTTTGTCACCCTGATCGCGCGCGGTGATGAGGTCGTCGATAAAATCGGGGTGCGGATTGGCGCGCCGTTCGGCGATGAGTTCGTTGACCGCGTCGGCCGCGCGCGCGAAGGCCGCGACGCATTCCGGCGCGAACGGCTCGCCCGGCTTGGTGTAGGTGGTGCGCGGCAGCACGTCGTGAAACGCCACGAAAATCTGTTTGCGGCGTTCGTCGAGGTCGGCCATCGCGGTCAACAGCGCGCCGACCACGAGATGCGCGCCATAGTCGGCCATGCCGTCGAATGCATCGCCGCCGGCCTCGATGCGGTCGAGCATTCGCTCGATGATCTCGGTGATGCGGGCTTGCAGCCGGCTCAGGCTGCGCGCCGAAAACGCCGGCAGCAGCAAGCGGCGAATCCTGGCGTGGCGCTCGCCGTCCATCTGGGTGATGAACTGCACACCCATGAATTTGTCGAACTGCTCGAAGCCCGGCCCGCGGGGCATTTCCGAGGAAAATCGCTCGGTGTCGGAAAATACCTCCTGGACGTCGGCGTAGCGCCCGCACACAACCTGCGGCGGACCGTGCCCGAGCACATAGAATGGTGGGCGCCGCGCCCATTCGGCCAGAATGCTGCGCGCGTTCTGCTTAAACGCGCTGCCGCCCAGGTCGATGTCGACAGCCTTGCGCGTATCCAGTTCGGCAAGAGATGCCATGATCGCACCCCGATTGTGGCACCAAACATCGCACGTACGCCGCCGATCGTCCATCCGCCGCCGAATATTTCTCAGGAAAGCCGGAATCCGGCCATTGCGCCGTCATGCGTCCGACTCGGTTTTTCGGCATCGCTGCGTTTGAGGGGTAACGCCATGCGAACCTTTTGGTCCGATGCGCGTCATTTTCAGATTGCCGCGCTGTCGTCGTTGTTGTTGTTCAATTTCTTCTTGATCGATTTCGGCGCCAAGCCGCTCTACAGCGCGTTGGCGATCGCGGCCGCGTTGCTGACGCAAGTCGTTTGCACGCGTCTGTCCGGATCGACGCGGATTGATCTGCGCTCGCCGCTCATCACCGGCTTATCGCTCAGTCTGCTGTTACGGGCGAATTCAGCCTGGCTGCCGGCGCTTGCCGGGATCGCCGCCATCGCCTCGAAATTCGCCCTGCGGGTCGACGGCCGCCATATTTTCAATCCGGCAGGCTTTGCCATCGTTCTGCTTTTGTCGCTGACGAGCGGCGTCTGGATTTCGCCGGGACAATGGGGCACCAGCATCTGGCTGGCGTCATTGCTGGTGTTTCTCGCGCTTCTCGTACTGCGAGCCGCGCAGCGCTCGGACATCGCGCTGTTCTTTCTCGGCGCCCATGGCGCATTGTTGGTGGCGCGCGCCTATTGGCTCGGCGATCCGCTCGCCATTCCGCTGCATCAGATGCAGAGCGGTTCGCTTTTGATCTTCGCGTTCTTCATGATCTCCGATCCGAAAACGACGCCGGATTCGCGCCTGGCGCGCTTTCTATTTGCGCTGGCGGTGGCGGCGCTCGGCTATTACCTCGCCTTCTTCATGCAAATGCGGCCGGCGCTGTATGTGGCGCTGATTGTGCTGTCGCCGGCGACGCCGCTCCTCAACAGAGTCATTCCGGCGAAGAAATTTGAATGGACTCCAACCATCCAGGGAGCATCTTCATGACCAAAGCCTTCATGACCAAGACTTTCATGACCAAGACGTTGCGTTCGCGATTGAAGGCGGGTGTTGCGCTTGCGGCAGTCTGCGCTCAGCTCACGGTCGCCGCCGGGCCGGCGAGCGCGTTCTGCGGCTTTTATGTCGCCAAGGCGGACGCGAAGATGTTCAACAAGTCCTCGAAGGTCGTGCTCGCCCGCATCGGCCAGCAGACCGCCATTACGATGGCGAGCGATTACGAGGGCAAACCCAGCGAGTTCGCGCTCGTGGTGCCGGTGCCGAGCTTCATCCAGAAGAGCCAGATCAGCGTCGTCGATACCAAGACGATCGATCACCTCGATGCCTTCACCGCGCCGCGGCTGGTCGAGTATTACGATCCGGACCCCTGCGAGCCCGATTATCGCGGTGGCGTGCTAGCGCTTGCCACAGCGACGCCGACTGCCGCCATACCGGCACCGCCGATGCAGGCCTATCCGGGCGTCAAGGTCGAGGCGCGCTACGATATAGCTGAATACGATATTGCGATTCTTTCGGCGGAACAGAGCGACGGCCTGATCCGATGGCTGACCGACAACGGTTACAAGATTCCGGCCGGCGCCGAGCCCGTGATCGGCAGCTACATCAAACAGAAGTTGCATTTTTTCGTCGCCAAGGTGGATATCAAGCGATTTGACGCACTGAAGCGTGCATATCTCAAGCCGCTGCAAGTACGCTACCAGACCAGCAAGTTTATGCTGCCGCTGCGGCTCGGGACCGTGAACGCAAACGGACCACAGGATCTCACGATTTATGCATTGACCCAGCAGGGACGCGTCGAAGCCACCAATTACCGCACCGTGAAAGTGCCCTCCAATGTCCACGTGCCGCTGTTCGTGGCCCACGATTTTCCGAATGTCTACAAGGCGCTGTTCGACCGCGCCGTGGCGCGGCAAGACATGCATGGCGTGTTTGTCGAGTACGCGTGGGACATGGGCTGGTGCGATCCGTGCGCCGCGCAGCCGCTGAGCAAACCGGAATTGACCGAGCTTGGCGCCGGCTGGGTGCCGGGCGATAGCGGCAAGGCGGTCGTCAATCGCTGGCCGTCGTCGAACCCGCCAAGTGCATTCGTGACCCGCCTGCACGTGCGCTACGACGCGCAATCGTTTCCGGAGGACCTCAATTTCATCGAGACGAGCGACCGGGAGAATTTCCAGGCCCGCTACGTGCTTAACCATCCATATGCGGGCGCCGCCAGCTGTGAGGCCGCGAAGCGCTACGAAGCCTCGCTTCCGGATCGCTTCAAACACGAAGCCGAAAACCTTGCCGATCTGACAGGCTGGTCGCAGAAGACCATTGCGGCACGCATGGCAACGAGCGGCGAGCTACCTGCCGGCGCGAACTAACAGCCGCGCTCAGGGCATCCGCAACAGCGCCTTTTCCAGCATGACATGGATGCCCTTTGCGCCGTTGACCACCTGAGTGACACGCAGATCGGCGGCCAAGCTGCAAAGCGTATAAGCGTCTTCGCGCGACAGGTTGGTGCGCGCACAAATCAGCTTGATCATGTTGCGCAGCGCGATCACCACCGCATCGTCGAGGTCGGGATCGAACGCCATGGTGATGATGTGGGTCGGCGTCTCGGCCAATGGCCATTCCAGCGTCATGTCGTCTCTGACATGCAGCTCGAAGGTGCCGATCAGGCCGGTCTCGATGGCGGTGATGCAGACCTCGCCGTCGCCCTGGGCGCCGTGTCCATCGCCGACGGAGAACAACGCGCCGTCGGTATGGATCGGCAGATAAAGCGTGGCCCCGGCCACCAGTTCCTTGTTGTCCATGTTGCCGCCATTGCGCCGCGGCGGCGGCGATGCGACCGGCCCCCAGTTTGCCGGCGGCGCAACCGCCATGATGCCGAAGAACGGCTTGAGTGGCAGTTCGAGACCCCACGGCAGAGTGCCGACCATGCGGGCGCGATCAAGCGGAATGTGAATCACCCGCGCGGTGTCGAAATCATCGGGCAGGGCGCCGGCCAATGGCCGGATGACGTTGTAGCCCCAATCGAAATTAAGCTCGATCGACTTGATGCGGACCTCGAGCACCTGACCGGCCTTGGCGCCGCGGACCGCGACCGGGCCGGTGAGGATGTGGGGGCCGTTAAGCCGCTGCTGCACGTTCTTGAGGATGGCCGGTAGCACCGCAGGGACGGTCAGCCCGGAGTCAGGCGGCGGCAGTTGGCCCGGCGTTCCCGACACCGTCGAGATCGTGACGGTGTCACCTGGCTCGACGGTCATCAGCGGCTTGAGCGCGGCGTCGAAGAAGCCCCAATGCACGGTGTCGGTGGCGGCATCCAGCCGGTGGATTGGCATTGTCTCGTATCCGTTATTTGCAACGCGGCAGTCGGGGTAGGATACAGCGTTGCGCCGCGTTGTACATTCGCCGGCTTTGCGCCGCCGCCTTACGCTATTTCACGCTATTCGTGCTATTTCACGTTATTCGTGCTATTTCACTTGGCCCGCGAGCCCGATGATATCTGGATCGACGAACCGGCTGATGTCGCGCGGTCCATCGAAGTCGTCCATTTGCTGCATCGCCTTGATGAGATTGCCGACGACGTCCGACTCGATCGAGCCCTTGTGGTCGAACACGCGCAGCCGGCGATAATAGTCGTACGTCGCGCCGACGTCGGCGGGGCTCAGGCCCGATCGCTTGACCAGGATGTCGATGGCTTCGCTGCGATGGGCGTCGTCATTGAACCAGTCGACGCCTTTGGCCATGGCGGTGAGGAAACCGAGCAGAAGCGGTTTGTGCTGCTCGGCCCAGGCGATATTGGTCGCGTAGCCGGTGAATGGCAGCCCATGCGTGTAGTCGGCAACGTCCGCCAAATGCGTTAGGCCGATGCTCTTCGCCTTGAAGCTGAACGGCGGTATCAGCAGCGTGGCATCGACCGCGCCCGACGATATTGCGGCAAAACGCGCCCCCGTCGTGCCGGCGAAGATCATGTCGTATTGGCCCGGCTTGACGCCGTTGGGTATCAGCGTGCGCTCCAGATAGATGCGGGTAATGTCCTTGGCGCCGCCGATGCTGATGAGCTTGCCGCGCAGTTCCGGGATCGACTTGATGGTGGGCTTTGCCCACAGCGAATACGGCGCAACCTGAGTTTCGACGCGCAGCACCGCGATCTTGGCGCCCTTGTCGATGGCGAGCAGGGGTTCGGTCAGGCCGCCGGACGCGATATTGGCTGAGCCGGCCGCAGCCTGCTGCACGGCCGCGGCCGTCGACGGCGCCGCCACCAGATCGAGCGTGACGCCGCTCGCCGCCATGTAGCCCTTGGCGATTGCGATGAATATCGGCCATTGCTGCGCCGATCCCTTGCCGGTTGTCACCATGGTGACGGTTTCAGCCGCGGTCGCGGCCGGCGTTCCGTAACTCAGCGCAGCGATCACCGCTGCAAGACCAAACAATTTTGGCAAAGCTGATCTCATGGCATCGTCCTGGCCGGCAGTTGGAAATGCGATGCACCGGAGGCATCGTGCCTCGGAAGGCACGATCGAAGCATATTTCATGCCGCCTCGGTCGGAAAGCGCGCACGCCGCGCGTTCGGCTCGGTATTCGCCGGTAAGCTGTTGTGTCCCGCGGACGAAACGTTCAGCCGGCCAGCCCCACGCATTTCTGCGGCGGAACGCCGAGCGTCACCGATTGTCCGATCTGAAAGTCGTCGCTGCGCACGCGGGCGCGCAGTTCGCGATCGCCGAGATCGACGATGTAGTCGACGACCTCGCCGAGAAACACGCGGTTGACGATCGTGCCCTTGAGCGTGTTGGCGCCGGCCGGCGCCCCCGCGCCGTCGTATAGAGTAATGTCTTCCGGCCGAGCGGTGACGAATGCCTTCATGCCGGCACCGATCGGCTCGGCGAAGGTGCAGCGCATCACGCCATGCGCGGTGTCGACCGCGGTGAGGTCGCCATCGCTGCCGCGTACCGTGCCGGGCAAGAAATTCGCCGAGCCGACGAAATCGGCGACAAACGGTGTTTTCGGCTGACGATAAATCTGCTGCGGTGTGCCGCGCTGCACGATGCGGCCGGTATCGAACACCGCGATCTCGTCGGACAAAGCCAAGGCCTCGGATTGGTCGTGCGTGACATAGACCGTGGTGATGCCGAGCGTGCGCTGCAGGCGTTTGAGTTCCAGCCGCATCTGCTCGCGCAGCTTGGCGTCGAGGTTCGACAACGGCTCGTCGAGCAACAGGATCGCCGGCTCGTGCACCAGCCCGCGGGCAAAGGCGAGCCGCTGTTGCTGCCCGCCGGAAAGTTGCGTCGCCTGCCGCTGCGCGTAGCCGGTGAGCTGGACCATGTCGAGCATGCGGGCCACGCGCTCGGTGATCTGGGCGGCGGAATATTTCTTTTTGCGCGCTACCCGCAGCGGAAAAGCGACGTTCTCGAACACCGTCATGTGCGGCCAGATGGCGTAGGACTGGAACACCATGCCGATGCCGCGGTCGCTCGCCGGCACGAAAATGCGCTTCGCCGAATCGAACACGGTGCGATTGCCGATAACGATGCGGCCGCTCTGCGGCCGCTCCAGCCCGGCGAGGCAGCGCAAGGTCGTGGTTTTGCCGCAGCCGGACGGGCCGAGCAGCGTAATGAGCTTGCCAGTCTCGACGTCGAGGCTGATGCCGTCGACGGCGCGTACTTCCGCGCCGTTGGCGACATAAGACTTTTGCAAATTCTCGATTGTGAACATCGTCTCAGCCCGCCGCCGCCTTCGCCGCGCCGCCGCGTGAGTGCCGCTGCACCCGCGTTTCCAGAAAGCGCAAGCCGGCGACAATGACAAGCAGCGGCAAGATTTGAATGACGCCCAGCGCCGCCACCGCGCCGTAGCTGCCGCCTTCCTCCCACATCGTCAGGCTGATGGTTGCGAGCACGTTGACGCCTGGGCCCACCAGGAAGATCGAGGCGCCGAGTTCGCGCACCGAGAGCACGAATACGTAAATCCAGGCGGCGAGCAAAAACGGCAGCAACAGCGGCAACAGCACGCGGCGCAGGACCTGACCGGTGCGCGCGCCAGACACTTCGGCGACTTCCTCGAGCTCGCGGTGGATTTGCGTGATACCGCTTGACGCAAAGCGCATGCCGTAGGGCAGCGACAGCGTCACGTAGGCGATGAGCAGGATCCAGATCGTGCCGTAAACGCCGATCGGGATCACCAGGTAGGTGAACAGGATGCTGGCGCCGACAATGACACTCGGTATCGCGATCGGCGCCGATGCCAGCGCGTCGAGCAGCCACGCGAAGCGCGACGCCGAACGCCGCGCGACCCAGGCCATCACCATGGTCAGCGCCACCACGACCGTGGCGGCCATCGCCGAGACCACGACGCTGGTTCGCACCGCGTCGATAAAGATCGGGTAGCGCAGGATGTAGGCGTAGTTCGCCAGCGTCGCCTTGGGCGGCGAGTTCATGAACGGCTGCGACAGGTTCGAGAAAAACGACTGCCAGGCGAGCGTGAACAGCGGCAGGCCGAGCGTAATGGCAAACATCAGCAGGATGGCGATCGACACCGGCCAGCGCCAGCGGCCGAGTTCGATGCGGGTCGGCATGTAGCCTTTGCCGGTGATCGTGGCGAACGCCTCGGCGTTGCGCGTTGCGCGGCGATAGAAATACACCGCGATCAGGCAGACGACGAGCAGCAAAAGGCTGAGCGCGCTGGCGACGCCGAATTCGGGCGGCGTCTCGATGGCGGCGTTCTGAATCCGGGTGGTGAAAACCTCGATACGCGCCGGCAGGCCGATGACGCGCGGCACCTCGTAGGATGACAGGCCCATGATAAAGAGCAGCAAGAGGCCGGACAGAATGGCGGGGCGCAACAGCGGCAGCGTGATCTTCGGCACCACCTGCCAGTAGCGGCCGCCGGAGACGAGTCCGGCTTCCTCCATGCGCACGTCGAGCGCGCGCAGCGCCGGCCCAAGCGCCAGATAGGCGAGGGGGAAATAATGACTCGACAGCGACCAGATCATGCCGGTCATGGAATAGATATTGAACGGTGCGTTTTTCAGACCAAGCGTCGATTTCAGCACGGCGTTGACCCAGCCGATATTGGGGCTGAGCACGAAAATCCACGCCATGGCCATCAGCAAGCCGGGAATGGCGAACGACAGCAGCGCCAGATTATGAAACAGCATCGCGCCCGGCGCGTCGGTGCGCTCGACCGCCCAGGCGACGAAGCCGCCGATCACAAAGGTGACGATCGCGGTGCCGGCCGCGTAGATCACCGAATTGCCGATCAGCCGCAACAGGCGCGCGCCCGAATAGGCCTCGACGAAATTGTCCAGCGTGAAGGCGCCGAAACCGAGCCCGGTGTCTTCGGTAAATGCAGTGAGCAGGAGACCGGCGAGCGGCACCAGCACCAGCCACAGCCCGATGGCGACGCAGACGATCAGCAAAAAATTTGGCCGCCGCCAGCGCGGTGGGTCGGATGACAGATCGAGCGGTTGATCGAGGGTAGCCAAGCAAATAACTCCGCAAGCGCCGCTTGCTGCTCCTTCTCCCCGCGTGCGGGGAGAAGGTCGGGTTGAGGGGGCGTTGCCGCTAGCTTGAGTGTCGATCCATGGTTTGCAGCGCTGGCGTTAACGTCTGACGCTCAGAATCGCGGAACCGCCCCCTCACCCGCCGCGCTTCGCGCGGACGACCTCTCCCCGCACGCGGGGAGAGGTGCAAATTACTGCCCTTTGAACAGCTCGTTGAACTTGTGCTGCCACTTGGACTCTTCCTTTGGCGAGATCAGCACGGTGAGCACCTTCTTGGTGTTCATCTGCTTGACGATGCCGGGTGGATTGGATTCGACATCGGGGCGCGTCGGGATGCGGCCGAATTTGGTCAGGAACGTTTCGCATTCCTTGCTCAGCATGAAGTTGGCGGCAAGCAAAGCCGTGTTGGGATGCGGCGCCCTCGCGCTGACGCCGACCTGGCCGAAGAACAATGTCACCGGATCGAGCACGAAATAGTCGATCGGGCCGCCCGCCAGTTTCACGTTGAGCGCCAGGTTGGTGTATTGGTTGAGCCCGACCCAGTACTCGCCGGAGCCGACCGAGCGTGCCGCGGCCAGATGGCCGTTGGTCACGATCGGCTTCACTGTGGCGACAATGTCCTTAACGATCTTGGTGGCTTTGTCGTCGCCGTAATATTCGAACATGGCTTTGAGCCATTCGTTGTCGGTGCCGTCGATCGCGACATGGTCGGCCCATTCCGGATGCTTGGCGAAGTCTTCGTAGCTCTTCGGCAGATCCGACGCCTTGACGTGCTGGGTATTGTAGTCCGGTGTGTTGTAGTTGGCATAGACGCCGTACCAGAGCCGGCCTGGATCGCGCGCCAGCGGCATGATGTTCTTCGCCTCCGGTGGGTCGAACGGTAGCAACAGTTGCGGCAGCATTTTGTTGATGGTCGCGGTCTGCGCGATGTCCCAGGATTTCTGGTTGCCGCGGTATTCCAGCATCATGCGGGAGATCAGGATGGAGTCCGCGCCGCGCACGTAATTGATCTTGATGCCGGTGGCCTTGGTGAACAGCGCCCACAGCGGCAGGCCTTCGCCCTCGTTGGTCGAGGAATAGATGGTCATGGTGCCGCCCTCGGCCTTGGCGGCGGCAAGCAGCGCGGGGTCGAGCCAGGCGTGGCTCTCTTGCGCGGCCGCATGCGCGGCGAGGCTTGATGCGAGCAACAGGCCGGCCAAGCCGGCTTTCGTGAGCTGACGGAACAAGGGCGCCTCCCGTGCGAATTTTTCCGGCCGATTACAACACTGCCCGGGCCGCCAGTCGAGAGCGCCACCGCGTGGCGCGGTGGCGCATGGGCCTATTTTTCGAACTCATGCCAGTTCGGCTCGTTCGGCGGCGAGGCCGGCTTGAAGCCAAATGTCTTCTCGAAGCGCTTGGCATAGTCCGGCCATACCTGTGGATTGACGATGCGCGGCACCGGCTTGCCGTCGAGCGCGTCGAGCATCTGCTCGGCGGCGATCTGGCCCATGCGGGCGCGCGACTCGCGCGTCACGCCCGCCATGTGCGGGGTCACCATGACATTGTCGTATTTCATCAGCGGGTGCTGGGCCGGCGGCGGCTCTTTCTCCCAGACGTCGAGACCGGCGCCGGCGATCTTCTTGTCGCGTAGCGCCCGCTCCAGCGCCGCCTCGTCGTGGATCGAGCCGCGCGCCGAGGTGATGAAATAGGCGGTCGGCTGCATCAGCGCGTATTCTTTCTCGCCGATCAGGCTGCGGGTCTCCGGTGTCAGCGGACAGTTGACCGAGACGAAATCCGAACGCCGCATCAAATCGTCGAGCTCGACCTTGGTGGCGCCGCGGGTGCGCACCACATCGGCGGAGAGATAAGGGTCGTAGGCCAGGACTTGCATCTTGAACAAACCGCCGGCCAATTCGGCGATGCGCCGGCCTACGTTGCCGAGGCCAACGATGCCGAGTGTCCTGCCGAAGGCCTCGCGGCCGATATAGTCGGCGCGGTTGCCGATCGTGCCGGCGCGCAGCGCGCGGTCGGTCTCGCCGACGCGCTTGACCAGGCACAGCATCATGCCGATGACGTGCTCGGCGACCGCCTCGGCGTTGCCGCCAGACTGGTTGACGACCAGGATGCCGCGCTCGGTGCACATCCGCACGTCGACGGTGTCGTAACCGGCGCCGTTGGTCGAGGCGATCAAGAGGTTCGGGGCGCGGCCGAGCAGCTCGGTGCCGACTTGATAATGGCGCACCAGCTCGTCGCGGGCCGAGCCGATCTGATAGGCGTGCGCAGCGGACAGAATCTCAAGCGCCGCATCGTCCGGGGTCTTCTGCTCCAGCAAGTCGAGCCGCACGTCGTCGCGCTTACCGAGCATCTCGGCGAAACCCTGCGGCCGGTGCGGCGCAACGTAGAAAACCCGCTTGCTGTTGACTGCCGTATTCATGGACGCTGCTTCCCCTTATTGACGCTTGGCATTCGCGCCTCGTATGGAACGATGCTAGATTGCCGTCATTGATGCAACGGGTTCCTGCGATGAACGACACCAGCCGCAAGATGAAGCTCGGCGCCTTTCTGTATCCCACCGGCCATCACCTTGGCGGGTGGCGCCACCCGGAGGGGCAGGCCGACGGCGGCATGAATCTGCGGCATTATGTCGATCTCGCGCGCAAGGCCGAGCAAGGCCGGCTCGATTTCATCTTCTTTGCCGATACGCTGGGCGCCCGTGACGCGGCGAACGTCGAGGCGTGGAGCTATTCACCGAAATACACCGGGCAGTTCGAACCGCTGACGCTGTTGTCCGCGATCGCCGTCGTGACAGATCGGCTCGGACTAGTGACCACGGCGACCACGACCTACAACGAGCCGTTCCACATTGCCCGCAAGTTCGCTTCGCTCGATCATCTCAGCGGCGGTCGCGCCGGATGGAATCTGGTCACATCGTCGAGCCCTGACGAAGCCTTCAATTTCGGTCTCGACGCCCATGTGCCGCATGCCGAACGTTATGATCGCGCCCGCGAATTCGCCGAGGTCGTGAAAGGACTCTGGGATACCTGGGAGGACGATGCCTTCCTGCGTGACAAGGAAGCGGGCCGCTATTTCGACCCGGCCAAATTCCACATGCTCAATCACAAGGGTCGCTGGTTTCGGGTGCGCGGTCCGCTGAACGTGGCGCGTCCGGTGCAAGGATATCCGATCATTGTGCAGGCCGGTTCCTCCGAAACGGGAATGGAGCTCGCAGCCGAAACCGCCGATGTGGTCTTCACGGCGCAGCGGACGCTTGAGCAGGCGCAGGCGTTCTACGCGGACCTGAAAGGCCGCATGGCCAAATACGGCCGCCAGCCGGAGCATCTCAAAATCCTGCCTGGGGTCATGCCCATCGTCGGGCGAACCGCCGAGGAAGCCGCGGAGAAGTTCGACTACTTGCAGTCGTTGATCCATCCCGCGGTCGGATTGTCGCTCCTATCCGACATGCTCGGCGGCATCGATCTGTCAGGCCATCCGCTGGACGGTCCGTTTCCGGATGACCTTCCCGATTCGAACGGCGGCAAAAGCCGGGCGGCCCTGATTACCGAGATGGCGCGGAAGGAAGGACTGACGCTGCGTCAGGTCTACCTCCGGATTGCGGGAGCGCGCGGCCATTGGACCGTCGTCGGCACGCCCGCCGAAATCGCCGATCAGTTGGAGCAACGATTCCGCGCCGGCGGCGCCGACGGCTACAACATCATGCCGGCATCGCTGCCGACAAGTTTGAATGAGTTCGTCGAATTGGTCGTGCCGGAGCTGCAGCGCCGCGGCCTGTTCCGTCTCGATTACGAGGGCCCCACGCTTCGCGACAATCTCGAATTGCCGAGACCGCCGCATCCCGCCGCAATGGCCCGCAACGGCACGACGCTGCCATTGAAAACCGCGATGGCCGATATCTAAAATTCGGCGCGCAAAAAGCTGCGACAACCGGCGACGCGGAGCGCGCGGGCAAGCAGCGTGGCCGGATCGGCCGGTGCGGGTCATGGTGCCGTATCCGCCCGTCGGCGGCGCCGACACCACGGCGCGCATTGAAAACCGCGGCCGCGCTGGCATCGCCGCGGGTCGCAGCGCGCTTCGCGGCGCTCAACATCGAGTCGCGGCCGAACACGCCGGCCGAATTCCGCGCCTATGTTGAAGGCCAGATGGCGCTTTGGAGCCGCGTGGTGCAGGAAGCCAACATCAAGTTGGGGTGACGGCGCCGAAGAGCCAGTTTCGTCATCATGCCGCGCACTCTTCCCCCGTCCCAACTACATGCGACGTGAGTGGCGAAGAGAGACCAGTTAGTGTCCGGGTAGAATCGTGTTTTAACTTTTTCTATCGAAACGCCGAATCCTATGATCGCAATCAGCGGCAAGAGATGAACTAGTGGACGTATAAATTTCTGGACGCGGAGAGTTGCGGTCGGGAGAACGAAAGCCAAACCGATAATGAAAGGAATAAAATATCTCCCCTGCATGCCAAGGACGGCAAGGTTTCCCACTGGTGCGAAAGTCAGATAGAGCGCGAAATAGATTGCACCCACTCCCAACAGCAACCCGACCATGACAGCCATGCGCTCCAGCGGCGCCAGCAGACTAGATTCCGTCATGTCGAGCGCAGCCGCCGCCAGAGTCCCAATCAGAGCGATGGGATAAAACAGAAGCGGCAGCTTCGAATTCAGAAGTCCTATCGAGCCAAATATCCCTCCTGCGGCAAAGAAAAAATTTGGGCCTTGAAAGCTGTGAATTGCGAT
>Ga0208849_1000393_pt1 | contig 41556 bp, 36 predicted proteins | sample NGESurdeep072012_10_FD_184470 | JGI IMG/M metagenome (GOLD analysis project Ga0208849, IMG submission 184470) | Arctic peat soil microbial communities from Barrow, Alaska - NGEE Surface sample 53-3 deep-072012 (SPAdes) | ecosystem: Environmental > Terrestrial > Soil > Wetlands > Peat ... | reverse complement strand
TCCGTCGGCTCCGTGTACATTCAAGAGAAGTTCGGAGGCACCGTATATGTTCGAGAGAAGCTGGCGTTCGTAGGCCGGCACTCGCAACCGCTGGTGGCCAGCATACCGGCGACGGTCGTTATCGTCGGCGGCGGTGCAGCGGGCAATGCGGCCGCCGAGATGCTCCGCCGCGAAGGCTACTCCGGCCGTATCACGATGCTGAGCGCGGATGAATCGGCGCCGTGCGACCGGCCCAACCTGTCGAAGGGCTTTCTCTCAGGCGCCACATCCGACGAGTCGAACCCGCTCCGATCGGAGGAATTTTACAAAGACCACGAAATTGATCTGTACCTGAGTGCGCACGTAACGACAATCGACCCGGGGGCCCGACAGGTTCAACTCGCGGATGGCACCCGTCACGCCTATGACGCGCTTCTGCTTGCTACCGGAGCCGAGCCAGTACATCTCGACGTCCCTGGTGGGGCTCTCCCACACGTGCATTATTTACGGACCCTGGCTGACGGCCGCGCGCTTGTCGCAAGCGCTCTGGTGACGAAACATGCGGTCGTGATCGGCGCCAGTTTCATTGGCCTGGAGGTCGCGGCGTCGCTTCGTGCCCGGGATATCGAAGTCCACGTGGTCGGGACCGAGACGATCCTGATGGAGAAAGTGCTGGGACCGGAAGTCGGGAATTTCCTGCGCAAGCTCCATGAGGACCATGGCGTGACATTCCACCTCGGCACGACAGCGACGACGATAGACAAACAAAGCGTAACGTTGAAAAGCGGAGAACGTCTTCAGGCCGATCTCGTCGTCGTCGGGATCGGCGTGCACCCGTCAATCTCCTTAGCAAAACAGGCGGGACTCGAGATCGATCGCGGCGTTGTCGTCAATGAGTACCTCGAGACCAGCATCCCGGGCATCTTCGCTGCCGGTGATATCGCGCGATGGCCGGACCGGCTGACCGGTGAGCGAATTCGCGTCGAACATTGGGTCGTCGCCGAGCGCCAGGGCCAGACAGCGGCGCACAATATCCTCGGCCGGCGTGAACCCTTCGATTACGTCCCATTCTTCTGGACCGAACAATACGACTTCGGCCTCGCCTATGTCGGACACGCCGAACACTGGGACAAAGCCGAGATCGAGGGGTCGCTCGAACGTCGAGACTGCACCGTAACGTATCGGCTCGGAGGCCAGAAGCTCGCGGTCGCCGTGGTCCATCGGGATCTTGAAGGACTTCATGCGGAGGTCGAGTTCGAGCGGGTCATATCGAAGAATAGCTCAAGCGGCCGGACGGTCAAAAGCGCGGTGTCCCCGGCGCAGCAAGCTCAAACCGCGATTGGAGGTTCGTAATGACGAAACGGTTCAAAGTCGGCGATCACGTGACCTGGAACTCGGAGGCCGGCCATGTCAGCGGCAAGATCATCAAAGTGCATACCAAAGACGCCGACTACAAGGGGCATACTCATCACGCGAGCGAGGATGATCCGCAATATGAAATCAAGAGCAGCAAGACCGATCACATCGCGATGCATAAAGGTCAGGCGCTGACGAAAACGAGCGCTTAAAGAGCCTCTGGAACAAGTCCGATGGCCAACTCAATCTCTATTTCGGTGTATGCGAACACGGCATGGCGATCCTGAATGGTTTGGCACTAGGAAAATGATAGTACGACTACCTCGAAGGAGAGATGAGATGACTACCAAAAAAAAGACGTTCAAGAAAATCCCCGTTGGTACCAAAGTGTCATGGCATTATCGGAGCGCCATCGGCCATGGCACGGTCACTGGTGTGTCCGAGATGGGCACCAACGCAGATAACACAATGTACAGCGTGCGCGAGACTGACCACCATCCGGGCGAACCAGCTATCGTGCATCACTCAGGGAAGGCACTCAGTCGCGCATGAGTTGCCCTCTTACGCTCGCGGCGAGCGGTTCCTGTCGCCCAGGCTTAAACAGTCGCGCGGAAAAGCCGCGCGTCACTTGACTCGCGCGTTGAGCGTCCGCTCCTGGCCGCTCACGACGAACACCATAACGACGCGGTTGCGTTGCGAGATTTTCTTTTGGAGCGAGACACGAAGCGGAAGGTCGAGGCGACTCATCGATGAGTGTCTCGAGGAGAACGAAGCTTATGACGGACTCGGTGAAGATCGAACCGCCGCGCCACGATCCCATCGCGTCAACCCTGAGCGCGGCGGACGACCGTATCGTCATGAGCGAGTGGCTGCCGCCGCAGGAGGGGATCGTTCCCCGCATCCGCATCGGACGGCGCTGGGTCAGCATCTTGTGGGCGCTCCCGATCGGGGCCGCGGCGCTCGTCCTCGTGATTGCCCTCGCGCAGAGCTTGCGAGAGCTTCCTGGCATTCAGGCCTTCATCAAGGATTACCCGGGCATCGCGCAATCGGCGCCCTCGGTCGATTCCGGCTTTCCGTGGTGGCTGCAACTGCAGCATTTCCTGAACATGCTCTTCATGATGTTCATCATCCGCGCCGGGATTCAGATCCTGGCCGATCACCCGCGGCTTTATTGGACCCGGGACTGCACGCCCGGCACGGAATGGTTCCGTTTCCAGCATCCGGTCCCTGAGGGCCGGATTTGGACCTCGAAGGACGATTCGGTGACCGTGCCGGGTTGGCTCGGAATCCCCGGCGTTCGTCACTCGATTGGGCTTGCCCGCTGGTGGCATTTCTCGGTCGTGATGCTGTGGACGATCAACGGCATCACGTTTTACGTGCTGATCTTCGCCACTGGTCAGTGGCTTCGTTTGGTCCCCGTGACGTGGGGCGTATTCCCCGCCGCGCTCTCGACCGCTCTCCAATATGCGTCGCTGAACTTTCCGGTGGACGAAAGCTGGACCCGCTACAACGGCCTGCAACAGCTCAGTTATTTCATCACCGTGTTCGTCGCCGCTCCGGTTTCGATTCTGACCGGCCTCATGCAAAGCCCGGCGATCTCAAACAGGCTGGGCTTGCTCGGGACCGTGCTGAACCGGCAGGCGGCCCGCTCCATCCACTTCATCTCATTCTGCTGGTTCGTGCTGTTCATCCTGGCGCACGGAATCATGGTGTTTGTTACCGGTCTTAAGCAGAACACGAACCACATGTTCGTTGGGGTAGAGAGCCTTTCGTGGGCCGGTTTTCCGCTTTTTGTCTTGGCCATGGTGCTCGTGGGGCTGGCCTGGTGGATCGCTTCGCCTTTCACGATCCGCCACGCCCGCCTGGTGCAGCGGACCGGAGAGTTCATGGTCGGCTGGATCAAGGGGTTGGCGGAGTGGTGGGACCCGAACGCCCAACTGACGGAAAAGGATATCTCGCCGCATTTCTGGCCGAACGGAACCATGCCGAACTCTGCCGAATTCGAGGCGTTGGTGGCGGATGAGTTTGCTCAGTATCGCCTACGCGTCAGTGGACTGGTGGAGATGCCGCGCGATTTTTCATTCGCCGATCTCAAGGCCTTGCCGAAGCAAGAGCAAATCACCACCCATTTCTGCATCCAGGGATGGTCAGGGGTCGCCAAGTGGGGCGGCGTTCCGATGCGCGATATCCTCGATATCGTGAAGCCAACGCCGGACGCGCGTTACGCTGTGTTTTACTCATTTTCCGAGGGTTCCGCGGGTGGCGGCTATTACGACGTTCACGAGCTTCACAATATGCGGCACCGATTGACCATTCTCGCCTACGAGATGAACGGGGCGCCTGTCAGCGTTCTTCATGGCGCGCCGCTGCGTCTCCGGTGCGAGAACGAATTAGGCTTCAAGATGGTCAAGTGGATCGCGGCGATCGAGTTCGTGCGCGACTTTGCCGACCTTGGCGCCGGCCAGGGTGGCTATAACGAGGATCACGAGTTCTATGGATATCGTATGCCGATTTGAGGCGCGGAAGCGTGGAGCGCGACACTCGCCACGCCTATCGAAGAGCTCACTCGTAGTGCATCGCGTTCATAATCTCTAACGATCAAGGAGGGTCTCCAATGCGTACGCCAGCGAGTATCTTCAAGCATCCCATTCATCCCATGCTGATTGTCTTCCCCATCGGTCTTTGGATTTTTTCGCTCGCCTGTGACTTGATTCGTCTGGCTGGCGCCTCTGGTGACGCATGGTCGACCGTCGCGTTTTTCAGCATGATCGGTGGTCTTATCGGCGCTCTCTGCGCGGCGGTACCAGGATTTATCGATTTGCTTTTCTACAAGGGCGGTGCCCCGCCGCTCAAAAAAGTTGCTCTGACCCATATGGCGATCAATCTCACCGCCGTCGTGCTGTACGCGATAAATATCTGGCTGCGCGCCAGCGGTCCCACAAATTTGGGCACGAGCCTGAGCGCTCCCGTGGCCCTTTCGATTATCGGCGTAGCACTCCTCTTCGTGTCAGGCTGGCTCGGCGGTCAAATGGTGCATGTCTACGGTGTCGGCGTCGAAGGGCGCGAATAATGCCGTAGGAACTGGGTGCAAATGCGTCCCGCGCGAGCGCGACGTGCGCCAGTGCAGTCTTTACGCGAAAGAAGTTTGCCGTCGGAACGAAGATCAAAACGGAGAAATCGAATGCCCGAAGCGTCTTCTACAATGCCTCTCGATCCTGCATTGGACAATGAGTGCGTCAACACACTGCGCTTCCTCTCCGTGGACGCCGTGCAAAAGGCCGATAGCGGCCACCCAGGGCTGCCGATGGGCGCGGCGGCGATGGCGTATGTGCTGTGGACTCGATTCCTCAAATACAATCCGGCCAATCCTGGATGGTTTGACCGCGACCGTTTCGTGCTGTCGCCCGGCCACGGTTCGATGCTGCTGTACAGTTTGCTTCATCTCACCGGCTATGATCTTCCTCTCGAACAAATCAAACAGTTTCGCGAATGGGGCAGCATGACGCCGGGCCATCCCGAGCGTGGTGTGACGCCGGGCGTCGAGACGACCACGGGGCCTTTGGGCCAAGGCTTCGGCAATGGCGTGGGTATGGCGATGGCCGAAGCGCACCTGGCAGCGTGTTACAACCGGCCCGGTGCCGAGATAGTCAATCATTTCACCTATGGGGTCGTCAGCGATGGCGATCTGATGGAGGGTGTATCCTCGGAGGCCGCGTCCCTTGCCGGCCATCTGAAGCTCGGCAAGCTGATCTACCTCTATGACGATAACCGTGTCACGCTATCGGCTGGGACCGACATCACATTTACCGAGGATCGTGCGCGCCGCTTTGAGGCCTATGGCTGGCACGTCCAGTCGGTCGCGGACGGCAACGATCTGACGGCAATCGACGCGGCGCTGCGCATGGCGCGCGCGGAAACGCAGCGTCCCTCCCTTATTCTAGCGCGGACCCATATCGGCTACGGCGCGCCCGACAAGCAAGACAGTTTTGAATCGCATGGATCACCCTTAGGCGTCGATGAAGTGCGTCTAGCGAAGCAGAATCTTGGCTGGCCGACCGAGCCGCTATTTTACATCCCCGATAGGGCAGGCGAACACTTTCGCAAGGCAATCGAGCGCGGAAAATCGGTCGAGACGGAGTGGAGCAACAGATTCTCAGCGTATAACCGCGCGTTTCCGGATCTGGCAAAAGGTTTTCGACAGGTCATGGACGGTGAATTGCCGACTGGCTGGGATAGGGATATCCCCGTTTTCCCCGCGGATGAAAAAGGCATAGCCACTCGCGTTGCCGGGGGGAAGGTGATGAATGCCGTCGCGCCTCGATTGCCGGCACTGATCGGCGGTTCGGCAGATTTGAATCCATCGACCCATACCGCGCTTTCGGGGCTGGGAGATTTTGAGCCCGCCGGAGTGACGGTAGCCGACAAGCAAGGCGCGGTGGAAGGTGTCTGGAGCTACGCCGGCCGCAATCTCTATTTCGGTGTACGCGAGCACGGCATGGGGGCGATCCTGAATGGTTTGGCGGCGCACGGCGGCGCCGTGCCATTCGGCGCGACATTCTTGATTTTCTCGGACTACATGCGGCCGCCGATCCGCCTCGCCGCAATGATGAAGCTCCACGTGATCTATGTTTTTACTCACGACAGCATCGCCTTGGGGCAGGACGGATCGACCCATCAGCCGGTGGAGCAACTCGCCGGCCTGCGCGCGGTGCCGGGCCTCAGTGTCATCCGTCCGGGTGATGCCAACGAGACGGCCGTCGCTTGGCGGGTCGCGCTGGAAGCGGGGGATCATCCCGTCGCGTTGGTTCTGACGCGTCAGAATGTGCCGACGCTCGATCGCACCCAATGTGCCGCAGCAGACGGCTTGCGCCAAGGCGCATACGTCTTGACGGATGCCCCGAACGGCAAGCCGGATGTCATTCTGATTGCAACCGGCTCTGAGGTAGGGCTGATCATGGCCGCTCGACAGAAATTGCAAGAGCGAAACGTCATGACACGCGTTGTCTCCATGCCGAGCTGGAACCTGTTCGATGCGCAGCCGCGGAGTTATCGTGACCAGGTATTGTTACCTTCAGTCCACGCGCGGCTCGCCGTTGAGGCGGCTGCATCGCAGGGCTGGCATCGCTACGTCGGCGACCGCGGCGACGTGCTGAGTGTAGACCGGTTCGGCGCGTCGGCTCCAGGCGATGTCGTGATGCGTGAATACGGCTTTACGGTCGAGAACGTATGTAAAAGAGCTCTGGCCCTGTTAGGATAGAAACGCATTCGGATGTGTTTTGATCAGACGGAGATCGATACCTCGCAAGTTGTTACGTTAGTGTCAGCGTCTTGAAGCGCCCATCACCCGGACTCGCCGAGACCCGTCGGCGAGAGGAAGCACAACGGCTCGAAGTATGCGCGCGCATATTGCGGGACGCCAAATCGAAGGACCGCGCAAGAACCCTGAGAGCATCATCTTCCGCGGCGCGTCAGCAAGATAGACCGAAAACGCGGGCGGTGACATTCCAGCGCGCCACAGAGAAAGTTACGGGATTTCTCGCCTTGCCTCGCGACGCGAGGCGCCATCGAGCGATAATTATCATTCATGAATGGTGGGGTCTGAACGAATGGGTGAAGGAACAAGCTGAGAAGCTGGCGGCGAATGGGTATGTCGCGCTTGCGGTGGATCTCTACCAAGGCAAAGTCACGGCCGATCCTTCTGAAGCTCGCAAGCTCAAGCGCGGTCTTCAGCAAGACCGCGCGATTGGCGATCTGAAAGCGGCATTTGACTATCTCGCCGGCCGCCCTGATGTGGACCCAAAGCACATTGGCTCTCTCGGGTGGTCCATGGGCGGCGGCTTGGCGGTTCAACTCGCGATTCATGAGCCACGGCTTGCCGCGTGTGTCGTGAATTACGGGCCGCTGCCGACAAATATCGAGGACATTCAGAAAATCAACGCTCCTGTGCTAGGCATCTTTGGTTCTCTCGATCGCGGGATATCTCCCGACAAGGTTCGCGCGTTCGAAACGTGTATGAACGCGACTGGGAAGCGAGTCGATATTGAAATCTACGATGGCGCCAGCCATGCGTTCGAAAATCCCACCAACAAAAGGGGTTATCGGCCAGCGGCCGCCGCCGACGCATGGTTTCATACGCTCGAGTTTTTCAAGCAAGCGAAACAATCAAGATTCGGTGTTCCATAGGCTTCTTGTTCCTGCGAATGACAATATCTATGAGACCTGACGAAATCACAGATAGGGCAAGATGTGTGACACGGATGCGCGTGCGATATTCATTCACGCGAAGAGCTTCTGAATGTCGTTGAAACGCATATTGCGCGACGTTCGTGCTTGTCGGATCTGTGAGGCAGAACTGCCGCTCGGTTCCCGACCCGTTGTGCAGTTGGCGAGTACTGCCCGGCTGTTGATTATTGGTCAGGCGCCAGGGAGCAAGGTCCACCGGAGCGGAATACCTTGGAATGATGCAAGCGGCGATCGCCTACGTGACTAGCTGGGGATGGATCGTTCGACCTTCTTCGATGACGCCAAGGTGGCGATCCTTCCCATGGGATTTTGTTATCCGGGGGCCGGAGAGAACGGAGGTGACAATCCGCCCCGTCCTGAGTGCGCGCCGCGCTGGCACGAACGATTGCTCAAGCATCTTCCGGACCTGCAGCTGACGCTTTTGGTCGGTCAATATGCGCAGCGATATTATTTAGATGCGGGGCGGAAGGCCTCCATGACGGAGATCGTCAAGACATTTTCAGAACATGGCCCAGAATTCTTCCCGTTGCCGCATCCGAGTTGGCGTAGCGCAATTTGGATGCAAAGAAACCCGTGGTTCGAAGAAGCGGTAATTCCTGAACTGAGGAACGCTGTGCGAAAGTTGGTCTAGTTCCAGTTCTGGTTTTTGGTAGCGCGCTACAGCCATCGCGCGATGGTCGTGGCGTAGCTCTTCTGGGCGACGGCGACCGGATCATCCTTCAGGGTCTCGAATCGCGTAGCGTCGCCGTCGCGCCAGACCCGCCGGCTTGAACGGCTGGCGCTGCCGTTCCGCCGGATCGCACGGCCAGTCGCTGAACGCGCATTTTGCCACGATAGCGTTTGATACGTGAGGTTCGTCAGCCTCGGAAACTACGCAGGAACATGGGCTGATTGAGGCTAAGGGAAGGCGGCTGCGGCACGGGCTCCGTAGTTTCCGAGGCTACCGGCATAAATCGGTCGCCGTCTATCGTGAGGCCATGACTCGTCGCGGCTGCGACAGTTTGTCGGGCGTGCGCTCGATGACGCTTCGAGCTGTCCTGCAAACGCGAAACGCTCCCGACGCGACGAAACGGCATGTCTGGTCAAGGAGAATGCGTCGTGAACAAGCTGAAGCAGCTCGAAACGTGCGGCCAGTCGCCATGGCTTGACTATCTGAAGCGCAGTCTGATCGAGAAGGGTGAGTTGCGCACGCTCATCGAACGCGATGGGTTGAAGGGCGTCACCTCGAATCCTTCGATCTTCGAGAAGGCGATCGGCGAGACCGACGAGTATGCGGGAGCCCTGAAACAGTTCCAAGCGCAGGTCGAACACGGGATTTCCGAGATCTACGAGCATCTGGCGATCGCCGACATCCGTGCCGCAGCCGACGTCCTGCATCCCGTCTATGAACAGACGCAGGGTCGGGACGGCTACATTAGCCTGGAATGTTCGCCTTATTTGGCCAACGATACCGAGGCGACCATCGGCGAGGCATTACGGCTTTGGGCGGCGGTGGACCGCCCCAACCTGATGGTGAAGGTACCTGCGACGCCAGCCGGCATCCCCGCAATCCGCCAGCTGATTGGTCGCGGGCTAAATATCAACATCACCTTGCTCTTCGCCGTGAGTGTCTACGAGCAAGTGGTTGAAGCATACCTTGCGGGGCTCGAAGACCTGAATCGGTCTGGAGGCGATCTGTCGAAGATCGGCAGTGTCGCCAGCATCTTTGTCAGCCGCATCGATGTCGCGACCGACAAGCGACTGGACAAGCTTGGCGACAAAAAGCTGTCAGATCGGTTGTGCGGGAAAGCGGGCATCGCCAACGCGAAAATCGCATACGATCGCTACAAAGCGCTGTTCTCCGGCCCACGCTGGCAGCGCCTTGCCGACGCGGGCGCGCGGACGCAACGCCTGCTCTGGGCATCCACCAGCACCAAAAGTCCTGCTTACAAGGACACGATGTATGTCGAGGCGCTGATCGGCCGTGACACCGTGGACACCATCCCGCCCAAGACGATGGACGCGTTCTGCGACCATGGGGAGGCGAAGCCCGATGCCATAGAGGAGGGTTTGGAGAGCGCTCGTTTAGTGCTCGCCGAGTTGGAGGAGAACGGCGTCTCGCTGAAAGAGATTACCGATGAGCTGGTCAAGGATGGTGTCCAGCAGTTCGCGGACGCGTTCGACAAGCTGTTCGGCACCATCGCGAAACGCCGCCGCACGCTGATCGAGGGCGAGCGCACCTGCCTGGAGATCGCGCCGGGCTCACCGGAGATGACGATCGCCATCGACGCGGAGATGGAAGTCTGGCGCAAGGATGGGCGCATTCGGCGGCTATGGGCGGGAGACAAGTCACTATGGACGGGCAGCGACGAAGACAAGTGGGCCGGTTGGCTGCACATTGCCGAGCAGGAATTGGCCGATTTGGACCGACTGCGCAGCTTCGCCGAGCATGTGAAGAAGGTCGAATTCACGGACGTGGTTCTCCTGGGGATGGGCGGCTCGAGCCTGGGTCCGGAGGTGCTGGGTGAGACCTTCGGGCGGCAGTCCGGATGGCCGCGCTTTCACATGCTCGACAGTACCGACCCAGCCCAGATCACGGCGATCGAGCGGTCGATCGACGTTGCCAGGACGCTATTCATTGTCTCCTCAAAATCCGGCAGTACGCTGGAGCCCAACATATTCCTCGATTATTTCCTCGACCGCGTCGGCGCGGTGAGAGGAAAAGAAAAAGCCGGCGAGCACTTCGTCGCGGTGACCGATCCCGGTTCCCCGTTGGAACGGCGAGCCCGCCAGCTCCACTTTGCGTGTGTCTTTCATGGCACGCCATCGATCGGCGGGCGCTACTCCGTGTTGTCGAAGTTCGGACTGGTGCCAGCCGCGGCCATGGGTCTTGATGTCACGCGTCTGCTTGAGACGACGCGGACGATGCAACGGTCCTGCGGCGCCGATGTCCCGCCCTCGGAAAATCCAGGTGTGCAACTCGGCGTCGCCATGGGAATCGCGGCAACCCACTTCGGACGCGACAAGGTGACGATCGTCGCCTCGCCAGGGATCGCCGATTTCGGCGCATGGCTGGAGCAGCTTTTGGCGGAAAGCACAGGCAAGCAGGGACGCGGACTGATCCCGCTGGCCGGCGAGCCGCTCACCGTGCCCGAGCGTTACGGCAGCGACCGGTTCTTCGCCTATCTGGAGCTGGACGGGCAGATCGATCCGTCGCAGCAACAGGCGGTAGAGGCGCTGGAGCGGGCCGGCCACCCGGTCGTGCGGATTCGCGTGAGGGATGTCTGGCACCTCGGCCAGGAATTCTTCCGCTGGGAGATCGCCGTCGCCGTCGCAGGGTCTATCATCGGCATCGACCCGTTCAACCAACCTGATGTCGAAGCGAGCAAGAACAAGACGCGCGCGCTGACCGATGCTTATGAGAAATCGCATCGTCTGCCTGAAGACGCGCCGGTGTTTCGCGAGAACGGCGTGGCTCTGTATGCCGATCCGCGCAATGCGGCCGATCTCGGGCGGCACAACACGTTAGTTGGTTATCTGAAGAGCCATTTTGGCCGCGTGCATGCCAGCGGGAAAGGCGGCGATTACGTGGCGCTGCTCGCGTATATCGAACGCAATGCGGCGCACACGCGAGCCCTGACCGCGATGCGCACCCGCATCCGCGACAAGACCCGTGCCGCGACCTGTCTCGGCTTCGGACCGCGCTTCCAACATTCAACGGGGCAAGCCTACAAAGGCGGTCCGAATTCCGGCGTGTTCCTGCAGGTCACGTGCGACGACCCGGCAGACATCGACGTCCCCGGCCATTCCTACAGCTTTGGGGTGGTCAAAGCCGCGCAAGCCAGCGGTGACCTCGCGGTGCTGGTGGAACGCGATCGACGCGCGTTGCGCGTTCACCTTAAGAATGTTGATGCAGGTCTTGAAGAGCTGTCGCACGCAATCGACGCGGCGCTCGAATAGCGCCTTGTCATAAGGAGTAACGCAAAATGCAGATTGGCATCATTGGATTAGGCCGTATGGGTGGCAATATCTGTCGCCGCCTGATGAAGGCGGGGCACCATTGTGTGGTGTTCGACACCGACGCCAAGCCGCGCGCGGAGCTGGCGAAAGAGGGGGCTACAGCCGCCGGATCGCTCGCCGAGATGATGAAGACGCTCGCGGACAAGCCGCGCGCCGTCTGGGTCATGCTGCCCGCTGGCGAGATTACCGAAGAGACGGTCGAAAATCTCGGCGGCCTGCTTGAAGCGAATGACATCATCATCGATGGTGGCAATTCCTTCTACAAGGATGACATCCGCCGCGCCAAGAAGCTGTCGGAGAAGCACATTCGCTACGTCGATTGCGGCACGTCCGGCGGCGTCTGGGGTATCGAGCGCGGCTACTGCATGATGATCGGCGGCCCGAACGAGGCAGTGGATCATCTCGACCCGATCTTCGCGGCTCTCGCCCCCGGCCTGGGCGATATTCCGCGCACGCCGGGCCGCGAGAAAGCCCCATCCCGCGCCGAGCGCGGCTACATTCACGTCGGGCCATGCGGCGCCGGGCACTTCGTCAAGATGGTGCATAACGGCATCGAGTACGGGTTGATGCAGGCTTACGCTGAAGGCTTCGACATCCTGCGCAACAAGGACTCGAAAGATCTGCCAGAGGACGAGCGCTTCGTTCTGAACATGCCGGATATCGCCGAAGTCTGGCGGCGCGGCAGTGTAATCTCATCCTGGCTGCTGGATCTCGGCGCCGCCGCGCTGATCAAAGATCCGCAGTTGAAGGAGTTCTCTGGCTACGTCCAGGATTCCGGCGAGGGTCGCTGGAGCGTCGAGGCGGCGATCGAAGAGGCGGTCCCGGCCGACGTGCTCTCCGCCGCGCTCTACGCTCGCTTCCGCTCGCGGCAGCAGCACAATTTCGGAGAAAAGATACTCTCGGCCATGCGGTTCGGCTTCGGCGGCCACGTCGAGGGGAGCGAGTCCATTGATCCTGAACCGAAGCCGAATGCATCGCAGGGGCATACGGCGACACAGAACGCCGCGGAGTAGCGCCGTGCCGGACAGTCACCCGCTCGAGACAGCTCCGAGCCCGCATGCAGTGGAGTCGCCGCCGCGGCAGGTCCCTCCGGCCGATCCCTGCGCCATGGTGGTCTTCGGGGCCGGTGGCGACATGGCCAAGCGCCTCCTGATCCCGGCTCTCTACAACCTCTCGCGCACCAAGGTTCTGCCGGAAAAGTTTGCGTTGATCGGCGTGGATCTGGCCGAAGGATCCGCGGAAAGCTGGCGCGACCATCTCTACGACATGCTGAAAACCTTCGTGGGGAATGTGAGCGCAGAGTTCGACATCGATCGGATCGACGAGGCGGCGTGGAAGCGGCTCGCGGAGAAAATGTCGTACATCCAGGGCGATCTGACCAAGCCTGCGCTCTACGAGAAGATTCGTGGCGCATTGGGTGACGCAGAAAAGACCCACGGCACACAGGGCAACGCCATCTTCTACCTCGCAGTCGCGGACCGCTTCTTTGGCACTGCGGTCGAACAGCTGGGCAAAGCGAAGCTCACCGATCAAGGCGAGGACAAGAATGGGAAACCCCAGTTCTGGCGCCGCGTCGTGATCGAGAAGCCGTTCGGCCACAGCGTGGCCTCGGCACGCGAACTGAACGCTCGCATTCTGCGCACGCTGGACGAGGACCAGATCTTTCGGATCGATCACTTTCTGGGAAAGAGCACGGTCCAAAGCATTATGGCGTTCCGCTTCGCCAACGGACTGTTCGAGCCGATCTGGAATCGCGACCGGATCGATCACGTGCAGATCACCGTGACGGAGACGGTGGGAGTGGAGGAGCGCGGCAAGTTCTACGAACAAACCGGTGCACTCCGCGACATGGTGCCCAACCACGTGTTCACGCTCCTTTCGATGGTGGCCATGGAACCGCCCACGGGATTTGACGCCGCTTCGATCCGCAGCAAGAAGGCCGAACTGTTCGCCGCGATGCCGCCCGTCAAGCCGGTGAAGGCGGTACGAGGCCAGTATGGAACCGGCACGGTCCTCGGCAAGAAGGTGAAGGCATACCGGGAGGAGGCGAACGTTGCGGCGGATTCGAACGTCGAGACCTATGTCGCCATGCAACTCGCGATCGACAACTGGCGTTGGGCCGGCGTGCCCTTCTACTTCCGTACAGGCAAGCACATGTCGCAGCGTCTGACGGAGATCGCGATCCGCTTCAAGCAGGCGCCCTACATGGCGTTCCAGAATACCGTCGTCGATACCCTGCGACCCAATTGGCTGGTCTTGAATATCGCGCCGGATGAGGGCATTTCCCTTCAGTTCGAGGTCAGACGTCGAGGGCCGGTGGTCGACCTAGCCGCCGTGAAAATGGATTTTCACTACGACGACTGGTTTCCGAAGGAGCCGAATGTCGGATACGAGACGCTGATCTATGACGTCATGGTCGGCGACCCGACACTGTTCATGCGTGCCGACATGGTGGAGCAGTCCTGGCGCATCGTGCAGCCGGTGCTCGACGCCTGGGCGGCGAAGAAGGCTGATTTTCCTGACTACGACTCCGGCAGCGACGGTCCCAAGGCGGCCGACGAATTGCTGGCACGCGACGGGGAACGGGCCTGGCGTTCCGTGATCCCTGCCCAGGAGAAAAAGCAATGACGGCTCAGCATGACATTCGTCTGTTTCTGGCCGATGTGGATGGTGCGCTGGTCACCAAGGACAAGGTGCTGACCGAGGCGGCGAAGGCGGCTGTGCGCGAGCTGGATCACGCCGGCATCGCATTCGCCATCACCAGCGGGCGACCGCCCCGAGGCATGAGCATGCTGATCGAACCGCTCGCGCTGCGCACCGCCGTAGCAGGCTTCAACGGCGGCGTGTTGGTCAATCCCGATCTGTCTGTGATCGAGAGCCACACACTCGATCCCGCCGCGGCCAAGCAGGCCGTGAAGCTCATTCTCGACAAAGGGTTGGACGCCTGGGTCTACACGGAGACGGAGTGGCTGATCCGCGACAAGGATGCGCCGCATGTGGCGCGCGAGACCTGGACGGTGAAATTTGACGCCAAAGTCGTGGCGTCGTTCACCGATGCACACTTGGCGCACGCGGTGAAGATCGTCGGCATTTCCGACGATCTTGACCTGGTCGCCGCCTGCGAAAAGGCGGCGCAGCAGACGTTGGGTGAGAAGGCGAGCGCGGCGCGCTCGCAGCCCTATTATCTCGACGTGACCCATCTACTCGCCAATAAGGGAACAGTCGTCGAAACGCTGTCCAAGCTTCTGAACATTCCGCCCGCGCAAATCGCCACCATGGGGGACATGCCGAATGACGTCCTCATGTTCCGCAAGAGCGGCTTTTCAATCGCAATGGGCAACGCCAGCGACGAGGTAAAGGCGCAGGCGAGCGCGGTGACGGACAGCAACGAGAACGAGGGCTTCGCTAACGCAGTGCGGAAGTTCGTTCTGCGGTCGACCGCGGCATGACCATGGTGGCGCGGACCCGGCTGACCGGCATGCCCACTGGCGTCATTGGGAAGGAGCACATGATGCGACGTGATAGCCAGCCTCAGCGCGTGTGGCCCCCTGCGCTCGCACACACCATCACCGAGCCGGTGGTCGCCGTTGTGATGGGCGTCTCCGGATCCGGCAAAACCACGGTGTCGGCCCTGCTCGCGGCCGCGCTCGGCTGCCAATTCCAGGAGGGAGATGATATGCACTCGGATGAGAACGTGGAGAAGATGCAGAGCGGTGCGCCGCTCACGGATGCGGATCGGCTGCCCTGGCTTCGTAAGATCGCGAAGGAAATCGATAACTGGCGCGGGCGGGGCGAATCGGGCGTGCTCGCCTGCTCGGCGCTGAAGCGATCTTACAGAGACATCATCATCGACGGCCGCCCGGACGTGTCGCTGGTTTACCTCAAAGGATCATACGGCCTCATCCGCCGGCGCATGGCCGCGCGCCACGAGCACTTCATGCCGTTGGCCCTGTTCGATAGCCAGTTTGCGACACTGCAAGAACCCACGTCTGATGAGCATCCGATCGTCGTCGATGTCGGCAGCCGACCGGCCGAAATCGCCACCGAGATTGTGCAGCAGCTCGAGCAGCGACACGGCAGCGATAACCGCATTGAATCTCGATCGCCAACTGCGGAGCGCGAGGAAGCCTCCACAGGAGAGCGACAATGACACCGCAGGTCAAAGAGATTCTGAGCTGGTATGGCGCGGATAGTGCCGGGACACTGACCAATCTGGCCCGGCTTTTGAACCACGGTCGGTTGGCGGGAACGGGCAAGCTGGTCATCTTGCCGGTCGATCAGGGCTTCGAGCATGGGCCGGCGCGTTCGTTTGGACCCAATCCGCCGGCTTACAATCCGCATTATCATTTCGGACTCGCGATCGAGGCGGGCTGCAATGCGTATGCCGCTCCCCTGGGTTTCCTGGAAGCTGGCGCGCGCGATTTCGCCGGAGAGATTCCGCTCATTCTCAAGACCAACGATAATGACGTGCTGCGGGAGGAGAAGGATCCGAACCAGGCATTAACCGCCAGCGTGCAGGACGCGCTTCGCTTAGGTTGCTGCGCGGTCGGTTTCACGATCTACCCGGGATCGGCACATCAGCTTGAAATGTACGGACAGCTCCGCGCTTACGCCGAGGAGGCAAAGCGCAACGGGCTTGTGGTCGTCATCTGGTCCTATCCGCGCGGATCGGGTCTGAGCAAGGAAGGTGAATCGGGGATCGATGTTGTCGGCTATGCCGTCCAGATCGCGGCTCAGCTCGGCGCGCACATCATCAAGGTGAAGCTGCCCACGGCGTATATCGAGCAGGACGCTGCCCGCCAAGTGTTCGAGGACCAGCACATTCCCATTGCGACTGCGGCGGAGCGCGTCCGTCACATCGTTGATTGCGCGTTTGCCGGCCGCCGCATCGTCATCTTCTCCGGCGGCGCCGCGGTTTTCGACGACGACAAGCTGCTTGATGAGATCCACGCAATCCATACGGGTGGGGGCTTCGGTTCGATCATTGGCCGCAACTCATTCCAGCGTCCGAAAAAAGACGCGCTCCGGATGCTTAGCGCGGTTATGGACATTTATGCAGCGGCGCCAGACCGGGATGGAACGCATTGAGCGCCGGGGCCGCCATGCCGAATGCCACGCTGCGCATGCCCATCATTGTCGCGTCGTCGATCTTGTCGGCGGATTTCGGACGCCTTGCCGAGGAGGTTCGCGCCGTCGATGCGGCGGGAGCAGACTGGATCCACATCGACGTCACGGACGGTCGCTTCGTGCCGAACATCACGATCAGGTTCCCTTCATCGAGGTCGACGGCGGGCAAAATTGTGAAAGCGCCGGAGAGGCGATCGGTGCGGGCGCGAATGCCATCGTTGCCGGGTCCGCGATCTTCGGGTCGTCTGATTATGCCGCGCCGATCGCCACCATCCGGCAGCGCTCGCGACCATCGGCCAGAAAGGCACGTTCATGACTAACCCGTCCGTGGCCAGATTGGAAATCCTCTCCGATGCCGAATCCTTGGCGCGTCGGGTCGCGGATTGGATGCTCGAAGTGGCGACGACGAAAGACGGTACTTTTTCCGTCAGCTTGTCCGGCGGTTCGACCCCGCGACGACTTTATCAACTCCTGGCTGGATCGCCCTATCGCAACAATTTTCCCTGGTCTCGCACGCATTGGTTTTGGGGCGATGAACGCTTCGTGTCGCACGATGACAGGCTCAGCAATTATCGCATGGTACGCGAGGCGCTGCTGTCGCGTGCGCCGATCTCCGCCACCAATATCCATCCGATTCCAACCGAGGGGGTCACCCCCGACGAGGCGGCGTCCGCTTATGAGCGCGAGCTCAAATCCTTCTACGGCGCGGAGCGCCTGGACCCGGCCCGGCCGCTGTTCGATGTGACTCTTCTGGGGCTCGGGCCGGATGGCCATACAGCCTCACTGTTCCCTAACACCGCGGTGCTCGCCGAGCGCGACCGTTGGGTGGCCGCTGTCGTCGGCGCCAAATCCGAAGCGCGCATCACGCTGACCTATCCCACACTGGAGAGCAGCCGGAACGCAGCCTTCTTGGTGGCTGGGGAAGAAAAGCGCGCGGCGCTCGCGCGTCTTCGCGGTCGCGATGACAGTCTGCCGGCTGTGCGTCTTCATCCGACGGGCGCGCTGTGGATCTTTGGCGACGCCGCAGCAGTGGGAGCTGTTTCATGACGTTGCTGCGGTCACGCGAACAGGGCCGCGAAAAGCGTGCGGCGGCCGCGCGAGCTGTCGCCGAAGTCGAGGATGATATGGTTCTTGGACTTGGCAGCGGACCGACCGCCGCATTCGCGGTCGAAGCGTTGGGGGTGCGCATCGCGAAGGGCTTGCGTGTGGCCGCAATACCAAGCTCAGAAACGACGGTCGACTTGGCGCGGCAGTTCGGCGTGCCCCTCACCAGCTTTGCCAAACATCGCCGTATCGATGTTACCATCGATGGCGCCGACCAGGTCGAGCGCGGCACGCTCAACCTGATCAAGGCGCTCGGCGGCGCGCTGCTGCGCGAAAAGATCGTGGCGAGCGCCAGCGATCGGATGATTGTCGTCGTCGACGAGACGAAGCTGGTGGATCGGTTAGGCCAAAGTACGCCGCTTCCCGTCCAGACAGTCTCTTTTGGGTGGCAAATCACGCTCGATCGCCTGTCGGCGTTCGGTTGCGAGCCGCGATTGCGCATGACCGGAGACAAACCTTTCACGACGGACGGCGGCAACTACATCATCGATTGCATCATCGCCGAGATACCAGACCCAGCCGCGCTTGAAGCCCGTCTCTCGACGATTATCGGCGTTGTCGACACCGGGCTCTTCATCGGATTGGCTTCCAAGATCGTAGTCGGTCGCGCGACTGGCGTGGAAGTGATCGAGAGATGAAGGACGTTAATGGCGATTCGACGTCAGGCTCCCATAACGGTCCACGGACCTTGGCGCTCGATGTCGGCGGCACGGGACTCAAGGCATCCGTTCTCGATCACACGGGCAAAATGCTGGTCGACCGGGTCCGTGTCGCGACGCCTTATCCCTGCCCACCGAAAGTTCTTTTGCGAACGCTCGTGGCTCTGGTCGCGCCGCTTCCCGTTTTCGATCGAATTTCCGCGAGATTTCCCGGTGTTGTGCGTGAGAGTCGAACCCTCACGGCGCCGCATTTCGGTGACCGCGCATGACGCGATTTTCCATTGGCCGCCGCCTTGTCCAAGCATCTCGGCAAGCCCGTTCGTTTGCTCAACGACGCCGAGGTCCAGGGCTTCGGAATCGTCAAGGGGCAAGGATTGGAGGTCGTGCTGACACTCGGCACCGGGGCTGGCACCGCCGTACTCCGCGACGGCCTGCTGATGCCGCATCTCGAATTGGCGCAGCACCCGATCCACGACAACCAGACCTACAATGAATATATCGGCAGTAAGGCCCTGCGACGTCAGGGCGCGAAGAAATGGAGCCACCGCGTCCGAAAGACGATCAAGATTCTAAATTCTCTCCTTCACTACGATGTTCTGTATTTGGGCGGCGGCAACGGAGATAAAGTCATCAATCCACCGGGAGATGTCAGGATCGCATCGAATCGCACCGGAATTACCGGCGGGATTCGGCTTTGGGATGCCGATGTCGAGCAGTCTTTTCTTCATCTGGGCGGCGCCGATCGGCGCGAGCCGCGATCCCGCGCGAAGACTGGACGATAGATATAGGAGGCGGCATGCTGCGTCGCGGCCGGCCGAAGGAGATCAAGCATGGCCACGATTTTCAATTGCAACCTAAATGACAAAGCATCGGCTCTGCCACATTTTTGGGAGCATACGGTCGGCAGCGATCATGCGCCGATGGCGTTGCGGGCGGATTGGCGGGAACAAATGTGCCGTTGTCACGACGAGCTCGGGTTTCTGCATGTGCGCTTTCACGGCGTGCTGTGCGACGACGTTGGCACGCTGATCTCCGAGTGTGACGCGCTTTTCTATTCCTTCTTTAATGCCGATCAGATTATCGACTTTCTGCTGTCGATCGGTATGAAACCATTCGTCGAACTCAGCTTCATGCCGACGGCATTGGCGTCGGGCGACCAGATCGTTTTCCACTATCGCGCCAACGTCTCTCCGCCCAAGGATTGCGCGCGCTGGGCGACGTTGATTCGCAAATTTGTCGCGCATTGGGTCGACCGCTACAGCTTGGACGAAGTTCGCCAATGGTTCTTCGAAGTCTGGAACGAGCCGAACCTCCACGCCTTCGGTAGTGGCAAACAAGACGATTATTTCATGCTCTATCGCTATACCGTGGAGGCGATCAAATCGATTGATAGCTTGCTGAAGGTAGGCGGGCCGGCAACGGCTGCGAACGCGTGGATCGAGGATTTCATCGCGTTTTGTGCGAAGAGCCAACTGCCCGCCGACTTTATCAGCACCCACCATTATCCGACCGATGCTTTCGGGGAGCCTGGCGACGACACCGAAGCGCAGCTTTCCAAAAGCCGGCGCAGCGTGTTGCGCGACGAAACGCGGGAGGTGCGAAGGAAGGCCGGTGACCGGCCGATCTATTACACGGAATGGTCCTCGTCTTCAAATCTGCGCGACCCAATGCATGACGAGCCTTATGCCGCCGCGTTCATAACCAAGACCATCATGGAACCGAATGGATTGGTTCAGGGGTATTCTTATTGGACATTCTCTGACATCTTTGAGGAAAATTATTTTCCGTCCGTGCCGTTTCACGGGGGCTTTGGCCTGCTCAACATTCACGGCATCGCCAAGCCCGCCTATCGTGCTTTCGAATTGTTGCACACGCTCGGTACGAAAATGTTTCCGGTCGAAGGTACCCATCCAACTGTCGACGTGTGGGCGGCTCTGGACGCGCGGTCCATAACTGTTCTTCTCACCAACTATGCTTTGCCACTGCACCCGATCGCCACAGAGACGATCCAATTAAACCTAGCCAACGCGGAGTCCCCGACCCGGGTAACGATCCGGCGGATCGATTCGGATCATGCCAATGCGAAACGACGCTGGCAGGAAATGGGGTCTCCGGAATATCTAAACGCCGCGGTCGTGGCGGAACTCAATGCCGTGTCGCGTTGCGAACCCGAACCGCATCCGTTCGACTTCCAGGACGGCGCACTTTGCTTCGATGTCACTTTGCCACCGCTCTCGGTAGCAGCCATCACATTTCAGTTCGCGGCGCGTGACGGTGGCTGAACAGTTCCCTCAATCGGATGAAGAATTGTTGGATCGATTCCAGCGCGCGGCGTTTGGATATTTTCTGGATCAGTTTAATTCCCAGAACGGCTTGGTGGCCGATACGAGCCGCGTGGGCGCCCCCGCAAGCATCGCGGTCGTCGGCTTCGCGTTGTCGTGTTATCCGGTGGGAGTAGAGCGCGGCTGGATGTCGCGCGCGGATGCGGCGGCGCGCACGCTCGTCACTTTGCGGTTTTTCTGGAACGGCGTGCAAAGTGAACACCCGGACGCGATAGGCTATAAGGGCTTCTATTATCATTTTCTCGACATGAAGACCGGCAAGCGCGTTTGGCAGTCGGAGGTGTCGCTGATCGATACCTCGCTGTTGCTCGCGGGGGTGCTGACCGCGAGCGTGTATTTTTGCGAGGATACGCCAGGCGAGACCGAGATTCGCGAACGCGCCGAAGCAATCTATCGGCGCGTTGATTGGCAATGGGCGCGCGGCAGTGCATCGACCGCGCGGCAGGGATGGAAGCCGGAGAGCGGATTTATACATTATGGCTGGGATGGTTATGACGAAGCGATCATTCTCTATGTTCTGGGTTTGGCATCGCCGACCCATCCACTCCCCGAGAACAGCTATATAAATTGGACCGCGACCTATCAGTGGGAAAATATCTACGATTACGAGTTTCTCTATGCCGGGCCGCTCTTCATTCATCATTATTCCCAGACCTGGATCGATTTCGCGGGCATACGCGATCGCTTTATGCGCGAAAAAAAAAGCGACTATTTCGAAAACAGCCGGCGCGCCACTTATGTCCAGCGCGAATACGCCCGGCGCAATCCGTATGGATTCGAAGGCTACGGCAAGGATTGTTGGGGCATCACGGCTAACGACGGACCTGGCTTTAAGACACTGAAGATCGACGGCAGGGAACGCCGTTTTCTTGGCTATGCTGCGCGCGGCGTGCCCTTTGGGCCCGACGACGGCACGATCGACCCGTGCGCGGCACTCTCGTCGCTGCCGTTCACGCCCGAGCTTGCCTTGTCGGCGTTGCGCCATTTTTGCGCGCGCTATCCCGAGATGATCCAAGGGTCGAGATTGCCGAGCGCTTTCAATCCAACATTGCCGGGCGCCGGCCCGTCCGGTTGGGTCTCCGAGGGTTATTTCGGGCTCGACCAGGGCGTCCTCGTCCTGATGATTGAGAATTATCGCTCGGGGTTGATTTGGAAGCTGATGCAGCGGTGCCCTTATGCGGGCAACGGACTGCGCCGCGCCGGCTTCAAGGGTGGCTGGTTGTCGTGACGAATCGTTCCGCGCAGCAAGTGCATGCTGTGCAGCACGGTGAATTGCCGCCGAGCGGACCGCCGGACGATCCCTTCCATTGCGCGCTTATTGACAATGTTCACCCGCCGGCCTGGCACAACCCCAAATTCGCCGGTAAATACAATCTCGTTGTGATCGGTGCGGGGCCGGCCGGCGTGACCGCGGCGCGCGAAGCGGTTGCACTGGGCGCGAAGGTGGCGCTCATCGAGCACGATCTCATCGGGGGTGATCGCTTGAATGTCGGCTGCGTGCCGTCGAAAGCGATCATTCGCACCGGCCGCCTCTATGCGGAAATGCGCGACGCGGAAAATTTCGGCGCGCAAGTGCCGGACAATATCTGTATCGGCTTCTCAACGGTGATGGAGCGCATGCGGCGAATTCAGGCGCGCCTCAGCCGGGCCTCCGCGGCGCGGCGTTTGAGCGAGGTGGGCATCGATGTGTATTTCAGCGAGGCGCGTTTCACGGGAACCGATACCATCGCGGCGGGCGGTGAATTGCTGCGTTTCAGGAAGGCGCTGATCGCGACGGGCGCGCGCCCTCTGACCTCTCGCATTCCGGGACTCGCCGCGGCTGGCTATTTGACCAACGAGAATGTCTTTAATCTGACCGAATGCCCGCGGCGGCTGTTAGTGGTCGGCGGTGGCCCCTTGGGCTGCGAATTAGCGCAAGCATTTTGTCGGTTCGGATCGCACGTCATCATCGCGCAAGACGACCCGACGTTCCTGCCCAACGAAGAGCGCGACGCCGCGCAGATTCTTTCGGATGCTCTGGCGCGTGATGGCGTCGAGATACATCTCAACACTGAAGTCGTTGCAGTGCGCATGAAAGCCGGACAGAAAGTTGCTGAACTCGTCAGCGGTGGCAATAAAATCAGCGTTTCCGTCGACGAAATCCTGACCGGTATCGGTCGGACCCCCAACGTCGAACGCATGAATCTAGAGGCCGCTGGTGTGCAGTACGACATCCATACCGGTATTCTCGTTAACGACTTCCTGCAGACGACGAACGCGCGGATATACGCGGCAGGCGACGTTTGTCTGAAGCATAAATTCACTCACACCGCCGACGCTTCGGCACGCATTGCGGTGCAAAACGCGCTGTTCCTGGGTAGAAAGAGACTGAGCGCGCTAACGATCCCGTGGTGCACCTACACCGACCCGGAGATCGCCCATGTCGGTCTCTACGTTCGAGAGGCGCGGCAGAAAGGCATACCCGTAAAGACCTTCACGATTCTCATGCACGACGTCGACCGCGCAGTCACTGATGGAGAAGAAGACGGATTCGTAAAGATACATGTGAGAGATGGCACCGATCGGATTCTGGGCGCCACCGTGGTAGCGTGCCACGCCGGCGAGATGATTAACGGACTCTCGCTCGCGATCGACGCGCGGATTGGCCTGCGCGCCTTGGCACAAGTCATCCATACTTACCCGACGCAAGCAGAGGCAATCAAAATGGCCGCGGACGCCTATACCCGCACGCGTTTGACGCCAACCCTCAAATCTCTGACCAGACGCTGGCTGGCATGGTAACAGCGACTGCACGACGAAGTGCCAGCCGTGGGAACGAGTTCGGCGCGCGGGAATAGTTGCCCTGCCAGTATCAATTACGGATGAAACAGCACGTTACCTGACCGTCATCTGTGCCGCAGTTACCTGGATAAGATGGACCAGCGGTGTTGGATACACTCCAAGTCCGATCAGCATCAAGGTGAGCGCCGCGAGCGTCGCGCCGCCAACTATTGGGACGGCGCCACCATATGCGGTCGTTGCGCTTTCGGGAGCGGGCGTGCAGATCGCGACGATCACTCGGAGATAGTAGAACAAGCCGATAATGCTGCCGACGATGAGAGCAATGACAGCCGGCCACATCGTGGCGCTAACCCCGGCAGCAATCGCGTAGAACTTGCCAATAAAGCCCATTGTCAGCGGAATGCCGGCAAGTGATAGCAGCATCGCGACAAACGCGCCGCCGAGCCATGGGCGTCGCCAAATCAAGCCGCGATACGCATCGAGGTCCTCGATCTCGGCATCAGCGCTCGACGCGGAAAGCACCGTGATGATACCGAACGCCCCCACGGTCATCACCGCATAAGCCACCAGATAATAGGTTACGGCCTCAATCCGCAGCGCGCCGCCCGCGAGAAAAGCGACCAGCAGATAGCCCAGATGCGCAATCGACGAATAGGCTAGGATCCGCTTGATATTGGTTTGCAGCAAAGCGAGCAGATTGCCGACGAGGATCGAAGCAACGGCGACGATCTCGATCATCATCGGCGCCGGACCGAAACTGTCGGCGGCGGCGGTTACAAAATAGCGGAGCAGAAGGGCGAACATCGCGCCCTTGGAAACGACGGCGACAAAGGCCGCGACCGGAGCCGGCGCGCCTTCATAGACGTCAGGCGCCCACATATGGAACGGCACGACCGACAGTTTGAAGCCGATGCCCGTGAAGATGAGCGCGAGACCGGTCAGCCAGTAGAGGTCGGGCGAGACATCGACCGTGCTCAGCAGCGTTGCGATCCGGACAAATTCCATCGAGCCCAGCCGGGCATAGACCAAGGCCATGCCGAACAACAGAAATGCGGAAGAGATGCCCGCCAAAATCAGATATTTGACGCCCGCCTCTAGAGATTTTTCATGATCGCGTGGATAGGCGATCAAGCCGAGCAGCGAGATGCTGAGCGTCTCCAGGCCGAGGAAGAAGGACGCGAAGTGATCACTGGCGACCAGCGCGACCGCGCCGAGCGTCGCCGCTAGCACGAGCAGGTAGAACTCCTCCGGCCGCTCGCGGCGCGCGGCGAGATAACCGTAGGACAGTAGCAGGATTGCGATGCTGGCTGCGAAGATCAACCCCATGTAGAAAAGCGCATAGCGGTCGATCACAAATAGCGGTGTCACCTGGCGTGGTGCCAAGTCACTCGCTGGCCATATCGCGATCAGACAAAGAATAAGACCCAGCACGGAGAGCAGCGCGGTCAGCCGGTGATTGCGGCAAAAGGCAATTGTCAGCATCACGATCGTGACGGTTCCACCCAGTACGATGAGCGGAAGAATAGCGGTGAGATCATGGCCGTTCATGGCTCACCGGATGCGGGTAAATGTTCTGAGGCGACGCGCTGCAAGTTGGCAAGACCGGAACTGGCGGCATCGAAGACCGGCTGAGGGTAACACCCCAGCCAAACGAGAGCGACGATCATCGTCGCCATAACGAGCATGTGGCGCGACGAGAAGTCGGTTAGCGCTGCGCTTGTCCGACGCTCGCCATGAAAGACCCGTTGGACGAAGCTGAGAGCGTAAATAGTGGATACCACCAACCCTAGCGTCGCAGCGATCGCAAATCCGCTAGCGACGCGGTAGGTGCCGAGGAGAACCAGGAATTCACCGACGAAATTACCGAGCCCGGGTAACGCGAGCGAGGCGATCGCGAAGAACAAACCGATCGCGCCAATACGTGGTACGGCCGACCACAGGCCGCCCAGTTGCCGCATGTCGCGGGTATGGAGCTTCTCCTGAAGCGCACCGACCAAAATGAACAAGGCGCCGGTGCTGAGGCCGTGCGCCAGCATTTGGACGATCGCGCCCTGCAGCGCCAGCGCGTTTCCCGCATAGATGCCGAGCAGGACGAAACCCAAATGGCTGACGCTGGTATAGGCGACGAGGCGTTTCATGTCGTCCTGGGCGAAGGCGAGCATCGCGCCATAGAGAATGCCGATGACGCCGAGCGTCATCGCGACCGGTGCGAAAGCGGCCGACGCGGCCGGGAAGAGCGGGACGGCGAAACGCAAAAGTCCATAGGCGCCGGTCTTCAGGAGCAAGCCGGCGAGGATGACGCTACCGGCGGTCGGCGCCTCGGTATGAGCGTCGGCCAGCCAGGTATGAAATGGCACGACGGGCAGCTTCACGGCGAAGGCGATAAAGAAGCCGAGCATGAGCCACATCTGCGTCGTCGATCCGAGCTGCGTCTTGGCCAGCGCGAAATAGTCGAATGTCAGGATCCCCGTCTGGCGGTAGTTGATGAGGGCGAGTGCGACGATGGCGGCGAACATCAGCAATCCGCTTCCCTGGGTGAACAGGAAGAACTTGATTGCCGCGTAGATCCGCCGCTCGTGCCCCCAGACGGCGATCAAGAAATACATGGGAACGAGCATCAATTCCCAGAAGAAGAAGAAGAGGAAGAGATCGAGCGCTAGAAAGACGCCGATGACGCCCGCCAGCGTCAACATCAGATTGAAATGGAAGAAGCCCACGCGTTCAGTGATCTCGCTCCAGGAAGCGATTATCGACATGACGCCGAGCCCGAGGGTAAGCAGGATCAGCAACAGGCTGAGGCCATCCAGGCCGAGATGAAGCCGGATGCCGAGTTGCGGGATCCAAGGCAAATCGATCTGAGCAAGCCATGTCCCGTTGGGGGTGATCGCGGCGCCGTAATGTGTCGCACACAGCACCAGGAGCAGCGCGAGATCGATCGCCAAACAGCCGAGCGACAGCCAGCGCGGCAAAGCGTTGTTGCGACGTCCGCTGAACCCCGCGAGCAGCCCGCCGATGAGCGGCGTGAGAATGAGCCAGATCAGGATCATGCGAACACCAGGATCGCGATGAGAACAATGGAGCCCGCCGTGATCCCGGCCGCGTACCGGCGTACGCGACCGGTCTCCGATGCGCTGAGTTGCTGATAGGCGGCTCGGCTCAGCACAGCCAGGCCGGTGTAGAAGCTGTCGATGAAATCGGACTGATCCTTCCTGGCAACCCAAAGAAACGGCCGTACCAACACTCGATCGTACAGCCAGTCGAATCCCCACCCAGTTTCCCAGAAGTGCTGCAGGGCGAGGCCTGTCGGCGATTGAACCATCGCCTGGAGGAAGGCCGGTCGTCGCCGGAACGCGATATATGCGATCACGACGCCCAGCACGGCGATCAGGGCAGCTATTGCGGAAAGCATAAGCTCAGAGCTCGATCCCGCGGTGACCGCCGCAGGCGGAGCCGGCAGCGCGGATTGCATCAGCCGGGAGAAGGCGGGCACGTTGCCAAGATAGGGCGGGATTTCGACGAAGCCCCCAACCAGGGCGAGAATCGAGAGTACGACTAGCGGGACAGCGATGCGCCAGCCGGTCGGGCCGGTGGGTTCGAGCCTGACGGGACCGAAGAACACGACAAAGACGGCGCGGAAGATATAAATCGCCGTCAGCAAGGCGCCGACCAGCCCGGCGGTCCACAACCAGGGGCCCAAGGCACCGTCCGACCAGGCTTCCCATAAAATGAGGTCCTTGCTGTAGAAGCCGGCGTCGATCAAGGGCAGCGCTGCGAGCGAGATGCTGCCGATGAGAAAGCTCCAAAAGGCGAGCGGCAACCGCTTCCGCAGTCCGCCCATCTTAAAAATATCGTGTTCCTCGCCGAGCCGCTGAACGACGACCCCGGCTGAGAGGAACAGCAGGGCCTTGAAGAAGGCGTGCGTCATGAAATGGAAGATGGCGGCCGACCAGGCGCCGACCCCGAGGGCCAGGAACATGTAGCCGACTTGGCTGATTGTCGAGTAGGCCAGGATGCGCTTCAAATCGGTCTGATTGAGCGCACTGAAGCCGGCCAGGAGCAGGGTGAGCGCGCCGATCGCCGCGACGGCGGTTTGGACTGGTGGCGCAAGATCGTAGAGAACATGCGTCCGTGCAATGAGATAGACGCCAGCCGTCACCATGGTCGCGGCATGAATGAGCGCGCTGACCGGTGTTGGGCCGGCCATGGCGTCGGGCAGCCAGGTCTGCAATGGGAGCTGCGCGGATTTGCCAAGCGCGCCCCCGAGCAGCAATGCCGCCGCGGCGATTGGCAGCCCCGATCCCACGGGCCAATGTGCGACGGCTTGCTGCATTAGCGGCTGGATGTCGAGCGTACCCAAATTGGTGAACAGAATGAAGAGGCCGATCGCCATCGCCGTATCGCCGACCCGGGTGACGATGAACGCCTTGCGCGCGGCAAGCCCGTTGACGGGATCGCGATACCAGAAGCCGATCAGGAGATAGCTGCAGAGGCCCACACCCTCCCAACCGAGATAGAGGAACAGCAGGTTGTCCGCGAGGACCAGCACCAGCATCGAGGCGACGAACAGGTTCATGTAGGCGAAGTAGCGGCTATACCCCTCGTCCGTGCTCATGAACTCGGCGGAGTAGAGGTGGATGAGAAAGCTGACGAAGGCGACGACCAACATCATCAGGCCCGACAACGCGTCAAGGTAGAAGCCGATATGCGGCGTGAAGCCGGAGACGGCGATCCAGGTCCAGACAACTTTGGTGTAGGGCTGTGGCGCGCCCAGGAAGGCGAACATGACGATCAGAGCCAGGAGCGCCGAGATACCGACAGAGCCGACGCCAATCGTCGTGATCCAGCGCTTCGGCAGCAAGCCGGCGGTCACGAACAAGATGGCGAAGCCGAGGAGTGGGAAGGCTGGGATGAGCGGCAGGAGGTTGAGCATATCAGCCTCGCATGCTGTCCGCGGCATCGGCATCGAGCGTGCCGAGCCGCTGATAAAGCCGCAGGATGAGCGCCAGGCCAACCGCGACCTCCGCTGCCGCTAGCGCCAGAATGAGGATGAACATGACCTGACCGTCGGCCTGTCCCCAGCGGGAACCCGCGGCGATGAAAGCCAGCCCGGTGGCGTTCAGCATGATCTCGACCGACATCAACATGACAATAAGATTGCGGCGCATCAGGACGCCGATCGTCCCGAGCGCGAACAGGACCATCGCCAGCAAGAGCGCGTGTTGCATGAGGACGACGCTCACCGGCCCTTCCCTCCGTGTTTGTCGGTCTCTTGCCGGTCCGTTCGGCCGAGGTGATAGGCGCCGACCAGTCCCGCGAGCAGCAGCATGGACGCGAGTTCCACCGCGAGCAGATAGGGACCAAAGAGCAGCGCGCCCACTTGCCGTGGCTGGACCAAGGCACCGCTCGTGGCAGTCACCGGAGCGCGCCACAACAAGTAGACGAATTCGCCCAAAAGGATCGCGGACAATCCGATCGGCCCGACCCAGATCCAGGGCGTCAGCCAGTGCCGCTCCTGTTGGATGGCGGCCCCTCCGGTATTGAGCATGATGAGAACGAAGACGAACAACACCATGATCGCACCGGCGTAGACGATGACTTCGAGGGCCGCCGCGAATGGAGCGCCGAGAACATAGAATACGATCGCCATGGCCAGGAACGAGATGACGAGACAGAGCAGCGCGTGCACCACGTTCAGATTGATAATCACCAGCGCGGTGGCAACAACGGCAACAGCCGCAGCAATATAGAAGGCGATCGTCATGGTGTCCTGAAGAGGCTCTCCTTTCCTCGCCGTCTCCCCGCGTCCGGAAGCGAATAAAGACCGATCATGGGAGCAGCCCGCGCGGGTCGGACGGCGCCTGTTCGCGCTCGGCCTCTCCATTGTCCTTGCCGCCGATCGCCTTGCCTGCAACGCGCCAGAAACTGTAACCGGGATATTTGCCGGTGCCGCTGATCAGCAAATCCTCCTTCTCGTAGACGAGGTTAGGTCGTTCGTATTCGCTCATCTCGAAGTCGGGTGTGAGCTGGATCGCATAGGTCGGACAGGCCTCCTCGCACCAGCCGCAAAAGATGCAACGTGAGAAGTTGATGCGAAAAAATTCCGGATACCAGCGACCGTGTTCGTCTTCCGTCTTTTGAAGCGCGATACAGCCGACCGGGCAGGCGACCGCGCACAGATTGCAAGCGACGCACCGTTCCTCGCCGTCGGGGTCCCGCGACAGGATGATGCGGCCGCGAAAACGCGGCGGCAGATAGGGCTTCTGCTCTGGGTAAAGCACGGTCACGGGGCGGCGGAAGAGATGGAGAAAGACAGTCCAGAGTGTTCGTAGATCGCTAAACATCGCCGTTCCTCTCCGCCCTCACGCGACCAGCAACACGGCGCCGGTGATAACGATATTCAGCAGGGCGAGAGGCAACATCACCTTCCAGCCATAGGCCATGAGCTGGTCGTAGCGCGGCCGTGGCAGCGCCGCGCGCAGCAGGATGAAAAACCCGACGAAGAGGGCGAGCTTCACCAGGAACCACAATAGGGGCGGCAACACCGGTCCCAGCCAGCCGCCCAGGAACAACGTCACGATCATTGCCGAGATGAGTACGATGCCGACATACTCGCCGATGAAGAAGATGCCGAATTTCATTCCGGAATATTCAGTATGGAATCCGGCAATCAGTTCATTCTCCGCCTCGGGCAAATCGAAAGGCAGGCGATGCGTCTCGGCAATGCCGGCAATCAGAAAGACGACGAAGCCGAGGAATTGCGGGACGATATACCACAAGCCATGTTGGGACTGGACGATGTCTCTGAGGTCGAACGAACCCGCCATCAGGACGACGCCGACCAGAGACAGTCCCATGAAGACCTCATAGCTTACCATCTGCGCGGCTGCCCTAACGCCGCCCATGAGCGAGTATTTATTGTTTGACGCCCAGCCCCCAAGCACGGTGCTGTAAACGGCGAGCGACGTCATCGCGAGAAAGAACAGCAGCCCGATATTGAGGCTGGCCACGCCAATGCCGGGAGCGATCGGGATCACTGCGAACGCGATCAGCAACGTCGCCATGACGATCATCGGCGCTAGCACGAACACCGCGCGGTCCGCGAAAGGCGGGATCCAATCCTCCTTGAACAGGATCTTGATCATGTCGGCGACAACCTGAAAGATGCCGAACGGACCGACCCGGTTCGGCCCATAGCGGTCCTGAAAGAAGCCCAGCAGGCGCCGCTCGATCCACGTCAAGTAAGCGGCGAACCCAACCAGCACGACCAGGATTCCGAGGGCGTTCGCAATTCCGCTGGCTAATTCACTCATGGTGGCTGACCTCGGCGGCAACCGCACCGCTGTCGATGGTCAACTGTCCCCAAGCGGGCAAGAGATTACCGATCGAACCACAGAGCCCGGCGACCATCCCGGCGACGCCCGTCGGCAAGGCGGGCCGCACTCTGACGAGCAGATGAGATACTTCCCCGGCCAGTGTTACCGTGACCATCGCGCCCTCCGCGATGTGAAGGCCGGCCGCATCGTCAGCGTTCAGGGCGAGATAAGGTTGTGGAATCCGTTCCCCCACAGCGGGCGCCAGCCGGCTCAATTCCTCGCTGCCGAAAATCTCGTGTAGCGGCAGGATCAGCCATTCGCCGTCCCGTTTCGCGAAGGCTTCCGGAACACCGTCAAAATAGCGGTGCGCTGCCCCCGAGATCGGCTCTATGAGGCGGACGCCGGGATCGCCGCCACGCAACGAGCCACCCACCTCGTCCTGGAATTTGTTGACCGCCCGCACGGAATTCCATGATGGCGCCCAGAAATAGGGAAGGAGGGCGGATGGCATCGGCCCGTAATAGCCCTCCATGGTATAGGAGAGCGGCGAATCCGGATCTTCGGGCGGCTTGGGTTCGTGCACGGTGGCTGCGGCGTGGATAGCGGTACGGCCGCTGGAACGATGCGTTTCGCGACGAATCTTGGCGCCGTGAATGCGGAAACCCGCGGCGGGCGCCGCCTGAGGAATCGCTGCGAGCGTCGGCAACGCATTGGCGCAAGCGGCGGTCACATCGTCCAGCCGCGTCCAGCCTGAGTCGCGGCCCGACGCGTGGAGCAAATCTTGCAGCCACTGCCAGCTCTCCTGAATATCTCCCTCCGGCACGAGAAGTTGGAAGAAGCGCTGGGCTCGGCCCTCGTTGCTCACCAAGGTGCCTTCGGCCTCGGTGAAGGCGCCGGCGGGCAGCACGATCTCCGCGCTCCGAGCGGTCTTATGCAGCAGGTGATCGATCACGACGACATGGCGGGCGCGATCCAGGCAGCGATCGACGGCCGCGCGCTCGGTGCGTCGATAGAGATCATTTTCGAGCACGATGACTGTTTCCGCGGTGCCCTGTTCGACCGCCTCGAAGGCATCTTGTAACGTGCCACCACCGAGGAGGCCGAGTCCCAGGCTGTTGCACTCGGGCACCACGAACGACAGCATCCCTTGATGGTCCTCGCGACACAGCGCCCAGGCCACGTTCGCTGCGGCCTGAATAACGGCCGCGCTGCTGCATCCGGTTCCAGCCACAACTAGCGGGCGCTTCGCTCTCTTGAGTACTTCGGCGATCTCTCGCGCGAGCGCGCCAGCGTCGTCCGGAAGATCCGGAACCGTCGGGGATGTGGCATTGAGCTCATGCGCCACGGCAAAGCCAAGCCGCGCAAGATCGGCGGGGGCAGCGCGGAACGCGCGCATCGCTACGTCATCGAGCCGTGTTGCATCGGGCGTGGCGATGAAGAGCGGGCTCCTTTCCTGTTGCGCCGCATTGCGAACTGCCGCGTCCTGCCATCGCGGGATCTTCATCCGGTCGGCGATCTCCAGCGATTTCTGACGCACGGCCTGTCGGAGACTCAGGGCGAGTCGAGGGGCGGTATCAGGCACGTCCTCACCTAGGATGAGGACAGCATCCGCCTGCTCGGCGTCCTTAAGCGAGGCAGCACGAGCTGGACCGCGCTGCAGGATGTCGATGATCAGGGCGAGCAACTCCTGCTCGCTCGCCGACAGTCCGAGATGGAAGCGCTCGACGCCGACCAATTCGCGCAATGCGAAATTGGCCTCTAGCGAGGCGCGTGGCGAGCCGATACCGATCGCCTTGTGCGACGACAGCAACTCCGTCAGACGGCGCAGGACCTCAGCCTTCGTTGCCGGCTCAGGCTCCCCAACGCCGTCTCTTTGCAGGAGGGGCTGACGTAAACGCAGAGGGCTGTTGACGAAGTCGTAACCAAATCTGCCGCGGTCGCAGAGGAAGTAGCCATTCACCTCGCCGTTGTAACGGTTGAGGATACGCCGCGCCCTGTCATAGCGTTCGTTGGGCGTTGTGTTGCAGCCGAGGGAGCAATGCACGCAGACTGATGGTGTCCCACGCAGATCCCATTTGCGCTCGTAATTTTTCGCGAACGGCTTGTCGTCAAACACGCCGGTCGGGCAGACTTCCGCGAGGTTGCCGCTGAACTCGTTTTCGAGGACGCCGTCCTCGTGCCGGCCGAAATAGACATGATTGTGAGCCGCGAAGACATCGAAATCACGGCCTCCGGCATACTCGCGATAGAAGCGGACGCAGCGATAGCAGGCGATGCACCGGTTCATCTCATGGGTGATGAAGGGCCCCAGATACTGGTTACGGAAGGTGCGCTTCTTGAAGCGATAACGGCGATAGGCGTGCCCCGTCATCAGCGTCATGTCCTGAAGATGGCACTCGCCTCCCTCTTCGCAGACCGGGCAGTCATGCGGATGATTGGTCATCAGCCACTCGATCACGCTAGCACGGAACTTCACCACCTCGGGATCGCCGACCGAGATGCGTGCGCCGTCGGCGACTTCGACCATACACGCCATGACGATGCGCCCGTGCTGGTCGTCTTCGTCGTGAAACTGCTTCACTGCACACTGTCGGCACGCGCCGACCGATCCCATCGCCGGATGCCAGCAGAAATAGGGGAGGTTGAAGCCCAACGAGAGGCAGGCTTGGAGAAGATTGTGCCCCGCCGCTGCTTCGTAATCGGTGCCGTCGATGTTGATGCGCGGCATCTTTTATCTCCACGGACAGCGTTTGAGATCGATGTGCCGTTGGAAGTCCTCCCGAAACAACTTCAGGCCGCTTTCGAGAGGCTCCATGGCGCCCGGTGCAAGTGCGCAGAAGGTTTTGCCGGGGCCCAGGAAACCGGTATGCATCTCCAGAATTTCCAGATCCCGCATTTCACCTTGTCCGGCTTCGATCGCGCCAAGGAGGCGCTCTACCCAGGGCAGACCATCCCGGCATGGCGTGCACCAGCCGCAGGATTCCTGGGCGAAGAAATGCTGGAGATTGTGCAGCAGCCCGACCGGGCAGGTCCGGTCATCGACGATGATCATCGTGCCCGTCCCGAGCCGGCTGCCGGCTTTCTCAACCGACGTGAAATCCATTGCGACGTCGAGATGCTGCTCGGCGAGGAACTGAGTCGATGCGCCGCCCGGCAAAAGGGCGCGAAACGTATAGCCGTCGCGCATGCCGCCGGCGTGTCCTTCGAGAATCTCCCGGATCGTCGTGCCCATCGGCAGTTCCCACGCGCCGGGGTGTTTCACTCGGCCGCTGGCACCATAGATCTTGGTGCCCCCGTCTTCGCCATGCGCCAAACCACGAAACCAATCGGCGCCGCGATTGACGATGTGTGGCACATTGGCAAGGGTCTCGACGTTGTTGACGACAGTGGGTTTGCCCCAGAGTCCGCTGATCTGCGGATAGGGCGGCTTCGCACGCGGGATCGCGCGATTGCCCTCGAGAGCGGTCAGCATCGCAGTCTCGTCGCCGCAAATATAGCGTCCCGCGCTGCGGTGCAGATGGAGCTCCAGATCGAACTTCGATCCCAGGATATTCTTGCCGAGATAACCTTTGGCGCGCGCCTCATCGATCGCACGCTGCAAACGACGGCCGGCAAGCGTGTATTCGGCGCGCAGGAAGATGTAGGCGACGCTCGCCTGAATCGCGAAGGCGCTGACGATGGTGCCTTCGATCAGTTGGTGCGGATTGCCCTCCATCAGCAGCCGATCCTTGAAGGTGCCGGGTTCCATTTCGTCGGCATTGACCACCAGGTATTTGCGCCTCGACACGCCGTCGGTGGGCGCAAGGCTCCACTTTTTTCCGGTCGGGAAGCCGGCGCCGCCGCGCCCCCGCAGATTGGACGCTGTCACCTCCTTGATCACCTCCTCCGGCGTCATGCCGCCGAGGGATTTGCGCAATGCCGCGTAGCCGCCGGCTCGCAGGTAGGCATCGATATCGAGGGGCTCTTCGTCAGGCCGGATATTTTGAGTGAGTGGCCGCTCGTCCTTGCCTCCGGTCATGGGTACTGCTCCAGGAGCGCGTCCAAGCGAGCCGCGTCGACATCATGATGGAGGTCGTCGTCGATCATGATCGTCGGGGCATGATCGCAGGCGCCGAGACAAACGATCGGTAGGAGGGTGAAGCGGCCGTCGGCAGTGGTTTCACCCAACCGCACGCCGAGCCGGGTATGGAATGCATCGCGTAGCACCTCGTAGCCCATGATCCAGCAAGATACGCTGTCGCAGATCAGGATGACGTGTCGTCCGACCGGTCGGCGGAAGATCAGGTTGTAGAACGTGGCGACGCCATCCAGCTCATCGGGCGACATCTCCAGAAGGTGCGCCACTTCGCGCAGCCGCCCGTCCGATATCCAGCCATGCGAACGCTGAACGAGCCGTAATGCCTCGATGCAGGCGCCGCGTCGCGCTTCGTACTGGCGCGCCAAGGCGGTTATGGCCTCGATCTCGGCCGGGTTCAGCACTGAAGTGTCATCAACGGTCGACATCGGCCATCACAAAATCAATGCTGCCCAGAACGGCGATCAAGTCCGCCACCATGGAGCCTCGGCACATCAACGGGATCATCTGAAGATGCGGGAACGACGGCGTCCGGATGCGGGTCCGATACGACATCGTGCCGCCGTCACTGATCAGATAGTAGCTATTGAGGCCCTTGGTGGCCTCGATGCAGACGCTGGCCTCACCAGGCGGTATCACCGGCCCCCAGCTCACATTCAGAAAATGTGTGATGAGGGTCTCGATGTCGTGCATCGTATGATCTTTGAGCGGCGGCGTGGTCAGGGGATGCCGGGACTTGTAGGAACCCTCTGGCATGTTATCGAGACACTGCCGAACGATGCGTAGACTCTGGCGCATCTCCTCGACGCGGACGGCGGTGCGGTCGTAGCAGTCACCGTGGCTGCCGGTCGGAATGTCGAATTCGAATTGTTCGTAACCCGAATAGGGCCGCTGCTTACGGTAATCCCATTCAAAGCCGCAGGCCCGAAGCCCGGGCCCGGTGACACCCCAGTCGATGGCCTCATCTAGGCTGTAAGCGCCGACGCCTTGGGTGCGTCGCTTGAAGATGCGGTTCTTCATCACGAGCGTGTCATACTCGGCGAGCCGCGACGGCATGTAATCGAGGAATTCCCGAACCAGACGGTCCCAGCCCTGCGGCAGGTCCTGTGAAAGACCGCCAATGCGGAACCAGCTCGGATGCATCCGGAATCCGCAGATCGCCTCGATGACTTCGAAGGCGCGCTCGCGATCGGTGAACATATAGAAGACTGGCGACATTGCGCCGACGTCCTGGGCCATCGTGCCGTAAAACACCAAATGACTGATGATCCGGAACAGCTCGGCCAGCATAACGCGGATGACTTTGACACGATCCGGCACCTCGATTCCGGCCAGCTTCTCAACGGCCAGAACATAGGGCAGGTTGTTCATCACGCCGCCGAGATAATCGATGCGATCGGTGTAGGGGATGTAAGTATGCCATGACTGACGTTCGCCCATTTTCTCTGCGCCGCGATGGTGATAGCCGATATCGGGAACGGCGTTGACGATGTCCTCACCGTCGAGCTGCAACACGATCCGAAACACGCCGTGAACGCTCGGATGATTGGGGCCGAGATTGAGAAACATGAACTCATCTGTTTCGCTGTGACGCCGAAGACCCCATTGCTCAGGTTTGAAGCGTAGTGCGTCTTGCTCCGCATCCTCTCGTGCCTCTGAGAGCTCGAACGGCCCGCTCTCCGTCGCACGCGCTGGATGGTCCTTGCGCAGCGGATGGCCCTTCCAGGTCGGCGGCATCAGGATGCGCCGCAGATGCGGATGTCCGTCGAAGGTGATGCCGAACATGTCCCAAACTTCGCACTCGTACCAGTTCGCGGCGGCCCAAAGATCCGTCACGGTAGTGAGCGAGGCTGCGCTGCCGGCGAGCGCCACTTTGATGCGAACGTCTGCATTACGCTCGTAGGAAAGCAGGTGATAGACGACGGTGAAGTCGCTCGCTGGCTGTTCTCGACGATGGACGCGCTGTCGCTCATCGATGGCAGTGAGGTCGAAGAGCATGCGATATGGGCGCGCGATTCCTGTCCGGAGATAGTCCAGGACGCTGTGCGCCATCGCGCTTGCGACCCAGAATGTCGGGATCCCATCGTGTGTCGGTTGCGACACGATCGTCTTCGGCTCGAAGCGTTCCGTGAGCTCCCCCGCCACGTTCAGTGAGACGTCCCTGTCAGCGCGATTGCAGAGCATTGTTTAGACCTCGTCTGGCGTGCGCAGATCTGTGGCGCGCTGCCGCTCGGGGCGTTTGAGGTCGCGCAAACTTGGATGACTCGGGCGCTGCACGTCTTGGGACCCCACGGTCCAGCTTAAAGGTCGCCGCTCCTGGCCGATCGATTGCTGTAGCAGAATGAGCCCTTCGAGCAGCGCATCGGGGCGCGGCGGACAGCCTGGTACATAAACGTCCACTGGCAGAAAACTATCGACGCCCTGAACGACGCTATAGATGTCGTACATGCCTCCGGAGTTGGCACAAGAGCCCATCGAGATAACCCAGCGAGGCTCCATCATCTGTTCGTAGAGGCGCTTGATGACCGGCGCCATCTTGAGAAACACCGTGCCCGAGACGACCATCAGATCGGCTTCGCGAGGTGTCGCGCGCAGAACCTCCGCACCGAAACGGGCGATGTCGTATTTGCTCGTAAACGCGGTCGCCATCTCAACGTAGCAGCACGACAAGCCGAAGTTGAACGGCCAGATCGAGTTCTTTTGGCCCCAGGCGACAATATCCTGCAGCCGCGTCAAAATGAGATGGCGCTTAATCGTCTCATCGACGGAGCCGTCGCCAGCGGATACCGCGTTACTCAATCGCCACCTTGCCACGGTCATCTCCGATAAAGCGCGCGCGGGCGTTCTCGCCGCGGCCCCCAATCTAGGGCGCCGAGCCGCCATAGGTAGACAAGGGCGGCGACCAGCACTCCCACGAACACCAGCATGTCGATATATCCAACCCAGCCGACGTCGCGGAACGCCACGGCCCAGGCGAAGATGAACACCGTCTCCAGGTCGAATATTATGAAGAACATCGCGACGAGGTAGAATTTCACGGGCAAATGGAATCGCGCGTAGCCGACGGTCACGATTCCGGATTCGAACGGTTGGATTGTCGCATTGCTCGTGTGTCGCTGCCCGAGAACATAGGAAACCGCAGTCATGCCTCCGACGAGGACAATGACCGCGGCACAGTACAGAACCAAAGGCCAAATCGGAGTTGCATGTTCCATCGTCCAAACCTCGACTGCATCTTTTCGATTATCCAATTTGTGGTAGGCGACGGTATCTACCGGCGATCTTCACAAGTTATCGAACATAGCCGCGCCGCAAAGGTTCGGAAACTACGTAGAGCGCCGTGCGCGCTCGTCCGGGTTGTCCTGTGACCTGCTCTTCCGTGTACAGGCCCCGCTTCATCGTCCGTCTTCTTCCGAAGAACGGACCCTAAACTCAAACCGGGGGCATTTCAGGGGAGCAAGTCAGCCTTTCACCGACTAGCTAACGGGTGAAGGCTTACGGGTGGCGGCGCTCGCCGAGACTGCCTTCACGCCGTTGATCGCCGACTATTTTAGCACTCGCAGAGGCCCAGTTCACCGATCGCGGCCCCTTCCGGGTTCAGTCGTATTTGGGCGACATGGAAATGAAGATTTCGCGCGCTTTGATTGATTCCGTACTTTTACTTGATTGTTGAATTAAAGCACAACTATTTACTTGACGAGAGAGAGAAAGATCCATATATTACTGGGATAAGCACCCAATCGACTGGTGCTTATTCTCACCAAAATGGAGATGTCCATGTACGGCTACGATGCCGTCCTGGCGGCACTCCGCGCCCATGCTCACAACATCATTGGTTCAGCGCGAAGCAGGCTTGATCGAGGGCGGCTACGCAAGGAATACGCCGAGTGCGTCCTGCGCAATCGCGCGAAGCTCCTGGTCATGCGTCTGAACCAGACCAGCAACGACGCGGCGCGTCGCCAGATCCTCCGCAAAACACTTCTCGGTGCCTAGCACGCTATGACCCTGACACGCTGCGGCGTGTCGGGGTCGAGGTGTTGGGAGCAATCCCGCTCCCAAAAGGAGACTATCAACATGACGATGTTAATGCAGGCCAATCGCCAATGGGCGACGCGGCCCCACGACCAGCGTTTCACTTCGTTGACGGAACTCGCCGACTTCGTTCACGCCCAAAAGCGGGCGAGCCGATCGAGCGTCGTTCCTTCGGGCAAAATCGGCGTTGAGCCGACGACCGACAACCGAGGACTCCTGGTCGCGCTGCCGGGTTCGACAGACTACGTCGCCCCCACCCATTGGTCCTTCGGCTAGCTCGCGCAGCTCGTCGGCGCTCCTGCCGATTATCTGCGCAACAAGCTGCCCGCTCCAATCGCAGCCGACTGCCTTAACTACGGCTTTCGGTACGGACGCGACACGGAGGAGGTTGGGGTCATGGTGACCGAGCGCGATGCTGGGAACGTGTCCGAGCTTCGTGCCGCCACCGGGCCGCAATACGGGCGCATCTGGAATGCCGATCTTGTCGAATCGCTCGTCGATCGCTTCGGCGACGGTGTCACCGGCGACTGGAAGGTCCCGGGTGAATTCGGCCAGCGCGTCCAGGTCACAAAGGAGAACACGACAATCTATGCCTCGGACCGCGACATGTTCGTCTTTCTCGCGGACGAGGATCATCGGATTGACGTGCCCGATCGGCGAAACGGCGAACCAGGATCGCTCGCTCGCGGCTTCTTTGTGTGGAACAGCGAGGTCGGTAAGACCTCTCTCGGTTGTGCGTTCTTCCTCTTCGACTATGTCTGTTGCAACCGCATCGTGTGGGGTGCGCGGGAATTCAATGAAATCCGCGTGCGTCATACCTCGGGGGCTCCGGACCGCTGGCTCGAAGAGGTCCAGCCCGTCTTGATCGAATACGCCAAAGCATCGGCGAGGCCGATCGTCGAGATCATCGAAAACGCGAAACAGAAGCGGCTCGATGACATTGATAAGTTCCTCGGCGAACGCTTCGGCAAGCGGATGACCCTCGATCTCAAGGAGATTCACATGAGCGAGGAGCACCGTCCGATCGAGACGCTGTGGGACGCGACGACCGCCGTCACCGCCCGTGCCCGTGTCCTCCCATTCCAAGACCAGCGCGTCGAGCTGGAACGGGAAGCCGGCAAAATCCTACAACTGGCAGCCTAAACGCCAAGGCCCCGCATGGAGAAATCCGTGCGGGGTTTTGTCGTTCGCATTGTGCATCACACGCGAAAACTTTCCAAATTGAATACGTGGAAGGTGGATGGTCTAGCACTTTAGCTGCCGTGAGAGTCGATGTAGAACAGCTGTGCGCTGAGTGTAGGCATCGATCTCAGCGCGAGCCGCCGATCCATCTTCGGATGTGGACGCGCCGATCATCCCACCGGCCAACCCGTTGAAGACCCGGTCCGATTGAGCTTTGTCGATCTCTGCGCGCCGCTGGTTGATGGCCATATCGTTCGACGCGATTTCATTGTCGATATCGTCACAGGTTAATTGTGCGTCAGTCGGCCTCGTTACAGCAATCGGCGAAGCAGCTCGGTTTCCACCGCAAGCACTGAGAGTCACCGCAGCTACCACTAGAGAAAAAAACATCCAACGCATTCAAATCTCCTTTTACGGTTTGAACGCAAATATGAGACCCCAAATGATCGTGAACGATACTATCTGTTTATTTTGATGCTTGAAAGCGGTAGGCCAATACTAGCTTCAACTTCTAAAACTCTCGGCTTCTCTCGCCACGACTGCGAGCCAAGTCGAGAGGCCAGTTCCATAGGTTCCTAATGCGAGCGTTATGAAATCTTCCGTATCCGTCAGTTTATCCGTTCGCCTTCTCCGGGGTTGTCGCGTTGAAGCTCATTAATTTCGCGTACGATCTGCTTGAACACCCGCTGCCCCTCAAAATCACCTTTCTCCAGCAGCGCCTCCGCCTGTTGAGCCGCGATGATCGCCGTGTCTTCCGTGTTGTTCTACAAGCACGTTAGCGACTCGCCAGCTATCGACTTTCGAAGTCATGTGTCTACATAGCAACGCGCGCTCGCCACTCCACTGGCTCGAAACTCGCCACGTCAGACAAGAACCGCTGGCCGCTAGCATCAACGAAAACATAGCAGCGAAAATTGTAGCGAACATCGAACAGAACAAATACGCCCTCAAAGGTGAAGCTCCGGCCCGCGTCTTCGTCAATTTGCATATGCGTGCAGCGGCGTATGATCGCGGCGTCCTCGGCCAGGACAAGCGGCAGCTGGCCGGTCAGGCAGCCTTCACATAACGACCCTTCGAGCCGGAGGTGGTAGCGCGCCGCCAGCAGGTCATCCACAGCCTTGAACGCGCCTATGAATCTTTCCCCTTCTCAGCGGGTTTTGATCCTGCCATGGTGAATGGAACATATCAAGAACACGCTGAACCATGGCGCCGTCCTGGGCTCCATCTAGGAAATGAGGTTCGATGCGTAAGCCGGAAACAATCGAAAAACTCTATCTCGATTTCGACGGCTTCTTCGCATCCGTCATGCAACAGGCCATGCCTAAACTTCGCGGACGGCCCGTGGGCGTGATTCCCTTTGAAAC
>Ga0208849_1000392_pt1 | contig 41562 bp, 37 predicted proteins | sample NGESurdeep072012_10_FD_184470 | JGI IMG/M metagenome (GOLD analysis project Ga0208849, IMG submission 184470) | Arctic peat soil microbial communities from Barrow, Alaska - NGEE Surface sample 53-3 deep-072012 (SPAdes) | ecosystem: Environmental > Terrestrial > Soil > Wetlands > Peat ... | reverse complement strand
GCCCAGCACGACCGCGATGCTGAATGCGACAGCCAGTTCGAAGAACGTGAGCCGTAATGCCGCCGGTACGCCGTCCGTCCCCAGCACCGAGCCAAGCGAGGTGAAGACGCGTGAGGGCGGGGCGATGAACAGCGGGTCCATGAACCAGCGCGCAGCGATTTCCCACGAGATGAAAATGAGAATGACGATGCCAAGCCGGACGATCCCGGGGTGCCGAAGAAAGAAACGCCGCGCCGACTTCGCGCGGCTCGCGTCTTTACCGGAGCCGGCGGCGAAAGCCGTGGCGCTTAAAGCGGACCTTACGTCAGAGGACCGGGCTGAATTCATCCGCGGCGCCTTCCTCGAGCTTCGAGGTGCGAGACCACGGCGTTGAGCAGCGCCACCATCACGACGACGAACGTGATGTAGGCGAACATGCGCGGCATTTCCATGTTCTCGGCCAGCTCCACGATGTGGTGGCCGAGGCCCGCCAGCGACGCGATGGTCTCGCTGCCGAGGATGGAGAGCAGGCAGATGGTAAAGCCGATGCGCAGGCCGCCGAGGATGACTGGCAGGGCCCCGGGCAGCAGCACGTACCGGAACAGCAGATAGTCGGAGGCGCCCATCGACCGCGCCGCCGTGATCAGCGTGCGATCGACGTTGCTGAAGCCCGCTATCGTGGCCAGCACGACGGGAAAGAAACTGATCGTCGTGCCGAGCGCAATCTTCGACTCCAGGCCGAGGCCGAAGAACAACACATAGAGCGGCAGGAACAAGATGATTGGAATCGAGAAAATGCCGGCAAGCAGCGGCTCAAAGACGCGAGTCCAGAAGCGCGAGCGGCTGACGAAATAGCCAATAACGGTGCCCGTCGTCGTCGACAGAAAAAACGCGACGACGAACTCGGTCGCGGTAACACGCAGATCGGGCAAATAGTTGCCGGTGCGCAGCACATCGACGAACTGTTCCCAGACCTCGACCGGATTCGGCAGCAGCAGGCGGTTGACGCCCCAGAAAGTGGTGGCGAGATACCAGAGCAGCAGAAGCGCGAGCAGAAAGCCGATCTGAACGGCCCGGCTGGCGAGTTGCCCCGTTCTGCCGCCGCGTCGCGCCACTACGCGGTTCCTCCCGCACCATTGCGGGCCGGCGACGACTCGGTGACGGCCTTGCGGATTTCGTCGTGCAACAGCGCATAAAGCTCGTTGCGCAGCGCGGTGAATTTCTCCGACGTGACGAAGCCCGGTTTGCGTGGATGCGGCTCGTCTACGGTGATGATTTTTTTGATCATACCGGGACGCGCCGAAAACACGGCGACACGATCGGCCAGGAATACCGCTTCGCCCAGACTGTGGGTGACGAATACGATGGTCTTTTCGGTGCGTGACAGCAGCACGGAAAGATCCTCGCCGAGGATCATGCGGGTCTGCTCGTCGAGCGCGCCGAACGGCTCGTCCATCAAAAGGATGCCGGTTTGCAGCGCGAGCGCCCGCGCCAACGCCGCGCGCTGACGCATGCCGCCCGAAAGCTGGCCCGGGTAATGCCGGGCGAAATCGGCGAGGCCCACAGCCTCAAGCGATTTTCGCGTCCGCGCTTCGTGCTCGGACTTCGGCACGCCTTGAAACAGCATGCCGAGCCGGACATTTTCCTCAACCGTGTTCCAGGGAAACAGCGCGTTCTCCTGGAACACGAACGCGATTTCGTGCGGTCGCGGTCCACGCAACGGTTGTCCCGACACTTCGACGCTGCCGTTCGTCGGATCCATCAGGCCGCCGACGACGTTGAGCAGCGTGCTCTTGCCGCAGCCGCTCGGGCCGATCAGACAGAGCAGTTCGCCGCGCATGATATCGAGCGAGGTATCGGCGAGCGCGCGCACGTATTGTGTCTCGCCCGCCTCGCCGAACTGGTGGCCGACGCCCTTGATGCGCACCGCGACATCGCCGGCGCTCATGCCGGGAAAACCATGTCGGCAAAGAACTGGACTGGACGCTGTGCCAGGTTCGGCATTGGAATCGGTCTATCCTATTTAGATGCCGGGGGCAGGAACGCTTCGGTGTAAAGCTTGCTCATATCGGGTTCGGTCGGCAGCGTATGCAGATCGACGAACGATTTTGCCAGAACCTCGAGGCCTTTCCGGTTGAAATGGCCGTCGCTGGTAAACATCGGCATCACGTCATCGTAGGTGCGGCTCATCACGTCGGCGTCCTTTTGCAGGACTTGGGTGTCGATGGCGACGGTTTCCGCCTTGTTGGCGCGCATGAACGCGATGGTCTCGAACCATCCCTTGAGAAAAGCCCGGATGGTATCGGGCCGGGTCGCGATGAGAGTATTGGTCGCGAATATCACATGGGTGACGAACTCGGTCAGGTCGCCAAACCGCACCAGGATGCGGCCGTCGCCTTTTTTGACGAGATCGTAGGCGGTCGAAACGTCCATGATGATGCCGTCGATCTCATGACGTCGCAGCGCGGCGAGCTGACCGACCATGGCGCCCATCGGCAGGATCGTTATTCCGTTCGGGCCCCAGCCTTGGCGGCGCGATGTGTTGCTCACCAGCCAGTAGGTGAGCGAGCCCGCGGTCGAGACGCTGATTTTTTTGCCCTTGAGATCGGCGACGGTTTTCGGTCCGTCGGGTCGCACCACGATGGCGAGCAGAAGCGGCGGGCCCGCCATTTCGGCCACGCCCTTGACCGGCGAGCCTTTGACGATGAATGCCAAGCCCGGCCCCGAGCCAATGCCGATATCGATGCTGTTCGACGCCATCGCCTGTTGCAGCTTGGCGTCGCCGGCGGAAGCGATTTCGGTGATGTTGAGGCCGTTTTGTTTGAAGATGCCCTTGCGTATGCCGATGTCGAGCGGCGTGAAAGAAAATGCCTCCGGCACCGCCTTGCCGACGCGCAGCATCTCGGCCGCGCGCGCGTCGACGGCAGACAACACCCATGCTGCCATGAGGGCAAGGAGCGTCAGTGAGCGGATCACGGCTATTACCTCCAAACGCGCCGCCGGGTCATTCTTTCGGCAGGAACGCTTCGGTATAAAGCTTGCTCATGTCGGGTTCGGCCGGCAAAATTTTCATTTCAACAAACGAGCGCCGCAGCACCGCGAGCGCCTTCGGATCGAAGTGCCCGTCGTCGGTGAACATCGGCATCAATTCGTCATAGATCGCGCCGGTCGTCTTTGCGTCGGTGTGCATGACGGTCTGTGCAATTTCGACGGTCTTCGCCTTGTGCGTCCGCATGTAGGCGATGCTCTCGAACCAGCCCTTGACGAAGGCGCGGAGATCCGCGGGCTTTTCCGCCATCGCCTGGTCGGTGGCGAAGATGACATGCATGATGAAGTTCTTGGCGACGTCGCCGAAGCGCATGAGAATGCGGCCGTCGCCATGTGCGGCGAAGTTGAGCGCCGAGCCGACGTCCACGACGCAGCCGTCGATTGCGCCCGCCTTCAGCGCTGCGAGACGCGCGGCGTTATCGCCGATCGGTACTTCGGTAAATCCGGTGTAGCCCCAGCCGTGCTGGCGCGATACTTCGTTCATCAGCCAGCTTGTCGCGGAGCCCACGGTCGATATGCCGACCTTGTGGCCTTTGAGGTCCGCAATGGTCTTCACCGAGCCGCCGGAGCGAACCACGAGCGCGAAGATGAGCGGCGGTCCAGCAATATCGGCGATCGCCTTGGCGGGCGAGCCCTTGACGATGAAAGCCATGCCGGGCCCCGAGCCCAAGCCCACATCGATGGCGTGCGCGGCCATGGCCTGCTGCAGCTTGGCATCACCGCCGAAGCCTATGATCTGAACATCGAGGCCGTTCTTGGCGAAGATGCCGGTCTCCTTGCCGACATTGGTCGGCACGAAGGAAAACGCCACGGCGCCGACATTGCCAACGCGGAGCAGATCCGCAGCGACCGCCGGCAACATCATGGGTCCGAGCAGCAGCAGCAACGCGCCCAGCGCCGTCACAAGCGCGCGAGCGATCCGTGCACCGAAGCGGTCTCGAGGTGAAGTCGTATTCCCGCGCGGCTGCTGCTGCGGCGGCACGAATGGTCGCGGGCGATACGGCCGGCGTCGTCGCGGACCGCGACCCCCGTCCCGGTCCGGCCGAGGCGTCGGAGCAAACTTCAGGTTCGGCGGCTTAAGGACTGCGTCGCTCGCTGCCATCGGCTCCTTCCTCCCACTTTGCGGCCGATCTTAGCGCATTTCGTCGCCGTTCGGTCTCTTGTTCGTTTAGCGTCATATCGTCCCTGAGTACTACGCCATACAACTCCTCGGCGGCGCGGCGGGACACCAATTCCTCGATCACATCGGTGCGGACCTGGGCGGCGTCGCGCTGGAGCGGATCGCCCCAGCCGCCGCCGCCGCCGGTGCGCACGATCACCTCCGATTGCACCGGCACCGGATAGTGGGGCGCGTCCATGGAGCGGAAATCGTTTTCGCCGGGAGTGCGCAACAGAAACTCGCCGTGCGTGCCCGGCTTGCCGCCCCACAGCCCCCAGGGCGGGCAGTGCTCGCGGCTCGGGTGATCGAAATTCCAGCGGCCGTCGACCAGATTGCGCACGCAGGTATCGAGTCCGAGGCCGCCGCGATGCTTGCCGGCGCCGCCGGAATCGGTGCGCAGCGCCCGGCTCTCGACGATCACCGGGCACTTCAATTCGATGCCCTCGATGGAGGCGTTGCGCACGTCGCCCTGGCAGACCGACACGGTGCCGGATTCTCCGTCCTCGCCCGGCCGGCCGCCCCAGCCGCCGCCCTCGATGCTCTGGACGACGAAGCGCCGCCCCGTTTTTGGGTGGACGCCGAAGAACACCACAGCGCCGCCAAGGAGTCCGTGGTGGCCGGCGGGCACGCGATCCTTCATGGCGGGACCGAGCGCCTTGACGATGGTGTCGACGACGGTCGGGACCACCATGCTCCAGCCGGACATCGGCGCGGGATAACGCGCCATCATGATGTTGCCCTCGGGGATGATCACTTCGAGCGCGCGGAACGAGCCTTCGTTGACCGGTTCGAGCGGGCCGGTCAGCGCCTTGTAGGCGACGCGCGCGCCCGCGTAGGTGCGCGAGTTGACAGCCGCCTTGCGCTCGCCCGAGCACCCGGACAGATCGATCGTCATGCCGCCATGGTCGATCGTGACTTTGGCCGCGAGGTTAAGCCGCTCGTCGCGCTTGACGCCGTCATCGTCAAGGAAAGAGCTTGCCTCATAGACGCCATCCTTCAGCTTTTCCACGACGTTGCGGCACTTGCGCTCGGTTTCATCGAAGATCTGCGCGATGGCGTTGAGGATCGTGTGCTTGCCGTATTTGCCGAACAGCTCGTTCATGCGCCGTACCGCGAGCCGGCAGGCCGCCATTTGCGATTTCATGTCGCCGAGCGAGGATTCGGGGAAACGAATGTTGTCCTTGAGCACGCGGTAGAGCGTCTCGTTGAGTTTGCCGGCTTCGTAGATTTTCAGCTGATCGAGCTGCAAGCCCTCAAGCCACGGGTCGCCGACGCTTGGGCCCGCGCCGAAGCCGGTCGACATGCCGCCAACGTCGATCCAATGCGCGCGCACCATGGCGAACATCAAAAGCTCGCCCTTGTAGAAATACGGCGTGTAGATGACGATGTTGTTGAGGTGCTGCCCGGCGACCGCCTGGTGATTGGTGATGATCACGTCGCCTTCGGCGAAGCCCTTCGGCCCGTAGCGCTTCATGGCGTCGGTGATGATGACGCCGAGATCGGCGACGAAATGCGACACGCCCCCGACATTCTGAGAGATCAGTTCGCCCTTGGTGTTGACGAGCGAGGTGCAGAAGTCGCGCACCTCGTAGATCATCATGTTGTAGGAGGTGCGCTGCAGGTCGGCTGCCATCTCATTGGCGACGGCGGGCAGCGCATTGCGAATGACTTCGAGCGTTACCGGATCGAGCGGCCGACGGCCCGTAAGCCTCGGCCTTGCATCCTTCGAGGCTCGCTTCGCTCGCACCTCAGAATGACGGGTCTTAGCCATCATGCGCCTCCGACATCGATGATCAGCTCGCCCGACACCGCGACGGTGCAGCGATCGTTGACGAACAGCACGGTGGTGGTGCCGTGTTCCTCGATCAGGGCCGGCCCCTTGATGCGCGCGCCGGCGCCGAGTTCGCTGCGCTGATAGATCGGGCACGACACCGGCTTGCGGGTGTCGCCGAGATAGACGTCGCGGCGGCGCCCTGCCTTTGTGGTGGTGCGACGCGTGAGTCGCGGAAAGCGCAACGGCTGCCGCTTGCCGATGGCGGCGAGCCGGATATTGACCATCTCCACCGGCTCGTCGGGCGATTTGTGCGAATAGCGATGCTCGTACAACGCATCGAACGCCGCGCGGATTTTTTGCCGGTCGCCTTTTTTGATCGCATCACGCGACACCGGCACGGAAAGCGTGAACTCTTGCCCGACATAGCGGAGGTCGAGCGCGATCTGCAATTCGGCGTTGCGCGCGTGGTGCAGGCTCGTTTTGGCTTCGGCTGCCATTTCGTCGTGCACCGCAAGCAGCGCGGCGAAATCGAGGTTGGCGACGTCGTAGTAGAAGGTGCGGATGAAATCGTGGCGTTCATCGGCGAGCAGCATGCCCAGCGCCGAGAAATGCGACGGGAACAGCGGTACGATGACTTTCGGGATATACAGCTCTCGGGCGATCGCGCAGATGTGTAGCGGCCCAGCGCCGCCGGACGCCACCAGCACGAAATCGCGCGGATCGTAACCCTTCTCGACCGACACCTCGCGCACCGCGAGCGACATCTTGGAGACGGCGATCTCCAGGATCGCCTGCGCGGCCGCGCGCGGGTCCATGCCCAGCGGCTTGGCGATCTTGTCGGCGATGCCGCTGCGGGCGCCGTCGGCGTCGAGTTCCATCGTGCCGCCGAGAAAATTCTTTGGGTCGAGCCGGCCGAGCACCACGTTGGCGTCGGTGATGGTCGGCTCAGTGCCGCCGCTGCGGTAGCAGATCGGGCCTGGCTCGGCGCCGGCGCTTTGTGGGCCGACCTTCAGCGCGCCGATATCGTCGATCCAGGCGATGCTGCCGCCACCGGCGCCGACTTCGACGACGTCAATCATTGGCAGCATAACCGGGTGGCCGCTGGCGTAGCCGCCGACATAATAGCCCGGCGCCAGCGTCGGCTCGCCGTCGCGCACCAGGCTGGTCTTTGCCGTGGTGCCGCCCATGTCGAACGAGATCACGTTGCCGAAGCCGAGCTTTTCGCCAACGCGCGCCGACGCGATGATGCCGCCGACCGGACCGGATTCCATCATCGCGACCGGGCGGGCGGTCGCCACTTCGGGTGTCATCACCCCGCCGTTCGAGCGCATGATGGACAACTCGCCGGCAAAGCCCGCTGCGGCGAGCCGCGATTTCAGGTTCTTCACATAACCGCCGACGCGCGGCCCGATATAGGCGTTGACCACCGTGGTCGAAAGCCGCTCGAACTCGCGATATTCGCGCAAGATGTCGTGCGACAGCGACAGATAGGCATTCGGCAGCGCCTCGCTGACCATGGCGCCCACGATCCGCTCATGCGCCGGATCGACGTAGGAGTGCAGGAGACACACCGCGACCGCCTCGACGCCCTCGGCGGCGAGCACCCGGCAGGCCTCGGTGATACTTGCCTTATTGAGCGGCCGGAAAACCTCGCCTGAGCTCGTCAGCCGCTCCTCGACCTCGCGCGTCAGATGGCGCGGTACCAGCGGCTTGTGGCGGTGGAAAAACAGATTGTACGCCTCCGGGCGATTGCCGCGGCCGACGCTGTAGACATCGCGGGTGCCACTAGTGACGATGAGGCCGGTCTTGGCACCGGTGCGCTCGATCAGCGTGTTGATGGCGATGGTCGAGCCGTGGATCAGCTCATCGATGGCGGTGGCTTGGAGGCCGCTCTTGCGGATACAGTCGAGTATCCCCTGGCTCAGTTCATGAGGCGTCGTGAGGCTTTTCGCCTCGACGAAACGGCCGGCCTTGTCGTCGAAGCCGACGAGGTCGGTGAATGTCCCGCCGATGTCGATGGCGACGACGATCATGGCCGCGCCTCCAAATGACGCCGAGCGACAAGGGGAATGGGAGAGGGGTGGTACGCCAACACGGCGCGGGAGACTATAAGGTTTCGCGCGGATTACAATGTCCGCCGCGATAAGGTTGAGGCCGGCGAAATTCATCAACTGCCGCGGGGGCTGCCGCAGCGCTGAAAGTGCCGTACAATCGCGACTTAACGTATCGCAGAGGGAAGGACCGGAGATGTCGGGAGAGTTTGCCGGGAAGGTCGCCGTCATCACCGGCGGCAGCCGCGGTATCGGCCGCGAAATCGCAGCCGAATTTGCCCGGGAGGGCGCGCAGACCGTCATCGTGTCATCGTCGGCGGAGAACCTTGCCGCTGCGAGCAAGACCATCGCCGCCGCGGGCGGACCGGCCCCCGTTTCGATCGCCGCCGATCTGCGCACGCTCGACGGCTGCCGGCAGGTGTTCGAGCGCGTCAAACAGCAATTCGACGCTTGCCATATTCTGGTGTGTTCGGCAGGCGCGACGCGCGCCGGCAATTTCGTCGATCTGCCGGACGAGGCGTGGATGGACGGCTATGCGCTCAAACTGTTCGGCTGTGTGCGCATGTGCCGCCTGTTCTGGCCGATGCTCAAAGCCGCGCAAGGATTTGTCGTCAACATCGGCGGCGGCGCCGCGCGCTCGCCCGGCGCTGACTTTTCGATTGGAGCTTCGGTAAATGCCGCGATGGGCAATTTCTCCAGAGTTATGCGCGGAAGTTGGTGACGGCATGACGGGGTAAGGCGGCGTATCGTGGGGGTGTTCAACGCCTCCACTTCTCCACTGAAGGAGTGATACGCCGTGACCGACACTAACGTCATCAAGCTCTCTCAGCCAGGTACCTTCACCGATTCGCTCACTGAGATTTTGCGCAACGGGGCGCATGCCCTGCTGACGCAGGCCGTTGAGATGGAAATCGCTGACTTTCTGGGGCGATATGCCGATCTCAAGACCGAGGCGGGCCACCAGCGCGTCGTGCGTCACGGGCATCTGCCCGAGCGCGAGATCATGACCGGCATCGGACCGGTGGCTGTGCGTCAGCCGCGCGTGCGCGACCGGGAGGCCAATGGTAGCGAGCGAATTCGCTTCAGCCCGACCATTCTGCCGCCCTATGCCCGGCGCACGAAGAGCCTCGAAGTGCTGATCCCGATCCTCTACTTGAAGGGCATCTCCACCGGCGACTTCGAGGAGGCGTTGGCTGCCTTGCTCGGCAAGGACGCCGGCGGGCTATCCGCTTCAACCATTGCACGGCTGAAGGAGGCTTGGGTCGACGAACACGCGCGCTGGCTTGATCGCGACCTGTCCGCCAAGCGCTACGTCTACTTCTGGGTCGACGGCATCCACGTGCAGGCCCGCCTTGAAGATGACGCGCAGTGCCTGCTCGTGATCATCGGCGCGACGCCGGAGGGCAAGAAGGAACTGGTCGGCCTAATCGACGGTGTGCGCGAGAGCGCACAATCCTGGAAGGAACTCCTGCTCGATCTCAAGCGACGTGGACTCGCGATGGGACCGGAACTCGCGGTCGCCGACGGTGCGCTCGGCTTCTGGAAGGCGCTTCCCGAGGTCTGGCCCAAGACGCGCGAGCAACGCTGCTGGGTGCACAAGACAGCCAACGTCCTCAACCGGCTGCCGAAGAGTTTGCAAGGCAAAGCCAAGCGAGCGCTTCAGAACATCTGGATGGCCGAGACCAGGAAGGACGCCGAGGCCGCCTTCGATACGTTCGCGGAAATCTACGGCACGAAATACGACAAGGCGGTCGAATGCCTGACCAAGGATCGCGACGTGCTGCTCGCCTTCTACGACTTCCCCGCCGAGCACTGGAAGCATTTGCGAACAACCAACCCGATTGAGAGCACCTTCGCAACCGTCCGCCATCGAACGACAAGGTCGAAGGGATGCCTCTCGAACAAGACGGCGCTTGCCATGACCTTCAAGCTCGCACAGTCAGCCGAGACAAGCTGGCACCGCCTGCGCGGTTATAACCAGTTGCCCAAGATCATCATGGGTATAAAGTTCAACGACGGAATCGAGGTCGTCAGATCGCAAGCTCAAACCGCTGCCGCCTGACCCCGTCCGTCACCAAGATTCGGCGATAGCTCATTTCTCCAAGGCGTTGTCGCAGCTCGGCAAGCGCGACGGCGTCAATGTCAATGTGATCCATCCCGGCGCGACCGAGACCGAGCGCTTCTATCAGCTGGTCGAGCAACGGGCGAAAGCGTCAGGAAAATCGATTGACCAGCTCAAGCAGGAGGCAACTGCGCGCGACGGTATACGCCGCCTCGGCAAACCCGCCGATGTCGCAGCGCTTACCCTGTTCCTCTGCTCTGAAAAGGGGCGGCACATACAGGGCACCGCCATCGCGGTCGATGGCGGCGCTACAGTCGGCTACTACTGACTCGCGGTACGCCTAGTCGCTGATGCTGGGAGCGTCCGGCACTTTTTTCACCTGGGTCACGCCGTCAGAAATGATCTTCGTCAGCTGACTCACCGATTGGCTCAGCGCCGCGTATTCGATGATGTCGCGCTCGACGCGGGTGCCGTCGGCCGCCAGCTTGTCGCGCAGAGTCTTCAGTTCAGTGATGAGATTGTCGATTTCGCGTGCCGAATTGCCCGATACGCGGCGCAGAAGCGAACTCAAACTATTGGCAGCGACCTCGTTCTCGCCGTTACCCTGGCGCAATGCAGTCGCGTCGCGTCGCACCAACTCGCGAATATTGCCTTCAATTTCCACTTCCGTCGGCTTGTCGCCGTCGCCAGTCCCGCGTTGTTTTGCAAAGTTCATGACATACCCCGCTTTTGGACATACCCCGCCTTTGGTCGCCCCCCCGGGCGAACCGCGGCACCCCCATGGCCGCATGAAAATGTGACCACTTCGCGGCCCGCAGAATGTTCCCGTATGGATCCAAACGATTTGCTGCCGGCGAAGGCTTTTCAGGACCGATTGCGAGGCCGCGTTGTCTCTTCGGTCCGCGATCGTGGCGGCCATGAGTCACAAATGTGTCACGAGGGCTGCGAAGGAACTCGTCCGCTCTACGCGGGCGCGCGAATCACGCAGCGACGCGGTGTCGTCAGTGCTTACGCCGCATCTCGCCTGAGGAATTGACGGTCGCGTGCAAATTGCGGGCGAATTCGACGGCGCCGAACACCGCCATGTCAGGAGCGGTTTTGACATATTCCTTGACGCCATAAATGGCTGGCAGCGGCGCCTTGAGTATCGCGGCGCACAATGTCTCGACGGCCTGGTCAAGCTTCGCCGCCGGAACCACATCGCTGACAATGCCGAACGAAAGCGCCCGCTCCGGGCCGATCTCGGCCTGCGAATAGACCAGGTAGCTCATCGCCTTGCGCGGCACACGATCGACGAACGAGGACATCACCATGGTGGGCAGGATGTTGTGCGCCATTTCGGGCACCTGAAACACCGCCTTGTCGCTGGCAAGCGTGATATCGCAGGCCGCCGCGATGGCGCAGCCGAAGCCGAGCGCGCGGCCTTGCACCACAGCGATGATTGGGATTCTCGCATTGCGCATGGCGCCGTAACAGTCGAAGACGACGTCGCTGAAGGCACGGCGCTCATAGGCGTCCGGGTCCTTCTTTGGTGTCGAGCCCATCACCGCGCGGCCGATGCAAAAATCATCGCCGGCGCCGTTCAGCACAACGACGCTCGACGTCTTGTCGGCGCCTCCGATGATGCCCGTTAGCTCAGCCACCATCTCATCCGACACGGCGTTGCCGCGACCCGGCTGGTTCAAGGTGATGCGCAGGATTTGTCCGTCTTGTTTGGTGAGAATGTCAGGCATTGGTTGCTCCCTATTTAGTCATTCCGGGGCGCTCCGAAGGAGCGAGCCCGGAATCCATAATCACAATTGGTGCAGTTTCTGCATGATCTGGGGTTATGGATTCCGGACTCGCCGCTCCGCGGCGATCCGGAATGACGAATCAAGTGTTGCTTCATCGCTTTGCCGAATGAATCGCCTGCCAGATCTTTTCCGGTGTCACCGGCATTTCGATATGGCTGACGCCGAATTCGGCGAGCGCGTCGACCACGGCATTGACGACGGCGCCGAGCGCGCCGGTGGTGCCGCCTTCGCCGGCGCCGCGTACGCCGAGCTTGTTGGTCGGCGTGAGCACTTCGCTGATGTCTGTGGTGAATGACGGCAGCACGTCGGCGCGCGGCATGGCGTAGTCCATGAACGACGCGGTCAGCAACTGCCCCTGCGCGTCGTAGGCGCACAGTTCCCACAGCGCCTGGCCGATACCCTGCGCCGCGCCGCCATGCGTTTGCCCATCCACCACCATTGGATTGATCGCACGCCCAACGTCGTCGACGGCGGTGTAGCGCACGAGATCGAGCGCGCCGGTCTGCGGATCGATCTCGACCTCGCAGACATGCGCGCCGTAGGGAAAGCCGAGCTGCCTGATGGTTTCGTCCGAGGTGGCGGCGAGCGGCCCGCGCAAATCTTCCGGCAAGGCTTTGTGATTCTCCGCCGCGGCCTTCGCGGCGTCGAAGATGCCGATCGAGCGATCCGTGCCCTTGACGGTGAAGCGGCCTGCCGCGAACGCGATGTCGTCCTCGGCGGTTTCAAGCATGTGCGCTGCGATTTTCTTGCCTTTTTCGACGATTGCGTCGGAGGCGTTGCCCATGACGATGCCGGCGAGCCGCATCGAACGGGCGGAATGCGAGCCGCCGCCTTCCTTGACGATGTCGGTGTCGAACTCAAAGATGTTGACGTCGTCGAACGGCACGCCGAGCCATTCGGCGACGCATTGGGCAAACGTGGTTTCGTGGCTTTGCCCGCTCGACAGCGTGCCGACCACGACGTCGACCTTTCCTTGAGGCTGCACGGTGATGTCGGCGCGCTCGCGCGGATAGCCGCCGGTCGTTTCCAGATAAGAACAAAGCCCAATGCCGCGCAGTTTCTTGCGTTTGCGCGCCTCGGCGCGGCGCTTCTTGAAGCCCTTCCAATCGCCGAGCTCCATGGCGCGGTCCATGACAACCCGGTAGGTGCCGTTGTCGTAGGTGATGCCTTGCGGATTCCGATAGGGAAATGCCGACGGCGGAATGAGGTTGCGTTTGCGCAGCGCGACGCGATCGAAGCCATGTTCCTGCGCCGCTTTGTCGATCAGCCGCTCCATCACATAAATGACTTCGGGGCGGCCGGCGCTGCGGTAGGGCGTCGTGCACATCGTGCTGGTCAGCACGGCGCGCGCCTTGATGTGCGAGACCGGGATCCGGTAGCCGGAGGTCGCAAGGCCCACACCCTTGACGAGTGGCACGTAGGAGCCGGAATGGGCGCCGATATTACTGACGTTTGAACTGCGCAAAGCGAGAAAGTGTCCCTCGGCGTCAAGCGCGAGCTCGGCGGAGACCGAAAGATCGCGGCCCATGTAATCGGTCACGAACGCTTCATGGCGCTCGGCCGTCCATTTGACCGGCCGGCCGACGCGCTTTGCGCCCCAAACCACCATCGCAAATTCGGGGAAGAAGCTGTTTTTGGTGCCGAAATTGCCGCCGATTTCTTGCGTGACCACGCGCACGGAGTCGAACGGGACGCCGAAAATCTGCGACAGCTCGCGCTTCTGCCGAACGATGCCGCCGGAGCCGGCGTAGAGCGTGTAGCGGTCGCTCTCCTTGTCGTAAAGGCCAACGGCGCTGCGCGGCTCCATCGGCACGCCAGTCACGCGATTGACCCAGGTTTCGAGCCGCGTGACGTGCGCGGCGGCCGCGAAGGCTGCATCGGTCGCCGCGGCGTCGCCGACCTCGGCGTCGATCATGACATTTGGCAAATCGTCGTAGAGCCGCGGTGCGTCCTTTGCCAGGCTTGCGATGCCCTGCGTCACCGCCGGCAGCGGTTCATAGTCGACCACGACCCTTTCGGCGGCGTCCTTGGCGTGCGCGATCGTCTCGGCGATGACGAACGCGACCGCGGTGCCGACATGGCGCACGCGGTCGGCGGGCAAGACATGATGCGGCGCCGCTGGCACCGGCGAGCCGTCGCGGTTTTTCAGAACGATGTCGGGCGCCGTGCCGGGCGCGGCGAGGTGCGGGATGCGCTTGAGCCCGTCCGCCAGTGCGTCCTGGCCCGTCAGCACCGCCAGCACGCCCGGCATGGCGCGCGCCTCCGCGATGTCGATGGAGCGGATTCGCGCGTGCGCGTGCGGCGAGCGCACCATGGCCGCGTAGACTTGGCCGGGAAAATTGAAGTCGTCGCTGTAGCAGCCGCGTCCAGTGACGAGCCGCAAATCCTCCTTGCGGCGAACCGAGTCTCCGATGCCTGCTGACATGATCCTATGGGGTTCAAGATATGGGGTTCAAAATCCTGGGGATTCAAGACCGTACGAACGGCGGTGAGAATACTCTCACAGCGCGGCAAGCGCGGCTAGTGCTACTGCTTCGCCGAGGCGAAGCTTGATCCGGGCGTGGCATCCTTTGTCAACCATGGCGCGACGCTGGTCATCAACGCGCTGATCCAGCGCAAGAGCGCCAAGGCGGCGTTGCTGACGACGCGCGGCTTTCGCGGAAGTGCTGTGCGCGCCGAGCGCGACCGGCTACCCGTCCTACATGGGGCTGGGCGTCCCAAAGATCGTGTCGAGGCAGTAGCCTTGCGATTATGCCGAGTAGCTCAACGTCTCCGGGTCGCGATCCTTGAGATACTGGTCGAGACCCCAGCGCTCGACTTGCGCAAACACCCCGTCGAACTCCTGGTCGGGCAGGAGCTTGTTGATGAAGCGCTCGCCGCGGCCGAACTTGCTGAAGTCCCAGGTGTGGAAGGTCTCGAACTCCGCCGGGACGGCGAGCTTCCACAGCGGCAGATATTTGGCGAGGTTCGCGTCCAGCGCCTGCTCGGCGAGATTGAGCGCGCGCATATAGCCGTGCACAACCTCGGGCGGCGAATTCTCCGGCACCCACCAGACCGTCTTGAAGGTATCCTCGATGATCTTGCGCAGGCCGAGCTGTTCGGCCATGGCGATCTGTGGTGGCAGCAGGCTTGCCGCCTCCACTTCCCCGTCGAGCAGCGCCTTGAGTCGTGCGCCAAAGCCGCCGGTGTTGACGGTCTTGATCTCGTCGATCGGCAGAAATTTTTCCAACCGGTAGGGCACATTGAAGTGGCTGCCGGCGCGCATGCCGACCGCGACCGGCACGTTACGCAAATCCTGCGGTTTGTAGATCGCTGAGTCCGGCCGCACGAAAATAGCCCACGGTGACTCGCCGTAGCCTTCGGTCACCGCGCGGCCCATGCCGGCGCTGGCATTGCAGATGGTGCCCCACAGGCATGCGCCTTGCACCACGTCCGTTTTGTCCTCGGTATAAGGCCGGTCCTGCGGCCGCTGGAAATAATCAAGCTCTTTCCAGCTCGATTGCGTGCCGCGGAAGGTCTTCCAGTCGAATTCGACATCGAGGCCTTCAGCGGCAAAGAAACCTTCCTGCAGGGCAACGAAATCGTTCAGCCCCATGCCCTTGGGGGCGACCCTGACGGGCATTAGCCGCGTGGCCATAATGAGCTTCTCCCTGTTGGTTGTTGTTCTTAAGGCTTTCGTCCCCGTCATGCTCCGCTTGCGCGGAGCAAGACGGGGTCGCGGAATTACGACACCAGCGACAGCGAGGCGTTCTCGTACTGCCCGGCTCCCATATCGCCCTCGGCGAAGATGTGATGGTCGGCGATCCACTCGCGGGATTCTTCGTAGACTTCCCTAGTGTAGGGCTCGAACACCAGGCGCTCGCCGGGGCCCCAACGACGGGTATCCATCAGTGCGTGGAAGCGGTCGGGGAATTCGTTCTTGTAGTAGTGCGTATAGAGTTCGGGCCGCAGATCGATGTCGCGCTGCGCCTTGCGGAGCGCGCGGAAGAACTTGCGCAGATCCTCCGGATCGGGCTCGCCGTGAATCATGGTGGCGATCATGAAGGTGGTGTCGATCACCTTACGGAAGCCGAGCTGCTCGGCGAAGTAATAAGGCCCGCTGAACAGGCTCACCGCCGGCGCCTTGCCGTCGATCAACTGCTCCATGCGCGCGAACAGCATGCCGTCGGCGTAGTGCAGCTTGATCTGGTCGGGCTTCAGGTAGGATTCGAGCCCTTGGATCGTGGCGTAGTGGCTGCCGGATTGATAGCCGACCGAAACTGGCACGCCGGCGAGGTCGGCCGGCGTCTTCACCGGCGAATCGGCCGGAACGAAAATGCCGGACGGCGAGACCGAATAGACATCGGTGTACATGCGGCCGAGGCCCTTGGAGGCCGCGACGTTGACGGTCCAGTGGCAGGCGCAGCTCACGTTCGACTTGCGGCCGGCTTCGAGCGACTGATAAGCGCCGACCTTGTCGCCCTTGTCGTGGATCTTGCCGCCGGTGGAGCGCACCAGCTCGCGGAATTCATAGTCGAGACCTTCGGCGCGAAAATATCCCTTCTCCTCCGCCACCCATTCGTGCAGGCGGAAATGCGGTTCGATCAGAAAGTTTGCCATCGTGTTCCTCCGTGTTGGCAGGGTTTCAGCAGATTGAGGGTCCGTTAGTCCCGCGTTTCGCGCGCCCGCGAGCGGCAGACGTTTGGGTAGAGCCGCCGTGCTCGGAGACGCGACGGGCGCGGATCATCTTGACGTGGTCGTCCATCAAGGCGCGCGCGCCGCTCGGATCGTGCAGCTCGATCAGGTCGGCGAGTTTTGTGTGAATTTCCATAATGTGCCGCGCCAACTTGGGCGTTGCGGTGACGTTGCGGCGCGGCCACGATACGTGTTCCAGCGATATGAGTTGCACGATGAGCACACGGTTGTGCGAGGCCTCCGCCACCGCGAGATGGAAATCGCGCGACAGCCGGGTGAATTCGTCGAGGTCGCCGATCACGGCTTCCGCCTCGTGGAGCAGCCGCCGGAGCTTGGCGACGTCTTCAGGCGTCGCATTTTCGGCCGCAAGCTCGGCGCCGAGCGTCTCAATGGCGCGCTGCGCGTCCATGATCTCGGCGGCGGTCACGCCGGTGAGGTCGAGCTGGACGGCGAGCGCCTCGGCGAACAGGCGCGGATTACCGTGAGCGATGCGGGCGCCGCCGCCTTTGCCCATGCGGATTTCGACGATGCCAAGCGCTTCGAGCGTACGCAGCGCGTCACGCGCAACGATGCGGCTCGCCTTGAAGCGGGCTGCGAGATCCTTCTCGGTGCCGAGGAAATCGCCGGGCTTGAGGCGTTTGGCGAACAGCGCGTCGCGGACCTGGGCGACCACCTGGGCCGACAGCGACGACGAGCGCCCCGCAAACATGATGCGGGCGGTCAAATCGCCGCTCACGTGGTCGCCGCTCACCTGGGTCGCTGCCGGCTGCTGCTTCGTGGCCATTAGAAGATGCTAAAGATAGTATCTTTAGGACAAAATAGCCGGGGCCTGCCGGACCGTCAAGCCGCCCCCAAGGCGCTGTGGACGCATGAAGGCGCTGTGAACGCGTGCCGTGAATTTTTGTCGCCCGCGGAGCCGGCCGTGTCGCGTGCGATCAGCCGGACACTCGCCGTTTGATTGTTGGCTAGTCCATTCTCGTTGGCGACGCTCGTCGGCGGCACGCTTTCTAGCCATGGGCCGTCGACAAGATTAAGCTCGCAACGTCAATCCGGAAGGAAAGCCGCGATGCAGTTCGGTCTTTACGCACCTGTGCCGCATGTCACCGTCGGATCGAAAGCGATCGAGCAGTCGGTCGCGGGTGCCCTGAAACCGCTGCCGCCCGCCAAGGTCGATCCGGCCTTCGATCTCGCCAAGGAGATTCTGTGCGCAGCCGACCGCTCGGGCTTCGACATCGTTCTGTTTGCCGAGCGGCACCTTGGGGCGGATTTCGAGGCCTGGATTCTCGCCGCCGCGGTGAGTTCGTGGACCACGCGGATCAGAAGCATGGTCGCCGTGCATCCCGGCCTCTGGCATCCGACCTTGATCGCCAAGATGGCAACCTCGCTCGATCGGCTCACGCCCGGCCGCACCGCCATCAACCTCGTCACCGGATGGAACGTCGAAGAGCACCACATGTTCGGCGGCGACACGCTGCTGAACAATGACGACCGTTATGTTCGCGCCGAGGAGTTCGTCGACGTCCTGCGCGGCATGTGGAGCGAAACGCCGTTTTCCTACCAGGGCACGTTCTACAAGGTCGATGCCGCTCAGCTTTTGCTGAAGCCCGCGACTCCGACGCTGCCGGAAATTTTCACCGCGAGCCGCAGCCCGCGCGGTCTCGATATGGTGGCCAAAGTCGGCGACTGGTGGTTCCTCGATTTCGACAAGGAGGCCGAGACCACCGCCGACGTGATGGACAGCCTGCAGCGTTCGATCGACACGATGAAGCGGAAGTCGGCGAGCTGCGACCGCAAGGTGCGCTACGCGTTCAATCCGTTCATCGCCTTCGGCGATTCGATCGAGGACGCACGAGCGCGGGCGACCCGACTTCTGGTTTCCGACGGCTCGGAGGCGGACATGCGCAAGATCATGCAGCGCACCGCACCGGCGATGAAAGCCGGCTGCATCGGGCCGCCCGAGCATGTGCGCAAGCAGCTATCCGCCTATCGCGAGATGGGCATCGAGCTGTTTTTGTTCAAACTCGTGCCCAATCTCGAGCAGATCGCGCTGGTGACGCGGGAGATCATCGAGCAATTCCGGCGCGAGGCCCCACAACAGACCGCGGCGGCGTGAAGCCCGAAGCGCGGTGCGTGAAATGGACATCATCATGCGAAGAATTGGACTGCTCGCTGCGGCGTTGACGATCATGGCCGCCGGCTTCGGCGCGGCTCGCGCTCAGAACGCTTATCCAACGCAGCCGGTGCGTGTCATCATTCCGTTCCCGGCTGGTTCCACCACCGACACACTGACCCGGATTGTCGCCGATGGCCTTGGCCGCAAGTGGGGCAAGGCGATGGTCGTGGAAAACATTCCCGGCATGAACATCGGCGCCGAACGGGTTGCACGCGCCGACCCGGATGGCTACACGCTGCTCGCCAGTCCACCGTCGCCGCTGACCATCAACAAGCTGCTATACCGGCATCTGCCATATGATCCCGACAAGCTGGTGCCGATCACGCTGCTCGCGACCGTGCCGAACGTGTTCGACGTTCGAAAAGATCTTCCAGTCAATTCGGTGAAGGAGTTCATCGCCTACGCCAAGTCCAACCCGGGCAAGCTCACCTACGCGTCGCAGGGCGTCGGATCGACGGCGCAATTAAGCTCCGCGTTGCTTGAGCAGATGGCCGGAATCAAGATGCTGCATGTGCCTTATCGCGGCGCGCTACCGGCACTCAATGACGTCATCGCCGGCCACGTCGACATGTTCTTCGACACCGCGACGACGTCGGTGCCGATGTTCCGCGGCGGGCAGGTTAAAATCCTTGCGGTCGGCAGCACCAAACGCATTCAAGGGCTGGAGAACGTGCCGACGATGGAGGAGTCAGGGTTGCCCGGCTTCCGCTCGATCACCTGGTTCGCGCTTGCCGCGCCACCGGGCACGCCGGCGCCGCTCATCGACAAGATCAATCGTGACACTGTCGAAGTGCTTAAAGACCCGCAGGTGAGCGAGAAGCTGCACAAGCTTCAGCTCGACCCGGGCGCGACGACGCCTGAGGAAACCAGGAAATTCTTCGACGACGAACTTGCGTTGTGGGGCAAGGTCATCGCGCAGGCGCATATTTCGGTGCAGTAACTCGTCATTGCGAGGAGCCCGAAGGGCGACGAAGCAATCCAGAATCGGCGTTTGCGGCTCTGGATTGCTTCGCTTCGCTCGCAATGACGATTAATTAGCCGGCGGCCGGAAAATGCTGCCGCCAATGCTGCGCGATGTCGGCGCCGGTGGCGAACCAGACGCGATCGACGCCGCGCATGTATTCCAGCAGCCTGAGCAAGCCCCGGCAGCGGCCGGGCCGGCCGATCAGCCGGTCGTGCAGGCCGATCGAGAGCAGCTTTGGCGAGCCGCGCTGGCCCTCGCGATAAAGCACGTCGAAAGCGTCATGCATGTAGGTGAAAAAATCATTGGCTGTCGAGAAGCCTGAGTTCTCGTTGAAGCGATTGTCGTTCGCCTCGTAAGAATAAGGAATGACGAGATGGGGCCGGCCGCTGACATTCAGCCAATAGGGCAGTTCGTCGGCGAGCGAGTCGCGGTCGTAGAGAAAGCCGCCTTCTTCGACCAGCAGGCGACGCGTGTTGGGGCCAGGTCGTCCGGTCATCCATCCGATCGGCCGTTTGCCGGTAAGCTTGGTGAGAATATCGACGGCGCGCCTGATATGCTCACGTTCGGTCTCCTCCGGTACCGTAACGTAGTCGATCCAGCGATAGCCGTGGCTGACGATTTCATGCCCGCGCGCCACGAAAGCTCCGGCGAGATCCGGGTTTTGCTCGAGCGCTCGTGCGACGCCGAGGATGCTCGTCTTGATCGAGAATTCGTCGAATGCATCGAGCACCCGCCACACGCCGCGCCGGCTGCCGTATTCGAACGCCGACTCGGCGAGCGGCACGCGCCGCCCGCGATAGGCCGGCACACCAATATCGTTGAGCATCCCTTCGGAGACTTCGTCGCCGTTGAACAAGGTCGCTTCGCCGCCGCTCTCGACGTTCAGATTGAAATTGACCGCGATCAGCGCGCCGCCGGGCCATTTCGGATCTGGCGGCGTCGCGCCATAGCCGACCAGGTCGCGGGCGATCATCGGGTCGGGTTTTGCTTCGGGCATTGCGGTCTCGTACAGCTCATGAATTAAAATGATTCGTTTCCCGGATGCGGTGCAGCGCGAAGCGGTGCGCCGCTGATCCGGGATCGTTCCAAACTCCGAGTTTGAAACGGTCCCGGTTCTGCAGTGCATCACTCCGCTGCGCTGCGTGCTGCACTGCGCCCGGGACACAATAGCGGTTCCGCGGGAATGACAGTACCCTACAGAGCCAGCGGCGCGGTGCACGCATCGTAACAGTAGAACCAGTCGGTGTCGGTCGGCCCGCGCATCCAGGTATTGGCGATCGAGATTTCCTGCACTTTTGCCACGCGCGGAATGCGCGTCGCCTCGTAGCAGCGGAAGGCCTCCGCTCTATCGGCGAATTTTTCCAGGCAGCGGCTCAGGATGGCCGCGTCCTCGACCGCCATGGCGCCGCCGGCCGCCATGAACGGCCGCATCGGATGGCACGCGTCGCCAAGCAGCACGAGATTGCCGTTCGTTCCGCCGCTCCAGCGATCGTCGCGTTCGCGATCGAACACCGGCCAGAGCGTGACGGTGTCGACCGCCTCCAACACGCGCTGCAGATCGGAATGAAAGCCCGCAAACGACTCCAGGTATTGCTGCCGCGTCGCCGGAATCGACGTGTCGCCATGTTCCCAGTTCGCTGCCGGTACCACGCCGATGGCGTAGACTTCATCGCGCCGTCCGGTGAGATAATAAGGCAGGCAGTGGCGGTCGGTGCCCCACCATTTGGTGCAATCCGGTATGTAAAGCCCGTTGAGCCGTTCGGCAGGAAAGATGGCGCGGTATGCGACCGCGCCGACGAACTGCGGTGGCTGTGGCCCAAGCAGAACGTCGCGCACCTTGGAGCGAATACCGTCGGCGCCGATGACGATGTCGGCCTCCGCGGTAGCGCCATTCGCAAAAACCACCTGCGTCGCGTCACCGGTCTCGCGCAAATCCACCAGTTGATGATTGAACGCAATTGTTCCCGGCGTGACGCCGCGTTCCAGAACGGCATGCAGATCGCCGCGATGGATGTGGACATAGGGGCCGCCATAGTGCCGCTCGTGCGCCGCGTCGAACACGAATTCGGCCATGACCTCGCCGGTGTCCCAGGCGCGGCTGACGTAGCTCTGCGATTTGATGCCGTCGGCAATCAGGCCGTCTTCAAGGCCGAGACGGCGCAACACCTTGCAGACGTTGGCGGACAGAATGATACCCGCGCCGATGCGCGAGAATGCCGGCGCCTGCTCATAGACTTTTACGGAAAATCCGGCGCGCTGCAGAAATCCGGCGGCGGTCAAACCGCCGAGGCCGGCGCCAATGACGGCGATCCGCCTCGCGGCATTTTTTTGATTCATATGTTACCCAGACAAAACGCCGTCCTGTGATTGGTTACGAACGGCTCTTTGCGCTGTCAAGGGAGCCGCCGTGCTGGCACAATCCAAAGCCGGCGAGCGTGCAACAAATTGCGCCACGCTTACAACGTGCGCTGGCGGCGCGGGATTGACCCTTTGCGGCAAATTCCCTAGCGTCAATGCCGCTCGGGAAAACCAATATCGCTACAGCGCGTTCGGCCTGTGAATTGCAGCCACGGGTGTCGACGCGATTGATGGGCGTTTCGAGGAGTTGCCGTCATGCGACTGTTTGCTCGATTGGTTGGCGCGCTGCTGCTCGCCGCCGCCGCTGTTCCGCCGTCGGTGCACGCGGCCGAGGTCAATTTTACCACCGATTTCGGCTTTTACGGTCGCCAGTCCTATTTTTACGTCGCCTACGACAAGGGCTATTACAAGCAAGAAGGCATCGAACTCAACTTTCTGCGCGGTCAAGGATCGATCGACGCCATCAAGAAAGTGGCCTCGGGTGCCGCGAAGATCGGATTTGCGGATGCCGGCGCTCTGGTGCTCGCGCGCGGCAATGACGGCATTCCCGTTAAGCTCCTCGCGATCGTCTATGCGAGCCCGCCGCACGCGGTTTTTGCGCTCGCCGACAGCGGCATCAAGATGCCTAAGGATCTGGAAGGCAAAACGCTTGCCGACAGCGCGTTCAGCGCCATTCCGCTCGTCTTTAATGCTTACGCTCAAGCCGCGGGCATCGACGCCAAAAAGGTGAAGTGGATTACGGCCGAGGTGTCGTCGCTGCCGTCGCTTCTCGCCACCGGGCGCGTTGACGGTATCGGCCAATTCACCGTCGGCGAGCCGCTCTTGGCCGACGCGGTCAAGCCGAAGAAGCTGGTGCGGTTCGCCTACAAGGATGCGGGACTCGACTATTACGGCAACGGAATCGTCGCGACCGAGCAAACGATCAAAGAGGACCCGCAACTGCTCAAGGGTTTCATCCGCGCCACCCTGAAGGGAATGCGCGACGCGTTTGCCGATCCCGCCGCGGCTGGCGCGATCATGCACAAATATCACAAAGAGATTTCGGCCGAAGTCGCCGCCGGAGAAACCGTAAAAGTACGGGAACTTGCTGTTGTGACCGGCCGACCACTCGGTGCGATAGACGAAAGCCACATCGAGCGGACGATTGCTGTCATGCAGAAAGCGTATCCGATCAAACATCCGGTCAAGGCGCAGGATATGTACGTCCCGGGCTTTGTGGAATGAATTCCGAGCCGCTCGCTGCGCGATCACCTGCAGCAGAGCAACAAGCCCGGCGCGGCGCTCCGATCATCGAGCTCGCGGGCGTCGGCAAGACCTTCGGCAGCGGCGAGCAAACGGTTCACGCGCTGGGGCCGCTCGATTTGGCGATCGAAGCCGGCAGCTTTGTTTCCATTATCGGGCCGTCCGGTTGCGGCAAGTCGACCTTGCTGCGGCTGATTGCCGGTCTGGAAACGCCGACGCAAGGACGGCTCCGGCGCAACGGCGCGGTGCTCGACGGCCCTTCGCGCGAGGTTGGCATTGTTTTTCAAGACCACGTGCTCTTCCCATGGGCCACCATCCTGGACAACGTGATGTTGCCCGCCGACGTCATGGGGCTGCCGCGGCAAGCGGCCCTGGAACGCGCCCATTGGCTTCTCGAACTGACTGGGTTGAAGGATTTCGCCCGCCATCGGCCCGACATGCTGTCTGGCGGGATGAAGCAGCGCGCCGCTTTCTGCCGCGCCTTGCTGGCTGATCCGGCCATGCTGCTGTTGGATGAGCCGTTCGCGGCGCTTGACGCTTTAACCCGCGAAGAACTGTCGCTCGAGCTTTCGCGGCTGTGGCAGGAATTGCGTCGCACCGCGCTGCTCATCACCCATTCGATCGACGAGGCGGTGTTGCTGGGCGATCGGCTCATCGTGATGTCGCGCCGCCCAGGCCGCATCGGCCTCGACATTCCGATTGATTTGCCGCGGCCGCGGGACGTGAATACCGAGAATCATCCACGCTTTCTGGAGATCAGGCAGGCGGCGCGGGATCTGCTGTTTGCGCGGGAGAGAGGCTGACGCGCCATGGCCGCTGCGCCTTTCAAGTCCGTTATCGCGCGTGCGACCACGCCGCTGATCTATGGGTTACTGCTCATCCTCTGGGAGGCCTGCGTTCGCGTCTTCAAAATTCCGGGCTGGATGCTGCCGGCACCGTCGGCGATCATCGCCGCCGCGGAGGACTGGGCGCCCGAGCTCCTTCATCACAGCCTGGTGACGTTGAGCGAAACCGTCTTCGGCTTCCTGGTGGCGCTCGCGCTGTCGCTGCCGCTCGCAATCCTCGTCGCCTTCACCGTGACGTTGCGGCGGCTGCTTTATCCGATCCTGCTCGGTCTGCAGTCGGTCCCGAAGGTGGCGCTGGCGCCGCTGGTAATTCTGTGGCTTGGCATCGGCGTTCTGCCGAAGATCGTCATCGTGATCCTGGTCTGCTTCTTTCCGATCCTGGTGAACGTCGTCGCCGGCTTAGAGGCGGTGCCGCGGGCGATGCTCGATCTGATGCATTCGCTAAAGGCTTCGCAGCCGGCGATCTTTCGCCGGCTGCGCATCCCAATCGCGCTGCCGCACCTGTTCACCGGCTGCAAGATCGCCATCACGTTTGCGGTGATCGGCGCCGTCATCAGCGAATTCGTCGCCGCGCAAGACGGACTCGGTTACCTGATCATGATTTCTACTGCGCAATCGCAGACGCCACTGGCGTTTGCGGCGATCATCCTGCTGACGCTTATCAGCATCGTGCTGTTTTACGCGGTCGAGCTTGTCGAAAAGCGGTTCGTTACCTGGACGCCGTAGATACCGAATTCCGCCGCCCGCAAGAGCAGGGGACATGGTCAGTGGGTTGGCTGCTGCGTCTCCTCGACGCGGAAAAAGCCGAGCCGCTGCATCACCGGCTCGTCGGTGACGCGCAGCATCAGCGCATCCTCGGCGGCCTCGTGGCTATGCGGCCGCCATGCCGGCGCGGCGATGACGTCGCCGCGGCGCCACTCGAAGCGTTCGCCGTCAATCGTGGTGGCGCCCGTGCCTTTGACGATGGCGTAGATGTTGTTCGCGGTCGTTTGCAGCGGCGCCGTTTTAGTGTGCGGGTTAAGCCGCATCATGTGCAGGCCGATTGTCGCCATCGCCGGATCGCCGAGCTGCACACTGGTGCCGAATGGGCCGGAGGGGTCGGGCTTGGCGGCGTCGAGTCGCTTGAGCGTGTCGCTGAGCGGGAACACGAAAGGCGAATCCTTGGTGGGCGCCGCACCGGGTGAGCGTGCTTCGTGTCCGCCTTCTTCCTCGGCCGGTTCGAAGAACATCGGCTCAAGCAACTGCACCAGCGGCACGTCGAGAAAATCGAGCCAATAGGCACAAGAACGGCTGTCGTTGCCGTGGCCGTGGCTCGACCAGTTCGGTGTCAGCAGCACGTCGCCTGGTTCCATCGCAATCTTGACACCGTCGACCTCGGTATAGGTGCCGGGCTCGGAATCCAGAATGAGCCGCAGCGCATTCGGCGTATGGCGATGCGCGCGTGCCCACTCGCCCGGCATGATCATCTGATACGCGGCGACCAGCGTGCGTACCGTGCCGTAGCCGTTATCGGCTGCCGGGTTGAACAGAATGAGGTTGCGCCGCTCTGCAAGCTCGGTGTTGATCAGCCGGCCGGCGGCATCGAGCGCGCCACGCGCCTGCTCGTATTTCCATTGCGCCGGAGCGAACGTCTTCTTCGGTGCCGGCCACAGCGATGGCGTCGACTTAGCCCATCCCGGGCCAATGTTGATCTGGCCAAGCTGGCCATAAAGGTCCTCCAGGGTGCCGGCCTGGGCGAGTTCTTCTCGGGACGGAACTTTGTTCATGATGGCGCCTCTGCAAACGGAGGTTGGTTGAACGTAGCTCAACCGATCATACATCGGGAACCGCGCCGCGCACCACGTCGATGACGCGCAGCGGGTCTTCCGGAATGCGGTCGTCGCGCCAGGCGACGTGGCCGTCGGGGCGCACCAGCACAAATTTCCGCTGGTACAGTGCGGCGATGTTCGGCTCCGCGAGCGGAGCGAACTCGACCGGCACATGGCGTTCGCGTGCCGCCTCAACGAGCGGTGCTGCGTCGGCGGCGGTCGCGCCGAAGCCGAGCAGCATGAATCCGCGGCCAAACAGATCGAGCGTCGAGCGACCATCGGCGAGCCATGCGTGCGGGGCGCGGTGTCCGGGCCGCGCGGTCTGCTCATAGGTTCGGGCCACGTCTGGCGGCGGCGGCGTACCATCAGGCCAGAAGATCGGCGAGCCGTCGTAGCGATAGCCGAGATGGATGCCGAGCGTGAACCATTCGTGGCGCATCATCTCGCTGAATTCAGTGCCCACCTTTTTGCGCGTTTCCGCGCCCTGCCGCGTGTCGTCGGCGATGTCGGGGTGGATGCCGACCGAAAGCATGCGACGCAGGTTGCCGCTCGCCTCGGCGACATTGCGGGCTCCGACCGGTTGGCGCTCGACCGTGTAAGACTCGAGCAGGCCGTCGCCGCCCCAGCCTTGCAGCACAGCAGCAAGCTTCCAGGACAGATCGATGGCGTCGCCGATACCGGTGTTCATGCCAAAACCGCCGGTCGGCGACATGGCATGTGCGGCGTCGCCGGCGATAAAGCCCCGGCCGTTGCGATACGTTTCGGCCACCAATTCGCGGCGTATCCAGGGCAGCACGCTCAAAATCTCAAATTCGAAATCGCGTCCCACGGCGCGACGGATCGCGGCCTCAATTTCCGCCGTCGTATATTCGCGCTGTGCCGAATTGCCGATGATGGAAAACCGCCACTGGTCGCCGCCGTTGATCGCCACGATGGTCGACCAGGTGCCTTCCGGTCCGATGAGAATGTGCCGGTAGGCTTTGCCCTTGTCGTGCAGCGACAACAGGTCGGGACAGCGGAAAATGACATTGGTGGTGTAGGTCAGCGCCGGATTGCCGCGCATGGGGATGCCGAGCGTCTCGCGCACCAGGCTGCGGGCGCCGTCGCACCCGACGATGAAGCGCGACGAAATCTGTTCGCGTGCGCCAGTCTCGGCGTTCTCGACGGTCGCCATCACCCGGTCGGCGGCTTGCGTGAAGCTGGCCAGCCGGGTGCGATAGCGCATAGTGACGGTTTTTTGCGAGGCTGCGAACGCGCGCAGGATAGGGTCGAACATATTCTGCGGGCAGCGCTCACGCCGCTGCGGGCTTTGCGGAGGTGGTGGCGCCTGCCCGATCCCGGGAAAGCGCTCGCGCCCCAGTTCGTAGCCCGTCAGGCTCGTCAGATAGATATTGTCCTGGGGGTAATCGCGTGGGTAGGCCGAGCCTTCGACGGCGCTTACCAGCCCCCAGCGCCGGCAGAATTCCATGGTGCGGACGCCGACCATGTCCATGCGCGGCTGGTAGATCGAGCCATCCGACTGCTCAACCAGCAGGCAATCTACGCCGCGCCAGCCAAGGTCGCCGGCCAGCGCCAGCCCGACCGGACCGCCGCCCACGATGAGAACCGGTGCTATTTTCTCCGCCAAGTTGTTGTACTCCGGCTTTTGCGCGATGATAGGCGGGCAGCCCCGCAGACAGAACGGCACCGTAGAGCGTGATCCCCAAGTGGGTACCGGTTTTAGAAAAAAATCATGCTTGATCAATAAGCTGGAGCGGAATGACGATTCGAGCCTTGCGGGTCGAGCGGATTTGACATTCGCCAGCTTTCGGCAAGCCGTCAAAGTCGCTAACATCCAGCCTGAGTTTCGCGATTCATCATCGGAATCCGGTTCAACCGAGGAATAAATGACAAAGCGATTGATGTCGGCGCTACCCATTCGCGTTAAAGCTGCGGGCTTTCGCGCGCGAGCCGAGGCGCTGCGGCGCTGGGCGCCTGCCGCCATTGTGACGCTCGCGGCCACGATCGCGCTGACCGCCGTGACCGCGCCGCCGGCGGCCGACGCGGCCACGCGCCGGGCACGTCCCGCTCGCCCCACGGAGGCGACGGCCCCGCGCGAGGCCGGCGCGCCGATCATGGCGATCGTGTCGATCAAGAGCCAGCAAGTGACCTTCTACGATGCCGACGGCTGGATTTTCCGCGCACCGGTGTCGACGGGCGTGACGGGACGCGAGACGCCGGCCGGGGTCTTCGCCGTCGTGGAGAAGGACAAGGACCACCACTCGAGCCTTTATGACGACGCCTGGATGCCGAACATGCTGCGCATCACCTGGAATGGCATTGCGCTCCACGGCGGGCCGCTGCCCGGCTATGCGGCCTCTCACGGCTGCGTGCGCATGCCCTACGATTTTGCCGCGAAGATGTTCGACAAGGCGCCGATGGGCATGCGGGTGATCGTCTCGCCGACCGACTCGGAGCCTGTTGCGTTCTCCGATCCGTCCCTGTTCGTGCCCAAGCAGCAGGCTATCGACGCTGTCCCGGCCCGCGCCGAAGCGCTCGGCCGCGAAGCGGACGAGGCCACCCAGGCAGCCACCGCCGCGAAGACTGCTCTCGCGACCGCAAAACACAAGGCGGCCGGAGCCCCGGCGGCAGTGCGCAAGCTCGACTACGCCAAGAAACATGCCGACGCCGCGCTCGCCTATGCCGAGAAGGTGCTCGCGGCTGCCAAGACGGACCAAGCCAAGGCGAAGGCCGAGGACACCAGGCAGAAAGCCGCCGCCAAAGCCCAGGAGCTGGGCACGCAGCTAGAAGCCGCCAAGGCCGACGCAAAGACGGGGCATGACGCCGTCGCGGCAGCGGAAGCAAGCGCCAAGACCACCGAGGCGAAGCGGGTCGAAACCGCCAAGGCCGCGCAGGATGCGAAGCTCGCCCTCGAGCCTGTCTCGGTCTACATCAGTCGCGCAACGCAGAAGCTCTACGTCCGGCGCGATACGCATAAACACGTGCCGGACGGGGGCGAGTACTACGACTCGAGCTTTGAACTCCCAGTCACGATCAAAAATCCCGACAAGCCGCTGGGTACGCACATCTTCACCGCGGTGGCGCGCGCCGACGGCGGTCTGCGCTGGACCGAAGTCACGATCGACAGCGGCGATAATGCAAAGGACGCGCTGGACCGTGTCACCTTCCCGCAAGAAGTGGTCGATCGCATCGCGCCCACCGCAGTGCCGGGGTCCTCGATCACCATCTCGGACGAGCCGTTGAGCAGCGAAACCAACTATCGCACGGAGTTCGTCGTCGTACTCAACAACCAACCGCAGGGCGGCTTCGCCAATCGTGCGCGCTCGCCCGATATGCGCATCGCCCGCCGCAATACGGAGGACAATGGCTTCGGTTTCGGTCGCCTGGGCGATTGGTTCTCCTCCTCATTCGGCAATCAACCTGCCTACGGCAATCAACCCGCCTACGGCAACCAGCGCCGTCCCAGCCGCCAGTCGTACGATCGGCAGCAGCAAGGATGGGGCAACAACAGCTATTAGCTGGCGTATATCCCGGCCGGTCGGGCGCTGGCTGATGGTGTGCGAATAGCGAGGTCGCGAGTGGCGAATGGGCTTTTCCCATTCGCCACTCGCGTTTCATCGCCCGCTTTTTTCCAAGAGCTCGGGCGCCAGCAGAGCGCGCCGGCGCCCGATTTTCGGTGTTCACCTCGTCCCGCGGTCGTGACACCATGGCGGCGCTGATTTGGTTCCGGATTCTATAACCACTATGGCACGTGAGAAATTCGCCTGGGCGGCACTGCCTGACGCGGAACTGCTCGAAGTCCGGCTCAAGGACCTCAAACTCACCATCGAGGGCACTTGGCTTGAGGACTGTCTGCTCACCCTGGACGACGAACTCGCCCAGGCCGGCTTGCGCGTGCGGCCGCATGCCTGGATATCCAGCGAGTGGTTCAGTCCGGACAGTACGCCCGGGATCGCCATTCCGTTTTATCTGGTGCATCCGCGGCTGATGCGCCTCGAACGCAAGATGATCATCGACGTGGAAGGCGGCACCTGGCGCGAGTGCATGGCGATTCTGCGCCATGAGGCCGGCCATGTCGTGCAGCACGCGTACGGGCTTTCGCGACGCCGCATGTGGCAGCGGTTGTTTGGGGCGTCTTCGCAGCGCTATCCGCGCTATTACCGGCCGAATCCCGCCAGCCGAAATTTCGTCCAGCATCTTCGCCTCTGGTACGCCCAAAGCCATCCCGACGAGGATTTTGCCGAGACATTTGCGGTGTGGCTGCGGCCGCGTTCCAATTGGCGTACGCGCTATGCCGGATGGCCGGCGCTCAAAAAGCTTGAATATGTCGACGACTTGATGGGCGAAATCGCCAACGAGCGGCCGGGGCTGCGCCGGCGTGAGCGCGTCGAGCCGCTCAGCAAGCTCAATGAGACGCTCGGTGAGCATTACCGCAAGAAGCAGGCGCTTTATGCGTTCGACGCGCCGAAAACCTACGACCGCGACCTCCACCGGCTGTTCTCGGCCGATCCGAAGCATCGCCGCTCTGAAGCGGCGTCCTCGTTTCTACGCCGCCACCGCGCCCGAATGCGCAAACTGGTGGCGCAGTGGACCGGCGAGTATCAGCTCACCCTCGACGCCGTGCTCGACGGCATGATCGCCCGCTGCCGGGAGCTTAATCTGCGAGCCGTCGGCTCCGAGCATAAGCTCGTGACGGAGTTCACCGTGCTGTTGACTGCCAAAACCATGCATGCACTGTTTGGTCCGTCGCGGCGAAGGTGGATCGCGCTATGAAGAAGCTGCGTGTCCTCGTGCTCGTTCATCCGGATCTGATACCGCCGGATTCGAGCAAGGGATACAGCGAGCGGGAAATCAACGAGTGGAAGACCGAATACGATGTCGTGACGACGCTGCGGCGCGCCGGACACGATGTCCGTCCGCTCGGCGTTCACGACGAGCTGAAACCCATTCGCGATGAAATCGAGAGCTGGAAGCCGGACGTGGTGCTCACGCTGCTGGAGCAGTTTCACGGCGAGGCGATCTACGATCAGAACGTCGCGAGCTACCTTGAACTGATGCACATCCCGTATACGGGATGCAATCCGCGCGGACTGATGCTGGCGCGCGGCAAGGACTTGTCGAAGACGCTGGTGCATTATCATCGCATTCCGACTCCCGCCTTCGCGGTGTTTCCGAAGAACCGCAAAGTGAAGCGACCGGCGCGGCTGGCGCTGCCTTTGATCGTCAAGAGTTTGAGCGAGGACGGCTCCTACGGCATCTCGCAGGCCTCCGTCGTGGACAGCGACGACAAGCTCGCTGAGCGCGTCGGCTTCATCCATGAACGGATCGGCACGGCAGCGATCGCCGAACAGTACATCGAGGGCCGCGAGATCTATGTCGGCGTGTTCGGCAACGACCGCCTGCGCGTGTTGCCGGTCTGGGAGCTGCAGTTACAGAATCTGCCGGACCGCGATTGGCCGATCGCCACGGAGAGGGCCAAGCACGATCCCGATTATCAGGAGCGCCACAGCATCCTGCATGGTCCGGCGAAGAACCTGGCGCCTGAATTGATCGCGCGCATTCAGCGTTTCGCCAAGCGAATTTACCGGGCGCTTGAACTTGATGGCTATGCCCGCATCGATTTTCGGCTGGCGGCCGATGGCACGCCGTATTTCCTGGAGGCCAATCCCAATCCTGAAATCGCGGAAAGCCAGGAGTTTGCCGCAGCGGCGAAGCATGACGGGATCAAATATCGCGATCTCCTGCATCGCATTCTCGCGCTTGGCATGAAGCGCGCCTCGGCGGCGGTGTCTGGCAGTTAGTTTAGAATTGGTACAAGGTGTCTTGCGCGGCCGGCTCCGAGGGCCGATAGTTGCGATCGTGACCAATTCGCCGGCGCAAAATGCCGATGGCGCGGCGGAAGACCGCCGAGGCGGTCGCTTGGGAGGTCCGATGGCATACGACACCAGGAGCGACGCCAAGGTCCGGCGCCTTGGCACGGCAGAGCCCAAGAGCGAGCGCGCCGGCGCGCCGCTGCAGTACCAGCCGGGCTTCGGCAATCAGTTCGTTTCCGAAGCGGTCCCCGGCGCACTGCCGGTCGGGCAAAACTCGCCGCAACGGCCGCCGCACGGGCTTTACGCCGAGTTGATCTCCGGCACCTCGTTCACCACCGCGCGTGCCGAGAACCGGCGCACCTGGACCTACCGGATTCAGCCATCGGTCGTGCATCAACCCTATGCGCGCATTGACAACGGGCTCATCCGCAGCGCGCCGTTCAACGATGTCGACGCCACACCGACGCAGTTGCGCTGGAGTCCGCTGCCGATTCCGCAAAAGCCTGTCGATTTCGTCGAGGGCATGGTGACGTTCGGCGGCAATGGTGACGCCGCGACGCAGGTCGGCATGGCGGTGCATCTTTACGCCGCCAATCGCTCGATGAAGGATCGCTATTTCTACAATGCCGATGGCGAGATGCTGATCCTGCCGCAACAAGGGCGTGCGCGCTTGGTCACCGAGCTCGGCATCCTCGAGGTCATGCCGGGCGAGATCGCCGTCATTCCGCGCGGTCTGCGGTTTCGCGCCGAACTGCCGGATGGACCGTCGCGCGGCTACGTCTGCGAAAACTACGGTGCCATGCTGCGGCTGCCGGAACTCGGTCCGCTCGGCTCGAATGGACTGGCCAATGCGCGCGATTTTCTCAGCCCCGTTGCCGCCTATGAGGACAATAAGAAGCCATGCGTCGTCGTCGCCAAATTCCAGGGCAACCTCTGGGCGGCGGAAATGGATCATTCACCGCTCAATGTTGTTGCCTGGCACGGCAACTTTGCGCCTTACAAATATGACCTCGCACGTTTCATGGTGATCGGTACGGTGAGCTTCGACCATCCCGATCCATCGATCTACAGCGTGCTCACGGCGCCGTCCGATGTGGCTGGCGCCGCCAATATCGACTTTGTCATCTTCCCGCCGCGCTGGCTGGTCGGCGAGAACACGTTCCGGCCGCCCTGGTATCACCGCAACGTCATGACCGAGTTCATGGGACTGGTGCACGGGGTCTACGACGCCAAGGCCGAAGGTTTCCTGCCTGGCGGCGCCAGCCTGCACAATTGCATGACCGCGCATGGGCCCGACGCCGAAACCTGGGACCGCGCGACCCGCGTCGAGCTCAAGCCGCACAAGATCGAGAACACCATGGCGTTCATGTTCGAAAGCCGCTTCGCCATGCGGCTGACGCGCTATGCAGTGGAGTCGTCCGAGTTGCAGCACGACTATTTCGAAGGCTGGCAAGGCCTGGAGAAACACTTCCCAGACCGGTAATGCAGCCGTGCAACGCGGCGCGGCCGTTGGCGGATTGACAGGAGCTGCCGGGCTTGGCTTGCTCGCGTCCCGCACGTCATTCGGAATGGCCGATCCATTCGGAGATTTTTCGCAAGCGCTCGGACGTGAACGTGATGGTGCAGAGTGAAGGCCAGGCGCTGGCGCGATCGCTCGGCCGCAACTGGGCAGCTTTCATTGCCAATCACGGTGTGACGTTCGCTGCCGATGGGGCTGATGACGGCCGGTCGGTGCGATCCGATAATTTCAACAACACAGGAAACATGTGGTGAACGATAAATCTTCAGACAGCGCCAGACGCATCGCCGACGAGCTTGCGTCGTGTGGCGTCAAGCTTGTCGCCAGCCTTCCCGACAATTGGGTGATGGACGTCATCAACACGATCGAAAGCGACGATCGTTTCGTCCATGTTCCGGTCAATCGAGAGGAATCGGCGGTCGGCCTGTGTTCGGGCGCCTATATGGGCGCGATGGGATCGGCGGCGCTGATGGGCGCGTCCGGCTTCATGACCGTCGTGTATGCGATCACCAAGATCAACTACACCTACGAAATCCCGCTGTTCCTGATGGCGACGTTGCGTGGCGCGGTCGGCGATCACCACAAGCACCACGCTTCCAACGGGCTTTATCTGCTGCCGGTACTCGACGCGATCAGCCTGCCTTACCAGATCATCGATAAGCCGGAGGATATCGGCCAGATTTCGCGTTGCTATCGGCATACGCGCACTTTCGCGCGTCCGTTCGTCGTGTTGTTCACGCGCGCGCTGCTGCGAGGGGGGCATTGATGAAATATCTCGATTGCTTTCGCGCCATCGCGCGGCATCGCACGGACGAGATCGTGGTCGCATCGGCCGGCAATTCCTGCCAGGCGTGGTGGGCTGCGACGCGCGACTCGGTTGGCAGCTTCTATCTCGACGCCTCGATGAGCCTCTCCAGCATGTTTGCCTCGGGTATCGCGCTGGCGCAGCCGGAACTGAAAGTCTGGGCGTTCATGGGTGACGGCGCGTTCTGCATGAATCCCGGAATGCTGATGGTGGAGCGGGAGATGAATCTGCCGAACCTGACGCATTTTCTCGTCTCGAATCGTGTCTACGGCGCGACCTCGAACGCCGGATTGCCGAACTTCAAGGATAACGATTACGCGGTCATTGCGCGCGGCATGGGCCTCGAGCGCGTGTTCTCATTTTCCAGCGTCGAACAGCTGGACGGCGAATTCCCGGCGCTGAAGGCCGCCAATGCGCCGGGCCACACCTTCGTCGTGCTCGAAGTGGAACCGTTCACGGACGAAGAACAAAAGATCGAACAGCCGCCGTTCGATGGCCCGGAACTGAAATTCCGCTTCGGCCGGCACGTTGAGGGCATGACCGGCGCCAGCATCTTTGGCTACCGGATCTGAGTCGCTACGCTTCGGCGGCGTGGCGAGCCTGCTTTCGGCGAAGGTCGCCGACGGGATGACGGGCAGGAAACATCGTCACCATATGGAGGTGGTCGCCCAGGGCATTGCCAACATGGCATGTACTGGAACACGGCAGAAAAACGCTAAGGCTACGGCCTCAAGCCTTGCGCAGAAAATCGAAGTCGCAGCCGTCCTCAGCCTGCAGGACGCTCTGCATATAAAGCCGCGCGTAGCCGCGTTCCGGTGTCGTTGCGATGGAGCGAAAGGCGGCGCGGCGTTTGGCGAGTTCGTCGTCGCCAACCAGAAGGTCGAGGCGGCGCTGCGACACCGAAAGCTTGATGCGGTCGCCGTTCTGCACCAGCGCCAGCGGCCCGCCGATGGCGGCTTCGGGCGAGACGTGCAGCACGATGGTGCCGTAAGCCGTGCCGCTCATGCGCGCGTCTGAAATGCGCACCATGTCTTTGACGCCCGAGCGCGCGAGCTTGCCCGGGATCGGCAGATACCCGGCCTCCGGCATGGCGTAGCCGCTTTTCGGGCCGGCGTTCTGCAGCACCAGAAGGTCGTCCGCGGTCACATCGAGATCGGGCGCGTCGATGCGGGCTGCGAGATCGTCGAGCGAGGAGAACACCACGGCGCGGCCTTCGCGCTCGAATAGGCGCGGATCGGCGGCGGAGCGCTTGATGATGGCGCCATTCGGCGCGAGCGAGCCGAACAAAGCGGCGAGCCCGCCTTGTTTCTGATACGGCTCGGCGAGCGGCCGGACGATGTCGCGGTCGACCCAAGGCGCGGGCTGTGCCAGGCGCTCGCCGAGCGTTTCGCCCGTCACCGTCATGCAGTCGAGATGCAAGAGCGGTTTGAGTTCGCGCAGCACGGCGCCGATGCCGCCGCCGGCGAACAAGTCCGACATGTAATGTGCGCCGGTCGGTTTGAGATCGACCAGGATCGGCGTTTCGTCGGACAACGCGTTGAGGCGTTCCAGCGACACCTTGATGCCGGCGCGGCCCGCGATGGCGGTGAGATGTATGAGACCGTTGGTCGAGCCGCCGATGGCGAGCAGCACGCGCAACGCGTTCTCGACAGAGTGTTCGGTGACGATGCGGCTCGGCCGTAACGCCGTGCCGATCATCGCAACAGCGCGGCGGCCGCTCGCTTCCGCGGCGCGCAGCCGATCGGAATGCACCGCCGGAATCGCCGCGGTGCCCGGCAAGGTCATGCCAAGCGTTTCGGCGACCGCCGCCATCGTGCTCGCCGTGCCCATCACCGCGCAGCTGCCTGTCGTGGTGGCGAGATTGCCCTCGATGTCATCGATGTCGTGCTTGGAGATTTCGCCGGCGCGGTATTTGGCCCAGAACCGCCGGCAATCGGTGCAGGCGCCGAGCCGCTCGCCGTGATGCGCCATCGGCAGCATCGGTCCGCCAATCAGCATGACGGCCGGCAGGTCGGCCGAGACAGCGCCCATGAGCAGTGCCGGCACCGTCTTGTCGCAGGCGCCGATCAGCACCACCGCGTCCATCGGCTGGGCGCGGATCATTTCTTCCGCATCCATCGCCATCAGGTTGCGGAACATCATGCTGGTCGGGCTTAAGAACACTTCGCCGAGCGAGACGGTCGGGAAATCGAGCGGCAGGCCGCCTGCGGCGATGACGCCGCGTTTGACCGCCTCGACCAGCTCCGGAAAGTGCCGGTGGCAGTTGTTGAAGCCGCTCGCCGACTGGGCGATGCCGACGATTGGCCGCGCCAGCATCTCGTCCGAAAAGCCCATCGACTTGGCAAACGAGCGCCGCAGATAGAGCGAAAAATCGGCGTCGCCGTAATTGGTCAGCCCGCGCGCCAGGCCGTGCTTTTGTTGGTCCGCCAAGGTGGCCTCTGCTTCTTTCAGTCGAATGCCGTCCAACACCAGAAGCGGCGCCGGTATCTCCGGGATATAAGCCGCCCGTGGCGAATTAAGCAACGTTGGATCGAGGCGGCTCCGGCCCGCCCAACCAAAGCGGCCGCCGCCGGTTTACATTCGGGCCGGACCGCGGCACTGGTGCTCCCTACCGGCTCAAATCAGGCATTCATTGCGATGACCGATAAACCCAGCATCGTCTTTCTGTTCGACGTCGACAACACGCTGCTCGACAACGATCGGATTCAAGCCCATCTCCGCGAACATTTGGCGGAGCGTTATGGGACCGCCGCGCGCGACCGATACTGGGAAATCTTGCAGCGGCTGGTCGACGAACTCGGCTACACCGATTATCTCGGCGCGCTGGAGCGCTATCGCGACGAGGTGCTTCACCGCCCCGAAATTCTGCTGATGTCAAGCTGGCTGGTCGACTACCCGTTCGCCGATCGATTATTTCCGCATGCGTTGGACGCGGTGAAGCATGTCCAGCAATGGGGGCAGACCGTAATCCTGTCCGACGGCGATGCCGTGTTTCAGCCGCGCAAGGTGGAGCGTTCGGGACTGTGGCAGGCCGTGGACGGACGCGTGCTCATCTACATCCATAAGGAGCGCGAGCTGGCTTACGTCGAGCGGCTCTATCCCGCCGAGCACTACGTACTGATCGACGACAAGCTGCGCATTCTCGCCGCGGCGAAGAAAATCTGGGGCGAACGGGTGACCACGGTGTTTCCGAAGCAGGGTCACTATGCGCACGACCCGGCGATTTTGGCGGCATACCCGCCACCCGACATCGAGCTCGACAGGATCGAGGATATCTTGGCCAGCGATTTTGATGCATTGCTGAAAAAGAATTAAGTCGCGCTCCCGCAAATCCCAATATGCAACGCTCGGGCCTGGAATCTGCGTAGCGGCCGGGCGAAAGCATGGTGTAGACGTACCGGCAAGACACAAAGTGTTTGGGGAGGAAATCGCTTGCTCGGCGTCCTTTACGCTGCTCTCGGCGCGTTCACATTTTCGCTCAACAACGTCACGATGCGCAGGGGGGTGGTGACGGGCAGCGTGCTGCAAGGCATGGCATTGACGGTGCCGATCGGCGGCCTGTCCTTCCTGTTGATGGCGATCGCCTTTGGCGATTTGAACCAGATCCTGATTTTCCCGGCCGCGGCTGTGGCCTGGCTGGCCGCTCAGGGCGTCGTGCATTTCGTCATCGGCCGCTATTGCAATTACAAGTCCAACCAGTTGATGGGCGTGAATCTCGCGGCTCCCGTCATCCAGCTGCAGGTCCCGTTCGCCATGCTGCTGGCCGTGGCGACGCTGCACGAGCGATTTACGGTGCTTCAGGCTATCGGCTCGGCTTTGATGCTGGGCGGCTCCTTCACGACCCAGTCGGAAACCGGCACGGGCAAGAAGAAGGCGGTCGCGCCGCTGTCGGCGGCGGTGGTGACGCCTGCCCTACCGGCCGGGCAGGCGCTGGCGGGACCGCGCGCGGCGCGAAAGCCGGCTTTCCAGCCGCACGTGCTTTCAGGGTACATCTTCGCCTTCGCTGCGGCGGCGTGTTACGGCAGCTCGCCGCTGTTGGCGCGCCAAGCCTTTCTGAATGCGCCTGGCGTCAGTACGGTGGCGGGCGGGTGCCTCGCCTATGGGGCAGCAATGCTGGTGTTCAGCCTCGCGCTGCTCAAGCCCGGCTCCTGGCAAGATATCAAGGGCATGAAGCGCGAGAACATCCCGTGGTTTCTCGCCGCGGCCGTGCTGGTCGCTGTATCGCAGGCCCTGGTCTACGCCTCGCTTGCGATCGCGCCGCTGATGGTGGTCACGCCTATCCTCCAGCTCTCTTTGGTCTTCCGGCTGTTTCTGTCGCAATTGATCAACCGCGATTACGAGGTGATGAACACTGCAGTGTTCATCGGCGCGTTTACGGCCGTGCTGGGTTCGATGCTGGTTTCGATTACGACCAACGCGCTTGTGACAGTGCTGGCTCTGCCGCCGTGGATGGTAGCAATCTTGGATTATCGCTTGGCCGGCAATTAGCCGCCGTAATCAGGTGCCCGAAAACACGAACCGCGTCCCGACCGCGGAGTGGATCACCCTGTCGCCCAGCTCGGCCCGGGCCAGATCGTAAAAGCGGTCACCCGTGCAGTGCCCGACGATAATGTATTTCGGATCGATCGCGCGGAACTCGGCAATCGCCTTGCGGATGTAATCGTCATCGAGCGGCGGCACGATGTGAAATCCGCCGATTACGGCGAGCACCTGTTCAATGCCGGAAGCGGACATCGCGGCACGCACCGTGTTGATTACGCCGCGATGGCTGCAGGAGGTGAGCACGACGAGCCCGCGTCCCTTCACGTTGTAAACGGTGGCGAGCTCGTGATCGAAGTCGTCTGGAATGTAGGTGCCGGTGTTCTTTTCAGTCGGCATGTTCTCCGCGAAACAGCCGAATCCGTCGAAAATACCGATGATTTCCATTGTGGGGCGCAGCGGCTTCTCGAACGAGACCTGCCCGATGCGGCCGGTCGTGAATGCATGATCGGCGACGACCGCCGGCTCTGAGGCCATCATCAGCATCAATCCGGAATCGAGAATCGCCTTGCGGTCGATCGCGCCAAAATGGCCCTCGACGTTGCGGCGCACACAGAAGGCATCTTCACCGCCGACATAAAACGGGATTTCCCTTTTCAGCGACCCGCCGTGTTTTTCGAGAAAGCCGACCATGCCGCCAAAGTGGTCGTAGTGCCCGTGACTCAGAACCAGCGCGTCGAACGTGGACGGATCGATGCCAATCACCGCAATGTTGTTGTTGAGAACCTCGGGTGTAAATCCAAAGTCGACAAGGACATTGCGTTCCTTGCCGCCGCTGAAGGACTGCGCGTGAATGGCGAGACCCCACTCGGCATTCAAAAGGTGCCGTGGCGGCCGGTCAGGGTGGCTATGCCGAACGCGCCGCTCAATCGCGAGTCCATCGCGCGTCTCCTCGGGCACGAACAACTGGGTGAGATTGTCCGTCACGATGCGTACGGCGACCCGGTCAATCTCCGGGACGTCGTCGCGCAGCGTCTTTGCCGGCCGTGTTCGTGCACTGCTGGCGAGTGTTGCCATCATCGCCGTAACGAAGCCGGCTCCGCCCGCGCATAAAGGCGCCGCAGATGATGCGAATGGCGCGGCGCAATTGCACAGACTGAAAAGCATGGGGAGCCCCTCTCGACGGTTCGCAACCTTGCAAGGCACACAACGCGTTGTCCACTGGAATGAACACGCCGATGCTGCGAGAAGCCAGCCATGGTGTTAAATCTGAGTGCAGCGATCGAGACGCCGCCGAGGCAAGCCAAAGATACCTTGTGGTCATTGCGTCATTACGGCGGTCGCTTACTATCTCAACTATGGTTGTTTCTCGAGCTTGAATAGAGGGGCTGATGAGATGGTTTTGACGATCCTGCTCGTCTTGGCCGGCCTTATGGGAGCGAGCGGCATCATGCTGGCGGCAGCGGGCGCGCATGCCGCGCCCGGCGCGGGGCTCGACGGCGCCGCCTATATGCTTCTCATCCACGCCACGACGATTATCGGCGTGGCCGCGCTCATCCAAAACGGCATGCTGTGGCGCGGGCCAGCGCTCGTGGTCCTTGCCGCGTGGGTCTTGGGCGCCTTACTGTTCTCGGGTGACATCGCACTGCGCGCCTTCGCCGGCCAGCGTCTGTTTCCAATGGCGGCGCCGTCCGGCGGCATCATTCTCATTTTGGGCTGGCTCAGCTTTGCTGCCTTGGCGATCAGCGCTTTGGTGCGCGGCTAGTGGAGCGGTTGCCGTTCACTAGCGGGTCGCGGAACTGCGGTGTCGCTGGCCCGTTGAAAGCAATATTGCCCGCAAAGGGCGCTCCCGCGAGAACACACAATGAAAGCACGCATTGCATTGCTGGCGGTGGCGCTGGCCGCTGCGCTGCCGTCACCGCACGCCCTGGCGCAGCAGCCGACGGTTCTGACCTACCACGGCGACATCGGCCGGAGCGGCAATTTCGTCGTGCCGGCGCTCACCTACGACAAGGCGCGCGCGCTCCATCTTGCTTCCGCGTTCGACGCGCACGTGGCGGGTCATCTCTATGCCCAGCCGGTCTATTGGCGCGCCGCCGGCTCAAGCTCGGCGATGCTGCTGACCGCCTCGGAGGACAATGTCATCCAAGCCTTCGATGCCGCAACCGGAAAAGAATTGTGGCGCCGCTCGGTCGGGCCGCCGGTGCCGCGTTCGGCTTTGCCGTGCGGCAACATCAATCCGCTTGGCGTCACTGGTACGCCGGTGATCGATCCGTCCACGCAGGCGATCTATTTCGACGCGGCGGTCGATGATGCGGGAGGTCCGCGCCACGAACTGTTTGCGCTGTCGCTCAAGGATGGCAGCGTTTTACCTGGATGGCCGGTCGATGTCGCCGGCGCCTTGCAGAAGACGGGTAAGCATTTCGATCCGCGCACGCAGAATCAGCGCACCGCACTGACGCTGCTCGACGGCATGATCTATGCCGGCTTCAGCGGTCATTACGGCGATTGCGGCGACTATCATGGCTGGGTGATCGGGTTCGCGCAGCGCGATCCCGGCAAAATCGTGAGCTTCGAAACGAAAGCGCGCGGCGGCGGCATCTGGGCGCCAGGCGGCTTTCCCGTCGTCGGACACGACCTGTTCTTCGCCACGGGAAATACCTTCGGCGCCCGCACCTGGAGCGACGGTGAAGCAGTGTTTCGCGCCACATCCGATCTGCAAAGCAACGACGGCAACCGAGATTTCTTCACGCCATCCGATTGGAAGTCGCTCGACAGCAGCGACGAGGATTTGGGCGGCAGCAATCCCATTCCGCTCGATGTGTCCGGTCCAAGCGGAAGCCAGGCCCTGATCGTGGCGCTCGGCAAAGACGGCAAAGCCTATTTGCTCGACCGCGATAATCTCGGCGGCATCGGCGGTCAGTTGGCCGTACAGGCGGTGTCCGGCGACGCCATCCGCACCTCGCCCGCGGCTTACCCGGTCGGCAACGATATGATGGTGGCGTTCGAGGAACCG
>Ga0208849_1000391_pt1 | contig 41573 bp, 44 predicted proteins | sample NGESurdeep072012_10_FD_184470 | JGI IMG/M metagenome (GOLD analysis project Ga0208849, IMG submission 184470) | Arctic peat soil microbial communities from Barrow, Alaska - NGEE Surface sample 53-3 deep-072012 (SPAdes) | ecosystem: Environmental > Terrestrial > Soil > Wetlands > Peat ... | reverse complement strand
CTTCGGTGAGGTCGTCCATTTGACCTTCAGTGAACCGCTGAGGGGCAGGCTGCCGCCGTTCTCGATGCTCTGCAGACACGAGGTGCCCTTGGTCCCCTGGAGGGTGCCCGACACCACACCTTTGGTGATCGTCAACGGCGCACCCCCGGTCGGGACCTGGGCCGTGCAGTGGGTCAGGGTGGCGGAGACCTTGACCTTGACCTTCCCGGACATCGTGCCGGGAATCTTCAGTGCCGGGGAGAAGGTCGTCGAGCCGGACTGCCCCGTGCAGGTCACGCCGTAGCCCGAGGCGTTGACCTTCGCCGCGTGGCCGGCGTGGACCCCCTCGGCTTTGGCCAGGGCGGCCCCGGCGTCCACCGCACTCATCACACCCACACCCAAGACCGCCGCGCAGAGCAGGGCGGTGACTTTTCGACCAGACATCGGTACCCCTCCGATGGTGTGCCCCGTTCCCGCGAGCGGGGTCAAAACCCTAGCTGCTGTCTAGCGCACGGAGGGCGAAAGCACCTCCTCAATCGTGGGTATCCGCACCGGGGTTGCGTCACCGTGACACAGACGAATGACACGGGTGACACCACGCCATGACAGCCTCGAAACCCAAGGTCAGGTGACGACGTACCCCGACACCGTCGCCGACCCGCTGGCCGTGATGACGCTGATGGGCCCGCTGGTGGCACCCGAGGGGACGATGGCCTTGATGCGGGTCGAGGAGTTGGACGTGATCGTCGCCGGGATGCCGTCGAAGGCGACAGTGGTGGCATGGCGGAGTCGCTTGCCCACGATGATCACCGTGGCGCCGACGGGACTCGACTGTGGTCGGAACGTCTGGATCACCGGGGTCAGGTGCCGGTGCAGCACCCGCCCCGTTTTGGTGATGCGGATCTGGGGCTCGGTCGTCGGCGTGCCGGGCAGCGTGGTGGTGGACCCGGCCGTCATGTTGACCACCCCTCCTGCGGTGTTGACCACCCCTCCTGCGGTGTTCGCCACCCCCGGGGTGCCGCTGCCGACCACGCCGGGCCCGGAGTTGCCGGTGATCGACGATCCGTTCTCGTACGTCCCGGGCAGGGACTTCGGCTTCTTCGACTTCGCGTTCTTCGACCCAATAGCGCTGGGGTGGGTGACGTGGCCCTTGTTCGGGTGCGTGACGGCCGCGGGCGAGGCCGAGCACGAGGCAACCAGGAGGGCGCCCGTGGCCACGAGCCCCACCAACCGCCACGAGGGTCGGGACATCAGGCCCGACCCCCAATTGCCCCCTCGACCCACTTCGACACTCCCCCCACAACATCCCCCGCACCAGTATCGCGCCGGGAATGCCGTTCCGGGCCCGGGTCCTTTCGAAAGGCGCCTGCCGAGTGGGCGTGCGGGTTTGGATAGCCTGACGCCGTGTCAGATCCAGGGGTGTCCGAGGATCCCCGTGGCGACCTCCGGTGGGGGTCGATCCCGGGCTTGGTGGCCGACGCCGCCATACGGTTCGGCGACGCCGAGGCGGTCGCCGACGGCGACGTGCGCCTGAGCTTCGCCCAGCTCGAACGCGACGCCCTGCAGGTGACGGGCGCGGCCATCGCCGCGGGCATCCATCCCGGCGACCGCGTGGCCATATGGGCCCCCAACATGGCCGAGTGGATCGTGGCCGCCCTGGGTCTGGTGGGAGCGGGCGCGGCCCTGGTGCCGCTCAACACCCGTTTCAAGGGCCCCGAGGCCGCCTATGTCCTCACCCGGTCGCGCGCCCGCGTCCTGTTCACGGTGCGCGGCTTCCTCGGCATCGACTACCCCGACATGCTCGCAGAGGAGGACGTCCCCCACCTCGAGCGCATCGTCTTGCTGCGCGACGACGAGGGCACCACGAGCGAGGTCACCACCACCGACGAGGTCCCCATCTTCGGGTGGCACGAATTCCTCGCCGGCGCCGAAGGGGTCGTCGAGTGCGACGAGGGTGTCGTGGGCGCCCCCGTCGACGTCCGTGCCGAGCGCGCCCGTTGGCAGGCGGTCATCGGCGACGACCTCTCCGACGTCATCTTCACCTCGGGGACGACCGGTCGCCCCAAGGGTGCCATGACCACTCACGCCCAGACCCTGCGCACCTTCGCCACGTGGGCCTCGATCGTGGGCCTGGCCGAGGGTGACCGCTACCTCGTCGTCAACCCCTTCTTCCACACCTTCGGGTACAAGGCCGGCATCATCGCCTGTCTCATGCAGGGTGCAGCCATCGTCCCCGAGCCTGTCTTCGACGTGGACACGGTGCTCGCCACCGTGGACCGAGAGCGCATCACCGTGCTCCCGGGGCCGCCCACCCTCTACCAGTCGATCCTCGACCACCCCCGCCGTCGCGACCACGACCTCTCCAGCCTGCGCCTGGCCGTCACCGGCGCGGCCGTGGTCCCGGTGGAGCTCGTCAAGCGCATGCGCTCGGAGCTCACCTTCACCACCGTCCTCACCGCCTACGGGCTCACCGAGTCCACCGGCACCGTCACCATGTGCCGCCGGGGCGACGACCCCGAGACCATCGCCCAGACCTCGGGGCGTGCCATCCCCGGCCTCGAGGTGCGCGTCATCGACGACAAAGGGGTCGAAACGGGGCGCGGCGAGCCGGGAGAGATCGTGGTGCGGGGCTACACGGTGGTGTCCGGCTACTTCGAGGACCCCGACGCCACCGCCGAGGCCATCGACGCCCAGGGGTGGTTGCACACCGGCGACATCGGGATCATGAACGACGCCGGCAACGTCAGCATCACCGATCGCAAGAAGGACATGTTCATCGTGGGCGGCTTCAACGCCTATCCGGCCGAGATCGAGGGTGCCCTCCTGCGCCACCCCGGCGTGGCCCAGGTGGCGGTGATCGGCGTGCCCGACGAGCGCATGGGCGAGGTGGGCTGTGCGTTCGTCGTGGCCCGGCCCGGCACCGAGGTCACGGTGCTGGCCGACGAGCTCGTGGCGTGGTCGCGCCACCAGATGGCGAATTACAAGGTGCCCCGCCACGTCGAGGTGCTCGACGTCCTCCCCATCAACGCCAGTGGCAAGGTACTGAAGACCGAGCTGCGCGAACGTTTCGCGCAACGACCCGTGAAGGGAGCCTGATGCGAGGGATCGTCTACACCGGTGAGGACGCCGAGGTCACCGACAAGCTCGGCATCGGTGAACCGGGCCCCACCGAGGTCAAGGTGAAGATCATCGCCGCCGGGGTGTGTCATTCCGACCTGTCGGTGCTCGACGGGACCATCCCCTGGAAGGCCCCCTCGGTGCTCGGCCACGAAGGTGCTGGCATCGTCGAGTCCGTGGGCTCCTCGGTGCGCTCGGTCAAGGCCGGGGACCACGTCGTCGTCGCCACCCTGGCCAGTTGCGGGACGTGCCGGGCGTGCAACACCGGGCACCCCACCATGTGCATCCGCAGCCTCGGCAACGTCTCGACACCCTTTACCTACAACGGCGAGCCCGCCTCGAACTTCGCAGCCGCCTCGGTGTTCGCCGAGTACACCATCATCCAGGAGGTCCAGGCCGTCCCCATCTCCAAGGACGTCCCCTTCACCTCGGCCTGTCTCATCGGCTGCGGCGTGCTCACGGGCGTGGGCTCGGTGCTGAACCGGGCCAAGGTCGCCCCCGGCGAGACCTCGGCCGTTTTCGGCGTCGGGGGAGTGGGGCTGAACGTGATCCAGGCCCTGCGCCTGTCGGCTGCCAGCCGCATCGTGGCCGTCGACACCATGGCTTCCAAAGAGGGCCTCGCCATGCAGTTCGGCGCCACCCACTTCATCGACGCCTCGAAGGCCGACGCCGTGGAGGAGATCAAGAAGATCGTCCCCCACGGGCCCAAGTCGATGGCCCGGGCCCTGGGGCCCGGCGGGGTCACGTGGGCCTTCGACTGCGTGGGGCACCCGGCTGTACTGCGCAATGCCATCGACGCCCTCGACTGGGGGGGCACCGCCGTGGCCATCGGGGTGCCCCCCCGGGGCAGCGAGGTGAGCGTGGACATCAACAACCTCGCCTACGTCGACCGAGGACTGATCGGCTGCCGCTACGGCGCCTCTCGTCCCCACCACGACATCCCCCTCATGGTGGAGCTCTACCTGAGTGGGAAGCTCATGCTCGACGAGCTCGTGACCGAGACCCGGCCCCTCGAGGGATTCCGCGAGATCGTGGAGGACATGCACGCCGGAAAACTGGCCCGCGGGGTGCTCACGCTCTAGGGGCCGGCGCCCCCCGTCGGGCGCGACAGCAAGAACGCCGTGATGCCGGCGGCGATGGCGTGCGCCGCCTGTTGTTGGAACGCGCTGGAGACAAGCAGCGCGGCGTCGGTGGCATTGCGCATGTTGCCGCACTCGATCAGGACCTTGGGGACCGTCGACAGGTTGAGCCCGGCCAGGTCGTCTCGGGGCGCGATGCCGTCGGTCCCGTCGTAGGTGCTGAGCGGCATCGTCGTCTGCGCCAGGAACGCGGCTCGCACATCTGTCCCCAGGACTTGGGACGGCGCCACGATGGCGTCGTCGACCCCGTCCGCCACCGGCTCGAGGATGGCGAATCCCCGACCACCGGGCGGTCCTCCGTCGGCATGGATGGAAACCGCCGCGTCGGAGTGGGCGTTGTTGCCGATGGCGGCCCGCTCGGTGACGCACGGCCCCACCCCGCGGTTCGTCGTCCGGGTCAGCACCACCGACGCCCCCTCGGCCTCGAGGTCCGCCGCCAGGTCCTGCGCCACGTCGAAGTTGAACTGCGCCTCGGTGTAGCCGGCGTCGGTGGCCGTCCCCGTCGTGTCGCACGCTTCGTCCTCGCGCCCGTTCCACACCAACTTCCCGATGGCACCGGGGTCCGAGAAGTTGTCGCCGTTGTGCCCCGGGTCGATTGTCACCACCATGGCTCGCAACACCGACGACGCGGCGTTCCCTGAATGAGTGCTCGACGTCGTCGTGGTCGGCACGGTGGTCGTCGTCGACGGGCGCGCTCGGCCCGGAGCGCTGGTGCCGTTCGTTCGACCCGGCATGCTCGTTGCGCTGCAGCCCGCCGTCAAGGCCGTTCCCACAACCAGAGGAATCGTCAACGCCAGGCTGGGTTTCCATCGGTGCCGACGCGCTCGCCCGCGACCACCCGGCGCCGAATCCGTTGTCACCGCAACAGACTGTACGACGTCGCCATCAACCCGCAGATCGAGTGCAACACCGCCTATCAGCGTGTGCGAGGCGTGCGAGGGACTTCCGCCAGGATGCAACGACGGTGGGTTATTGTCGCCCCGCACCTTCAAACTGAGGAGCACCATGAACTACTGCTCGCAGTGCGGAAGCCAACTCCAACCTGAGGACACGTCCTGCCGGGGGTGCGGAAGAGCAGTCTCGGTCACCCCTGCGGCGCCTTCTGCGGGCGACTTCGGAACCCCGGCCCCCCCTCCTCCGCCTCCTGTGAACTACCCGCCCCCGGGCGCTGTCGCCCCGATGCCGGGAAGCGTCCAGATGGAAGGCGGCTATCCCCCGCCCCCGCCCGGCGGGTACCCGCCTCCCGGTGGTGGCGTCCCGCCCCCCGGTGGCTACGCGCCTCCAGGTGGGTACCCGTCCGCGCCCCCGGGTGGCGCCTACCCCCCCGGGGCATATCCGCCCGGCGGGGGCTATGTGCCGGCACCGGGTGCCTACTCGCCCCAGGGTGTGCTGGCCGATTGGGGCCCGCGCGCCCTCGGACTGCTGATCGACTGGGGGCTCACCCTTGTGGTCGTGGTCCCGCTCATCATCCTCGGAGCCGCCGTCAACGGCGTCTTCCGCCTCCTGGCCGACCTGGCCGGACTCGTGATCGCCATCCTGCTGGCTGTGCAGGTGGGCCAGACCGGGCAGTCGCCCGGGATGCGGACCATCGGGCTCAAGTGCATCAACCAGAGCACTGGACAGCCGATCGGATCTGGTCTCGGCGTCGTGCGCGCCATCGCCCACATCGTCGACAGCATCATCTGTTACATCGGCTGGCTCTTCCCCTTGTGGGACAAGAGCCGCCAGACCCTGGGTGACAAGATCATGAGCACCGTGGTGGTGCGCGTCCCGTCGCAGAGCTTCAGTCTGATGCCGCCGGGGTCGTGAACGCGCTCGCCGCCCCGTACGAGATCGACGTCCGGAGGCTGCGGACACCGGCGGTGATCTTCCTGGCAGGCGGCCTCCTGCTGGCGCATCTCCCGGCCGGCGTGGGGCTCCCTTGTCCGTTGCGCACGCTCACCGGCGTGCCCTGTCCGCTGTGCGGCGTGACCACGTCGGTTCGCGACACCCTCGGGGGCCGTGTCCGCGCCGGGTTCACCGCCGCGCCCCTGGGCCTGGTCCTCATCGTCGTCGCCGCCGCCATCGCGGCGCGGTGGGGGCCCACCAATGTGCGATTCCTTCGCCCGATCGTGCTCGTCGGAGTGGCGGCGGAGTGGTGTTTCGAACTGCACCGCTTCCACTTCATCTGAGCCCACTCATGACAGCACCTCCCACCGCGACAACGGCGGCGACGAGGCTGATGTAGGCCCCGTAGTCCCAGGAGATTCCGACCGCCTTGGTCGTGAAGCAGGCCAGGGTGATGGCGAGGTTCCCGGCACACGCGCCCAGCAGGATCAGCCAAGAGGGCAGGAGCAGTCGGAACGAGCGGCCCACTGTCTTGGCCACGAGAAGGCCGACGATGGCCAGCGAGATGACCAGGGTCAGGTACATCCACGTGCGCAGGGCCGTGGCGCTGAAGCTGAAGTAGCCCGTGCCGACCGAGCCGAATTTGAACCAGGGCAGGAAGATGCCGATCATCAGGGCGAGGCTGGCCCCTCCCACAATGCGATCACCGACGCTCAGTCGTTTGGCGTCGAACCGGAACTCCACCACCACCGCCGGTCTGATGGCGTTATCCGAGTGGAACGCTGGCGTTCCCGTGGCGGACGGCAACGGCGAGGAGGATGCCCACGGCCACGCCCGTGCCGACTCCCACCCAACCCAGGACGACCCCGGCGATGGCCATGCCCCGGCCACCTTCGTGGCTCCGCTTGATCTGGCCCAGGGCGACGTACCCGAAGACCAGCGCAAGGATCGATCCGAGCCACCACACCCACAAGATCCCCAGCACCAGCGAGGCCACGGCCAACCCGTTGCTGCGCGGCCCGGGCGGGGCCGATTGGTAGTAGACGGGCTGGTAGTAGGCCTGGTGCGGCGGTTGATTCGGAGCCTGGTACGGGGCCTGATGGGTCGCCGGGGGAGCGAATGGCGACGACGAGGGCGGTGGTGGGTACGACAATGCCGAGGGTGGGGGAGGGGGCCATGGGGCGGAGGAGCTCGGCGCCGGACTGCCGACGAGCAACGGGGAACCACAGTTCGCGCAGTACGCAGCTCCGGGCTCGACGTGGCTGGCGCACGACGGACAGGCGCTCGACACGGCGCCCCCGTGGTCCTCGGTGGTCATCGGCGGAGCTCTCCCGCGAGCGTCGGAACCGGACCGTCGACGTCGAGGCCCGTGGCCAGCGTAACCGGATGGGCCAGCGTCACCGGAGGTCGGGCCCTGGATCCGGGGAAGGATCCGGAGAAGGACCCGGGAGCGGCCTACCCCCCAATGACCCCCGGGTCACCGTGGCGTTGGTCGTATGCTGCACCCGACGGCAGGCGAAAGAAGGTGCACCGTGAGCTTCGACCGGTTGAGCCCCCTCGATGCGTCGTTCCTGCACGTCGAGGACGACGTGAGTCACATGCACATCGCCGCCATCGGGATCTTCGAGGGGCCCGCTCCCCGGTACGCCGATGTGGTGAACATGGTCCGGGGCAAGCTCCCGCTCGTCCCCCGCTACCGGCAGGTGGTCCAGTTCGTGCCGCTCGACATGGCCCGACCGGTGTGGGTGGACGACCAGCACTTCAACATCGACTACCACCTGCGCCATACCGCCCTCCCCGCACCGGGGGGTGAGGCCGAGCTGCGGGCGCTCGTGGGCCGCGTCATGGCCCAGCAGCTCGATCGTTCCAAACCGCTGTGGGAGATCTGGATGGTCGAGGGCCTCGGTGGCGGCCGTTGGGCCCTATTGTCGAAGACCCACCACGCCCTGGTCGACGGAGTGTCGGGCACCGACCTGCTGGCGGTGATCATGGACACCACGCCCCAGCCTTCGCCCCCGATCGTCGACGACTGGGTCCCTCGCCCTGCGCCCAGCGGTGCCGGCCTGATGATCGGGGCCGCCACGGACCTGGCCCGTAGTCCCTACGAGCAGCTCCGCGCCGTGCGGGCCAGCACCCGGGTCCCGCGCCACGCGCTCTCCCGGGCCGGCGAGGTGGCGCGCGGGTTGTCCTCGATGGCCGGCCTCATCCGCCCGACGCCCATCTCCAGCCTGAACGGCCCGCTGGGCCCGCACCGGCGCTACGCCTGGGCGGCAACCACGGTGGACGACATCAAACGGGTCCGCAAGGGACTGGGCGGCGCCTTCAACGACGTCGTCCTGGCGTCGATCACCAACGGGTTTCGCGAACTGCTCCGCTCCCGGGGGGAGTCGGTCGAGCGGGTCGTGCGCACCCTGGTGCCCGTGTCGGTACGACCCCGCAGCCCCGGTGCCATGGCTGTCGGCGACGGCACCCTGCAGAACAAGGTCTCGGCCATGTTCGCCGCGCTCCCCGTGGGCATCGACGACCCCGCCGAACGACTGCGCGCCATCACCGTGCAGATGACCGGCCTCAAGGAATCGAAAGAGGCGGTGGCGGGAGAAGCCCTCACCTCCCTGTCGGGGTTCGCCCCGCCCATGCTGCTGGCCCTCGGGATGCGACTGGCTACCCGGGTGGCCCAGCGCAACGTCAACACCGTGACCACCAACGTGCCGGGGCCGCAACTCCCCCTCTACGTGGCGGGCCGCCGCATGATCACGGCGTACCCCTACGTGCCCCTGGCAGGGCAGGTCCGCATCGGTCTGGCCATCTTCTCCTACGACGGGCAGGTCACGTTCGGCATCACCGGTGACTGGGACACCACCGAGGACCTCGACGTGCTCGGGCGCGGTATCGAGTGCGGCATGCGGACCATGCTGGCTCTGTGCCGCTGACACGCCGGGGCTGAGCACCACAGGGGGAAGAAACGGCGCAGCGTGACCACTAGCGTGGCCGCCGTGACGACCGACTCATTGCAAGTGCGGGGCTTCCGCGCCTTCGCCCGTCAGCACACGCGCCTGCTGGTCCGGACCCGAGGTCGTCCGTCGTGGTCGGGGCCGCGCCTTCGCTTCCTCGTGCTCGAGACCCGGGGGCGTCGCTCGGGCCAGCCCCGCAGCATCGTCTTGCTGTATATGCCCGACGGTGCGGACTTCGTGGTGATCGCGTCCAACTACGGCGGGGAACGTCCCCCGGCGTGGTGGTTGAACCTGAGCGCCGACCCCGGCGCAGTCGTGCAGGTGTCGGGTCGGTCGGTGCCCGTGCGCGCCCGTGCCCTTGCCGGCGCCGAGCGCGACGCCATGCTGGCCAGAGCAGTGGCGTACAACCGGCAATGGCGTGGCTATGCCCGCACCGTGCAGCGCGAGTTGCCAATCGTCAGATTGGAGCGCTCCCCGTGATTGCTCACCACTCGCCCCATCCCGCCGGGGTGACCGACCCCGTGATGGTGCGGGGGTCGACCGGTCGGCGCGTGTCGGAGGCCTGGTAGACGGCGAAGCACAGCTGAAGGACCTTCGCCGCCTCGGTCGCCGACATCGCAGCCGGCGTCCCAGCACGCAGGGCCTCGACGAAGTGCGCCGAGGACCGCCGGAACCCCGTGGCCCAGTCGGCGTCGAGCTGGTCGAACTCGGTGAAGGCCCGGACGTTGTCCTTCCCCTGGTAGAGCACCACGGGCGCCAGGTCGAGCATCTCGCCCGTGGCCCGCGTCACCCACAAGAACCCCTCTTCCCCCTGCACCTCGAAGAACTCGTCGGCCCCGAAGTAGCCCGAGCGCATCCACATGTCGCGCGCGTACTGGACCTCCATGGTGCCCAGCAGGTCGGGATCGTCGTACTCAAAGATCACCGCGCAGGGCTCGAAGAAGACGTCCCGGCGCCGCACCACGGCCTGGACCGAGACGATGTCCGGATCGACGAGCCACAGCGCCATGGCGTACTTGTGCACGTTGTCGTCGAACAGATGGCCCCCCGGGCTGCGCTTGTCCAGGCGCCAGCCGTATCCCTCGGGGCGCAGCGCGGCCTGGAAGGGAGAGTCGGTCTGCCCCACCACGGTCCGGATACGCACGCCGATGGGTCGTCCGATCGCCCCGTCGGAGATGAGCTTCTTGGCCATCTCCAGCGGGGGGTAGTGCACGAAGCACTCGCTCACCCGCAGCGTGAGGCCGGCGTCATCGGCCAACTTCCCGAGCTCCAGGGCTTCGTCGACCGAGTTGGTGATGGGTTTCTGGACTGAGACGTGCTTTCCCGCGGCGAGGGTTGCTTTCACGTGTGCGTAGTGCAGGTGCGTCGGCGTCAAGATCTCCACGGCGTCGATGGCGTCGTCGGCCAGGAGCTCGTCGATGTCGGAGTAGGCCCGCGGCACCCCCCAGCGTTTGGCCGCCTCTCCGGCGAGCTCGGCGTCGACGTCGCACACCGCCAGCACGTCACAATCGGGGTGCTCCAGGTATCCGGCGACGTTCATGTCGGCGATGTTCCCCGCCCCGAGAACACCCATGCCGAGTGTGCCGGTGCGCGCGCCTTTCCCCATCAGGTCCCCCTTTTCGTGACCGCGCGGCGACCCCGGCGTTCAGGAGGTCATGAATGTACCCTGCGTGCCACCCCGACGTCCTTTCGGGCCGGCTTCCGCCGTCGCACTCTCCCGCCGTCGTGTTATGCGGCGGCAGCGCTGGTGTAGGAGCGACGTAGCGCTTCGTCGACGAAACGCTTCACGGCGGGGGACCAGAAGAACCCCACATGCCCGCCGGCGTAGGTCTCGAACGCCGGTCGGTCCCAATGCAGCCACAGCCGCCGGGCGTGGCCGAAGGTCGACATGCGGTCGGCCAGTCCGGCGAAGATGAACCGGCGGTCGAACGGGACCTTGCAGTCCAACGCCAGGGGGGACACCACGCGGTGGACTTCGTCGGCACCAGGGCCGAGCACGCCGCTGGTGTCGGCCAGGCGGGTGATGTCCGGCGGGCTGTGGCGCCGGACCAGATGGGGCAGGTCCACGACCGGGATGCCCGCGATCACACAGGCCAGGTCGTCCTCGAGAGACGCCACGATGGAGGCCACGAGCCCCCCGAGCGAGTACCCGATGACGCCCACCTGTTCGGCACCTTGCTCCTCGCGCAACCAGCGGATGATGCGCCGCAGGTCCCAGGCGGCCTGGGCCACGCCGTGCATGCTGTCGACCATGTCGATGGTCATGAGGTCCTCGCCCCGGCCCCGGCCCGAGGCCCGGGGCCCGTGCAGCGGGAGGACCGGTACCACCACGTTGATGCCCCGGCGGGCCAGTTGCGAGGCGCGGAACGCCCGCAGGTCCATGGCCGGGTTGTTGCCCATCCCCAAACCGTGGGCGCACACCAACCAGGACCGGTGATGGCGCCCCGGGACGCGCGACACCGAGGCGTGCACGGTCTGGTTGGCTTCGTGACCCATCCATCGGGCCCAACCGGGCTCCAGAGGATTGGGCTCCCATCCGCTCGAGAAGGCCACGTGCTCGAAGCCCAACCCGCCCCGGTGCTCGCTCCAGGTCTCGAGGTCGTACGGCGGCGGCGGGTCGCGGTGGTAGTCGGCAGGCCGGTCGAGCCAGCCCTCCCGGGCGAACAGGGCGCGCAGACGTTCGATGTCCGCCGCCGCGGACTCACAGTCGCTCTCCTTGGGCAGCAGCTCGGGGTGGCGGAGCACGGCCACGAGCACCTCGTCGAGATAGGCCTGCAGGGCCAGGCTGGGGGTGGCCCGCACGGGCACGACAGTGTCGTCGAGAGCGGCGCCGGCGGTGCGCGTCCTGCTCCTGGCGATGAACGACGCCACGCTGGGGGCGGCCCGCAACACCCCGGTGAGGCGCGGGTCGACAGCCGCGTGCCGGGCTCCCAGATAGGTCCGGACGGCCAGCCGGCCCACCGACGCTAACCACAAACCGCCTGACGGCGCCGGGCCACGCACCTCCACCTCATCCGCGGTCGGGACCATCACGCTTTCGAGGTGTGAGGCGAGGTCCGTCCCGGGCCCTTCGATCCGGGGCTCCCACAGCGGCGCTCGGCCGAGGTCCTTGGCGGCACCGTTGACCGGCGGCTCCCACAGCGGTGCACCGTCGGGGCACGCCACCCATCCGAGGTCGGCCACGGATACGTCGGACCGTGTGCGGCGCGACGTCCAAAGGGGGACGCCCTCGAGGTCCTTGGCGCCCCCGTTGACCGGTGGCTCCCACAGCGGTGCGCCGTCGGGGCACACCACACACTCGACGTCGAGCACACCGACGCGAGCCCGCGGACGCGACCCGATCGGCGCCCCCCGTCGCACCGCGAACGGCGGCCGAACGTCTTGCGCCGCGCTGGACGTCGCCCCCCCGACCCACAACGCCTCCGGCATCAACCCGCAGCCTATGGCCTGGGGTGGCGAATTTCGGGGTTTTCGAAGGTCGGGCGCGTCGTTGTGGGGAGAGCGCTGGCGCATCCTCGAGCTTCGGTCGGCTCTCGAAGCTCCCGGTTGTCGGCGGTGGTCGTGCCCGGACGCGAAACCGGGGGCGCTGTGCGCCCCCGGTTTCGCGGACTTCGCTTGGCGTGCGCCGAGAGTTGGCGGCGCCAGGTGTTTCGCTAGTTGTTGGCGGAGATCGGCGTGGTCACATGGTGGAACGAGTTGTCATCGAGCCCGTGCGCCGTCACCGGAGCACTCAGCCAGATACCGATGCTGTCACCGAAGATGTGATTGTCGTGGATGCGGGTGGTGACGGGCGTGCCGCCCGAGAACACCAGCACTCCCGTCGTGACCACGTCTTTGGTCCCAGCCGGCGCGGGCGGGGGCGCCGAGTCGAGCGGGTCGCCGCCGGTGTTGTTGATGCCGATCCAGTTGTCGATGACATTGTTGCCGCTCAGGTCCTCGAACTGACCGGGGCCGAGGGTGTGGGCGTGCATCGTCACTCCGGAGAGCTCGTTGCCGGAGATGTCGTTGCCGATCACCCAGTTGTTGTACGAGGCGGTCCCGGGCCCGGCATCGGCGAACAGGACGCCTGCACCTTCGCCGGAGGTGCCGTTGTCGGTGATCTGGTTGTCCTCGATGACATTGTTGTACACGCCGGCCACCGACGGCTGCGGATTGCCGCTGGCGTCAAGGGCGTTGCCGTTGTGGCTGGGAACGGTGATCCCACAGTCGAAGAGGTTCTTCGTCACCGTGTTGCCCTCGACCACGTTGTCGTGCGTGGGCCCGACGTCGTCGGAGAGGAGGATCCCGCCCGAGTTGCCGCTCACGTAGTTGTCGCTGATCTCAGACCAGGCCACGCCCCCGATGAAGTGGATTCCCTCACCGCAGTCACCGGGGATCTGGCCGTTGGCGGCGCATTGGAAGTAGGGCGAGACCGCGGGGACGCCGCCCCCCAGGTCGTTGTTGACGACGTGGTTGTGGGTGACGTCCACGTGGGTGATCGGCGCGGCGAGACCGGCTGCGATGACCCCCTCACCCATGGCGTCTTTGATGGTCAGGTTTTCGATGGTGACATGCGAGCTGATGACCACGACGGCCGCGTAGATCGTGATGGCGGGGCCCGGGGGCATCGGCACCGAGAACGTCGGCGTGACCCCCTTCTCGTCGATGATGGCGTTGCCCCGACCCTGGAGCGTCACCGGCTGGCTGAGGACGACCTGCTCGTTGTACGTGCCGCCACACACCACCACCGTCGACCACGGACTGGCGGCACTGACCGCCGCGCCGATCGTCGAATAGGCGGCGCTGTTGCACGACCAGTCGCCGTTCCCCGCCTGGCCTGAGGGCGACACGAACAGGGTTGCGGAGCCATGATCATGGTCGCCGTGGGACCAGCCGCCGTTGCCATCGGCGAACGCGGTCCCTGCGCCAATGGCGGTGACGCTTGCCACGACGAGTGCGGCGACGATCAGTGATCCGGCGACACGGGTGATTCTCATCGGTCCCCCCCTGGGGTTCTCGCGGTCACCACTCCAGGACGGGTGACCGGACGATACGTTCGCTGGTGATGATCACCCGTGGTTCTAGGCACGTCAATTCGTTGTGTCGACAATCAGTCGTTGTGTCGACAATCAGTCGTTGTGTCGACAATCAGCGACAGGTCTTGTGACGCAACGGACGGGGGAAATGGACTCCCGTCTTGACAATGACCAGGAGATCAACTGCAGCTCCGCGAACCTCGAGGGACTCTTAAGCCTCGCGTCCCACTCGAGTCACGTAGTGCGCTCGAGACTCACGACGCGGCCCGCTCGAGGATGACGATGGGGATCTGGCGCGTCGTCTGCTTCTCGTAGTCGGCGAAGCCGGGGTTGTCGCGCTTCTGGGCCTCCCAGATCGGCGCCCGTTCGGCATCGTCGGCCACCCGGGCTACGACCGGGATCGTCTCGGTCCCCACCTCGACGCTGGTCTCGGGATGGGCGCGCAGGTTGTAGTACCAGTCGGGGTTGGTCGGGGCGCCTCCCTTCGACCCGAAGATGGCGATCGAGTCGCCGACCGTTCGATACGCCACGGGGTTCACCCGTTGCGTGCCGGACTTGGCGCCGGTGTGGTGCAGCAGGAGCACGGGTGCACCTTCGAACGGGCCGCCCAGCTTCCCGCCGTTGGCCCGGAACTCCTCGATGATCTTGGCGTTGAAATCGTTGACGTCTGGCAACGTGCCCTCCTTCTCGTTGTCTGCACCAGGGCAACATCCGAGGGGCGCCAGAGATTCCACTCATTGCGCCGGTGCGGCTCACCCGGCCAGTGCGGCTCACCCGGCCGGTGCGGCTCAGCCGGCCAGTGCGGCGCCCGGGTCCTTGTAGGTCTTGAGCTCGATGGCGTTGCCGCTGGGGTCCGAAACCATGGCTTTGCGCTGCTCATGGGGGGTGCCGGCATAGTCAATGGCAGGTTCGCGTACGAAGGGGGCACCCTCGGCCTGGAGGCGGTCGACCAACTCCCGCCACCGGTCCTGGGGCAGGGTCACACCGAAGTGCCGGACACCGCGCTGCTCGGGGGTGAGGACCTCCGCCGGTCGTTCGTGCAGCGTGACCTGACAGCCGAAGAAGAACACGTCGAGCGCCCGGTCCCCCACCCGCGCCGGTGCACAGCCGAGAACGTCGACGTAGAAGTGGCGGGACTCCTCGAGATCGCGCACCGGAAGCGATAGATGGAGAATGGGCTCGTCGGGCTCGAACTGCACGTGTCGCCTCCTGGCGCCGGGCCGGGGTCAGACCGCTTCTGTACCACGCTCGATGCCGTGCTCGCCCCGGCGCCGCAGGACCAACGCCGTGGCCGCCATCATCGTCGCCATGATGAGGTAGGGCACGGCATCGGCCGTCGCCTGGGCCAGCGCGCCGCTGGCGGCGGCGGCGATCCCCTGTCCCGACGCCCAGGCCAGATTGCCCAGGCCGTAGGCCAGACCGTGGTGGAGCTGGCGGCGATCCGCCCCGTCCCCGATCATGGCGGCGGCGGGCACGAACAGGGTCCCGAACGCCGGCAGCCCGATGACGAGTAACACTCCGAGCACCGCCAAGGGCCTGAGCCACGGTGCGAGGACTCCGAAGGCGACGGCCGCCATCAGCGACAGCCGGACCGGGGCCATGCGCCCTCGTCGGTCCGCCAGTCGGCCGACCAGCGGGGCGAGCACGACTTCGATCGCAGCCGCGCCCAGGAAGATGCCGGCGATGACGAGCGCGTCCGCACCCAAACGGTTCAGCCGCAAGGGAGCGAGGACGTCGATGACCCCGAGGGCGAAACCGGCCAGGAAGGTCAGCCACATCCCGACCGAGATGGCCGGTTCGGTGATGGCGGGGAGCGCGCTGCGCAGGGTCTGGGGGATGCCGACGACCGGCTTGGGCACCAGCAGGCTGGCCACCATCAAGGTGCCACCTCCGACCGTGGCGGCCGAGAACGCCGGGCCCGTCCCCACGTGGCTGGCCACGGCCCCGATGACCGGCCCGACGAGCGCCCCGCCCACCGCCGCCGAGAATGCCGTCCCCAGCGCGGCACCACGCCGTTCGGTGCTGGCCGCCGCCGCCAACCAGGCGAGCCCACCCGCCCATGTGCACGCACCGGCGACGCCCTGGATGAACCGGGCGGCGTCGAGCAGCCCCAAGGAGTGCCCATAGCCGAAGACGAAGCTGGCCACGCTCATCGCCGCCAGCCCGATCATGACGGCCCGTCGGACACCGAGCCGGCTGGCGAGCACTCCACCGGGCACGGCGCCGAGGAGCGTCCCCACCGGGTACGAAGCCACCAGAACGCCGGCCTGGGCCTTGGAGAGGCCGAGGGTGTGGACGTAGTGCGGGAGCAGGGGCGTCAGCGCGGTGAAGAACACGGTGTCGACGAACACGACCGCGCTCACCAGCACGACCAACCCGGGTGCGACCCCCGATCGACCGGGAGGACGCGCCCGACGTGTCATCGGATCAGTATGGTCGCAACGCCTCGGGCACCGTCGGGGTCCGGTTGAGCCGGGCGAACATCGGTTTCTGCGTGCGGTAGAGCCGGGGGAATTCCCGAAACAGCCTGTCGTAGGTGGCAGCGTCGTCGGTATCGGGTTCGAAGCGGGCGTCGACGGGAACGAGTCCGCTGACCTCATCGGGCTCCACTTCGCCCAGAGCCAGCGCGGCGAACATGGCCGCGCCGCGCAGGTTGGCGTGCAGGGGCTCGGCCACGCGCTCCAGTGTGCGACCCATGACATCGGCGTGGATCTGGCACCACAGGTCCGAGGTGGCGCCACCGCCGATCACGCGCAGGGGATCCAGGCGACGCTTGGCGAAACGCTCCACCGCGTCGTGGAGCCACCGACTGTTGTAGGCGACACCTTCGAGGACGGCCCGCACCAGATGCGCCCGTGTGGTCGCCAACGACAGATTGTGGAAGCCGCCCCGGGCCCTTCGATCATCGACCGGTGACCGCTCTCCGGCCAACCACGGGGTGAACAGGACGTCACCGCTGCCTGCGGGCGCCGACCCCGCCAGCGCAGTCATGGCATCGAAGCGCAGCGGCCCGTCGCCGGTACCGGAGGGAACGAGGCCGTCGTCGGGTGCGATCACGTTGTCGCGCAGCCATTGCAGACAGAGCCCACCCGTGTCGTGGTTGTCGGCGATCAGGTACCGGCCTGGTGCCAGCCCGGGGACCGACGCGATCTGATGGACGACGTCGGTCTTCTTCATGGGCACGGGGCAGCTGATCCACGAGGTCGTGCTGATGACGAGATGGGTCTGGTAGTCGAGCACCGCTCCCGAGCCGACCGCGGCGGAATGCAGGTCTGGGGTTCCCGTCACCACCACCACGCCTGGTGGAAGTCCGAGCTCGCCGGCAACCGCCTCTCTGACCTCGCCCACCACCGAACCGGTCGCCGCCAGGGGCGGGAGCTTGTCGGCGGGGACCCCGGCCCGCGCCACGAGGGCACGGTCGTAGACCAGTCGCTCGGGCCGACGGTTGTCGGTCAGCCACGCCGCGGTCATCGACGCCGGGGAGGCGGCTGCCACCCCGGTGAACCGCATGGACAGGTAGTCGACAGGCTCCATGTACCAGCGGGCCCGCTGCGCCACGGCGGGCTCGTCGTGCTCGAGGTGCAACATGTGCCCGATGGGGTCGGCTCCCGACGTCGACGGGGCGCCCCCGCTGCGTCGCACCCATCGCCACAGCGCCCAGGGCGCGTATCCCGACACGGGCCCGCCCACGGCCCGGCGGGTGTGGGGGCCGCCCCGGCTGTCCATCCACATGACACAGTCGCCCACCGGCCGACCGTCCTCGCCCACGGGGACCGTGCTCGCCCATTGGCCGGTGCACGACACCGCCACGACCTGCTCGGGGCGAACGGCGCCGCTCGACATCGCCCGACGCGTGGCGTCGGCGATCACGTGCCACCACTCCTCCGCGTCCTGGACCGCCCCTCCGCCGAGAAGCATGCGGGTGGTGAGCGCGATGTGGTCGCTCCACGCCACCGTGCCGGTCAACGACACCAGGCCGACCTTCGGGCCCCCCGACCCGAGGTCGACAGCGAGGACGAAGCGCTCGTGACGTGGGGCGGTCACGCCTCCCCGGGGACCTCTTGGTAGCCGTCCATCATGTCGGCCATGACGGATTTGATGAAGGTGTCGGCCTCATCGGTCATGCCCCCGGCGACACCGCCGTAGATCGCCCCGGAGCGAGGCGCCTCGTCCTTGTGGTCGCGGGCGTAGGCCACGGCGTCGGCGAGGTCGACGGCAAAGGCATCGGCCACGCCGGCCTGGGTCTGGGGTCGGGTCACGGCCATGTGCAGCGCGTTGGGGTACTGCTGGCCGTTGAGGCGCCACCCCCGCAGGCGCATGAAGTCGTTGACGTGGTACACGTCGAAGGCGTCGGAGGTGAAGCTGAACAGGAACGTGGGCCGGCCGCGCAGTTGCAGCTCCGGATGCGAACGCACCGCCTCCTGCATGGTTGCCGCCGTCTCGAAGATGCGCCGGGCGTGGTGGCGGTAGCCCTCTCGGCCCAGGTGCACCATCGAGGACCAGGTGGCGGCGAGCAGCCCGCCCGAGCGCGATCCCTCCATGCCCGGTGAGCAGTACTTGCCCCCGCTCCAGTCGGTGAGGAAGAAGTACTGCGAGTTGCGCAGCGCCTTGTCTCGGAACGTGAGCACCGACGTGCCCTTGAGGGCGTAGCCGTACTTGTGGGTGTCGGCGGACATCGACGTGACCCCGGGGATGCGGTAGTCGAAGACCGGGATGTCGTATCCCAGCTCCTGGCCGAAGGGGAGGATGAACCCACCCAGGCAGCTGTCGACATGCAGGCCCACACCGTGACGTAGTGCCACGTCCGAGAGCTCGGCGATGGGGTCCACGGTGCCGTAGCCGTAGTTGCAGGCCGAGCCAATGATCGCCACGGTCTGGTCGTCGATGTTCTCGTCGACCCACCCGACGTCGACGAGCGTGGTGTCGGGGTCGACAGGGGCGCGCCGCAGCTCGATGCCGAACAGGTGGCAGGCCTTGTCGAAGGCCGGGTGCGCCGTCTCGGGCTTGACCACGTTCGGGCGGGTGACCCCCCGTTCCTGGTGCGCGTGCTCGCGATAGGCGAGCATGGCGTGGGCGATGCTCCCCGTGCCGCCGGTGGTCACCAGGCCGGCCGGCGTCGAGCCCTCGACCGCCTCGGCGTGGAGGAGGTCCAGGGTCATGGCGATGATCTCGGCCTCGAACTTGGTGGAGCTGGGGCACATGTCGCGCTGGAGCGAGTTGACGTGGGCGAACAGGCCGAAGGCATGGTTGAGGAAGTGGTAGTGGTCGTGATCGCCGCAGTACATGGTCCCCGAGCACTTCCCGGTCTCCCAGAAGGCGTCCTCCTCCTTCGCCATCATCTCCAGCTCGCCGAGGATCTCCTCGTGACTCCGGCCGCCTTCGGGGAGCCCCCGGTGGATGTCGAAGCGGTCGTGGTAAGGGAACGTGCTCATGGTGTGGTGCCCTCCCGCGCAAGACGGTGGTCGGGTGGCCCGACCCGAAACGGAGTACGGCCCGGCCCACTGTACGACAACCCCGCGGCGAGCCCACGGGGTCGCCCCTTGACACATCCGTGTTCCGAGATGATCGTGGATCCCGGCGCCGACACGTGCGGCGACCGAGGGAGGGATCATGGGTGGTGCCGACACCGAGCACCCGGTGCTCGACCTGCTCGTCGAACGTGGTGCGAATGCCATCGAGCACCCGGGTGGCACCCTTCTGGCCCATCTCCGTCGGGTCGCAGCCCTGCTCGACGCATGGGGGGCTCCCGACGGTGTGCAGACGGCGGGGCTGTGCCACGCCTGCTACGGGACCGACGGCTTCTCGGTATCGCTCCTGGGCCTCGACGAGCGCCAGGTGCTCGCCGCCAGGATCGGTCGTCGGCCCGAGGCGTGGGTCTATCGGTATGCGAGTTGCGACCGGGGAGCGGTCTATCCCGAGCTCGGCACGCCGGGCCCCCTGCGGTTCCGGGACCGGTTCACGGGCGACACGTCCACACTTTCCGAACTCGAGGCCGCCGTCCTGGCCGAGATCACCGCCGCCAACGAGCTGGACCTGGTGACGGTGAACCCGGCCTGGGGCAGAAGGATCGGACCAGATCTCCTCGACCTCGTGCGCGCCATGGGCCCTCGGTTGAGCGGGGGCGCCCGGGACGCGTGGAACGCGTGGGCCGTTCTGTCGCTCACGCACAGTGGTCGGCCGTAGCGTTCGGCGTTCGTTCGTCCCCGGTCGACGGGTATCCCGTGCTCAGGAGCCGGCACTTCGTAGGATGCGTACGAACGGAGCGGCCGGAGCAGATTGGGGGCTCGTCGTTGCCGAGAGCGGGGATCACGGGTCATGAGTGACGAGACGGCCACATCCGCCGACGAGGAGTACTCGCAGGCTGCCCAGTCTTATATCCGCGCCGTGGGAGCCCGGCTGCGGGTCGTCCGCAACCAATTAGGCCTCTCCCTCCAGGCGGTCGAGGCCACCTCGAACCAGGAGTTCAAAGCGTCGGTGCTCGGTGCCTACGAGCGGGGCGAGCGGGCGGTGTCGGTGTCGCGGTTGCAGCGGCTGGCCAAGCTCTACAGCGTCAGCGTCGACCAGCTGTTGCCGCACGAGTCCGACGCCACCCGGTGGTGGATGTCGAAAGACGCCGAGACACCGGGCGCGTCGGGTGCGGCGCCACCGGAGCGTTCCGCCGCACAGCCATGGCAGAACAGCGACACCGTGACCATCGACCTCACCCGCTTGCGCGACGTCAGCGGTCCCGAGCGCGATCTCATCCGACGGTTCGTGAGCATGATCCAGGTGCAGCGTCAGGACTTCAACGGACAGCTGATCACCATCCGGTCCAGTGACGTCCGCGCCATCGCCTGTCTGTTCGGCATGACCCCTGATGCCATGGGCCGGCGACTCGACGAGCTGAGCTTGCGCATCAACACCTGAGCTCCCGCCCAGGCCGGTCTCAGCGCCAGGGGAGCGCGCCTCTCCGGCTCCAGTAGTCCGCTGCAGCCTCGGACACCGAGGCGAGCTCGTCCCAGTCCTGCTCCGTGAGCGCAAGCTCGAGTGCTCCGAGGTTGGACTGCAATTGCGATCGGGTCACCGCCCCGGACAGGACCACGTCGGCCCAAGGCTGGCCGAGCGCGGCGGCCAGGGCCACCTGGTCGATGGAAACCCCGTGCCGTGTCGCCACCATCTCGAGGGCGCGCCTGGCGGCGCCCTCGCCGTGGTCGGTCAACCGACCGTTGGCGAGCGCCTCTTTCACGAGCACCCCCCATCCCCGGGCGCGCGCCTGCTCGAGCGCGGGCCCGACCGACGGCTCGAGGACGTTCCACGTGGCCTGGACCGTGGAGAAGGGGTTCACGCCATCGACGCCGAGCTCGAGCGCGTGGCGGACGGCATCTGCTTGGCGCGGCCCACTCACCGTCAGCCCGACAGCCACGCCACTGTCGCGCAGTTCGGCCAGGGCGCGCAGCACCGCATGGTCGTCGAGCACACCACTTTCGAGGGTGGCCGAGTGCACCTGGTAGAGATCGAGATGGGTGCCGAGCAGCGCCGTGGTCTGCGGCATCTGCTCTCGGAACATGGCCAGGGTGTGGTCCTTGGTTTCGTGCACAGAGGCGGACATGCTCCACGCCCCGGTGTACCGGTACCCCCATTTCGAGCCGACCGTGAGCGCATCGGGCGCCAGAGCACGGGCGCCCAACCACGACGCCAGGAACTCCTCGGCCCTTCCGTAGGAGCGGGCTGCGTCGACGTAGCGGATGCCGGCTTCGTAGGCCGCGTCGAGCATGTCGTGGCACCGCTGCTCCAGGGTGGGTCGTGCTCGGTCGGTGCCGAGGTCTGCGTCTCGCCCCAGGGTGATGTACGCAGGCCGTCCCAACGCAGCGAGGCCGAGGCCGACACGCGTCACCGGGAGTCCGGTGGTCCCGAGTGTGGTCGTGGGAAGCGCAGTGTTGCTCACCGGGGTCAGGGCAGTGCCACGTCTCGAGGGCCCGGCACCACCGACACGCGCCGATCGGAGCCCGGGGGAGTGCGGCCGTGGCTGATCCAGACAGCCCGCATCCCCGCCGCCAGCGCACCGGTCACGTCGCGTTCCCAGCTGTCGCCCACCATGACGGCGTCTTGGGGTGCCACGCCGATCAGTTCGAGGGCGTGGGCGAAGACGGCGGGATCGGGTTTCCCGATCCCGATCTCGCCCGAGATGACCACGGCGGCGAGCGAGGAGCCGATGCCCGCCTGTTCGATCTTGAGGCGCTGGATGTCCGGAGGCCCGTTTGTCACGAGCGCCACCGGGACCTCGGCCGCCAGATGCGCCACCAGCTCCAGGGCGCCGGGGAGCGGGGGGTGGCCCGACCGCTGGCCCTGGATGTAGTGCTCGGCCACCTGCTCGGCGACGGCATCGGCGGCGGCCGGCGCCAGCCCACCCGCCTCCAGCGCTCGACGCCAGGCGCCGCGGCGATACGTCTCGGCCCATGCCGGCAGGCCCCGGACCCGGGGGTGTACCCCCTCGAACGTGGCCCACAGGCCCTCCCACGACGCAAAGCCCAGCTCGAGGAAGTCCGGGTAGTAAGCCGAGGTCCGCCACAACGACCGCGCCGATTCGATCACCTGCGCGTCCCAGGAGTCCTTGTCGAGTCCCTCGACGAGGTCGGCCGTGGCCCGCAGCTGGGCCCGGGCAAAGGCTTCTTCCTCGATGAGCGTGTCATCGAGATCGAGCAGGACCGCCCGCACCGGGTCCCGAGCGGGCCCGCTCAGCGCTCGGAGTCCTCGGCGGGGTGTTCGACGACGGCCACCACGCGGCCCGCCATGAAGCGTGCCGTGCGGACGGCGCGGCCTGAGCGGGTCACTTCGGTGACTTCGACCGAGCCGCGCGAGTTGGAGATCTCCACCCGTCGACCGGCGCGGCTGGCCACGATGTCGAAGCGCTGGACCCCGTCACCCACGTCCACCACGACCTCGACCCGGTCTCCCTTCACAGGTGTCCATGGTACGACGATCGGCAGGCGCCCACCCGGCGGCGACCGGTCCCGCCCCGCCGCCCACCGGTTGGGTCAGCCCGGCGCCGGGGTGAGGGCGTTGGCCTTCGCCACCGATCCGAACCAGCGTGCGCTGGGCTTGGGGCGCCGTTCGAATGTGTCGGGGTCCACGGCGCAGATGCCGAGTTTGGGGCCGAACCCGAGGTGCCACTCGAAGTTGTCGAGCAGGCTCCACACGAAGTACCCGCGCACGTCGATGCCGTCGGAGATGCAGCGGTGCAGGCCCTCGAGCGCGGTGGAGATGAACTCGATCCGCTCGGGGTCGTCCTCGGTGGCGAGCCCGTTCTCGGTCACCACCACGGGGAGCCCCGTGTAGGCGGCGGCGCGGCGCACCGTGTACTCCACCACCTGGGGCCAGTACTCGTATCCCATCTGGGTCTGGCGGGTCCCGGGCTCAGGTTCGACAGGGCCGCCGGGCCCGAGGACGGTGCGCTCGTAGCACTGCACGCCGATGAAGTCGTCCCCGGTGGTGCCGTCGAGGAACGTGTTCTCGAGGATCTGCTCGGCTGCGTCCCGGGTGCCCTCGCCGCCCTCGCCGGCCACGAGCTCCTCCATCGACAGGGTCATCCCGACGGGGAACGACCCGGGCCCCGAGCGAAGAGCGTCCACGGCCAGTCGATGGGCCCGGACCATGGCCTCGTTCACCGCGAAGTGCCGGACGTACTCGTCCTTCATCCCCGGCGGGTACAGCCCCACGGTGTAGCCCAGGACGGCGACGACGTTGGGCTCGTTGATGGTGCACGCCCAGCCGATGAGGTCGCCGAGGTGGGCCACGGCGCGCTCGACATAGCGGGCGAATCGTTCCGGAGCCTCGGGCGCCTCCCAGCCACCGCGGTCGGTGAGCCAGCGCGGCGTTGTGAAGTGGTGGAAGGTGACGACCGGTGAGACCCCGCGCTCGTGGCACGCTGCGCACATGCGCCGGTAGTGGTCGAGCGCGGCGATGGAGAACTCGCCTTCCGCCGGCTCGATCCGGCTCCACTCCAACGAGAAGCGATAGGCACCGAGGCCGAGGTCCGAGACCAGGTCGACGTCCTCGTGCCAGCGGTGGAACGAATCACAGGCGTCGCCGCTCGACGCCACACAGCCCGACTCGGGGTTGTGCTCCCACTGCCACCAGTCGTTGTTGACGTTGCCGCCCTCGATCTGGTGTGCGGCGGTGGCGGCTCCCCACAAGAACCCTTCGGGGAATCGGAGTGCCCTCTTGTTCGTCGGTGCGGCGCTCATAGAGCGCACGGTAGCGGGCTGCACGTCGACGGACCCGACCGCCGGGGGGGCGAGATCAGCGCCGGGATCCCAGCGCGGCAGCGCGGTCGGCCAGGTCGGGGTCGCGCAGGAAGCGTGCCATGTCCTCGAAGTCGGCGCCGGGCCCCTTCCACTCGAGGTCGCCGACGGAACCCAGCAAGGAGCGGTCCACGCGTAGCGTCGCTAGGTCGCGAAACAGCAGTGCGTCGTCCATGTCCGAAGCCAGTCGCTCGGCGAGCTTGGGGGCGCTGCGCACCGAGCTGCGGAGAGCGGGGTCCCAGTCCGAGACGGCGGCGGGGATGGCCTCGAGGTGCTCGTATGTCCCGAGCACCTTCGACGCCGACTGCTTCCCCCAACCCTGGAGGCCGGGGAATCCATCGGCGCTGTCACCCACCAGGGCCAGCCAATCGGGGATCGACAACGGCCCGATGCCGTAGCGGGCTCGCACCGCCTCCTCGTCGCTGATGACGTCCTTGCGCCGATCGAGCTGGACCACGCGCCGGCCCCGCACGCACTGGGCCAGGTCCTTGTCCGGGGTGCACACCAGGACCTGCTCCACGCCGGGGTCGTCAGCGGCCACCGCGGCCGCGGACGCCAGCGCGTCGTCGGCCTCGAGCTCCACCATCGGCCACACGACCACGCCCATCGCCACCAGCGCCGCTTCCAGGAGTGGGAATTGGGCCATGAGCGTCTCGTCCACCCCCTCACCGGTCTTGTAGCCGGGCCAGAGTTCGTTGCGGAACGACTCGACCACGTGGTCGGTGGCCACACCGACGTGGGTGGCACGGGCCGCGATCATGGAGAGCACCGACTGCACCACCCCCCGTACGGCGCCGACCTCGCCGCCTTCGGAGCTCGACCTCGGGGGGGCCCCGTAGAAGTGGCGGAATAATTCGTAGGTCCCGTCGACGAGATGGACGCGCACCGGCTTCACGACCGCGGGTCCCGTCGCATGTACCACGTGTCGACCCCGAGAATGGCACTCGTGGCCGCGACTTCGAAGCCGAGCGCGGCGTAGAAGCGGACGTTGCGCTCTTTGTCCGTCTCGAGCCACGCCAGACGACTGCCTTCGTCGAGCCATCCGCACACCGCCCGCATCAGCGCACCGCCGATGCCCCGCCCCTGGAACCCGGGCTCCACCCCCACGGGTCCCAGGTGCCAGTGCTCCTCGCCGGGGTCCGCCAGCGCCCAATGCGCCCAGAAGGTGTGCGCCCGGGTGGGGTCGCCGACCTCCGCCGGCGCGGCGGCCACGAGCTCGGACGCGCCGTCCCGCACGAACGTCCCGATGCACCCTCCGGGCGGGGCCACGCCTGCCGCCGCGATCACGCAGTGGCCGGCGAAGGCCGCCATCTGGGGTGCCGGAAGCAGGGCGAAGAAAGGCGTCAACTCCCCGTAGAGCCCGGCCAATCCGTCGAGCGGGTCGGCACCGTAGATGGCACCCGCACTGGGGGAGTCCGCCAGGGCACGCGACGCCACGCCCGCCGCGGCCCGTTGCTCGTCCTTGTGGAGAGGGCGTACCTCGGTCGCGTGCACGCCCCCATCATGTCCACAACGTGTCTGGGGCCGCCTCTCCGGGCGACAGCCCGAGCGACAGGATCCGGGGGTCGGGCAATGGGGGACCGGTGATGGTGCCTGTTACCATCGGCGCCTCTATGACGGTGCGTCAGATCCGGGGGGAGCACGTCAGCATCACCGATGTCCTTCGCGCCGCCGCGGTCGCGAACGCCGAGGTCGAGGCCTATGTGGAGATGGCGGAGCCCGGCGCCAGCGGGCTGGTGCCGACGGGAGCCGACAGGCGTCGGCGGCTCAGCTTCGCGGCCTGGGAGGCGGCGTCGGCGGCAGTGGCGGGGCTGTTCTCCTCGTTGGGCGTGGCCAAAGGCGACGTCGTCTGTCTCCTTCTGCCGTCGTCGATCGATTACGCCGTGTGCTACCAGGCGGCAGCGCGGATCGGCGCCGTCACCACGGGGGTGAACCTTCGCATGGGCGCCGCCGAGCAGGCGTCGATCACCGCCCGCGTCCGCCCCGTCGTGACCGTCGTGGACACCGACGTCGTGCGCCCAGACGCCGTGCCCCCGGGTTCGGGCACGTTGCTGGCGCGCCGATCGCTCGCCGAGGCGTGGGCGTGCCCGGCCGCACCGGCGTGCGTGCTCGACGCCCATGACCCGCTCGCCATCGTGTGGACCAGTGGGTCGACGGGGGTGCCCAAGGGTGCGGTGTTCGACCACGCCAACCTCGAGGCCGTGGCGGCGGGCACCGACGTGCTCTCGCACCCGGGCGACCGGCGGTTGTCGCCGTTGCCGTTTCCCCATGTCGGCTACATGACCCGCGCCTGGGACGAGATCGCCCACGGCGTCACCACCGTGATCACCCCCCAGCCCTGGACCGCGGCGTCGGCGATCGAGCTGCTCACCAGCGAGCGGATCACCGTCGGGCAGGGCGTGCCCACGCAATGGGCCCTCATGCTCGCCCATGCCGATCTCGACGGAGCCGACCTCTCGAGCCTCAGGATCGCCGGGACCGGAGCGTCGCGGGTCCCGCCCGAGCTCGTCCGTGCCATGCGCGAACGCCTGGGGTGCCCCGTGGTGGTGCGCTATACCTCGACCGAATCGTCGCTCGGGACCGGGACCAGGCCCGAGGACGACGACGAGGTGGTGGCGACGACCGTCGGCCGGCCGGTGCCGGGCGTGGAGCTCGACGTCGTCGACGAGACCGGTGCGGCGGTGCCGGCCGGGGAGGTGGGAAGGGTCAGGCTGCGGTCGGCGGCGGTGATGCGCGGTTACGTGGGTGACCCGGTGGCGGGCGTGGCGGCGGGGGTGGCGCTCGACGCGGTCGCCACGGCCGCGGTGCTCGACGCCGAGGGTTGGATCACCACCGGTGACCTCGGGGCCGTCGGCGCTGACAGCAACCTCAGGCTGGCGGGCCGGGTGTCGGAGATGTACATCCGGGGCGGGTACAACATCTACCCCGCCGAGGTCGAGGCGGTGCTGGGCCAGCTGCCCGGAGTCGCCCAGGTGGCGGTGGTGGGGGCCCCCGACCCCGTCCTCGGGGAGATCGGCGTGGCCTTCGTGGTCCCTGTGACGCCGGCCGCGCCGCCGGGCCTCGACGACCTCCGCCGGGCGTGTCGTGACAAGCTCGCCGACTACAAAGCCCCCGACCGGCTCCACCTCGTGGTGGACCTGCCCATCACGCCGATGGCGAAGATCGACAAGCGGGAGCTGGCGGCGCGCGCCGCCGGGCTCGAGACCAGGCCAACGAAGGAGCGAGTGAGCACATGACCGAGACCAAGGACCCGGGGGCGACGAGCGACGCTCCGGCCAAGCCGGCCGGGGAGCGCCCCCCGCGCCAGCACCCCATCGTGGCCGGCGCGGAGCCCATCAAGTTGGGGTCCATGCTCGTGACCCTGGTCGAACCTCGGCGAGGCCATGAGGTGGCCTACAACCGCTGGTACGAGCGGGACCACTTCTATGCGGGCTGCATGATCGGTCCCTACCAATTCGCGGGCAAGCGCTTCGTGGCCACGGCCGAGCTCAAGGCGCTGCGCGATCCGGACTCCTCGAGCATCACCGGCGAGCCCGATCGAGGCAGCTTCTTGTCGGTGTACTGGGTGCTCGACGGGTACCACGACACGTGGAACCGATGGGCGGTCGACCAGGTGAAGGCCCTGCACAAGGCGGGGCGCATGTTCAACGAGCGCGACCATGTCCACACCCTGCTGTACCGCTACGTCTGGGAGCGTGCGCGCGAGGCCGACGGGCTCCCCGCCGAGCTCGCCCTCGACCACCCCTCGGCCGGGCTGGTAGCGGTGTTCACGGATCGTGCCGAGGGGGTCGATGCTGCGGACTACGAGCGGTGGATACGCGACGAGCACCTGCCGGCTCTCCTGCCGGGAACCGCGGCCCGCCTCGTGATCGGCGCCGACCCGCTGCCGCTGCTCATCGACGCGCCGGGCGACGTGCCCCGTTCGGAGTCCGACGACCGGCGCCAGCTCACGCTGTGGTTCCTCGACACCGCGCCGCAAGAGGCGTGGGACGCGGTCATCACCGCGCACCGGCAGGCCGTGGAGAGCTCGGGGAAGGGCCGCATCGTGGCCGCCCTGCCGTTCATCCCGACCATCCCCGGTACCGACACGTACACCGACATGCTCTGGGCCGACCAGGCCGGGGCGAGCCCCAGCACGCAGAGGAGGTCTTCGTGAGCCCGGATCCCGCCGTGGTGACACCGCCGGCACGACGCTTCGACGGCAAGACAGCGATCGTTACCGGTGCCGGCTCGGGCATCGGCCGGGCGACCGCCATCCGCCTGGCGGTGGAGGGGGCCTCGGTGGCCTGTCTCGACGTGGTGCCCGACAACCTCGACGAGACCGTCGAGGCGCTGTCCATCCTCGGGGGCAACGCCGTCGCCTACCGCTGTGACGTGACCGACGAGGCCGTCGTGCACGAGACCGTGACCGAGGTCGCCTCCGCCCTGGGCCGGCCCGAGGTCCTGTGCAACGTGGCCGGCATCGGGACCTTCGCCCACACCGCCGAGATGCCCCTCGCCTCGTGGGAGCGCATCCTGGCCGTGAACCTCACCGGCACCTTCCTCATGACCAAGGCGGCACTCGCCTACATGCTCGAGCCTCCGGGCGGGAGCATCGTCAACATCGCGTCGACGGCGGGCCTCATGGGGTCGGCCTACAGCGCCGCGTACGCGGCGTCGAAGGGGGGGGTGATCATGTTCACCAAGGCCCTCGCCATCGAATACGCGGGCCGGGGGGTGCGGATCAACGCCGTGGCCCCGGGGGGAGTGGACACCCCGCTCCTCGGGAGCTTCTCGCTTCCCGAGGGAGGGGACATGAAGCACATCCACCGGATCACGAGCCGCATGGGCTTCTGCACCCCCGACCAGATCGCCGCCGCCATCGCCTTCCTGGCGTCGGAGGAATCCGCCTACACCACCGGCGCCGTCCTGGCCGTCGACGGAGGCATCACCGCGTAAGCGCGGCCCGATGAGGCCCCGGTCGCTACCATCGACGACGGTGAGCTCGCCGCCGATGTTCATCGTCACCGACGTGTCGCCGTATCCGAGCGGCCCCGCCGGCGTCCACGGTGTCCTGCCCCAGGCGTCGGTGGCGCTGACGGAGCTGGCCGGGCTGGCCTCGCTCGAGGCGGTGCGCGTCGACGCCGTTCCGGATGTCGATCCGTCCGCCCTGTCCGGAGGTGGCGTGCTGGCGCTGTTCACCATCGGGGAGACCCCGTGGACCGAGGCGCAGCGCGGCGCCATCACCGAGGGCGTCCGTGCGGGCCGCCTCGGGATCCTCGCCGTCCACGCCGCCACCGACGCCTGTACGTCGTGGGAGGAATACGGTTCGCTCGTGGGAGCCCGCTTCGACGGACACCCCTGGACCGAGACCTTCGACATCGATGTCGACGTGACCCACCCGGCCACCCGCCACCTCGGTCCGGTGTGGCGCTGGCGCGACGAGGTGTATCTGTTTCGCGACCTTCGGCCCGATGCCCGGGTCCTGCTCCGGGTGGCAGAGGGCCAACTCGACATGGGCGTCGCCGGCGCCCGGCGACCGTCGAGCGGCTTCCCCCTGGCCTGGTGCTTCACCGAAGGGCGGGGGCGCGTGTTCTACACGTCGCTGGGGCATTTCCCCGGAGCGTGGGAGACCCCCGACTATCTCCGACACCTCCAAGGCGGATTGTCATGGGTCCTGGGCGCGGGGGACTGAGATCGCCGTCGGTGTCGGGACCCAACTCCAAGCGGTGAGGCGGGCCCGACGATGATGCACCTCGTCGACACCGTCGAAGTGTCTCCCGAGCACGTGCGCGACTACCTCGACCTCGTCGGCTCGCTCGGCACGGCGGTCATGACCGAGGCCGGAGCGAGGTTCGTGTCGATGGCCACGACTCCGGGTGAGGTCGGCGAGCGGGTGGAGATCCAGGTGGTCTGGGCCTTTGACGACTTCGTGCACTGGAACGAGATCCGCAAGAACCTGGTGCTCGATCCCCGGTACCACGAATACGGGAGCGCGGCGGCCTCGCGGCGCGTCGGCGGGACCCGGCGCTTCTTCGCGCCGGCCACGTCGTCGTCGTCGTGATGCTCCGGCGCTTCGAGGTGTACGCCATAGACCCCGATGCGCCGGTCGAGCGCGTGCGCGCCCTCGAGGCGGCGTGTCGGCGCTGCGGGCGGTTCATCCCCGAGGTCCTCGACTGCGCCATCGGGACGAACCTGTCCGACGCACCGGTCCAGCTCGTGTGGGAGCACGCCTACGAGTCTCCCGAGGCCTATCGCCGCTACATGGTCCACCCGTATCACGCCGTCGTCGTGGACCGGTACCTGCTGCCGGACTCACCCGAGAGGATCGCAATCGACGGCCCGTTGGGGGCCGGCCTGTACGGCTACGCCTGCGACGTCGCCTCGTACCGGATGCGCACCGGCATCCGTCGCCTGATCCTGCTCCGCCTCGACGCCGGGACGTCGGAGGCCGATGTGGCCGAGCTGGGCGAGACGCTCGAACGGGCCCCCGAGGTCGTTCCCGACATGGAGGTCTCGGTCTTCGCCGCCAACACCATGGGCTCGGCCTGGTTCGACGGGGTCACGCCGGTCATGGGGCCGCCCCGATGGACGCACCTGTGGGAGCAGGGATTTGCCAGCTTCGACGCGCTCGACGCCCACCGGCACAGTGACACGGCCGTGGCCGAGTTCGAACGCACCGACTGGGGTCAGGCAACGGGCGGTCTCGTGAAGCGATCGGCCGAACTGTTCTACGAAGTGTCGGGGGACCACGGCCCCGAGGCGGCGCCATGAGTGGCGCCATCAGTGACGACGGCTATCTGCTCGACAACCGGATGGCGGTCGCCGGCTCCCGTCTCGAAGCCCTCGGGGCGATCTTCGACGCCACCACGTTCCGGCACCTCGACGCGCTCGGTCTCCGCGACGGCTGGCGCTGTTGGGAGGTGGGCGCCGGTGGGCCGTCGGTGGCCCAGTGGCTCGCCCGTCGGGTCGGGACGGCGGGTCGAGTGCTCGCGACTGACATCGACGTGTCGTGGGCCCGGGGCGCCGAGGGGTCCGGCATCGAGGTGCGGCGCCACGACGTCGCCGCCGACGAACCGCCGGCGGAAACCTTCGATCTCGTCCACGCCCGGTTGGTCCTCGTGCACGTGGTTGCCCGCGATCAGGCGTTGCGGTCCATGGTGCGGGTCCTGCGTCCCGGTGGCTGGCTGCTGATCGAGGACGCCGACCCGGCATTGCAGCCGTTGAGCTGCCTCGATCCCCGGACCCCCGAGGAGGAACGTGCCAACCGACTGCGCACCGGGTTCCGGGCGCTGATGGTGGAGCGGGGTGTGGACATCGCCTACGGTCGGAAACTGCCTGGCCTCCTGCGCGGCGTCGGCTTGACCGACGTCGCCGCCGACGCGTACTTCCCCGTGGCCCTGCCGGCGTGTGCACTGCTCGAGGCCACCACCATCGGGGTGATCCGTGACCAGCTCGTCGAGCACGGGATCGCCACGGTCGAGGAGATCGAAGCGCACCTGGCCAGTGTGCGTGCCGGACGCCTCGACCTTGCGCAACCACCCATGATCTCGGCCTGGGGGCGGGTGCCCGAAGACTGATCGTCTCCCGGCTTCGTCGATCGTTCCAGGCCCCCCGAGCGCCACCACGAATGCCGAGCCCGAGGGCGCTAGCGGAGCGGTCCCAGGTACGCTTCTCCTGATGCGTTTCCGCCGAAGCCCACCGCTGCGGAACACAGAACAGATGTGGTTGACGCCGTGGGCGCCGCCCCCCACGCCGGCGCCGCGGCGGCGGCCGAGGTGGCCCATCGGCGGGTCGAGTTCGCTCCTCCTGGTGATCGCCGTGGCGTCGATCGCCACCGGGGGAACCGCCATCGCCTTGGGCCTGGCCGGAAGCCAGAGCCCCGCCCCCCACTCGGCTTCGCGCCACCAGGTGGCCACCAAGGCGGCCGGGCACCCCGAGCAAGCCCCCGTCCTGATACCCGAGGCCCCCGCTCCGATCATCATCCCCCCCGCACCCAGTACCACGGCGGCCGTCGACGTGAGCGCGCCCTTGGGCCCGGCCCCGAGCACCTGGAGGTCCAGGGTCGTTCCCGCCGTCGCTTCGCTCCTGAACAGCGTCCCCTCGAACGTCACCGATCCCTCGGTGATCGCCACGGCGACGGTGCACACCATCCCCCTGTACACGACACCTGGAGCCCCCAAGCCCTCGAGCACGCTCGCCAATCCGAATTACCTGGGAGCAACCGTGACGCTGCTCGTCACCGGCTACCAACCGGGCTGGGTGCAGGCCTACATCCCGGTTCGTCCCAACGAGACCACGAGGTGGATCCCGAGCGCGGACGTCACCACGTCGTTCGTCACCGACCACATCGTCGTGAGCCTGTCGGCGCGCACGCTCACGCTGTACCACGACAATGCGCCCGTGTTCTCGAGCGAGGTCGCACCGGGAGCACCGAGCTCACCCACGCCGACGGGTTCGTTCTTCGTGGCCTACATCGTGAAGCTCACCGACCCGTCCAATGTCTACGGCCCGTATGCCATGGGGACGTCGGCTTTCTCCAACACCTATTACAGCTTCGACGGAGGCCCGGGCCAGGTGGGGATCCACGGGACCAACGAGCCCTGGGTCATCGGGTCCTACGCCAGTCACGGCTGTGTCCGGCTGCCCAACGCGGCCATCACGACGCTGGCCCAACAGGTGGTGCCCGGCACGCCCGTCGAGATCGAGCACTGAGCGGAACCGAGCACCACAGGGATCGAGCACCGAGCGGTGTGCCACGGATATCGGGTCCGACGGCACGATGACACGAAAGAACGGTGACCCATGAAGGGCTATGTACTCACGGTCGAAAAGACGGTCCCCGCCCCCCCCGAGGTCGTCTTCGACATCCTGACCGACGTGAGCCGACATCACCTGATCGACGGCTCGGGCATGCTCCGAGGCGCGAAAGTGGCCACTCCCCAGCGCCTGGTCCTCGGGTCGACCTTCGGCATGGGCATGAAGATGTTGGTCAATTACTCGACGCTGAACAGGGTGGTCGAGTTCGAGGACAACCGGCGCATCGCCTGGAAGACGGGCCCCACCGGCTTCATGGGCAAGCTGATGGGGGGCCGGGTGTGGCGCTACGAATTGGCGCCGGTGGACGGGGGCACCCTCGTCACAGAGAGCTGGGACATCACCCCCGACCCCCAGCGGGTCCTGTTGAAGCTCGGGGACATCTGGTCGGGCAAGACACGCCGGGACATGGAGCGGACCCTCGAGCGGCTCAGCGTGCTGGTGGCCGGCCAAGGGGCGTCCGACAGCCCGGACCGAACCTGACGCTCGGGACGGGGAACGCCCAGAGCATCCGCCTCCACCTCACGCTACGGTAGGCGCGTCGCAGGCCCCGAGCACCGGGCGCCCGAGGAGGGACAGGCCATGCCGGACATCGTCGCTGGCGTCATCGGGATTGCGCTCGTCTTTATATGGATCTACTGCCTCTATGACGTCGTCACCACCCACGACGGACTTGTCCGGAACCTCCCCAAGATCGCCTGGTTCGTGATCGTCCTGCTCATCCCCGATCTCGGTTCCATCTTGTGGTTGGCCTTCGGCCGCCCTCGTATCCAGAGCCAGAGGATCGTCACCTTCGACGGGCGCCACGCCCGCGCCGCCAGCACCGGGCCTTCGGAGCTCGACATGTCGGGACTGGACCATCTGCATCCCGTCGTCCGTGAGCGTGAGGAACTGGCCCGGCTGCGCATGATGCAGGCACAACTCCAGCGGCGCGAGAACGAGCTGCGCCAGCGCGGCCTGGGCGAGAGCGCCGACTCGTAGCCCGACATCCGGGCTGACCGGCCGAGTGGTGCGCTTCAGCCCCCGTCGTCGCTGACCCACGCTGGTGCCGAGCGCGCAGGTCAACGGGATCGAGCTGTACTACGAGCGCGCCGGCGTGGGGCCGAGGCTGTTGTTCCTGAACGGGTCGGGATCCACCCTGGCGTCGATCGCCCCCCTCATCGAGGTATTTGCCGGTCACCTCGACGTGGTGGCCCACGACCAACGCGGGCTGGGTCGCAGCGCCGTTCCGCTGGGCCCGTACACGATGGCGCAGTACGCCGCTGACGCCCTGGGGCTCCTCGACACAGTGGGGTGGACGACGTGTCGCGTGGTGGGGGTGAGCTTCGGCGGCATGGTGGCCCAGGAGCTGGCCGTGACCGCCCCCGCCCGCGTCGAGCGCCTGGCACTGCTGTGCACGTCGCCGGGAGGAGCGGGCGGCGCGTCGTACCCGCTGCACGAGCTGGCCGGATTGTCACCGTCCGAACGCGCCGAGGTCTCGACGCGACTGCTCGACTCCCGTTTCTCCGAGCAGTGGCTGGCGACGTACCCCCAGGACCACGCGCTCGTGGACACCATGGCGCAGAGGCGCTCGGCCCCGCTGTCCGCGGACGCCCGGCGGGGCGAAGCCGAACAGCTCGGTGCCCGACGCCATCACGACGTCTGGGACCGGCTCGGGCGCATCACCTGCCCGACCTTCGTGGGGGCGGGTCGGTTCGACGGCATCGCTCCGCTGTCCAACAGCCAGGCGATCGCAGGGCGCGTGGCGGGGGCGACCCTGCACGTCTACGAAGGAGGCCACGCCTTCTTCGCGCAGGACCGTCGTGCCCTGCCCGAGATCATCGAATTCCTGGGGTCGTGACGCTCACGACCCCGGGGTGGTCGCCTCGATGAAGTCGGCGACGATGTGACCGAGCTCCTCGCCTTTGTCCTCCTGGACGAAGTGCCCGGCACCGGCGATGGTCGGGTGGGCCCGACCGGCCGCCCCGGGCACGCGTTGTTGGAATACCCGCTCCCAACCCCTGGTGGCGGGGTCGCCGTCGGAGAAGGCGGTGAGAAAGGGCCGCTCCCACCGCTCGAGCGCCTCCATGGTGGCTCGTCCGATACGGGCCCCGGGGTCGCTGCGGGTCAGGGGGATGAGCCCGGTCATCTGGCGCAGGCCGGCGGTGAAGGACTGGTCGGGGAACGGCGCATCGTAGGCGGCGAGCACGTCGGGAGGCAGCGGACCCGACGAGGCGTAGAGGAAGGTGCTCGCCCTCAGTTCCGGCGCCCGTAGGCAGTACTGCACGTAGTCGAGGAGGGATTCCTCGAGCACCACCCGCCCGTCGGCGACGCCGTAGTTGGCCCAGGTCAACAGCCCCTCGAGTGCGGGATCCGAGGTGTGCAAGACGGTGTTCGACGCCACCACCCGGGCGAACCGCTCCCCCACGGCCGCCAACGCGCCCAACCCGATGGGCCCACCCCAGTCCTGGACGACCAGGGTGAGCTCGCCCGCGTCGAGTTGCTCCACGAAGCTCGTCATCCAGTCGACATGGCGCCGGTAGGTGTACTGCGTCGGGTCCGAGGGCTTGTCCGACCGGCCGAACCCCACGTTGTCGGGTGCCACCACGCGCAGTCCCCGTCGGGCCAAGACGGCGATGACTTTGCGATACAGAAACGACCACGTGGGTTGCCCGTGGAGGAGGAGCACGACCGGCGCCTCTCGTGGGCCGGTGTCCACGTAGTGCATGCGCATAGGGTCGATCCCCTCGGCTCGCACCGACAGGTACTGCGGCTCGAACGGGAAATCGCGGAGCGCGGCAAAGCACTCGTCTGGTGTGCGCACGAACTCTGTGGGGGGTCGACCTGATGGGTCTCGACCGGTGGCGCTCACCTGCTCGCTGCGATCAAGGTGCTAGGCGGTCCCGCCACCCGAGTGGGCCTTTTTCGCCGCCATCCAGTCCTTCATTGCAGGAGCGAAGTTGGCAGGGTTGTACACGTCCTCTTCAGACGAGAATTGCATGGTGCCCGCATACTTGAGGATCGTGATGTTGGCGGACTGGTACACCCCCCCGTCTCCGGGGTCGTTGAAGCGGTTCTCGATCTGACAGATCCACCAGCCGCGTTCCTCGTCGCAGACGCACCAGTCGTGGGGGAACATGGTCATCTCGTTGTTGGGCCACTCCGCCATCGTGGAGGAGATCCACTCGAAGATCCGCTCTCGACCGACGAAACGACCGAACAGATGCTCGATGTACTCGGCATCCTCGGTGAACAGCTCCACCCATGGTCGCCAGTCGCCGCTGCGACCCGACTCGTTCGCCACGGCCAGGTAATTGTCGTGCGCCCGCTGCAGCTCGGCGCGGTCCCACGTGCCCACGGATACCCCCTGTGTCGGTGGTCAGTCGAGCGCGAAGCTGGTCGCACCGATGAACAGGTCACGTGCGAGAGCGTCGTCGCCGGTGACGACGGTAGCAATCGTGGCCGGGTCCATGCGGTTGGCCACCAGTCGGCAGAAGTTCACAGCGTCGAGCACGATGCGCACGTCCACGGGCCCCTCGGGTCGCAGACCATCGGGTGAGGTGCCCAACGGGGTCTGCCAGGCACCACCCCCGGGCCCGGTGAGAACGATCCGGGCCTGGCGCCCCTGGCCCGGGCGCCCGGCTTGTCGCATGCCGGCGAGAAGCATCGAGACGGCCAACTCGGTCATGAGCCGCAGGCCGGCGGGATCGGGTGCCTGCACGGGGCGGGTGGTGGCGCGACAGATGTCTTCTTCGTCGGTCCATCGAGGCCTGGAAGGGCAGGAAGCCACCTCGGCACGCTGCTTTGACGTCTTCGGCTCAGGGCGCCGGCGGTTTTGAGGGGTGCTTGTCCAAGACAACCTTGTCAATTTTCGGGATATCGGGCGGAGACGAGACTCATTAGAGTACGTCTGAGCTGGAGCGGAGCGAGATTGGGAGCTGGAGCTCGGTGGGGGCCACTGTCTGGACAACCGTGCCCGGTGTACATCGAGCCTTGTCGAGAGCACGGTGAACAAGAGCCCATGACACGATGTCGAGGTGTTCGACCCCTCGAGAACCACGGTCGAGTAGGCCCCGCCCACGGACGGGCAGGGGCGCAGAGATTGCACGGCGGGGCATGCTAGGGATCACACTGCAGGATCTGCGCTATCGCGCTCGGCAGTTCCTGATCGCCGTCGTGGGCGCGGGGTTGATCTTCGCCATGACGCTGCTTCTCTCGGGCCTGGCGGCCGGGTTCGGGGTCGAGGTCGATCAGACGGTCGCGGGAATGGGCTCCCAAGCGTGGGTGGTGGCCCAGGGCTCATCGGGCCGGATCTCCTCGCTGGCCCCCATGCCGGCCGCCACCGAGCTGGCCGTGAAGAATGCACCGGGTGTGCACCGGGCCGACCCGTTGGTCGTCGTCCCGCAGGCGGCCTCGGTCGACCGTTCGCTCCGTAGCATCGTCCTCGTCGGCTCCAACGCCGGTGCTCTCGGCCTTCCCCCGCTCGTAAGCGGGCGACCGGTGAGGGCCAAGGGGGAGGCGGTCGTCGACGGCAGACTTGGCCTCGGTCTCGGCCAACGGTTCGCCGTGTCGGGCAACACCTTGACGGTGGTGGGCACCGTCAGTGGCAGAACTCTGCTGGGCGGGATTCCTGATGCCTATGTCTCGCTTGGAGAGGCCCAGGCCATCGTCTTCGAGGGTCGACCCCTCGTCAGCGCCATCATCACCACGGGAGTGCCGCGTTCGCTTCCGTCGGGGCTCACCGAGTTGTCCAATGCCCAGATCGAGAGCCGCAGCTTGGCCCAGATGGCCTCGGCCGTCTCTTCCATCGACAATTCGCGGGCCTTCTCATGGGTCATCGCCGCAGTCATCGTGGCCGCTCTGGTGTACGTGACCGCCCTCGAACGGACGAGGGACTTCGCCGTGATGAAGGCGTTGGGTGCGTCGTCGAGATCTCTTTTCCTCGGCTTGGCCGCGCAAGCCGTCCTGGTGGCGCTGGCAGCAGCCGCGATCGGAGCGGTGCTGGCCAATTTCATGACGGGGATCTTCGACCAACCCGTGGACATCCCGTCGAGCGCGTTCGTGGTTCTCCCCGTGTCGGCACTTGTGGTCGGCCTGCTCGCCAGCCTGGTGGCGCTGCGTCGGGCGGTGTCGGTCGACCCGGCCACGGCGTTCGCAGGATGATGGCTCGGGAGCCGCAATCCGTGGCCGACCTTGAGGTACGCGACCTCACGGTGGAGTTCGTGTCAGGCGACTACGTCGTCCGTCCCCTCAGTGGGCTCAACCTTGACGCCCACGACGGTGAACTGGTCGTCGTCCTCGGCCCCAGTGGATGTGGCAAGACCACGCTGCTGTCGTGTCTGGCTGGACTTCTCACGCCGACGTCGGGGACCATCACATTTCGGGGGACGGACGTGGGGTCGCTGACCGGTTCGGCCCTGGGTGACTACCGCCGCTCCACGGTGGGGGTTGTCTTCCAGGCATTCAATCTCATCCGCAGCCTGTCGGCCCGGGCCAACGTCGCTGCACCGCTACGCCTGGCGAAAGTCCCCCGGAAGACGGCGACGACGCGCGCCGACGAGCTTCTCGACGTCGTCGGCTTGTCCGATCGCGCCGGCCACAGGCCCGCACAGTTGTCAGGGGGTCAGCAGCAGCGGGTGGCCATCGCCCGCGCCCTGGCCCACGATCCTCCACTCATCGTGGCCGACGAGCCCACGGCCCACCTCGATTACATCCAGGTCGAGGGCGTCCTGCGTCTCCTCCGGGAGCTTTCGACCCCCGGTCGGTTGGTGCTCGTGTCGACCCACGACGATCGCATCACCAACATCGCCGACCGCGTCGTCGAGCTGACCCCGCAATTCGCCACCGCTGACCGTCCCCCGGAGCCGGTCGTCCTCGCTCCGGGAGAGGTCCTCTTCTCCCAAGGGGACCGGGGGGATCTCGTGTACATGGTCGAGGATGGCGAGATCGAGATCTACCAGGTCCGCGCCGACGGTGCCGAGGAGCACCTCGCCCTGGTGGGGCCGGGCCAATATTTCGGGGAGCTGGGCCCCATGCTCAACCTTCCCCGCAGCGCCAGCGCCCGAGCCAAAGGGCCGTGCCGCCTCACCGGCTACACGGTGCGGGCCTTTCGCCAACGGTTCCCCGGCGCCGGTGCCGACGTCCCCGAACGCAGCGATCCGGCAGCCACGACGGTGCCCGAGCCCGCGACGGTGTCCGCGCCCGCCAGTGCGCCCGAGCCCGAGTTGCTCACGGAGACTGTCCCGTTCCCCGAGCCCGTCCCGGTCCCGGCGCCTGCGGGTTTGTGGGTGGCGTAGACCCCGGTCAACGCGACCGCGATCCTCAGTCGGGATAGCTCGCCAAGAGCGTTTCCGCCCACTTGGTCTTCGGGTGGTCGGCCCCGAGTGTCTGCGTTCGTCGATCGATCAGGGTCAGGAGCAGGACCCGGGCTTCGACGAACTCGTTGGAGCGGCCCAGAGACGTGATCAAGCCGGCAATGGCGTCGAGGGTGGCAGGATCGTCGGGGCCGAGGGTGTGGGTGCAGCCGGCCACCACGGCCCGAGAGACCTCGACGGCGCGCTCGTGCTCGCCGAGCTTTCGGAGGGTCCCGCTGAGCCAGGTCATTGCCGTGAGGGTTCGACGGTCGTTTTCGCCGAAGCGCCGGCGAAAGTCCTCGACGACGCTCTCGAGCACCGGGAGAGCGGCATCGGGCTGGTCGAGCTCCCGGTAGAGACGACCGATCGAGAACTCGATGTTCCATCGTGTCTCGGAGTCGGCCTGTCCACGACGGGTGAGGGTGGCGACCGCCTCCTGCCAGACCGCGAGAGCTTCGGCCCAGTACCCGTGCCGGTCGTAATAGCTCGCCAGTTGGATCCTGGCGTTGACCGTGACCTTGCGATCCTCACCGAACCACCGCTTCGATCTCTGGAGCTGGTTCTCGAGGGTTGTCCGCATCTGACCCGGAGACGCCATCCACGTCTCCATGGCTTCCTGGTCGATGTTGAACTGCCAGGGCCGAGGCCCCTTCGACAGCAGCGACCGCAGGCGGGGTCGGGAGCGAGCCACGGCAAAATGTACGGCTGGCCCGGCTGATTCGGCAAGAAGCCACTGGCAACCGCTCACGCGTGGGTGTTGCACACCACCGGTGTTGCCGCACCCGTTCCGGCGTCAGTCCCTTGCGCCCGGAATTGATGCCCCGAGCCTTTATGGAGCGCCCGGATCGCGATCGGTACTCGGTGGCAGTGTTGGAGCTGGGCGTGGGTGCGTGAACTGCCCGGGGCCCTGGTGGCGAAGAACCTCGGAACACACCTTCAGGCGAAAGGCGATCCCATGGGTTCTGAGGACGACATCAAGACCATCCAGCCCATCTACGAGGCGTTCGGTCGAGGCGGCGCCGGGGCCATCCTCGACGGCGTGACAGGCGATGTCGACTGGGCTTCTGACCAGCTCCACCGGGGCGCCGTGGGACGTGGTCAAGCACGGCAAGGACGGAGTGATCGCGTGCTTCCAGGCCTACGGGTCGACCATGGAGGTGGACGAGTTCACCCCTTCACCTTTCGCCGCCAATGAGGACGCCGTGTTCACGGTGGTGCGCTGCCGGGCGCGGGTCCGGAGCACCCAGAAGGCGCTGGACATGAGCCGGCATCACTACTTCCGGTTCCGGGACGGAAAAATCTCCTACTGCCGGGGCACCGAGGACAGCGCCCAGACCGAAGCGGCGCGGCGTCCGTAGCCGCGGTCGCCCGACCGGCTCCAACGGAGGCCGCCCCGCGCCCCCCGTCCAGGGCTCGCCGGGCGCGTACCCTAGAAGTGATGGGGACCTGGCCTTCGGCAACGCCTGAGCATGGTTGGGCAGGCTGACATGCACAGCGCCGCCTTCGTGCTGCTGGCCTCGGTGTTTCTCGCCAGTTCTGTCGAGATGGTCGAGGCGCTCACGATCGTCGTCGCCGTGGGCGTCACCCGGGGATGGCGATCGGCGCTGGAAGGGGTCGCCGCCGCCCTGGCGATCTTGGCTGCCCTGGTGGTGGCCATCGGGCCGGCTCTCGTGCACTACGTGCCCCTGAGTGGCTTGCGGATCGCGGTCGGGGGCTTGTTGCTCGTGTTCGGGATGCAGTGGTTGCGCAAGGCCGTACTCCGGGCCGTGGGTCTGAAGGCCAAGCACGACGAGGACGCCATCTTCAGCGAGCACGTCGCCGAGCTGTCGACCCAGCAACGGCCCGTCTCGGGGCGCGACTCCACGGCGTTCGCCGTGGCCTTCAAGGGTGTCTTCCTCGAGGGACTCGAGGTGGTGGTCATCGTGCTGACCCTGGGTGTGGCCGATCATCGGCTGGGGCTCGCCGCCGCCGGGGCCGGTGCCGCGGTCGTCGTCGTCGGGATCGTGGGTGCCCTGGTGTCGCGTCAGCTGGCCGGCGTGCCCGAGAACGCCATGAAGATGGCGGTCGGCCTCATGCTCGTCAGCTTCGGCACCTTCTGGTCTGGTGAAGGGATCGGGGTTCGCTGGCCCGGGTCCGA
>Ga0208849_1000389_pt1 | contig 41774 bp, 33 predicted proteins | sample NGESurdeep072012_10_FD_184470 | JGI IMG/M metagenome (GOLD analysis project Ga0208849, IMG submission 184470) | Arctic peat soil microbial communities from Barrow, Alaska - NGEE Surface sample 53-3 deep-072012 (SPAdes) | ecosystem: Environmental > Terrestrial > Soil > Wetlands > Peat ... | reverse complement strand
GTGCCGGGCGACACGCCGGTCATTCCCGTTGCACGCGTCGGTATTGTCGGCGCCGGCACCATGGGCGGCGGCATTGCGATGAATTTTGCCAATGCCGGCATTCCCGTGACCATCGTGGAAGCGGCAAAAGAGGCGCTGGACCGCGGACTCGCCGTCATCCGCCGCAACTACGAAACCACCGCAAGGCGCGGCCGGCTGACGGAAGATGACGTCGAGAAGCGCGTGGGGCTGATCGCCGGTTCGCTTGCACTCGACGATCTCAAAGACTGCGACCTCGTTATCGAAGCCGTGTTCGAGAACATGGATGTGAAGAAGGAGGTGTTCCGAAAGCTCGACGGCATCGTGAAACAGGGCGCGATCCTCGCCACCAACACTTCGGCGCTCGACATCGACCAAATCGCGGCCGCCACCGGGCGTCCCGAAGCGGTGATCGGACTGCATTTCTTTTCCCCGGCAAACGTGATGCGGCTGGTCGAAGTGGTGCGGGCGGCCAAAACTTCCAAATCCGTTATCGCCACTTCGATGCAGATAGCGCGCAGAATCGGCAAGATCGCGGTGCTGGTCGGCGTCTGCCCCGGCTTCGTCGGCAACCGGATTCTCGCGCAGCGCCAGCGCGAGGCGCAGAAGCTGGTGCTGGAAGGCGCCATGCCGTGGGACGTCGATCGCGTGCTCTATGAATTCGGCTTTCCCATGGGTCCGTTTGCGATGAGCGATCTCGCCGGCCTCGACATCGGCTGGAGCAGGGAGAAATCGAAAGGCGAAACCCTGCGCGATATTCTGTGCGAAATGGACCGCCGCGGCCAGAAGACCGGGAAGGGCTTTTACGATTACGACGACAACCGCAATGCCAAACCGTCGCCGGTGACGGAACAGATCGTCCGCGACTTCCGCAGCAGGCGCGGCATCAATGCGCGCGCGATTTCCGATGCGGAGATTCTCGAGCGCTGCCTCTATCCCATGATCAATGAAGGCGCGAAAATCCTGGAAGACAAAAAGGCCATCCGCGCGTCGGACATCGATATTGTCTGGATCAACGGTTACGGCTGGCCCGTTTACCGCGGCGGCCCGATGTTCTACGGCGATTCGATCGGGTTGGATAAGGTGCTCGCGAAAATGAAGGAATGGCAGGGCACGATGGGTGACGTGTTCAAGCCGAGTGAGCTGCTGGAAAAGCTGGCCGGCGAAGGAAAGAAGTTTGCCGATCTGAAGTGAGCGACCATCAGATGCGCGCTACGCCGCAGTTCTTCTTCCTCAAACTGTCAGGGCCCGCAAATGCGGACCACCCGGTTTGCGCACTTGACGCTGTATGCTGCGCGCATCGCGCACGAAACCCGTTGACACGCTCGGTGGAACAACCTGGGCGGCCCCGCAATCGCGGGCCGTGACAATTAATTTTGAATATGCAAGGAGAACAGAACATTCGTAAAGCCGTCATCGTTTCCTATGCGCGCACCGGTCCGGCGAAAGCCGCGCGCAGCGGATTCAACAACAGGCCCAACATGACCATACTCGCCGCGATTGTCGCCATGTGCATCGGCGGCGGCATGGGCGCCGCGGAATTGTCCGAAGTCTATTGAGATGGAGTGGGCGACGGAAGGCTGTTGCTGGCGACAACCTGGTTGTGGTGCGCCTTCCCCATGCCGCTTTCGTAGCTATACACGCCGATACCACAGATCGCCACCGCCACGATCACCGCGCCGATAATCTTTCCCGTGCTGCCGAGGTTCATTCCTGTTGGCGCATTTCCGCCTCTGAGGTCGCTCATGGTCAATTCCTTTCTCTATTCCGGATAAGGAACGTGCCCGGACGCAGACAGTTTCCAACTTATCAATTGCGCGAATTATGAAGACAGACTGCAAGCGAAAATGCGCCGCCCGGAAATGGATCACAGGCTATTACTTTTCCCGTCGTGAAGCGCACCTTGGCCGTCTCCGGACCGGAGATGAAATTCGAGCGCATCCATTGCGGCCGGTCCACAAGCGCGATCCCGTCCATACCCGGCAGCGAACTTCCGGCACTGACAAGGTACGATTTTCATGGGCTAACACCCTTTGCCGATCACCGCTTTTCGCGCCTAGAATTCTGTCTTGAAATGCCTGTTCGAACAGGAACAATATCAAGCTTCGCGCGTTGCGAACATGCCAGCCGGAATTTCCTCCATCTTTTGAAAGTCGCCCGTCGTGAGTCGCAATGTCTGACGATCTCGATCAGCTTTCCATCAACACCATCCGCACGCTCTCCATGGATGCCGTCCAGAAGGCGAATTCCGGACATCCCGGAACGCCGATGGCCATGGCCCCTGTCGTTTATACGCTGTGGCAGCGGCATCTGAGATACGATCCACAGAATCCGCTGTGGCCCAATCGCGATCGCTTCGTGCTGTCCTGCGGCCATGCGTCGATGGTTCTGTATTCCGTGCTGCATCTCGCAGGGGTGCGCGAGATGGCGCCCGACGGAAAGCCTACAGGGGCGCCCGCCGTTTCGCTGGACGACATCAAGGCGTTCAGGCAACTCGACAGCAAATGTCCCGGCCATCCGGAATATGGCAAGACCACCGGCGTCGAAGTGACGACCGGTCCGCTCGGTCAGGGCGCCGGGATGAGCGTCGGCATCGCCATGGCCGGTTTGTGGCGGGCGCAACACTTCAATCGTCCCGAACTGCCGCTCTTCAACTTTCGTGTGTTCGCGCTGTTGAGCGATGGCGACATGATGGAAGGCGTTTGCAGCGAAGCCGCTTCGCTGGCGGGTCATCTGCGCCTGCCGAACCTTTGCTGGATTTATGACAGCAACCACATCACCATCGAAGGCTCCACGGACCTCGCGTTCGACGAGGACGTGGCCGGGCGCTTCTCGGCCTATGGCTGGAGCGTGCTGCATGTGGCCGATGCGAACGACATTGTCGATCTTGACGAGAAGCTTGCCGCGGCAACGGCGACGAAGAACCAGCCCACGCTTATTATCGTCAGAAGTCACATCGCCTATGGCGCGCCGCACAAGCAGGATACCAAAGAGGCGCATGGCGAACCGCTGGGCGAGGACGAGATTCGGGGCGCCAAGCGCGCCTATGGCTGGCCGCAGGATGCGAAGTTCCTCGTGCCCGACGGCGTAATGCAACATTTCGCGCAAGGCATCGGCACGCGCGGCAGCGATCTGCGTTCGAAATGGGAAGCGTTGTTGGCCCGCTATCGCGACGCCAATCCGGAATTGGCGCAACAGCTGGAAAGTCTGCGTGTGCGCGAGTTGCCGCGGGATTGGGACGGCGCGATCGAGGAATTTCGTCCGGACGAGAAGGGTCTCGCGACGCGCGACAGCGCCGGCAAGGTATTGGATGAAATCGCGACCAGGGTGCCATGGCTGATGGGTGGTGCCGGCGATCTGTCTCCATCCACCAAAACCCACATGAAGGACAGCGGAGATTTCGAGGCCGGAAACTTCGGAGCCCGCAACCTCCATTTCGGCATCCGCGAACACGCCATGGGCGCGGTCGTCAACGGACTGACTCTTTCCGGGTTGAAGGCGTTCGGCGCGACATTTCTTATTTTCAGCGACTATATGCGTCCCGCGTTGCGGCTTTCCGCGCTGATGGAGATTCCCAGCATCTGGGTCTACACGCACGATTCCATTGGCCTGGGAGAGGACGGTCCCACGCATCAGTCGATCGAACAGCTGATGGGCCTGCGCACCATCCCGGGGATGATCGTGCTGCGGCCGGCGGACGCCAACGAAGCAGCCGAAGCCTGGCGCGTCATCATCGAGCTAAAGGATCGCCCCGCCTGTCTCGTATTGTCGCGGCAGAAGCTGCCGACCTTCGACCGCAGCAAGTACGGCCCTGCTAAGGACGTGGCGCGGGGCGCCTACATCCTCGCCGATCCGCAGCAGGGTGCGCCGCAGGTCATTCTCGTCGCCACGGGTAGCGAGGTCGCTCTTGCGGTTGCCGCGCATGATGCCCTGGCCAAAACGGGGATACGTTCCCGCGTCGTTTCCATGCCGAGCTGGGAGCTGTTCGACGCGCAGGACGAAGCCTGGCGTGCCCGTGTATTGCCGCCGGATATCGAGGCGCGGGTGTCCGTCGAAGCCGCAAGCACGATCGGCTGGGAACGGTATGTCGGGCGCAAGGGCGCGCGGATCGGAATGGAGAGCTTCGGAGGCTCGGCGCCGGCGGCAGATTTGTACAAGAAGTTCGGCATCACCGCGGAGGCGATCGAAAGCGCGGCGCGGAACCAGATTGCGCAGGTCGGGGGCAAAACATGAATCCGCTGAAAGAACTGGGTGCGTTCGGGCAGTCGGTGTGGCTCGATTTTCTGAGTCGCGATCTTCTGCGCAGCGGTGACCTCAAGGTGCTGATCGAGCGCGACGGATTGAAAGGCATGACCTCCAATCCGTCGATTTTCCAGAAATCGATCGCGCACGGGATCGACTACGACGATGACATCCGGCGCTACGCCGAAGCCGGCGAAGATGTAGGACAAATCTTCCGGCACCTCAGCGTGAAGGACATCCAGGACGCGACGGATGCGCTCAGGCCGGTCTACGATTCCACGAACGGCGCCGACGGTTTCGTCAGCATCGAAGTTTCGCCCTATCTCGCCTTCGATACGAACGCCACGCTCGCGGAAGCGCGTTCCTTATGGAAGGAGATCGGCCGCCCCAACCTGATGGTGAAAATCCCCGGCACCGACCAGGGAATTCCCGCCATACGGGCGGCCATTAGCGAAGGCATTAACGTCAACATCACGCTTCTGTTCTCGCAACACATGTATGAGCGGGTGGTTGAGGCCTACATTTCCGGCCTCGAAAGTCTGGCTCGGACACAAAACCTGGACAGGATCGCGAGCGTCGCGAGTTTCTTTGTCAGCCGCATCGACTCCAAAGCGGACGCGGCCATCCAGGAAAAGCTGAAGGGTCCGTGCGGGCCCGAGCGGACGATGATCGAAAATCTTCAGGGCAAGGTGGCGATCGCGAACGCAAAGCTCGCATACCAGTTTTTCAAGAAGGCGTTCTCGGGCAGCCGCTGGGAAACGCTTGCCGCCAAAGGAGCGAAGAAACAGCGATTGCTGTGGGCCTCCACCAGCACCAAGAACAAAGCCTATCCCGATGTTCTCTACGTCGATTCGCTCATCGGCAGCGATACGGTGAACACGATTCCCACCGAAACGATGGATGCCTTTCGCGACCACGGCCATCCCGCGGCGACGCTGGATGCAAATCTGGACGATGCGCGCGAGACATTGGCGAATCTCGAGCATGCGGGGCTTTCGCTGGACCGGATGACGGACGAGCTTACCGTCGAAGGTGTCGATCTCTTCGCGGCGGCCGCCGATAAAATCTATGCGTCGCTGGCCGAGAAGCGCGAAAAGATCCTTGATAGCCAGCTCCTGCGCATGAATGCCGATTTCGGCGATGCGGAAGACGCGGTGCAGCGTGCGTTAGAGGCGTGGACCAAGGCCGGCAATGCGCGCCGCCTCTGGGCGCGCGACAAGACTCTCTGGATGAACAAAGACGAAGACAAATGGCTGGGCTGGCTCGACATCGTCGCCCAGGAACGCAAGAACACGACCCCGCTGCATGAATTCGCTACAGAGGTTCAAAGGCGGAGCCTGACCGACGTCGTTCTGCTGGGCATGGGTGGATCGAGCCTCGGCTCGGCGGTCCTGAGCGATGCATTCGGCCAACTCGCCGGCTGGCCGCGTCTGCACGTGCTGGACTCCACCGATCCCGACCGCATCCGGACCGTCGAAAATGAAATCACGCTTGCTTCGACCCTCTTTATTGTGGCGTCCAAGTCGGGCTCGACCCTGGAACCGAACCTCCTCAAGGACCATTTTTTCCATCTTGTCTCGGAAAAAACCGGCGCCAGCGCGGGCGAACAGTTCGTTGCCATCACCGATCCTGGCAGTTCGCTGGAAGCAGAAGCGAAACGCGACGGGTTCGGTCACGTTTTCTTCGGCGATGCTTCGATCGGCGGCCGGTTCTCCGTGCTCTCCAATTTTGGGCTCGTGCCGGCGGCAGCGATGGGGCTCGATGTCGACCGCTTCCTGCGGGAGGCATCGTCGGCTGTCACCAGTTCGCATCCGATGGTGCCCGCCGAAGCAAGCCCCGGTCTCAAGCTCGGTATTGCGCTCGGCACGCTGGCGAAAGAATGCGGACGCGACAAGGTCACACTCGTAGCCTCCGACGATATCGGCACACTCGGCGCATGGCTCGAACAGCTCATTGCCGAATCGACGGGCAAGCAGGGCAAGGGATTGATTCCGGTTTACGGCGAGCCGCTCGGCAGCGCGGATGCCTATGGCAAGGATCGCATATTTGTCCATTTGCACATGTCGGGCTGCAGCGAACCGTCGGAGCTCCTTCAGCAGCTTACCGATCGCGATCATCCCGTCATCCGGCTCGCCATCGAGGACACTTACCAGTTTGCGCAAATGTTCTTTCTCTGGGAACTGGCGATCGCCGCGGCCGGCGCCGTGATCGGCATCGATCCCTTCGATCAGCCCGATGTCGAAGCCCAGAAACAAAAAACGCGGGAGATGACAAAAGCATACGAGGAAAAGGGATCGCTGCCCCGGCAGACGCCCATTGCTACATATGACGGCATCGCGATCTATGCGGATGCACGCAACAGCAAGACCGTCGCCGACGCGAAAAACCTGTCGGAATGTCTGCGCGCGCACTTGAACCAGCTCGGCGCCAGGGATTATTTCGCATTGCTCGCCTATATCGAACAGTCGCAGGCGCATGAGACTGCGCTCGACGGCATCCGCGCCAGGGTGCGTGACGCCAAAAGGGTGGCGACGGTGGCGGGTTTCGGGCCGCGCTATCTGCACTCGACGGGACAGGCCTACAAGGGCGGCGCCAACGAAGGCGTCTTCATCACCATTACGGGCGAGCATCGCGAGGCCATCGCGGTGCGCAATGGCGGCCTCGATTTCGGCACCGTGCAGCTCGCCCAGGCGATCGGCGATCTGGAGGTTTTGAACGAGCGCGGCCGTCGCGCCATTCGCATCCATCTGAACGATATCGAAAGCGGACTCGCCTCCCTGGCTGCGGCGATCACGCAGGCCCTCGCATGACGGAGATCCCATGCAGATAGCAATGATCGGGCTTGGCCGCATGGGCGGCAATATTGCGCAACGTCTTTTGAAGCACGGCCACGGGGTGGTTGTTTTCGACCGCAATCCGGACGCGGCTAAAGCTCTTGCGAAAGAAAAGGCGACGCCGGCGCGCAGTCTTGAAGAGGTTGCAAAGCTGCTTTCGCCGCCCCGGACCGCCTGGGTGATGCTTCCCGCGGGGGAGCCCACGGAATCCACCATTGCTACACTGGGTCAGGTACTGCGCGAAGGCGACACGGTGATCGATGGCGGTAACAGCTTCTACAAGGATGACATTCGTCGCGCGAAGGAGCTGGCGACAAGAAAAATCGGTTACATCGATGTCGGCACATCCGGCGGCGTCTGGGGTGCGGAGCGCGGCTACTGCATGATGATCGGAGGCGACACGAAGAACGTCGAGCGGCTGGACCCGATTTTCTCGGCGCTGGCGCCCGGCATCGGCGATATCGAACGCACGCCGGGGCGTGCGGGACGCGATATGCGGCCCGAACGCGGATATCTCCATGCCGGACCCGCAGGCGCAGGCCATTTCGTGAAGATGGTGCATAACGGCATCGAATATGGCTTGATGCAGGCCTATGCCGAAGGTTTCGACATTCTGCGCGGCAAGGCAGGCGATGGCCTGCCGCAGGACGAGCGATACGATCTGAATCTTCCCGACATTGCCGAAGTGTGGCGGCGCGGCAGCGTGATCTCGTCCTGGCTGCTGGATCTCACCGCGATCGCACTCGCGGCGAACCCGACGCTCGACAAGTTCGAAGGATATGTTGACGATTCCGGCGAAGGGCGCTGGACCGTCAATGCGGCGATTGAGGAAGCGGTGTCGGCAAATGTGCTCTCCGCCGCATTATACGCACGCTTTCGTTCGCGCATCGAACACAGCTTCGGCGAGAAACTGCTTTCTGCCATGCGCAACCAGTTCGGCGGCCACATCGAGGGACAGCTCGAAGGCGGATTGAAGAAATGAATCCGGGAAGTGCCGACTCAAAGCGCGCACCGCCGCCGCCCCTCGCGATGGTGATTTTCGGAGCCAATGGCGATCTCACCAAACGTCTTGTCGTGCCGGCGCTTTACAACCTCGCAAAGAGCGGCCTGCTGCCCGAGCACTTTGCGATCGTCGGCCTCGATCACAACGAAAAAACCGGCGAACAATGGAGCGCCGACCTGCACGATTTTCTCGAGCAGACCATCCAGACCGGCGGCGGCGAGTTCGGGGCCGGGGCGATCGAAACGTCACCATGGCAGAAACTCGCGTCCGCGATGTCGTACGTCACGGCAGATTTTGGCGATGCCAACGCGTTCAAGCGCCTGGCGGCGCACCTGGCAGACCGCGACGGGAAAGAACAATTGGGCGGAAACATTCTTTTCTATCTCGCAGTGCCCGACCGTTTTTTTGGCCCCATCGTGGATTCTTTGGGGACCGCAGGCTTGCTTCAGGACAAAGCCGGGTTCCGCCGGGTGGTGATTGAAAAGCCGTTCGGGCACGATCTCGAATCGGCGAAGTCGCTCAACGCGCGCATCCACCGGCAGTTGCGGGAAGACCAGATCTACCGCATCGATCATTTTCTCGGCAAAGAAACGGTCCAGAACATTCTGGCTCTGCGATTCGCCAACGGTCTGTTCGAGCCGGTGTGGAATCGGGACCGCATCGATCACGTGCAGATCACGGTAGCTGAGACCATCGGCATCGAAGAACGCGGCAGCTTTTACGAACAAACCGGCGCGCTCAGGGACATGGTCCCCAATCATCTTTTCCAGCTCGTTGCCATGACCGCCATGGAACCGCCTGCGTCTTTCGACGCCGACGACATCCGCGCCAGAAAGGCGGACGTATTCAAGGCCGTGCATCCGGTGAAGCCGGAAGATGCCGTGCGCGGCCAGTATGCTGCGGGCAGAATTGGCGACCACGACGTGGCCGCCTACCGCAAGGAAGATCACGTTGCGACGGATTCATTCGTCGAAACCTTCGTCGCATTGAAATTATGCATCGACAACTGGCGCTGGGCGGGGGTGCCTTTCTATCTGCGCACGGGCAAGCGATTGCCCAGGCGGACCACCGAGATCGCCATTCGCTTCAAGGAAGCGCCGTTCATGCTGTTCAAGGACACGCCCGTGGACGAGCTCGGCGCCAATTGGCTGGTGCTGCAAATCCAGCCGGACGAAGGCATACGCCTGAGGTTCAACGCCAAGATCCCGGGCCCCGACGTAGCACTTGAAAGCGTCGCCATGGACTTTCGCTATACCGACTGGTTCAAGCAATCATCCGAGGTTGGCTACGAAACGCTGCTCTACGATTGTTTCATGGGCGATCCCACGTTGTTCCAGCGCGCCGATCAAGTGGAAGCGGCGTGGGCCGTTGTCGAGCCGCTGCTCGACGCCTGGCGCGGCAAACCATCGGACGCATTTCCCAACTACGCTGCCGGGAGCGCGGGTCCGCAAGCCGCAGACGCATTGCTGACGCATGATGGGCGCGCCTGGCGGGCTATTCGCTGACTCCCAATGGCCGAAACCTGCATGCAAGGCCGGTTGGAGATCGCAAAGGATTCAGACAAGCTCGCCCAGAATGCCGCGGAGTGGTTTGTCGGGCGGGTGAACGCTCGCACGGAGAATCTGCGCATATCGCTTTCGGGCGGCTCCACGCCGAAGAAACTGTATTGTCTGCTGGGCAGCGCGGGGTTCAGCGCGCAAATGCCCTGGCAGCGACTTGATCTCTTCTGGGGAGACGAGCGTTTCGTTTCGCACGAAAGTGCGGACAGCAATTATCGCATGGCCCGGGAAACGCTGCTTGCTTCCGCGCCTATTGCACGGGAACGGGTGCATCCCGTGCCGACCGATGGAACGCCGGCCGACGCGGCCATACGGTACGAAACCGAGCTCAAGCGCAGCTATGGCGCAGAAGTTCTCGATCCTTCGAAGGCGCTTTTCGAAGTCATGTTTCTGGGACTGGGCAGCGATGGCCACACCTGTTCTCTGCTGCCCGGCCAACCCGTGCTTGAGGAACGCCGGCATTGGGTCGCCCCCGTCATGTCCGGCCGCGGCGAGCCACGAGTGACGCTGACCTATCCGGCCATCGGATCGAGCCGCGCGCTCGCCTTTCTCGTCGCCGGAGCCGACAAGGCCGAGGCCGTGAAGGCGGTGCGGGCCGGAAATCGAAACCTTCCGGCCGCGCGCATTCGAACCTCCGGCGAAGTGATCTGGTTCGTCGATTCCGCTGCCGCGGGCGAGCTCACGGGATGATGTGATGGCAAGCCGGATCGAAGATTACGCTCTTATCGGAGACATGCGCACCGCGGCGCTTGTGGGGCGAGACGGCTCGATAGACTGGCTCTGCGTTCCGCGTTTCGACTCGGCCGCCTGTTTCGCGGCGCTTCTGGGCACCCCGGAACACGGACGCTGGCTGCTTGCGCCAACGCAGAAGGCAAAAACCAGGCGGAAATATCGCGACGACACGCTCATTCTGGAAACGACATTCAAGACCGCCAAGGGTGAAGCAACCCTTATCGAATTCATGCCGGTAGCCGTCGTCCACAGTTCCATCGTGCGTGTGGTCATGGGCCGCAAAGGCATCGTTTCGTTCCTCACCGATCTGGTTATCCGGTTCGATTTCGGCGTGACGGTGCCGTGGGTAAGCAAAGACGACGAAATGACCCTGACGGCGGTCGCCGGCCCCAATCTGGTGACCCTGCGAACCACGGCGCGGCTTCACGGGAAGGATATGCACACGCAGGGTGAGTTTTCCGTTCGCGCCGGGGAAGCGGTCGCGTTCGTAATGACCTATTCTCCTTCGGATCAGCCGGTTCCCTTGCCGCTCAGCGTGGAATCCGCTCTCGATACGACAGTGAAATTCTGGGAGGAGTGGTCCGGCAAGTGCAAGATCGCAAGCAAGTGGTCGCGCGACATCCGCCGCTCGCTCATCACGCTGAAGGCATTGAGCTACCGGCCGACAGGAGGGATCGTGGCCGCGGTTACCACGTCCCTTCCGGAACAGATCGGTGGCACGCGCAACTGGGACTATCGCTACTGCTGGATTCGCGATGCGACGTTTACGCTTCTGGCGTTCATGAATGCCGGTTATCTCGAAGAAGCGGCGATGTGGCAGAACTGGCTGGTGCGGGCCATTGCCGGCAGTCCCGAACAAATTCAAGCGGTTTACGGTCCGGCCGGCGAACGACGGCTCGATGAATGGAACGTCGGCTGGCTGCCCGGATATGAAAATTCCGCGCCGGTGCGCGTGGGGAATGCGGCGGCCCTGCAGCTTCAGCTCGATGTCTTCGGCGAGCTTGCCGACGCCATGACCCAGGCGCGCAAGGGCGGATTGCCAGGCTCCCCGCGCCGCGACGAGATACGCGCGGTGATGCTGGGACATCTGGAAAAGATTTGGGACCAGCCCGACGAAGGGATTTGGGAAATCAGGGGCGCGCCCCAACATTTCACCTACTCCAAGGCAATGACCTGGGTCGCATTCGACAGAGCCTGGAAAGCCAACCGCGATCCCGCGCCCATCCGGAAGAAGTGGAAGCGGATTGCAGATCGTATCCACAAGGAAATCTGCCGCGAAGGCATCGACCCGAAACGCAAGTGCTTCGTTCAGTCCTATGGGTCGGAGCATCTGGACGCCAGCCTGCTTCTGCTGCCGATCATTGGCTTTCTGCCGCCGACCGACAGTCGCATCCGCAACACCGTCAACGAGATCGAAAGCCGATTGATGTTTAAGGACCTCGTATTGCGCTACGAAACCGGATCCGGCGTCGATGGCCTTCCCGCCGGCGAGGGCGCCTTTCTCGCCTGCAGTTTCTGGCTGGTAGACAACTATCTCCTTGTTGGCCGGCGCGCGGACGCCGAGCGGCTGTTTGCGCGTCTAGTTCGGCTTTGCAACGACGTCGGCCTGCTCGCGGAGGAGTACGATCCGCGGGCGCGGCGCATGCTTGGTAATTTTCCGCAGGCATTTTCGCACGTCGCTCTTGTCAATTCGGGTCTGGCGCTCGCCACTGGCGATCATCCGCGCCGGCATCGACAATCCGGGAGGCCAGCCGAGAAACCGGTGCTGCGGCACAAATCGTGAGCGGCGCATGGCTGCGCCCGTAAAATCTTCGGCGACATCGCGTTCGGTGCGCGTGCTGTCGATCGACATCGGGGGCAACGGTCTTAAGGCGGCTCTTGTCGATCTGCACGGCAAGCTGCTGACGCAGCGCGTGCGGATTCCTACGCCCTATCCCTGTCCCCCCGCGGTAATGATCGACAGTATCGCGGAGCTTGTCGCACCACTACCGAAACATCAGCGCATCGCGGCAGCGTTTCCAGGTGTCGTACGCGGCGGCGACGTCGTTACGGCGCCGCATTTCGGGACGAAGGATTGGGCCGGCTTCGATCTTTCGCGGTCGCTTTCGCAGCGCCTGGGCGGGCGTTGCCTTCTCATCAACGATGCCGAGATGCATGGGCTCGCCGCCGTCAGGGGGAAAGGGATCGAACTGATGCTGACTCTGGGAACCGGCGCCGGCACGGGGCTGTTCCGCGACGGCGCAATCATGCCGCACCTGGAGTTGGCTCATCATCCCGTCCACAAAGACAAGAGCTACAACGATTATGTCGGTGAAAGAGCACTCAAGACTGCTGGCAAGAAGCGGTGGAACCGGCGCGTCGAGAAAGTGATTGCCATTTTGTACTCGCTATTGAATTTCGATCACCTCTACATCGGCGGCGGAAATTCCTGCCAAATTACGTTCGAATTACCCCCTGCAGTCACGCTCGTCACCAATGATGCGGGCATCGTGGGCGGCGGGATTTTGTGGCAGCGCATGACGCGGGCAGCCTGAAGGATTGCGATGGATCGGGAAACGCAAACAACCGCCGGAAACGATCGGCTGGAATTGCCGGCGATCGATCTGCGGAAGGATACGATTCTTCTCGATATTGACGGAACCTTGCTCGACATCGCGCCGACCCCCGGGGAAGTCTTCGTTCCTGAGGACCTGTACCGGTCGCTGCGCCTGATTGCCGGAAAAATCGATGGCGCACTTGCACTTGTCAGTGGGCGCACGCTTGCGTCCATCGATGAACTATTTGCGCCCCTCAGAACCGCAGCCATTGGCTGCCACGGCGCGCAATTGCGTCGATCCCCCGCTGCGGGCGCCGAATTGCGCATGTCGCCGATACCCGAGACCCTTCGGCAAGCTTGTCGCGATATTCCTTCTCTGGAACCTCTCGTCCGCATCGAAGACAAAACTTTCACCCTTGCGTTTCACTATCGTCAGTCGCCGGATCGGGGAGAAACATTGCTTGGCCTGCTGCGCGAACGCGTTGCTCCGTTCCGGTCCGATTTCGTGCTGATGGGCGGCAAGTCGGTCTACGAGATCAAATCGAAATTCTTCAACAAGGGCGAAGCCTTGCGTGCTCTGATGCTCTTGCCGCCATTCGCAGGCCGCCGTCCTGTTTTCTTCGGCGACGACACGACGGACGAATTTGCTTTCGCGGTATTGCCAGAATTGGGAGGCTTCGGCGTTTCCGTCGGCCGCCCCATGCCCTATGCGGATTTCACGGTGTCGGGACCGGACGACGTGCGGCGCTGGCTCGCGATCCTGGCAGACGGCAGCGAGGGAGCAAATAGTGAGTAGTCCGCAAGGCCTCGATCTGGCCGTGATCGGCAACGGCAGAACTGCCGCGCTTGTGGAGAAGAGCGGCCGGATTGTCTGGTGGTGTTACCCCCGTTTCGACAGCGATCCCGTCTTCTGCCGCCTGCTTTCGGGTGAGGAAGAGAAGGGTTATTGCGATGTCGTCCTGGATCGGCTCGCCGACATCCAATCGCAATATGTCCGCAACACCGCCATTGTAAGCACTGTGCTGACGGACTCGGACGGCGCCAGCGTTCGCATTACGGATTTCGCACCGCGTTTTCGCAATTTCGGCCGCATGCTGCGGCCGCCGCAGCTGATCCGCACGATCGAACCGCTAAGCGGGCTTCCGCGCATCACCATCCGCATGCGACCCAGATACAATTATGGCGAGGCCGCGCCGCAGCGTTCCTTCGGCAGCAACCACATCCGGTTCTGGGGCAGCGATACATCCATCCGTTTAACAACCGATGCCCCGCTGTCCTATATCGAGAGGGAAACGCCGCTCGTTCTGACGCGCACTGTCCACATGGTGCTGGGCTCGGACGAGCCATTTCCCAGCGAGATCGAGTCAACGTGTCGCGAATTCGCGCAACGCACGAAGGACTATTGGCTTGAATGGGTGCGTCGACTTTCGATCGGCTACGACTGGCAGGAAGCCGTGATCCGCGCGGCGATCACCCTCAAGCTCTGCAATTTCGAAGAGACGGGCGGCATCGTCGCGGCGCTCACGACCTCCATTCCCGAAGCGCCCCGTTCGGGCCGTACGTGGGACTATCGGTACTGCTGGCTGCGCGACGCCTATTTTGTTGTGAAGGCGCTCAATCGCATCGGCGCCACGCGCACGATGGAAGACTACATCAACTACATTCTCGGAATTGTCGCCGATGAGCAGGCAGGACTCAAGCCGGTTTACGGCATTGTTCCCAACGATTGCCTCACCGAGCGCATCGCGCCGCAGCTTGCCGGATATCTCTGTCACGGCCCTGTGCGCGTTGGCAACGCGGCTGTCGACCAGATTCAGCACGATGCCTATGGCAGCGTTATTCTCGCCGCGATGCCGATGTTTTTCGATCGCAGGCTTCCGCGTCCCGCAGGAGAGTCTCAATTCCGGTTGCTGGAGAATTTGGCCGGCAGAGCTGCCGAATTGGCTCTCGAACCCGATTCCGGTATCTGGGAATATCGCGGTCGCAAGCGGGTACATACCCATTCAGCTGCAATGTGCTGGGCCGGCGTCAGTCGTATCGCTGCCATCGCTGCCCATCTGGGGCACGCGGAGCGCGCCCTGCATTGGAACGGCATCGCGGAGAGCGTTCAGAGCACGATTCTGGATCGCTCATGGAATCCCAAACGGGGCGCCTTCACCGCTGCTCCCGACATCGACGATCTCGATGCCAGCGTGCTTCTGCTTCCGGAACTTGGCCTTGTCGAACCGAAAGACCCGCGCTTTGTCTCAACCGTAGAGCTGATCGGCAGGGAACTTCTGAAAAAGAGCCACGTTATGCGATATGCGGGTGAGGATGATTTTGGCGTTCCGGAATCCGCATTTCTGGTCTGCCGGTTTTGGCTGACCGATGCGTGGTGGCTTCTGGGACGGGTCGGGGAGGCGCGCGAAATGTTCCGGGACGCGCTTAAACTCAGAAATCACTATGGTCTTCTGTCCGAAGACGTCGATCCGCGTACCGGCGCGTTGTGGGGCAACTTTCCCCAGACCTATTCGATGGCGGGACTCATCACCACTGCCATGCGCTTGTCCCGGAGTTGGGAGGACCGGTATTGGCACGCGTCTTCATAATCTCCAATCGCGTGGCGGTTCCCAATCCCGCTGCCGGCACGCACGCCGGCGGCCTGGAAGTCGCGCTGCGCGCCACACTAAAGCGGCGGCAATGCGTGTGGCTCGGGTGGAGCGGCGCCGTAAAACCCATCGGCGAGATCCGAACGCAGACCATCGAGCACGGCGGCAACACCTATATTGTCACCGATCTCGGCGAGGAGGATTACCAGGAATATTATAACGGATTTGCCAATCGAGTCCTCTGGCCGATTCTGCATTATCGCATCGACCTTGCGGAATTCTCGCGGCGGGATTTGACGGGTTATTTGCGCGTCAACGAGCATTTTGCCGAGGAGCTCGACCGGGTCCTCGAGCCGGATGATGTGGTCTGGGTTCACGACTATCATCTCATGCCGCTGGCAAAGGCGCTGAGAGCGCGTGGCCGCGACAATCGCATCGGCTTCTTTCTGCATATCCCGTTTCCGCCGCCTGAATTCCTGACCGCCATGCCGAGGCACGAGCAGCTGATTCCCTCGCTCTGCGAATATGACCTCGTCGGCTTTCAGACGGACGACGATGCGGCGAACTTCGCACGCTATCTCGCGAAAGAGTGCGGGATGTCGGCCCACATTCAGCGCAGCTTTGGCACGGGTTCGCGGTCGATGCGGATAGGGACATTTCCGGTTGGCATCGAGACGCTGGAGTTCAATCGGGTCGCCCGAAGGGCCGTGCGGTCACCGTTCGTAAAACGGGTTGCCGGCAGCCTTCCGGGCCAGACGATGATCGGCGTCGACAGACTCGATTATTCCAAGGGGTTGGCGCTGCGCCTCGAGGCTTTCGAGAGTTTTCTCGTCAATAACCTGCAATTCCGCGGAAACATGACCTGGCTTCAGATCACTCCGAAGAGTCGCAGCACAATCCAGGAATACGCGGAAATGAAACGCGAGATCGAAGCCACCGCCGGGCGCATCAACAGCACCTATGGCGATGTCTCGTGGTCTCCCCTGCGTTACACGAACAAAGCCTACAGCCGGACTGTGCTGTCGGGGCTCTATCGCTCGGCGCGGGTCGGTCTCGTGACGCCGTTGCGCGACGGGATGAATCTGGTCTGCAAGGAATATGTCGCGGCTCAGGACATGGAAGATCCGGGGGTTCTGATTCTTTCGCGATTTGCGGGCGCCGCGTCCGAATTCGGCGCCGCGCTGCTGGTGAATCCCTACGATCCGGAGGCAGTGGGCGCAGCCATCGCGCGCGCCTTCGTCATGCCCCTGGACGAGCGCATTTCACGCCACAAAAAGCTTATGGATGCGCTCCTGCAGAACGACATTTCGAGTTGGGGGGGGCGCTTCCTGGACGCATTAAATGGGAACGGCGAAGCCATGAAGACGCGCAAGCGCGAAATATCCGCTGCCATCATGGCGCGCCCCCGCTTCAACGATGACGCAAGGGCCGTTCTGTAGTTCCAATCGCGGGTACTTTCCTCGGCTATGGTTGTTTTCTTGCGGCCCAACAAACAAAAGAGCGCGACATGCTTGGCACAATCCTGATTATCCTCCTTATTTTGCTGCTTCTGGGATCTCTCCCTACTTGGCCGTATTCGGGCCGATGGGGCTATTATCCGAGCGGAACCCTCGGGCTCGTCCTCGTGATCGTGGTGATACTGGCACTACTGGGCAGACTGTAGGCAGAGGGACATGGATAAAGTGCGCCTGCGAGGCAATCCTGCCGTCCGATAGACCGGCGTCCCTAACGCGCAGGAGCTGGCTGGCCAGATACTGAAGTCGCGGCGGCGTCTCGAAGGTATGACTGCATGATATCCGCTCAGTTGTCCCCATTGTCGGAATTGTTGTTGTTTTTGCCGCCGTTGTCGCCATTGCGCTTGCGAGCAACCGCAGCTTCAACTGCTGTCTTGCAGTCCGCGCTCAATTTATCCATGTTCTGTTTCAGGCAGCGTTTCTTGCGATCATCGTTCTGACAGTATTTCGCGATGTCGTCGGCACAGATGCGGCGCAGGCCGTTGCCTCCATGTCTTCGTCCGCCGCCCAAGCGCCGTTCGCCGAATTGTTGTTGTCCGACCCGCTGTTGTTGGCCGACATGCTGGGTTTCGGTGCCCCGGTTTTGGCGGGTCTGTTCGGAGTGATCGCGCGGATGGCAGGCTGCGAGTACGCCGGTGACGGCAACGATCAGCATGATCGACGGTGCGAAACGCATATGGAGTCCTCTTGGAAAAACAGGACGAAGGCGGTGCGGACGGTGCCATGGAGACGCAACCATGCGCAAGCCTGCAGCGAGAATTCCGCAAGCGCGCTGTCGCGCCCGGCACGGAACAGCAGGCGTTACGAACAACCGGGCATTCGTGTCCCGGAATTTTCGCGCAATTGCCGAGCGACGGGAGGAAATTCCTGCTCGCTCAGGCCGGGACGTATCAAGCCAGCAGGACGAGCGCGAATTCGGGCGGCGGGCAGCTCCAGCTGCGCACCAGGGTCCAACCGGCCTCGCGCGAGATCCCGGCGAATTGCTCGATCGTATATTTGTGCGAGTTCTCCGTGTGGATCGTCTCGCCGCGCGGGAAGCGAAACTCCCGACCGGCAACGCGCACCGTCTGGTCCTCGCGCGACAGCAGGTGCATTTCGATCCGGCTCAACGCCGTGTTCCACCGCGCCAGATGCGAGAAGCCGGCCAAATCGAAGCTCGCACCCAGTTCGCGATTGATGCGCGCAAGCAGGTTCGCGTTGAATTTCGCCGTCACGCCCTGCGCATCGTCATAGGCCGCAAGCAGCGTTCCCACATCCTTCGCCAGATCGATGGCAACGAGGAATTTGCCGCCGGTTCCAAGGCTGCGTCTTGCCCGGCGCAGAAAATCGGTCGCTTCCCCGATTTCAAAATTGCCGATTGTCGATCCCGAAAAGAATCCGAGCCGGGGGCTGCGCTGCACGTTCTGCGGCAATACGATATCTTCCGCGAAATCGCCGGCAAGCGGCCGTATGTCGAGATGGGGGAATGCTGCGATCAGCGGCTCGACGCTGCTTTTGAGCGATTCTTCGCAGATGTCGATGGGAACATAGCTTGAAATGCCGGGCAGCAGATCGAGAAGCACGCGCGTCTTGGTGCAGGCGCCGCAGCCGAATTCGACAAGAGCGGTGTTCGGTTCCAGTTCGGCGGAAAGTTCCCGAGCGACAACTCCCAACAGGTCGCTTTCGCTGCGCGTCAGATAATATTCCGGCAGATTGCAGATCGCCTCGAAAAGCCGCGAGCCTTCCGCGTCATAGAAGTATTTGCTCGGCAGGTTTTTCGGTGTGGCAGAGAGCCCTCTCCAGACATCTTCCAGGAACGGCGGAATGGTTGGCGCTGGGCGCCGATGGCGGCGGGGCAAATCATCGGCCAGACGCAGACCGGAAAACTGCCAGCGCTGATGGGGATGGAAAAAATTCCGATAACCCGCGCGCACATGGTCCGTGTTCGTCAAGCAGGAGCCGCCGCGCAATACCATCTGGTTGATCATGAACTTGCCGTTGTATTCGCCGAGCGCGTCTTGCGAGGCACGAAACTCCGGATAGGCCGTGTAGGGACTTTGGGTCCATTCCCACGTGTCGCCGAACAACTGCATGCTGCCGCTGCGCGGCGACAAAGGCCTCAAATATCCGCTCTCCCGCAAATTTCCTTCTGCCGGCTGTGCTTTCGTGAAACGCGCCGCGTGCTCCCACTCGCATTCCGTCGGCAGCCGCTTGCCGCGCCAGCGGGTAAACGCATCGGCCTCGTAATAGCTCACATTGCACACGGGTGCATCGGGATCCACTGGCTGCAGGCCCGACAACGTCATCGCATGCCAGAGATCATCGCGCCTCTGCCAATAGAGCGGCGATTCCCATTGCTCTTGCCGCGCCAGCAGCCAGCCGTCCGACAGCCAGTGCGAGGCCGTTTCGTAACCGCCGCCGGCGATGAATTCCAGCCATTCTCCGTTGGTCACGAGACGGTCGGCGAGACGAAAGGGATTCAACAGAACTTCATGTGGCGGATTTTCATTGTCGAACGAGAATCCGTCGCCCGTGTGGCCGATCTCGATGATCCCGCCGTCGAAAGCGGCAAACGCCACGGCGCTACGCGGCTGGGCGACCGCGGGAACATACGGTGTGTAGGCCGGCAAAAGTGGATTCTGTGCGAACGCGTGAAGAATGTCTGTGAGAATGAGTTCCTGGTGCTGTTGCTCGTGTTCCAGACCAAGCGCGGTAAGGGTCGCGATTTCGGGTTCTTCGCCGCGCCGATCGAGCAGCGCCAGGATGCAACCGTCAACGTGCTGGCGATAGGCACGCACGTCATTGGCATCCGGGCGGGTAAGAAGGCCTCGCAGCGGACGGGCATGGCGCGGCCCGGCGGCTTCGTAGTACGAATTAAACAAAAACCCGAACCGGCTGTCGAAGGGGCGGTAGTCCTTCGCGTGGCAAAGAACGAAGGTTTCGAAAAACCATGTCGTGTGGGCGCGATGCCATTTCGTAGGGCTCGCGTCGGGCATGGACTGGACACTTTGATCCTCCCCCGTCAACTGCGCCGCGAGACGCTCGGTTTCCGCCCGAACGGCAAGATAGCGCGTCGCGATCTCTCCCCGGCTGGAAGCAACGGGCCGGCCGACCACTTGCAGGCGCGCAGACGGAACGTTCATCACTTTCTCTCAATGTGAAGCAGGGATCGCCCGAAAAAGCCCCTGAGGGATTTGGAGATATCGTGCTGCCTTGAGAAAGGTTCCCCTTGCGGTCCGCCTGCCCACCAAATCGCGGCAACCAAACTCGTTCGAATTCACCCATGATAGCGCGAACCTGGGCGCGCGCCCAGTCCCCGCACTTGGCGCATTTTATTGGGTTTTTTGGAACTTCACCCTTTGCATGACGTTCCCCAAACGCCCTAGCGGAAAGGAAAATTCACAGATGGAAACGCGTCAGGCCTCTGCAGACAAGCTTCACTCGCGCGAGACGATCGGCCTCATCGGCAGCGACAAAGTCGAAGGTACCGCCGTCTACCGCTCCGATGGCGATCGGGTCGGAACAATCGATCGCGTGATGATCGACAAAACCTCCGGCAATGTTGCGTATGCCGTCATGAGCTTCGGCGGCTTTTTGGGTATCGGCAGCGACCGATACCCCGTTCCATGGTCGCTGCTCACCTACAATGAGAGGTTGGGCGGATACGAAGTGAACGTCACCGAAGACCAACTCAGGAAAGCGCCGAAGTTCCGCGATAACGAATCCTGGCAGTACGAGGATCGCGGTCGCGAAGGTGCGCTTTATTCCTATTACGGCGTCACGCCGTACTGGTGACTTCGGCGTCGTTCAGCGGGTCGGAGGTTCTGAAAAATCCCGGCGGCGCTTTTTGTCGCTGCACTCCAAGGAGGGCCGTAATGCCCGACATAAAGCAAGCCAAAATCCTTATTATCGCTACACACGGCTTCGAACAGGCCGAACTTGAAGTTCCCCGTGATAAATTGCGCGCGGCCGGCGCGACCGTGAAAGTCGCATCGACCGACGGCAAGCCCATTCGCGGCTGGGACCACAAGGACTGGGGACGCACCTCCGAGGCGGACATGAAGATCGCCGATGCAAAATGCGCGGACTTCGACGCTCTTGTCATTCCAGGGGGCCAGATCAATCCCGACACCCTGCGCATCAATGACGACGCCATGCGCGTGGTGCGAGAGTTCCTGGAGAGCGGAAAGATTGTGGCGGCGGTCTGCCACGGCCCATGGCTGCTGATTCAAGCCGACGCCGTGAAAGGACGTCAGATGACGTCATGGAAGTCCGTACGCAAGGATCTGGAAAACGCCGGCGCCAATTGGGTCGACCGGGAGGTCGTGGTGGACGACGGCATTATCACGAGCCGCTGTCCTGCCGATCTCGACGCCTTCACGGCCAAGATCATCGAAGAGGTGCGCGAGGGCCGCCATCAGCAGCGCCAGGCTGCCGAATAGCGGTAGGCCCTCAAGACGGGGGGCGCATCGAAACCATGACCGGTGCGTCGCGATACATCGCGGGATAAATGCGTTTCAGTGCCGCGATCTTCGGCATGTCGTTTATGACAATGTAGGCGCTGTCGGGATTGTGGATGAGATAATCCTGGTGATAGTTCTCTGCCGGATAGAAGCCCGTAAGCTTGTCGACACGTGTGACGATCGGCTTAGAGAATGCATGCGCATGGCCGAGCTGCGCGATGTAGGAACGCGCGATCCGCTCCTGTGCGGGGTCCGCGTAAAAGATATTGGAACGGTAGTTTGTTCCCTCGTCGGGACTTTGCCGGTTCAGTTCCGTAGGATCCTCTGCCACGGAGAAGAACACGCGTAACAGCTCGCCATAGGATATCTGGCGCGGATCGAAGGTAATCTGCACGGATTCCGCATGACCGGTATTTCCTTCGCTCACGTCCTGGTAGTTGGCCGTATTGCGCGCACCGCCCGAATATCCCGCCACGACCTGGCGGACGCCTTTGACATGCTCGAATACGCCTTGCATGCCCCAGAAGCAGCCGCCGCTGAGCACGACAACCTGCGAACCGTCTGCGGATTGGGGGGTGTCCAGCGCGGGGGGTGGCAGTGGCCTGGGCTGTTCGTCGGCGCACGCCGCAGATACCGCCAGGGCAGACACCGACAAAGAAAGCGCCATTGCGCAAGTTCGAACGAGCGACATTGTCGCCTCCATGGCAAAAGGTTAGACGGTTGCCCGCGAAATGAATTTCATGGCCGCGGAATTCATGCAGTAGCGCAGCCCCGTTGGCCGCGGTCCGTCGTTGAACACGTGGCCCAGATGTGCATTGCAACGTTTGCATGACACAGCTGTGCGGGTCATGCCCAGGGTTCCGTCTCCCGTTTCGACTACATTGTCGCGCGAGATGGGTTGATAAAAGCTCGGCCAGCCGGTTCCGGATTCGAACTTTGTGCGTGAATCGTAAAGTGCCGTTGCGCAACAGATGCAGCGGAAAAGTCCGTCCGCGTGCAGGTTCCAGGAGACACCCGTAAAAGGCGCCTCGGTGTCCGCATGGCGGGTTACCTCGAAGGATTCCGGCGATAGCATCCGCCGCCATTCGTCCTCACTGCGCACGACGCGGGCAACACGCTGTTGGCCGAGACTTTTCCCCGCGGCGGAAAAGTTCTCGATCGTGACTTCGTCGGGTACGGCGGCGCGCAAAAGACCGGGCGTCAGCAACGCCAAGCCCAGTGCGCTCCCGGACAGTCCCGCGCACAACAGTTCACGGCGGGTTGCAGAGAACGAAAACTGCGAAGTCATTATCCTGTCTCCGGTTGCACGATTCTTCGACTGCTCTCGCAAAGTAAGTTCGCACCGGCGATGGCAATGTTACAGCAGACAATTCCTCTACGCACATAAGGGGGCCGGAGATTGGTGCGCGCCTTTCACAAACCCGTGTAACCGGCGATCATGGCGTCAAAACCGGACAAAAGGCCATCACGCGGCAACTGGCTTGCGCGTGCCCTTTTGTTGGAGGTTGGGATCCGACGTGTTCCTTGCAATGACGCAAGCAGCACTGCCGGATCGTCCCAGGGTACGTCGTGATGCGCCGAACGCAGCCAGGGGCTTGCGGGATCGCGCTGCCATTCCCTGGGAAATATCGCGACGGTATCGTTGAGGATGGCTTCGCGCATCCCTGCCGCCGGCTCCACGACCGAAGCGAGTGCCGCTGGCAGGTCGCACCCCGCTCCGAAAGCGATCGTGCCGCCTTGCGTGGCGCGCGGATTAATCTCGATGAGATACGCCGCGCCCGTTGCATCGCGCAGAAAATCCAGTCCGTGAATACCGGACAGCCGATAATGCCGGACGATTCTGCGCGTGGCAGACTCCATTTCGGCACATTCCATGCGACGGATGACGTTGGGTGGGCCGATCTCTCCCTGCGCTACGAGCACGTCATAGTAAAACGCCCCAATGATCTCACCCTGCCAGCACGCGACTGCACTCGCCGCGGGCCGGCCGGTGATGAAGCGTTGCACGCTGAGAGCGGCAGGAGGGGGCGAAATAGCAGCGTTGAAATGGTGCGCGTCCCGGCGGCGCACGGCCCTAGCGAGCGAGCGAAACCGCGAAGGCGTCTGTCCGAGCCGGCGCAAAGCGGCATGTGCTTGCGAGCGGCCGCGTGCCACGATGACACCCTCGCCGCCCCAGCTGCCGTCCACTTTCAAGACAACAGGCAAGTCCGTCCCTGCGATGAAGCGATCGAGCTCCGCCCAGGTTGAAACGGAGCATGTATCCGGTACTCTGACGCCGAGCGCCTTTGCGCGCGCTATGAAGCCGCTGCGCGACATCATCTCGGAATAGCTCGTCGTATCGCCCAGAGAACGTTCGATGGCCGCCGCCAGCGCCTTGTCCGTACTCGTTGTCTGGTCGTAGAGCGCCAACATATGCGCGACCGCACGGTCGTCGCAGGGTACGACCAGATCGGGACTGGCCCGTGTAATGGCCGCGCGCAGCGACGCTACGGCTGAAAGGGGCTTGTAGCGGTATTGGCCGCTGACATAGCGACTGGCAAAGACCAGCGCCCGGGCGGGCGCAAGTGCGTCTACTTCGCAGGATGCGGCGGCAAACCCATGCGCGAGACGGGCGACCGACGCCCAGCCGACCGTCGTCGTCAGAAGGACTTTGCATGCCATGCGGTTCACCCCGTCGCGCAATGGCACACATGCACGAACTGTTCCTGGCATGGAATTTGGAACAAAGGCGCGGCGCAACATGCCTGAGTCCGGATATGGATATCCCAGACACCTCCCATCCGCCCTTGAAATCTTCTTCCGCCTCCGCCTGCGAGGTCGCCATTATCGGTGCGGGCCCCTACGGTCTTTCGCTGGCCGCCCATCTGAACGCCAAGGGAATCGATTGCCGCGTTTTCGGAAAGCCGCTTTCCACCTGGAATGCGCACATGCCCCGAAACATGTTCCTCAAGTCCGACGGCTTTGCTTCCAACCTTTCGGCGCCTTTCCCGGAATCCACGCTTGGGGCATTCTGCGCTGTGGGCAGGATCGCCTATGCGCCGCAGGGTTTTCCGATCGCACTCGATACATTCCTCGAATACGCCGACTCGTTCTGCCGGCGCTTTGTGCCGCGGATCGATAAATCCGATGTCTCTTCGCTTACACAGGACGCTGACGGATTTCGTCTGGCGCTGGACGACGGGCGGACGCTCGCAGCGCGCAACGTCGTCGTCGCAACCGGGATTACGCATTTTGCTTACACTCCGGCCCCTCTCGGCGCGCTGCCGGAAGGCGCCGTGTCGCACAGCTTCGATCATCGTAAAGCCGATAAGTTCCTTGGCCGCGACGTGGCGGTGGTCGGCGCCGGCTCGTCTGCCACGGATACGGCAATAATGCTGCATGACGCGGGTGTATCGGTGCGCATCGTCGCGCGCGCGCCTGCGATTGAGTATAATTCCATTCCCGATCCCGACGCGGATTCGCTGCTCTATCGTATCCAGCGGCCCGCTTCCGGCATCGGGCGCGGCTGGCGTTCCTATTTTTGTGCGAGCGCGCCCCTGCTGTTCCACAAGCTGCCGGAACCCATGCGCCGCCGCGCAATTATGAGCCACATGCATCCTGCCGCCGGCTGGTTCATGCAAGAAGGAATTGAAGGTCGCGTTCCGTGCCTTTTGGGCCGACAGATTGCCGAGGCGAAAGAGTCGGGCGGCCGGGTACTTTTGACGCTTAAAGACTCCTCGGGTTCGGTAGAGGTCCTCGCATGCGACCATGTGATCGCCGCGACAGGCTACCGGCCGGACATACGCAAACTTTCGTTCCTTTCACGCGATCTCTGCGATTTGATCGCGCCCGCGCGAACGACTGCGCCGCTCACCGACAGGTTCGAGACCCGAGTGCCGGGGCTGTTCGTGATTGGCCCTGCCGCGATCGATAGCTTCGGACCATTGATGCGGTTCATGTACGGCGCGGAATTTGCGGCACCACATCTCGCCGCGTTTCTCGAGCGCAAGTTGTCTGCCGCAAGCAGACAACAGGCGGCGTGGGCGCAAAACGCCAACGGCAATGGCAAATCGGTGCGGACCGTTCGCGCTGGCGAACGAGGGGAGGCGGAGGCAACTGGCCGAGGCCGGCCCCACTATGGCGTCAAGCCTGTGCGAAACTCTGCGCCAACGCATGCCACATCGGTTTGCGATTGAGTTCGGCATCGAGCGGCAGCATGCGTGGCGAGTAGCCGCTCAAGCGCTGCCGCAAGCCCGGAGAATGGAGAAACCGATCCGACAATCCCCAACTCAGCACGGCTACAGTCGCGCGGTTGGCAAGCACGACATCGAGGAATCTTCGGCTCGCATCGGCTACGGCGCGGTCGCGCTCGTCGGCGGCCGAGGGGCCACCCGTATCGTCCACGTCATGTTCGGTCACGAGGATGCGAAGTCCAATCGCTTTCACATCGTCCAGAAAGCGGGCGAGCTTCGTCTGGTCCACCTTCGCGCCAAAGGCGGCAAGGTGACCCTGCAGCCCCAGCGCGTCGATCGGCACGCCACGCGCCAGCGCCTGCTCGAGAAACGAAAGCGTTGCCGCGCGAAAGCGGTCGTTGTCCGGCGCGCCCGCTTCGCAGCCCCAATCATTGTAGACAAGCTGTGCAACGGGATCCGCAGCTCGCGCCGCATGAAAGGCGTCATCGATAAAGGCTGGGCCAAACGCCTCCAGCCAGAAGGAATTTCGCAATCCGTCTTTCCGCCCGTCGCCGGGCGCAATCGCTTCGTTCACGACGTCCCATGAATGGATGTTGTTCTTGAAGCGGGCCATCACGGTGCCAATATAATCCGTCATCAGACTGGAATCGCGCCGGCTCTGAACCGCGTCGGGCAGCCAGGCGGGATTGCTGGCGTGCCAGACAAGCGTATGACCGCGCACGCCCATGCCGAAATTGCGTGCGAACTTCACAAGCGTTTCGCAGCCCGAAAAGTCATAGTGTCCGGGCGAGGGCTCGATGAGATTGCGTTTCAATTCGTATTCGGGAACCAGAATCCCCGCTTCGCGCCCAAGCACGGCGGCAAATTCCGAATCGCCGAGCTGATAAGAGCCCGCAGCGGAACCGAAAACGACTCCACGGCGCGCCGCCAGCGTGCGCAGGCTTTCGCGGGCCCCGCCATCGAGGACGCTCGGCCGAAGCGGCCATGCGCGGGCCGCGGTAGCGCGCGCCAGCGGCGTTAAGGAAAGGGTTTTCAACAATGTGCGACGCGAGAGCACGTCAGAGCGCGGGACGGTGTTGCGAAAAGCGGTCCGAACGCGACCACATGTTGCCGCGGCAGGCGCCGATCAGGAAATCGGCGAGCTTGCGGTACATCCGGTCGGGAACGAATATCTGCAACAGAACGACCACGGCCAGACGCGGCCGGTAGCAACCGCGGCGCGTCGCCGCGAACCATAGCTTCCAGGCGAGAAACGGATGGGACTGCGCAACACCTTTGGCGACCATCCATCCCCGCGCACCGTGATAAGCCCGATGCGGGATATCGGGCTTGATGCGCTCCAGCCATTCGATCATGCGCGCACCTTTTCTCCCCGCCGAGATGCGGCACGAATCGCCCAGATCGTTCCACACGGCACCGGGCGCTTTCGCCATCACGAAACGGCAGCCGCCGAGAAAGAGCCGGATGCAGAAGTCCGTGTCCTGGGCGAAGGAAAGCTGCTCGTCGTAGCGCACCCGCCGCGCCCACTCTCTTTCAACGACAAGCGTGATCGTCGGCACGAAGCCCCGCTCGCACAGCACGTAGCTCGCGATATGCTCGCCGGGTGCCAGGGCTCGAGGCGGTTTGAGAAAGCGTCTGCCCTTCCCTCTGTCCACAACAATGGGCGCATAGCCGGCTACATCCTTCGTACCGGCCAGCAAAAGCCGCATGGCCGCCAAATGGCCCGGCAGAAATTTGTCGTCGGAATCGAGAAAAGCCACGAAGCGCCCGCGGGCCGCATCAATGCCCGCATTGCGCGCCGCAGGACCGCCGCGATTTTCTCGCGCAAGAACCGAGATGCGAGCATCTCCGATCTCTCCGATAGCGCTCTTCGGATCGTCAAGCGAACCGTCATCGACGATGATGACCTCAAAGTCTTTTTCCGTCTGCGTCAATACCGAAAGCAGCGCAGTGCGCAATTCCGCGGCGCGGTTGTAGACGGGGATGACAACCGAGAAAAAAGGCGTCATGGCGGCCTCATTCGCCATGGATGGTCGCATATTCGTTATGGCGGCCACCGCAGACGGCGGCAATTTTTCCCGCGGCGCGCCATAATCTGCACAAATCGGCCGTTCGCTCTCCGGGAGACGCTGCATGCAGGGCAAGTCCTACCGGCGACAGCAGCATGGCGCCCGCGATCCTGAGTCCCTCTGACGCCAGAGCGGATGCATTGCCCTCGTGCTTGAGGAATACCCGCATGTCGGAGTTTCCGACGCGATACGCGCGCTTCAACGCCCAAAGAAGATTGCTGCGGGACGCCGGAACATGGGCGAATGCAATCGCTTCGTCGGCCCACGCAAACCGGGCGCCTTGCCGGCGCAGGCGGGTAAAAAATTCCTTGTCCTCGCCGCCGGTCAATGCAAAAGCCGGATCGAACCATGGACTTCCCAGACGAAACAGACAGTCGCGGCGCAGAAACACATTCGCAGTGCCGTGGATCATGTCGATCGGCCCCGTGGGATTGTGCATGGGCGCAATGCCCTGACAATGAGCCGCCCACGGGCCCGGTTCGGCTTCGAAGATTCGCATCACGGCGCCATGCAATGCGTCGGCGCCGGTTTGCTGCTGCACGCGCAGAAACGCATCGAGCCAGTGCGCTTCCGGCCATTCGTCATCGTCCAGCATGGCGACGAAGGAGGCACGGGACTCTGCAAGCGCATGACCAACGAGGGCATTTCGCGCCTGCGCAATGCCGCGTTCGGCGACGATAATGGAATGTAGAGGCCAGCGATAACCGCGCGCCCGCAAGTCCGTGCAAAGCCGGCTGCCTTCGCTCTTGTCGCAATCATTGTCCGCGACAAGCACTTCGATGCGGCAATGCGTCTCGAGCGCCTCGAGTGCCGCGAGCAGTCGCGCCAGGCCCTTCGGCCGGCGAAAGGTCGGAATGGCGACAAGCACATCCGTCATGCGCGGTCCACCAATTGCCCTAACTGCCCGGTGGTATCGCAACCGTGTTTCAAACCAAATGCGAAACCACACGGCACCGCCGCCCGCCGGGAGAAAAATGGAGCGGCAGAATGCTCCAGCGGCGGTTCGAAATTCCTTAACGGGCGCAGGGTCGGCAAACCGGAGGGAATCAATCTAGCTCTTGGCGCAGCGCAGTATCCTTCGCCGTGGGGCCCGATGGAACGGCTCTCCGCGAAGCGGTGCAAGTCAGCATGAGAAATAGGGCGTGCGGATTGGTCAGAGCGTAACGAGCGAACAGACGCCGCGGCTCCTGCCAGAGCCGGTGCAGCCATTCAAGTCCCGAGCGCCTCATCCAGCCCGGCGCACGGACATAATCGCCAGTGGCGTAGTTGTAGCAGCCGCCCGCCGTAACGAGCCAGCCGGCGCGCAACCCGTGGCTGTTGCGCACGCAGAACGCCTGTTCCAACGGAACGCCCAGGCCCACCCAGACAATATCGGCGCCCGAGGCATTGATGGTCTCGCAAAGCGCCGGCTCTTCCTGTCGCGTGAAATAGCCGTGGTGGCGACCGACGATCATCAGTCCCGGATACATTTCACGCATGACCGCGACGCAACGCGCGTTGATCGCGTCGCGGCCACCCAGCACAAACAGCCGCAGACCGTGTATCCGCGCGGCGTTCGCCGCATCGTGGAAGAAATCGGTGGTGGCGGAGCGCTCGGGGATCGGCGAGGCCGTGAACTTCGATGCAAATACGACCGGCTGCCCATCGGCATGAATGATGTCCGCGATCTCGTGATGGCGGCGGAACTCTTTATCGGTCGCGGCGAGGGAAATCGTGTGTCCGTTGGCCGCAAAGACAAGCTTTGGCTTTGCCCACGCGCGTCTGCGTTGCGCCAGGCATTGCGCTACCATGAGAGACGCAAGTGCGCCGCGCGAAAGACAGGCGACCCTGAGACCGCCGACCGTCACGCTTGGAATGGCCTGTTCCGGGGGGAACGGCGGGAGCTGCGTGCGTGGCTCCCGTGCAACAAGCGCGGCGCTCATCAGAAAGCATTCCGCCGTCGGAGCATCTCAACCGGCGTGCGCAGCAGAATCGCAAGGTCGAGCCGCAGGCTTGCGTTTCGTGCGTACCAGACATCGTGCGCGACGCGGCGCCGCATGGCGGCGAGCGTGGGCGTGGCACCGCGCAGGCCGTTGATCTGCGCCCAGCCGGTGATGCCGGGTTTGACACGGCGGCGCAGGTCATAACTGCGTATCAGCGAGCCGAACAGACGGTCGTGCACGACCGCGTGCGGCCTGGGCCCCACCAGCGACATCTCGCCTTTCAGGACATTGACGAATTGCGGCAGCTCGTCGAGGCTCGCGGCGCGCAGAAAGCGCCCGACTCGCGTGACGCGACTGTCGCTCGGCTCGGCCTGACGGATGAGATCGCCGTCCTCCAGAACCACCATTGTGCGAAATTTGAGAATGCGAAACGGCTTGCCGTCGAGTCCGAGGCGGCGCTGGCGAAACAACGCAGGACCGCTGCTCTCGAATCGAATAAGCAGGGCGATGGCCGTCAGCAGCGGCGCCAGCACAATCAACAGCGCGAGCGCAACACCGAGATCCAGCCCGCGCTTCGCGACAGTTTCGCGAGCCGACCCTCTCGCGACAGATCGCGCGGCCTTTGTTTGCCGACGGTCAGGTGGGGATTCTTGCAGATGAAATGCAGATGAAAGAGGGGATGCCGCCGACATACGCGGCGCGCGGTCCGGGAGATTCCTCGCCAATTGTTCGAGAATATCCAATGCCGTGCCTCGATGTTAACCCTCGGGCCCGGAATTGCATCGACTACGCCATAAATGTGCGGGCCGGATGTTTCGCGCTGACACGAAATTGCCAGTCATCGCCCGAAACGCAGCGAATCGAGGTGCGTTTTGTCCCGAAGCGGGAAACTCGAATGGTTAAGGAGTCAGGCGGCCAACCGGCGTTGCCAACGGGCGAGCCGGCGATTGCCCGTACGCAATAAGGGCAACAGCGCGGCCAGATTTCGCTCACGCCCCGTCAGCGCGTACCGCGGCAGCAGCCAGGGATTCTCCCCGGCATCGAGCGTCCCAGAACGTGTGGAAAACGCGTGGTCGAAACCCGCATCGCGCACCGTACGCCAAATGGCGCCGGCAATATCGCGGGCAGTTCCGAATGGATATGCAAAATTCCGGCAAGCGCCCGCATATTGCTTTACCAAGTCCCGCGCCAATCGCACCTGTTGTCCAACATGCTCCGGCGTCTGGGCATCATTCAGCGGCCAATGCCAATGGGCATGAGCGCCGATCTCGACACCGCGCTTCGCAAGCACCGTTACCTCTGACCAGGTCAAAAAACGTTCCGAGGGGAATCGGTCGATAAGTCCGCGAAGGCTGACCTCGGAGAAAACGGATTTCATTGCCTCGATACTCTCTCGCGCCTTCGTTGCCTCAAGTTGCTTCAGGGTCCGAATCGTCGTTCGGGCAACGCCACCGCGAGCGCCGTCAAGCCGGACTGACGCAGGGAGATACGGGATATCGTAACGTCCGGCCGGCGCGAAATACAGAAAGAGGCGGGCGAGAAAAAGTGGATTGGGCTCGCCCGTTTCGATGTGACGGGTGCTGACGAAAAGGCTCCAGGGCAGCCGCAGATCCGCGAGGATATCCGCCGCGGTCGTCAACGTGTTGCGGTAGCCGTCGTCCGCGGTCAGAAACACGGCACGCGGATGACGTTCGGGTTGCTCCATCACGTCGTCCAGCGCGGCAAGCGGCAGAACGTCAAAGTTTGCCCGAAGCGTCTTCACGATTCGCACGAAATCATCAAGGCCAAGGTGATTGATCTCCAGGCGGGGATCTTCGATTTCACGAGCTACGCCATGAAACACAAGCGCGACAGGACGCCCGAACGCCCGCAACGCCCCGGATGGCATCCAGCGCGACGACATCCGCAACCATTGGGAAGCACCGATCATCCGGGCAAAATGGGTCGTCAGGGTTACCAAGACGTTTGCGATGCGATGCTCGGGGCGGCCCCGTGGTGTATACCATACCGGATACTAAATGGACCGAAATGTTACAACTTTCCCCGCCAAGAGATCGCTGCAAATATGACACACTGCACTTTAGTCCTATTTTCCCCATGCTATCGGACTGGTTTGTACCGGCGACAACTGGCCTAATCGCCACACAGGCAAAGGTGGGGGGGCGGCATGTCATATGCGATGCTGCGGGACGACGGCGTTACCGCCAATAGCGTCAATACGACAAGGGAAGCCGATTGCCGGCTGGCGCTGCCGCTTGCCGTGGCGCGGATGGAAATCGCGGCGGACTCGCCGGTTCCGATCAACGAACAGATTTGCCGCACCCTGCGCAACGCCATCGTTGCCGGAGATTTGCCGCCCGGCACTTTACTCCCCACCAGCCGCGAGCTCGCCCAGGCCCTGAGCGTGGGCCGAAACACGGTGGTCGCGGCCTATTCCCGCCTGATCGCCGAAGGCTATCTTCATTCGAAGTTTCGCCGCGGCACGCGGGTCACCGCGCCGCCCCAATCGCCCGCACTGGCGGCAGGCCCTCTGGACGCCCAATTGCAAGGCCCGGACGACCGCACCGAACCCGCAATCGAAATCGGCTACCAGGGGCAGCGGACCCTCGAAACGCTTCAACACGCCGACTGCGACAGGACGTTCGGCGTCAATGCTCCCGATCCCGCGCTCTATCCTCGCGCGCCCCTCGGACGGCTGTTGATGGATGCCTTTGGCCGCGGGCAGTTCGCAGACAATGATTCCCGCACCGCCGTGCGGCGTTTTCAGGAAGCAATTGCGGCGCATTTCCGTCAGGCGCGCGGTGTCAACTGCGAGGCAAGCCAGATCGTCCCTATCGGGGAAATATCCGCCGCCCTCGATCTCGCCGCCAGACTGCTGCTCGATCCCGGTCATGCCGTGCTGGTCGAAGACCCCGCGCCGGCCGTGGTTCGCGCCGCCTTTCATGCGGCCGGCGCACGTGTTTTCTCCCTGCCTTGCGACAGCAGCGGCGCCGATCCGGCGGCGGCGAAAAGTCCGCCGCCGCGGCTCATTTATGTTTCGCCGTCGCTGAACTTTCCCAACGGCGTACAAATGTCCGCCGCGCGCCGCATGGCGGTGCTGGAAACCGCGAACGCCTGCGGCGCGGCCGTATTCGAATCCGACGATTTCGCGGAGCTTCTCTATACGGGTGCCCGTCTGGGCGCGATCCAGGGCTTCGACCGGCAGGATCGCGTACTGTATTACGGCAGCTTCAAAAATACGCTGGGACCCCACATCCGGGCAGGTTTCCTTGTGGTGCCGCCCAATCTGGCAGACGCGTTTTCCCGCATGGCGCATCGGGTGGGCTGCGTGCCGGAAAGCTTCGTGCTGACGGCCGTCGCCGGGCTCATCGAGAGCAACCAATATGCCGTGCATGTAAAGAAAATCCGTGCCGCCTATGCCGAGCGGTTGAAGCTCATGGCGGACACCTGCCGGGCATTGCTACCCGACACGCAGATCACCGAACCACATGGCGGCTTTCATCTCGTTTTGGGGCTGCCCGACGAAATCGATTCGGAAATCGTCGCGGGCGCCGCAGTCAAACAGGGACTGGCTGTCGAGCCGCTGGCGCGATCCTTCGCGAGAAAACCGCGGGCGAACGGGATCGCGTTCGGCTTCGGAGCAATCCCGGATCGCCTGATCGAAACCGCGGTTCGTAGATTCGCCGCGATCCTCCTCGAAGCGCGTTCAGGGACGGCGCGACGAGTCGCATAGAAAACGGCCCGGTTCGGCAGGGCAGTCCTCGAAGATTAAAGCCCAACACCGTCCGCGCCCGCCGATATGCTGCAATTGCTCTACGCGGAGGCAGTCAATGGCTTCCTGCGAGGTCCGCAATCGGTTCGCCCACTTCAAAATCAAGTCTTTTTTGCAACACCTTGCGACGATCCATTTGGTTCCATGCAACTTCGATGGATTGGACCCTATCCGCATACCTAGCGTCTCGCCATGCAAATCGCGGGACGGGCGCAAGCGGGCGCGCGGAACCTGCGCCAGAGCTTTGAGGGGATCAAGCATGTTGTATGGTGTCGTCGGGGGCCGTGGCCTCCGTTCAGGACTTCTTTTAGGCGCAGCCTCGGCCGCACTGGCATCCATGTCGGTGGGCGCCCTGGCGCAGGATCAGGGGACGGCGGAGACGGTCGTGGTTACCGGCTCGCGCATTCCGCAGCCGGGTCTGTATGCCACCAGCCCGGTCACGGCGGTCGGCCAGCAGGAAATCAAGCTCGAGGGCACGACCGACGTTACCACCCTCCTGAACAATCTGCCGTCCGTGTTCGCGGATCAAAGCTCCACGGTTGCCAACGGCTCCAGCGGCACGGCGAACGTCGATTTGCGCGGCCTGGGCGTGACCCGCACTCTGGTGCTGGTCAACGGCACGCGCTTGATGCCGGGCGACCCGACGGAGATCGCCGCCGACCTTAACGACATCCCCGCCGCACTGGTGGATCACGTCGAAGTCCTCACCGGCGGCGCTTCTGCCGTCTACGGTTCCGACGCTTTGGCCGGTGTCGTGAACTTCATCATGCGGAAGGACTTCGAAGGCGTCGAACTCGACGGCACCTTCACGACCTCCCAGGCCGACAACAGCAACGCCGGGTATCGCAACCTCGTCCAGAACGAAGTCAACGGCGGGGGCTTCGGCTTCCAGCAGTCGAAGCAGGGTATCTGGAACGGCGCCACCGACGACGCGACATTCATCATCGGCTCCAACACGGAAAACGGCAAAGGCAACATCACCGCCTATCTCGGCTACCGCAGCACGCAGGCGGTGCTGGAAGGATCGCGCGATTTCTCGGCCTGTACGATCGGCGTCACCGGACCGCATGACAGCGGGCTGGAATGTAAGGGTTCGGCCAATTTCAACACTTGGGTATCACTCGACGATTACGCCAATGGCGCCCATACCTACACCTTCTTCGAGAAGGGAAACGGCAAACCGGGAAGCGGCACATTCGTTCCGTTCACAGGCCAACCCAGCCAGACCTTCAACTATGGGTCTCTGAATTATCTGCAGCGCCCCGATACCCGCTACACCGGCGGCTTCTTCGCCCATTATCAGGAAAACAAGGAGCTCGACATCTATTCGAGCTTCATGTTCTCCGACGATCACACGGTTGCCCAGATCGCGCCCTCCGGCCTTTTCCTTGGTTCAGGCACCGTCAGCGGGGCTTTCCAGCAGGTGAACTGCGGCAATCCGCTGATGACCGCCCAGGAAAATTTCACCCTTTGCGGCGAGTTTCCCGGGGATACTCCCATCACCGTCACCGGTGCGAACGGCAAGCCTTTCACCTATTATGGCGGCCAGGCCAATTTGACACCCGGCCAGGCCACTCTCGAAGTCGGCCGTCGCGATATCGAAGGCGGCAACCGCCAGGACGATCTGCGCCACACCGCCTATCGCATGCAGATTGGCGCCAAGGGCGATCTGGGAGACGGTTGGAATTACGACGTGTACGGCCAGTACGGTCTTACCCTGTTCACGGAAAACTATATCAACGAGTTCTCCAAGTCCCGGGTGCAAAGCGCGCTCGAAGTGGATCCCACGACCGGCCAGTGCTATGGCTCGCAAACCAACCCGCCGACCGCGCCCGGTTGTACGCCGCTCGATATCTTCGACGGTCTGGGTTCGATCAATCGCAACATGCTCAACTACGTGGGCGCCCAAGGCCTTCAGGAAGGCTGGACGGAAGAATCCATCGTCAGCGGCTCTTTGACGGGCAATCTGGGCGAATGGGGCGGCCAGTCTCCCTGGGCCAAAAACCCGGTCGCGGTTTCGGTCGGCTCGGAATATCGCCAGGAGCGCCTCAAGCTCACCACCGACAACGAATTCGCGACCAACGATCTCTATGGTCAGGGCGCCGCCACGCTCGGCGTTCCGGCATCGGGCTTCAATGTTTCGGAAGGATTCACCGAAGTCGAAGTGCCCCTCATCGAAGGCATGCCGTTCATCGAGGACCTGTCACTGAACGGAGCCTACCGGTATTCGTCCTACGACACCGCCGGCGCCACCAGCACCTACAAATATGGCGCCGAATACCAGCCGATCGACGATTTCCGCCTCCGGGGCAGCGTTCAGCGGGCAGTGCGCGCGCCGAACGTCCGGGAATTGTTCTCACCGAACAACGTCGGTCTGTTTTCCGGCACGGACCCCTGTTCCGGCGCGGCAAACGGCGGCACCGGGCCGACCGCGCAGGAAGCCGCCAACTGTCAGGCGGCGACTGGCGGGGCACATGTCAATAATCCCGGATCGCCGATCCTCAACTGCCCTGCGACACAATGCGACGCGCAATTCGGCGGCAACATTCACCTGAAGCCGGAAGTCTCCGACACGCGCACCGCGGGCGTCGTGTTCACGCCGACATTCATCGATGGCTTCAGCGCCACGGTCGATTATTTCAACATCAAGGTGAACAAGTTCATCGGCACCGTTACTCCCGGGCTGAGCCTGAACGAATGCTATAATTCCGGTCCCGTTCCAAATGCGTTCTTCTGTAACTTCATTCACCGCAACCCGGCGTCGGGCCAGGTCTTCGGCTCCGGGTTTGTTGCGGCGACCGATACCAACACGGGTTACCTTCAGACAAAGGGCCTCGATTTCGAAGCCAACTACACGACAGACATGGCGAACATGTGGATGTCGGGCATGGGCTCGCTGACCTTCAACCTGAAAGGCACCTGGCTCGATTCGTTGTCGACGTCGGCATTGCCGAACTTCCCGGCCTACAACTGCTCGGGGCTGTATGGATTGACCTGCGGAACGCCAAATCCGAAGTGGAGGCAAACTCTGCGCACGACGTGGTCCACGCCGTGGGATGTCGATTTCTCGGTCTACTGGCGCTATATCGGGGCAGTCGGTCTCGATGCGGATACCTCCAATCCCCTGGTTGGCGGCGGATCTGGCAATACGACATGCCCGAATTCCAGCCACACGATCGTCCAGGGTATCGGCGATTGCTGGGACTCGAGACTCAGCTCGTACAGCTACTTCGACCTGGCCTTCGACTGGACCGTTCGCGAAGGCGTCGATCTGCACGGCGGCGTCAACAATGTCTTCGGCATCGAGCCGCCGGTCATCGGAACCGCCCAGCTTCCGCTGCCCTTCGGCAACGGCAACACGTTCCCGTCGGTGTACGATTCGCTGGGCCGTGTGGTCTTCCTCGGCGCGACCATCAAATACTGATCGAACGGAAAACTCCCTTTGCAGCGGCGGCCTTCGGGCCGCCGCTTTTTTTTGGCCCACGAACCGAACCCGGGGTTGCGCGCCGGCGCAATTGCGCACAAGGAATCGCCGCGATGTCCGACCCTTCCGAACCTGATCCTCAATCAACCTCCGAGGCCGTGAACGCGGTGGCCGCGGCCGCCGCAGCCGACGATTTCGGGCGCGCTTCGACCATCGCCGATGCCGCCCTTGCAAAGGGATATATCCATCCTGCGCTCTTCAACGCGCGCGCCCTGTGGCTTCAACGCCAGGGCCGCGACAGCGAGGCGCTGGACGAATTTCAGCGCGCCCGGGCGCTCGCGACGCGCGATGTCACGCTGCTCAACGCCATCGGCCTCTGCATGACCCGGTTGGGCCGGCTCAAGGAAGCGATAGACGTGTTCGACGAATCGCTCCGTACGAGTCCTGCCCACGCGCCGACGCACCAGCGCAAAGGTGCTGCGCTGGCGATGTCCGGCGAAAACAGGCAGGCCGGACAGTCTTGGCAGCGGGCGGTTCAGTTGCAGCCCGGCAATGCCGAGGCGCTGGCCGGCCTTGCCTCGATCGCGGCCGCCGATGGCAACGGCGAAGGCGCCAGGGCCTGTTCGGAACGCGCCCTCAGGAGCGATCCGCGCAATGCGACGGCTCATGCCACTCTTGCGCTCCTTGACGTCGAACGCTCCGAATTCGTTGCTGCCGAACAGCGCCTGCGGCCATTGCTTGACCGGGCGGACGTTGCCGGACACGGCCGCGCCGTCGCACTTGGGCTGCTCGGTGACGCACTCGACGGCCAGGACCGGACGAGCGAGGCGTTCGAAGCCCAGCGCGCGGCTAATGCCGAGCTTCATGCGCTGCACGCACCGCGGTTTGGCGCCGGCCGCTCCCCCTGTGAGGTGGTAGAAGCTCTCGCCGGCTGGCTTGCGACCGCCGCACCTGAAACCCTGTCATTCGCGGCCGATTCCGGAGAACCGCCGGAACAGCCGGCGCGACAACAGGTGTTTCTGCTGGGATTTCATCGCTCTGGTACGACGCTTCTGGAGCAGGTGCTCCGGAGCAATAGCGACGTAACGAGCCTGGAAGAGCGCGATGCGCTGGGCGACCTTGCCGAGCGCTATCTGACAAGTGCGGACGGTTTTGAGCGCATGGCTTCCCTCGCCGGTCCGTCGCTGGCGGTCGCGCGCGCCGAATACTGGCGGAATGTCCGCGGCTTCGGCGTCGAGCCAAACGGCAAGGTGTTCGTCGACAAGCATCCGCTTAACACCATCAAACTGCCGCTGATCGCCAGACTGTTTCCGAAGGCGAAAATTCTGTTCGCGATGCGCGATCCTCGCGACGTCGTGTTGAGCTGCTTTCGGCGCCATTTCGAGATCAACGCGGCGATGTTCCAGTATTTGACGCTGGAGGGCACGGCCCGCTTTTACGACGCCGTCATGCGGGTGGGCGACTTGGCCCGCACAACATCGTCCCTGGAGATCCTGGAGCATCGCTACGAGACCATGATATTGGACTTCGAAGGGCAAACAAAAGCCGTCTGCGCGTTCATCGGTGTGCCGTGGGACGCGGCGATGAAAAACTTTGCCGCAACGGCCCGCGGACAGGACATCCGCTCGCCCAGCGCCCGACAGGTACGGCGCGGCCTCTACGCCGGGAGCGTGGGTCAATGGCGCCGTTACCGCGCCGAGCTCGAACCGGTGCTGCCGATCTTGCAGCCCTGGGCCGAGCGGTTCGGATACCCGCCCGATTAACCTCCCCCTGCTGCGCGCATCAATTTCGAGGCGACTGTGGCCCGCGGATCGGCCGCTCCTTCCCATTTGGGATTGCCACCGCTTCGCCGTCGTCCGAATATCCCAGCCGCTCCATGACCGCGCCATGCTCTCGGGCCAGCCGCGCCTGAAGCGAGTCGTCGAGCATGCCTTTCCAGGCGCCCGGCCGGCCGGCGCGGAAGAAACGGGTGGATGTCTTCGGTCGTTCGCGAAAACCCTGCTTTTCCTCTTCCTGCTGCAGCAGCTCGAAGCGCGTTGCGTCCACGACCCGCCGGACTTCGTCCACTCCGACGGCGAGACCGGCAGCCGCCGCCAGTTCCTGGAACGCCGATACCGGGTCCGCATGCACATCTTCGTAGCGCATCAGCGCAAGCGGATACGGGCCGTCAAGCCAGGAGATGACGTTGGCGCTCCATGAGCCGACCCACTGCGGCATGGACGGCTGCAACTTTCCGCTTGATTCGCGAGCCACCCCGTCGTCGCCCATGATTTCGACGGCCTCGTCCGGCGTGGTGCCAAAATGATGCGCGGTGGAAACGGCAACGTCGTAGGGATGGCGTGTCAGGTAGATGACGACACGCACGCTATCGGGCGGATAGTGCCAGCCGCATTGCTCTGTCCGGCGGGCACAATCGTGAACTTTGACGAAAGCCGGGTCCGGGACTTCTGCCGCAAGCCGCCGGTTGATATCGGGCAGGAACAGTTCGATCTCTGCGGGGGTCAAATCTCCCGCGTTGACGGGCGAATAATCGTCGAACAGCCGGCGGCGCGCGATTCCCTGCCAATGTCCCTCGAGCCGGTTGATCGAGAACGCCTGTTCCGGACGGCCACCCAGGCGTGTGAGCACCAGGCGCGTCCACGTGTTGCCCGACTTCGGATAACTTGCGATAAGCACCAATCCATTGCTCACGCAACTGCCTCGGCAAGACGGTCGGCAACCTCTGCGATCGGGCACTCGCGCGCGCCATTGAGCACAATTGCCCGGCAGACACCGGAAATCTGCGAAACGATTCGCGTGTTATCGGCGCGTCGGCCCAGCGGATCGATCATGCGGGGCCGGAACGTGCTTTCGTGCAGCAGGTCGCTGTTCTGCGAGGCAGGCACATGCACAACCCCCGCGCCGGGAGAGATCCGCAACCTGACAAGGAGGGACAGCGACGCCGGCGTCGTTGCGGCGGCAGCAGGCACGAAGAATTTCTCAAGCCCCTCGCGCACGCGCGCAAGTTTGCTGCAGTCCAGGTTCATCGAGTCGCAGGCGTCGCGCCACAGCTTCAAGGCGTTGTGGCTGGGCCAAGCCACGGCCATCGATCCGTTCCAGCTCACCCGTGTTATATCATCCGCTACCAGCAACCAGCCGCGCCTGCTGAGCTCCGCGGCCAGCGTCGATTTGCCGACCGCAGACGGACTGCAAATCGCAACACACCTCCAGTTCGGCGCAATCATGGTCGCTGCCGTGAGAGGCAACTCGCCGCGCTGGTGAATCAGCGCGCCGCGCGCGCTTCCTGCCAGAAACAGCGCGATGGCTCCGCGGTCTGCCCCCGGCGCCGGCTCGACTTCGATCGTGGCGCCATCGCGCACAAGGTAACGGGCGATTTTGGGAACCGAAAAGAGCACCGCACCCGGCGCAACCTCCGTCCACGGACCGATGGACGCCGCGCCATCGAGGTGTTCGGGCAGCTTGGCGACCTCGCAGACCAGCGCTCCGGGTACTCCCGGAACAGGCCCGTCGAAGCTCGCGCTCAACGTCGAATCTACGGTCATTCGCGCAATCGAACCAAGGGTCGCAAAACAGCCGACCAATATCCCCAACCCTCACCCGGGTGCAATCCGAGCGGCTCCTTCAACATGGTAGAGGAAGGACCGAGCCATCCGCTGCATAACCAAGACGCGCCATCGCATCACCGTGTTCTCGAACAAGCCGCTCCTGTAGACCCGCCTTCAGCGCGCCTTCCCAGGATCGCGGCCTGCCTACACGAAAAAACTGTGACGACGATCGCGGACGCCCGGAAAATCCCGACGATTTCTCTTCCTGTTGCAGCCGATCGAATCGCGCTGCTTCCACGGCGCGCGCCACGTCGGTGGTTGCTGCAGCCAGCCCGGCCGCTGCCGCGAGACGCGCGAAGCCCGCAACGGGGTCGGCGTGCAAATCCTCGTAGCGGGCCAGCGCAAGCGGCAGCGCACTCTGGTCCAGCCAGGAACCGACATTGCCGCTCCAGGAGCCGACTCGCTCGTGCAGCGGCAGGATCAGCCGCGGACCGCTTGGGGCCATGATCTCGCTGCGCCCCATCATGTCGACCGCCGCTTCCACGGAAATGTTCAAATGATGCGCATAGGACACGGCCACATCGAATGGGTGCCGCACGAGATAGACAGCGCATCCAACGCTGTCCGGTGGATAAAGCCATTCGCCTGAGCGGGTTCGAAACGCCATGTCATGGACCTTGACGATGAGTGGGTCCCCAGACTCCGCGGCAGCCCGCCGGTAGACCTGCGGCAGCAGGTCGTCGATCTCGTCCATCAACAATTCGGACGCATTTACGGGCGCGAGTTCGTCGAACAGCGCCCGGCGCCAGAAGGCATAGAGGCCCGTTCCCATGTCGTTTATCGATATCGCACGGTGGGGTCCCCGCCGAAGCGCTTCGAAAACGAAACGCACCCAGGTATTGCCGGACTTCGGATAGCTGCAGACAAGTAGGAGGTTTCCGGTCACGTCCGCTATGCCTTTGCCGAATTCGATGCGTCGATAATCGCTTCGCGAGAATGCCCATCGGCGACCCGAGCATCAGAAGGCCGCCGACTTATCGCCCGACTGGAACATCCCGGTGTCGGCGCCTCTATGGTCAGCGCAGTGAATTCCGCTACGATCAGCCGATCCGCTCACTCGCGTCGCACGTCATTGTAGAGATTATTCCCGCTGTTCTTCAATCGATGGCAATTCCATGACCGAAATCACCGGTAGTTCCGCCCAGAGCCAAACCCCATCGCTGCTTCGCCAGGCCCTGAACCTTATGGACCGGGGTCGCAACGCCGAGGCCGAGGCGATGCTTTCCGGTCTGCTTTCGAAGACGCCCGACGACGCCGACGCACTGCAGCTGTTTGGCGTCGTGTGCCGCATGCAGGGACGGCCGGACGAGGCCGAACGGCTCTATCGCCGCTCGCTGGCGAT